>LNAP01000909.1_pt1 | contig 10986 bp, 9 predicted proteins | sample 602601 | NCBI WGS metagenome assembly LNAP01 (sample SAMN02440304, study PRJNA202911) | soil metagenome | biome: Subtropical and temperate rainforests or woodlands; isolation source: soil samples (1 kg each in a 20% v/v slurry with milli Q water) were... ...
GCCCAGGTTGCCTTCGGAGTTTTCGAAGTCGATCGGGTTGACCTTGTGCGGCATGGTCGACGAACCGATTTCGCCAGCGATGGTGCGCTGCTTGAAATAGCCCAGGGAAATGTAACCCCAGATATCGCGGTCGAAGTCGATCAGGATCGTGTTGAAGCGCGCGATGGCGTCGAACAGCTCGGCGATGTAGTCGTGAGGTTCGATCTGCGTGGTGTAAGGGTTGAAGCCCAGACCCAGTTCGTCTTCGATGAAGGCGCGCGCGTTGGCTTCCCAGTCAATAGCGGGGTAGGCCGAGATATGTGCGTTGTAGTTGCCGACTGCACCGTTGATCTTGCCCAGCAGTTGCACTGCTGCGATCTGGGTGATCTGACGCTCCAGACGGTAGACGACGTTCGCCAGTTCTTTACCCAGGCTCGTCGGCGACGCCGGTTGGCCGTGGGTGCGGGACAGCATTGGTACGTCAGCGAAGCGGATGGCCAGTTCGCGGATGGACTCGGCGATCTGGCGCATCAACGGCAGCATGACGTTGTCGCGGCCTTCGCGCAGCATCAGGGCGTGGGACAGGTTATTGATGTCCTCGCTGGTGCAGGCGAAGTGGATGAACTCGCTGACTTTGTCCAGCTCAGGCAGCTTGGCAGCCTGTTCCTTGAGCAGGTATTCCACGGCTTTGACGTCGTGGTTGGTGGTGCGCTCGATCTCTTTCACACGTTCGGCGTGAGTGATCGAGAAGTCTTCAGCCAGGGTGTTGAGAATCGCGTTGGCTTCGGCAGAAAACGCCGGGACTTCGGTAATTTCCGGGTGTGCGGCCAGGCGCTGGAGCCAGCGCACTTCAACCATGACGCGAAAACGGATCAGGCCGTATTCGCTGAAAATTGGGCGCAGGGCCTGAGTTTTGCCGGCGTAGCGGCCGTCTACAGGGGAAACCGCAGTGAGCGAAGAAAGCTGCATGGGGTGTTCTCGGACAGTCGGGCAACGAAATGGGGCGCGTATCATACATGAAAATCAGGCCAGATCCGTGCGGTCTGACCAGCGTATGGTGCGCGACGTTTGTAAGTATCGGTTACTGATGCCCGGCAAATCAGCCGTGCATCAGTGGGTACAATTCTTTCAATAGCTTGCGCCGGCTCACGACCAACTGCCAGCGGTGACCGCCAACTTGTCGCCACAGGCGGGCCGAACGTATTCCGGTCAGTAATAGCGCGCGGATCTTCGACGCGTTGTTCGGTTGTTGCAGGTTGCGCATGTCGCCGTGGACCTGAATCCGCTGGCGCAGGGTGCTCAACGTGTCCTGATACAACGCGCCGCAGGCGGAAACCACGTTTTCATGGGCAACGCCAAAATGCTCGGCCTGGGATTGAATCTGCGGCAGACGCTTGCCGATGACTTCCAGCATATCGTCACGCTTGGCCAATTGGCGCTCAAGACCGAGCATCGACAAGGCGTAGCGCAGCGGCTCGCGTTGCAGGGTTGCCGGATCGCGCTCCAGGGCGCTGGCGAGTGCGCGATAGCCTTCGCGCAGGTTCAAATCATCGCCGCCATACACGTCCAGCGTGTCCTTGGGGTCCAGCACCAGCAGGCTGCCGAGCATGCAGGTCATCGCGGCCTCGCTGGATTGCCCGGTCTTGGCGATGCGGTCCACCAGCACGGCGGCCTGAAAGACTCCGCCCAGGGCGGTAAGTTGTTCCTGAATCGGGGTCATCAACGCTTGTCCTTGCTGTGCCACGGTTCGGCGATTTCAATCACGCCGCCACCCAGGCAGATTTCGCCGTCATAGAACACCACGGACTGACCGGGTGTCACGGCACGTTGAGGCTCGTCGAAAGTGGCTCGATAGCCGTCAGCGGTTTGCTCCAGCGTGCACTGCTGATCGCCCTGACGGTAACGCACTTTGGCCGTCAGCCTGCGGGGCGTGGTCAGGTCGACCGGATTGACCCAATAGATCTGCGAGGCGATCAGTGCCTGGGAAAACAGCCATGGATGATCGTTGCCCTGGCCGACGATCAGCTCGTTGTTCTCCAGATCCTTGACCAGCACGTACCACGGATCATCACTGGCGTCTTTCAGGCCGCCGATGCCCAGGCCCTGACGCTGGCCGATGGTGTGGTACATCAGGCCGCTGTGGCGTCCGATGACTTCGCCTTCGGTGGTCTTGATCTCGCCGGGTTGGGCGGGCAGGTACTGACGCAGGAAATCCGTGAAGCGCCGTTCGCCGATGAAGCAGATGCCGGTGGAGTCTTTTTTCTTGGCGGTGGCCAGGCCGTGTTTCTCGGCGATGGCGCGCACAGCGGGTTTTTCCAGCTCGCCAACCGGGAACAATGTCCTGGCGATCTGCTCGCCGCCCACGGCGTGCAGGAAGTAGCTCTGGTCTTTGTTCGCGTCCAGGCCCTTGAGCAGTTCGGTGCGGCCGTCGATGTCGCGGCGGCGCACGTAGTGGCCGGTGGCAATCAGGTCGGCGCCGAGCATCAGGGCGTAGTCGAGAAATGCCTTGAACTTGATTTCGCGGTTGCAGAGGATGTCCGGGTTCGGCGTCCGACCGGCCTTGTATTCGGCCAGGAAGTGCTCGAACACGTTGTCCCAGTATTCTGCGGCGAAGTTGGCGGTGTGCAGCTTTATGCCAATCTTGTCGCAGACGGCCTGGGCGTCGGCCAGGTCTTCGCGAGCGGTGCAGTAGTCCGTTCCATCGTCTTCTTCCCAGTTCTTCATGAACAAGCCTTCCACCTGATAGCCCTGCTCCATGAGCAGAACGGCGGAAACGGAAGAATCTACGCCGCCGGACATGCCGACGATGACGCGCTTCGTTGCTGAATCGGAAAGGGCTGGATCACGCATAGGGATTCAATGTGTGGCTTCGAAAAGGACGCGATTCTAACAGGCTGAGGTCGCCGAGTCTCACACGCTGTCGCGCAGCAGGCTCAGACTGAAGTGCTCGCCGGTCAGGTAATCGTCTACGCAACGCATCACCAGCTCGCTGCGCCAGCGATCCTGTTCAGCCTGTAATTGATTACGGGTGAGCCACAGCGGGCCGATGATGCCATCGTCCAGCTGATAGTCGGGATGATGGCGGAGCGGCTTGGCGGCGAAGCAAATACGCTGATAAGTCACGCCGTTGCTGGGGGCGGTGTACAGGTAAATGCCGATGACGCTGCTGAGTTCGACGTCCCAGCCGGTTTCTTCCAGGGTTTCGCGCACTGCGGCGTTTTGCAGGGTTTCATTCGGGTCCAGATGGCCGGCCGGCTGGTTGAGTACGGCTTTGCCGCCTTTGAGCTCTTCGACGATCAGGAAGCGGCCCTGATCTTCGACAATGGTTGCGACGGTAACATGGGCTTGCCATTGCATGGTCAGTTTTCCCTGTGCAAACGGTGGACGCAACAGTGCTGAAGTTTTGCCTGTCGCAGATACAGAAACCCCGGCGCGAGGCCGGGGTTCCCTTTTGAACAGGCATTTTCAGACGCCTGACCGATGCAGCCTTAAACCAGCGAAGCGATCGCTGCGTTCAAGGTTGTACTTGGACGCATGATCTTGCTGGTCAGTTCGGCATTCGGGTAGTAGTAACCACCGATGTCCGCAGGCTTGCCTTGAACGGCATTGAGCTCGGCAACGATTTTTTCTTCGTTGTCAGCCAGGGTTTTCGCCAGCGGGGTGAACTGCGCTTTCAGAGCGGCGTCATCGTTCTGAGCCGCCAGTGCCTGAGCCCAGAAAAGCGCCAGGTAGAAGTGGCTGCCGCGGTTGTCGATGTTGCCGACTTTGCGCGAAGGCGACTTGTTGCGGTCCAGGAACTCGCCGGTAGCCTGATCCAGAGTCTTGGACAGAACCAGCGCTTTGGGATTGTTGTAGGTGCTGCCCAGATGTTCCAGGGAAGCAGCCAGCGCCAGGAACTCACCCAGCGAATCCCAGCGCAGGAAGTTTTCTTCAACCAGTTGCTGAACGTGTTTCGGAGCAGAACCGCCCGCGCCGGTTTCGAACAGGCCGCCACCGCTCATCAGCGGTACGATCGACAGCATCTTGGCGCTGGTGCCCAGTTCCATGATCGGGAACAGGTCGGTCAGGTAATCGCGCAGCACGTTACCGGTCACCGAAATGGTGTCCTTGCCGGCGCGAGTGCGCTCCAGGGTGAAGTTCATCGCGTCGACAGGCGACATGATGCGGATGTCCAGACCCGAAGTATCGTGGTCACGCAGGTACTTCTGGACCTTTTCGATCATCACGCCGTCGTGGGCGCGGACCGGGTCGAGCCAGAACACCGCCGGGGTGTCGCTGGCGCGAGCGCGGTTGACCGCCAGTTTGACCCAATCCTGGATCGGCGCGTCCTTGGCCTGGCACATGCGCCAGATATCGCCCGCTTCAACCCTTTGCTCCATCAGCAATTTGCCATCGCTGTCGGTGACGCGCACAACGCCATCGGCCTGGATGTGGAAGGTCTTGTCGTGGGAGCCGTACTCTTCGGCTTTCTGCGCCATCAGGCCCACGTTAGGCACGCTGCCCATGGTGGTCGGATCGAAGGCGCCGTGTTTCTTGCAGTCTTCGATGGTGGCCTGATAGATGGTTGCGTAGCAGCGGTCCGGGATTACGGCCTTGGTGTCGTGCAGTTCGCCGTCGGCGCCCCACATTTTGCCGGAGTCACGGATCATGGCTGGCATCGATGCGTCGACGATCACGTCGCTTGGCACGTGCAGGTTGGTGATGCCTTTATCGGAGTTGACCATCGCCAGCGGTGCGCGCGCGGCGTAGACGGCCTCGATGTCTGCCTTGATTTCGACTTGTTTTTCGGCCGGCAGCACAGTGATGCGGTCGTACAGATCGCCAATGCCGTTGTTCAGGCTGAAGCCGACTTGCTTGAGGATATCAGCGTGCTTGGTCAGCGCGTCTTTGTAGTACTCGGCGACGATCTGGCCAAACATGATCGGGTCGGAGACCTTCATCATGGTTGCTTTCAAGTGTACGGAGAACAGTACACCCTTGGCTTTGGCGTCTTCGATCTCGGCGGCGATGAAGTTGCGCAGGGCTTTCTTGCTCATGGTGGAGCAATCGATGATTTCGCCTGCTTTCACGGCAGTCTTTTCTTTCAGGACGGTGGTCGTGCCGTCCTGAGCGATCAGTTCGATCTTGACGCTGCCGGCGGCTTCAATCAGCGCGGCTTTCTCGCTGCCGTAGAAATCGCCTTCGCTCATGTAAGCGACGTGAGATTTGGACTCAGGGCTCCAGGCGCCCATCTTGTGCGGGTGCTTGCGTGCGTAGTTCTTGACCGACAGCGGGGCGCGGCGATCAGAGTTGCCTTCGCGCAGAACCGGGTTCACGGCGCTGCCTTTGGTCTTGTCGTAGCGGGCGCGAACGTCTTTTTCAGCGTCGGTGCTCGGTGCTTCCGGGTAGTCGGGAATAGCAAAGCCCTGCTCCTGCAGTTCTTTGATAGTCGCTTTGAGTTGCGGGACCGAGGCGCTGATGTTGGGCAGCTTGATGATGTTGGCTTCTGGCGTGGTAGCCAGTTTGCCCAGTTCGGCAAGATGATCTGCTACTTGCTGATCGGCACGCAGCGATTCCGGGAAGCTGGAAAGAACGCGGGCTGCCAGAGAGATGTCTCGCGTTTCAACGTCGATATCAGAGGAGGCAGTGAACGCTTCGATGATAGGGAGCAGCGAGTAGGTGGCGAGGGCAGGGGCTTCGTCGGTGAAGGTGTAGATGATCTTCGAGCGGTTGGACATTTCGTATGAACTCTCTTTTGCTGAGCATGCACAAAATCTCGATGCGCGCAGGGTATGCACTCTTGCTCACAGTCGCTTCATGAGCCTAAGTCGAGGTTTATTCGCGATTGATGATGGTAGGTGCATCAGTCGAGCGTCGAGCGATGAGCTGTTATGGCAGCCCAACGCCTATAAAGGCTGAACGTCAGGTTTCAGACTGGTCAACCCCTATGACCCGGTAGTCACGCCGGGAGTATATCAAACCCTTGGTCTTAAGCATTAATGCTATGCGTGCTAACGAATGAGCGATATAGGCCGTTGGTCGAGGGTTGAGGGTGCAACCCCCTCTGTATTCTTGCCCGGCAATGGCTCGCAACGCTTTGCCTGCCGGGCGGCGCGTCGGGAGTTTGCGGGCAGAGCCACGACTGACTACGCTCAATCGCAGCCAGCATGTCTCAACAGACCCACACCCCCACCGCAATACAAGCAATAGGGAGTACAACAACAATGGGCTACCAGAAGATTCAGGTTCCAGCCGTCGGTGAAAAGATTACTGTCAACGCGGATCACTCCTTGAACGTGCCTGATAACCCGATCATTCCCTTCATCGAAGGTGACGGAATCGGCGTTGATATCAGCCCGGTCATGATCAAGGTGGTCGACGCGGCCGTCGAAAAAGCCTACGGGGGCCAGCGCAAGATCTCCTGGATGGAAGTCTATGCTGGCGAAAAGGCGACTCAGGTCTACGATCAGGACACCTGGCTACCCCAGGAAACCCTGGATGCAGTCAAGGATTACGTCGTTTCGATCAAAGGACCGCTGACGACTCCGGTCGGTGGCGGCATTCGTTCCTTGAACGTCGCCCTGCGCCAGCAGCTGGACTTGTATGTCTGCCTGCGGCCGGTGCGCTGGTTTGAGGGCGTGCCCAGCCCGGTCAAGAAGCCCGGCGACGTTGACATGACGATCTTTCGGGAAAACTCTGAAGATATCTATGCCGGAATCGAGTGGAAAGCCGGCTCGCCCGAGGCAATCAAGGTCATCAAGTTCCTCAAGGAGGAAATGGGCGTCACCAAGATTCGGTTCGATCAGGACTGCGGGATTGGTGTCAAGCCGGTTTCGAAGGAGGGCACGCAACGTCTGGCACGCAAGGCCTTGCAGTATGTGGTGGACAACGACCGTGAGTCGCTGACCATAGTGCATAAAGGCAACATCATGAAATTCACCGAGGGCGCCTTCAAGGAATGGGCCTACGAGATTGCGGCCCAGGAGTTTGGCGCCACGCTGCTTGATGGTGGTCCGTGGATGCAGTTCAAGAACCCGAGGACTGGCAGAAATGTCGTCGTCAAGGACGCGATAGCCGATGCAATGCTCCAGCAGATTTTGCTGCGGCCTGCAGAATATGACGTGATCGCGACCCTGAACCTCAACGGCGATTATCTTTCTGACGCATTGGCCGCCGAGGTGGGCGGGATCGGTATTGCGCCGGGGGCCAACCTTTCCGACACGGTCGCCATGTTCGAGGCGACGCACGGCACTGCGCCCAAATATGCAGGCAAGGATCAGGTCAATCCGGGTTCATTGATTTTGTCCGCGGAGATGATGCTGCGTCACATGGGCTGGACTGAAGCGGCAGACCTGATCATCAAGGGTACCAACGGCGCTATTTCCGCGAAAACTGTTACCTATGATTTCGAGCGCCTGATGGACGGTGCGACGCTGTTGTCTTCATCGGCCTTCGGGAATGCGCTGATCTCTCACATGTGAATCTGACTGCTGCGAAGTAAGCCAAATCGGCCGGTTCAAGTCTCTGAACCGGCCGATTTGTCATTTGGCGTAGATGGGTCGAACGCCGGGAGTCGTCAGGCAGTTACTTTATCGGTATTGCTTGCATGGCTTGGCGAACTGACGTGGGCCGAAGCATTTTCGCTAACGACCGCTGCCTGAATATTCACCGCGTGCAAGCCCTTGGGCCCCTGAATGACGTCAAAACTGACCGGCTGGCCAGCCTTGAGGGTTTTGTAACCATCCATTTTGATGGCCGAGTAATGGGCGAACAGATCTTCATCTTTACCTTCTTCAAGGATGAAGCCATAGCCTTTTGCATTATTGAACCACTTGACCTTACCGCTGAGCATAGTCACATCCCTCTGCAAAGGACTCCGTTGGGAGTATCATCCACCTCATCCGCCGGACCTAAAAAAATTTTGGTTGACTGCGCGGACCCTTTTTACCCAATGTGGGTTCTATTGTTTGTAACACCGTTTAGCCGATAGTCAAGGTCATGCGGCGGTCCGTTTGAAAACCGGTCAGACTGAGGCTAATTATTTTCAATCCGCCTTCTACGAACTTTTCTTTCCATGCATGCAATCAGCAAGATTCGACTAACATTCAATCAGGACAGTCCAGGTTCCCGTGAGGATGATGCGGCTGGCATCGCAGTTCAGGACGCCAAGCCGACGCTACAGGCGCCGCCGATGTACAAGGTGGTTTTATTTAACGACGATTACACCCCGATGGATTTCGTTGTTGAAGTGCTCGAGGTGTTTTTTAACCTGAATCGTGAGCTGGCGACCAAGGTCATGCTGGCCGTCCATACAGAGGGACGGGCAGTATGTGGATTGTTTACCCGCGACATCGCCGAGACCAAGGCAACGCAGGTGAACCAATACGCCAGGGAAAGCCAGCATCCGCTACTCTGTGAGATCGAGAAGGACGGTTAAACGCCGACCACTTGGGTATGAGGTGAAGCTATGTTAAACCGTGAGCTCGAAGTCACCCTCAATCTGGCCTTCAAGGAGGCTCGCTCCAAGCGTCATGAATTCATGACCGTCGAGCACCTCCTGCTGGCTCTATTGGATAATGAGGCTGCCGCCACTGTTCTGCGTGCCTGCGGCGCAAACCTCGATAAGCTCAAGCATGATCTGCAGGAGTTCATTGACTCCACCACGCCACTGATCCCGGTTCACGACGAGGATCGCGAAACCCAGCCAACTCTGGGTTTCCAGCGTGTGTTGCAGCGTGCTGTCTTCCACGTGCAGAGTTCCGGCAAGCGTGAAGTCACCGGCGCCAACGTGCTGGTTGCGATTTTCAGTGAGCAGGAAAGCCAGGCAGTGTTTCTGCTCAAGCAGCAGAGCGTTGCACGCATCGATGTTGTCAATTACATCGCGCATGGCATTTCTAAGGTGCCTGGGCACGGCGATCACTCTGAAGGTGAGCAAGATATGCAGGACGACGAGGGCGGTGAGTCTTCTTCTTCAGGCAATCCTCTGGATGCCTATGCCAGCAACCTCAACGAACTGGCGCGCCAGGGTCGTATCGACCCGCTGGTCGGTCGTGAGCTTGAGGTCGAGCGCGTTGCGCAAATTCTTGCCAGACGCCGGAAGAACAACCCGCTGCTGGTTGGCGAAGCTGGCGTTGGCAAGACCGCAATCGCTGAAGGCCTGGCCAAGCGTATTGTCGACAATCAGGTGCCTGATCTGCTCGCCAATAGCGTCGTCTACTCCCTTGATCTTGGCGCATTGCTGGCCGGGACCAAGTACCGTGGCGACTTTGAGAAGCGCTTCAAGGCGTTGCTCAATGAGCTGAAAAAACGTCCGCATGCGATTCTGTTCATCGATGAAATCCACACCATTATCGGTGCCGGTGCTGCATCCGGCGGTGTAATGGACGCCTCGAATCTGCTCAAGCCGCTGCTTTCTTCGGGCGATATCCGTTGCATCGGTTCTACGACGTTCCAGGAATTTCGTGGCATCTTCGAGAAGGATCGCGCGCTGGCGCGCCGCTTCCAGAAGGTTGATGTCTCCGAGCCGTCGGTGGAAGACACCATCGGCATTCTTCGGGGCCTCAAAGGGCGATTCGAGCAGCACCACAATATCGAGTACAGCGACGAAGCACTGCGTGCAGCTGCCGAGCTGGCCTCGCGCTACATCAATGACCGGCACATGCCGGACAAGGCGATCGACGTCATCGACGAGGCGGGTGCCTACCAGCGTCTGCAGCCTGTCGAGAAGCGTGTGAAGCGCATTGAAGTGGCGCAGGTTGAAGACATCGTCGCGAAGATTGCGCGTATTCCGCCTAAGCATGTCAACAGTTCCGATAAGGAGTTGCTGCGTAACCTTGAGCGCGATCTCAAGCTGACAGTGTTTGGTCAGGATGCCGCAATCGATTCGCTATCGACAGCCATCAAATTGTCTCGTGCGGGCTTGAAGTCGCCGGACAAACCGGTCGGTTCCTTCCTGTTCGCCGGTCCTACCGGTGTCGGCAAGACCGAAGCGGCACGTCAGCTGGCCAAGGCGTTGGGCATCGAGCTGGTGCGTTTCGATATGTCCGAGTACATGGAGCGTCACACCGTGTCGCGTCTGATCGGTGCGCCTCCAGGCTATGTCGGTTTCGACCAGGGCGGTTTGCTTACTGAAGCGATCACCAAGCAGCCCCATTGCGTGCTGCTGCTCGATGAAATCGAAAAGGCCCACCCGGAAGTCTTCAACCTGCTGTTGCAGGTGATGGATCACGGGACCTTGACCGATAACAACGGGCGCAAGGCTGACTTCCGCAACGTGATCGTGATCATGACCACCAACGCAGGCGCGGAAACGGCAGCGCGTGCATCCATCGGTTTTACCCATCAGGACCACTCGTCTGATGCGATGGAAGTGATCAAGAAGAGCTTCACGCCTGAATTCCGCAACCGTCTGGACACCATCATTCAATTTGGTCGCCTCAGTCACGAGGTTATCAAGAGCGTGGTGGACAAGTTCCTTACCGAGCTTCAGGCGCAGCTGGAAGACAAGCGAGTCCTGCTTGAAGTCACTGATGAGGCGCGTAGCTGGTTGGCGGCGGGTGGTTACGACGCCCAGATGGGCGCTCGACCAATGGCGCGTTTGATTCAGGACAAGATCAAGCGTCCGCTGGCTGAAGAGATCCTGTTCGGCGAATTGGCTGAGCACGGTGGTGTTGTGCACATCGACGTCAAGGATGGCGAGATGACCTTCGATTTCGAAACCACGGCCGAAATGGCCTAAGTTTCGAAGGCAGCGCAGCGCAGCGCTGAGGTGGCTCTCTAAAGGCAAGAAAGGCCCCGCATCTCGCAAGAGATGCGGGGCTTTTTGTTGGCTGCGCTCTAACGAAACCTGCTTCGCTCGATAAAATTCAGGCGAACAAAAACGCCCGGCAGATGCCGGGCGTTTTTGTCAAGACTTGCTTAACGGGCGCGGTAAGTAATGCGCCCTTTGCTCAAGTCGTAGGGCGTCAGTTCAACACGCACCTTGTCGCCGGTAAGAATACGGATGTAGTTCTTGCGCATCTTGCCGGA
>LNAP01005698.1_pt1 | contig 10986 bp, 9 predicted proteins | sample 602601 | NCBI WGS metagenome assembly LNAP01 (sample SAMN02440304, study PRJNA202911) | soil metagenome | biome: Subtropical and temperate rainforests or woodlands; isolation source: soil samples (1 kg each in a 20% v/v slurry with milli Q water) were... ...
TTTCTCGGTTTTGTCAGGCGTCACGGCTTTGACCCATTTGTAGAGGCTGTGGGTCGAAACGCCGAGGCGCTCGGCTGTTTCCGCAACGGAGTATCCGCGCTCAATGACTTGCCTGACGGCTTCTGCCTTGAATTCCGGCGTGAATCGTTGGGTGCTCATAAACTTCCTCCTATGCTCAAAGCATAGGCTGGAGATGTCTACGGTGTCGGGGGCAGTCCAATTTGCCTAGGCGCTCTCTGTACTCTTTGCAGCAGAAATCAGCCCCAATGACCACGACCACAATGTCACCATCCAAAGGCTCCAGAGCCTTGTCCACAACCAACACGTCACCATCGTAGATCCCAATCCCCTGCAGGGAATCACCGTCAGCACGTAGCAGCCAGCGAGACGGCTCACGTAGACACACCAGTTCATCCAGGCTCAAAGGCGGTTCAGAGTACTCAAGCGTTTTAAATACGGCCATTTCTCATATGTTTATGTGGTGACAAATTCATCTACCCTTATCATAAACAATATTTCCATACCCCATTCTATTTATATGTTGGAGTAACGTGCAGCGAAATATAAATTGTCTATGCTGTACACGCGCATAAAACAATTTCATATTTGCAAGCTACTTTTGCAGCTGAGACTGAGCAGAAAAATGCCCAACTCCAACTTTTACGTGTTCCATCCAGACGAGCCGCTTTTGAAAAAAAATGGATTCGACAGCATTGCGCATGTCCCAGTCATCTTTGACGGTGAATGGACCTACCACCGTGAGGCCTCAAGATATCTTCGTGAACGCGCAACACCAACTCCAGCCGATGTTGAGGCTGGCGCGTTACGAACGGTTCGTCAGCCTACCCGCGCATCTTTGAATACGTTCGCAGCGCAGATAGTTAATTTCTTGGAGTGGTGTGCGGCACGTGGCAAGGATTGGAAAACGCTCGACTATGCCCGCGATATCTTTGCAGGGTATGAGCATGAAATGGCGACTGGTTCATTTACAGCGGATGGTTGCCCGCTTGAAAATTCAACCATCAATCAGCGGGTTGATACGGCTTGCAGTTTCTTATTATGGGCATTGAAAAAGGGGCTACGCGAGCCGTTCGATATTCCTACATTTACGAGAAGCTATCTGCAAAGTGGCGCAACTTCGACACATGCACGAGTCGTCGAATACACGACACGAGCAAACAAGCGCCGCCTGAAGCCGAAAAATTTACGGATTCCTACTGACGAACAGGTTCGGAAGTGGCTGAGCTCGGTCCGGATACGATATGGCCGCACGAAGGCTCTGATGATAGAGCTCATCTTGAATACCGGAGTTCGGCGGCAAGAGGCTGTGGAGTGGAGACTCGACACCTTGCCCAATGATAGGAGCAAGTGGCGCATGGGTCACGTAGCCGCAACGAATGTCGTTGTCACTATCGAGCACGGCGCTAAGGGCGGTAAGAGACTGAAGGGTGATGAAGAAGTTGGTCCTCCACGAAGCATCGTGATACCTATGGCACTGGGCGACCGACTCTGGCACTACATTGAGTTTGAGCGGCCTAAGTTGCTGAAAATGTACATCAAGTCAGGCAAGACAAAAGCGGAACAAGAAGAGCGCCGCCGCAACCCGCCCCTGCAGGTGTTCCTTTCTGACTTTACAGGTATGCCAGTGTCGGCGCAAAAATTATACGAAGCATGGGCCAGCTCCCCCTCGTTACCATTTGAAGGCTGGTCACCGCACTTGGGACGTCATTACTGGGCCTGTAAGACGCTCCTGCTTGAGCTTGAACGCATGAGAAAACAGACTCGATTGGCACTTGAAACCAACCTACCCATTAATTGGATAACAGGAAGTGCCATCGACATTATCCAATTGATTATCCAGCCACAACTCGGTCATATCGACAAGAAGACCACAGAGATGTATCTGACCTGGGTACGGGACGTGTTCGACATTATCGAACTTCATAACGCGTATGCACTGGAATTAGGTAATCTTACGTGCGAGGAGACAGAATGACCGAGTCAATCCGAAAAAAAAACAAAGCCAGGCATACTCCGACACTGACGATTTTGGCTTGCGAGGCCGATGGTAATTCGCTCCGCTTCATATCCACTCACGCTACGAAGCCTTCCCTATTCGATGCAACAGTATTTGCAGAGGGGCGCACATTGCCGGAACGCGCACATGCTTGGGACAAAGGGGGACACAGCGGTCGCCCGAGGCTGACAGCTGCTCTCATGCCTCATATTCGGAGTCGTTATGGTGCCGCACCTCAGAAGACATTGATTCACCTTATTTCGGCTATGCGGGCGTGGTGGCGATTGTTTGATAAGTACACCGATATCAAACCGGTTGAAGACATCGAAGATGTCGATGAATTCGTGCATGGAGCCCTGGCACTGAAAGAGGGTTTCACAAACGGAACGAGCCCATTTCTGGTTGTACTTAATGATGCAAGAAAGGCAAGGAAGCAGCATCCCCTGGATATTCGCCTCCCTCGGCCATCACCACAACACACTTCTTTGCCAGACCAGGAGCACATTAATGCTATTGCAAAAGGATTGACCAAGAAGGTTCAACAAATGTTCTTTGCGTGGAAACAGGCTGACGAAATAATTGCCGAAATGAGCGGATGGCACATAGCGTCGAGTGGCTGGACACCCGGCCATAGGCATGGCGCATTCAACGAACGACATGCTCACTGCACCTATAGACAAGCGTGCACTGAACTGGGCAATCCAGTCGTGCGCCGGGACCAGTACGTGGCATGGCTTGGTCTACAGAACACCGAAAACTACAACAACCCTTTCATTGCCGGCTTCCCCGCCGCAGTCAGCGGACTGTACCCGAACCGCAAACAGTCAGCACATCTCTTATACCTGTTCCTGTGTAAAACAGGATGGAATCTGCAAACAGCACTCGATATTGATGTCGATGATTACTGCCGCCCGCACCCAACCAACAAATCTTTCGCCATCATCTATGCTGTTAAAGATCGGGCGAACGGGGAGTATCAGCGAGCAGCCAGTGAAGTGAAGCCCAAGCTGTCAGCTTACAACTTGTTGGTGGCAGTGATAGCTAGAACTGAGCCACTGCGAGAACGACTCAAGACGGAGTTAAATCAGCTGGAAAGGTTAAAAGAGGCCAAGCCTGACGCGGCGAATGAAGAAATACACCTCAGAATCAATGAGTTGAAACAATGTATCAAGTCACCTTGGCTTCACGTGATCATGAAAGAGTCGAGCCCAATTACTGCGTTAAATAACAGGGTAATTTATGAGTCTGAACAACGGCTATCAACATTAATCCTTGAAATCAACACACAAAGAAATAAAGACAACCAGATTGATAGCTCGATAAAGATTGGTGACTTTCGGGACGCTTACATTTCCGCGCAATATCGGCGCAGTAACTACTCATGGATTGTTGCGCACCTTGCTGCTGGCCATAAGAATATCCAATCGCTGGTCCACTATCTGCGGAAACGACAATGGAAAGCCCATGGTGAGCGGACGATGCATGGCTTTACAACCGCGTTGTGGGACGAAATTCGAGCAACGAATGCTGTAGACCCTGCCATCCTGCATGCGCTCGTCCAAAGAGGTGAAGTCACTGAGGAGCAGCGAAAGCGGTGGGCGGCCCATCAGGATCGAACGAGGGTTGGAACCGGATGCAAGGATTTTAAAAATCCGCCCAAATCGCTCGCGCCTGAGCATATGCCTGGTGAAGGTTGCCGCATACAACGCTGCTCGTTGTGCCCGAATGCGGTGATATTTGAGGACAGCATGGATGCCCTCGCAAGAAGGCTGGCGCAATTGCACACGATTAAAGAAAATGTCCCATTGCCATCTTGGTACGGTTCCTCTTGGCCCAATGAGACAGAAAGCACGGAGCGAATCTTGTATGAAAACTGGGATGCTGCCTCAGTTGATAGCCGGATTTCCCATTGGAAGAAGCAAGTAGCTAGCGCCATACAAACTCTATTAGCTATGGAGGGTGAATATGCAGCCTAACCCAACAGCGATGGCACCAGAGTCATCGCTTGAGCATCTGCGGTCACAAGCAAGCATGACCATAAACGCAAAGAGCATCCATCGCCTAAATCGACCAGAGCTACTCCGACTACAAAATGCTCTCGGCCTTGGCTCCAAGTGGGGCGTAATCGAAATCCCCAGAGCATGGATGCCGGCCGGGGCGGCCAGCATCGACGCGCGCAGAGTTCAATATCTGGAGAAGGTCTGCGGTGTGCAGAACGCATCACCAGACACGAAAGAACTGGCAGTCACAGTTGCGACGCGGTATGTCCTACTGCTCTTTATGGCGCCGAATCCAATCTCAGGATATCTAAAGCCTAATACCGTGGTCTCGCAACTTCTGGTGGCAAAGGACTACTTCAGAGCCGCAGTAAACTGCCCATCAGTGATGCCTGGCTATTTACTGAACCGGCTTACCGAAGAGGACATTGAGAAGGCGGCTTCATACACCGAAATAAAAAGGTTGCGTTATTGGGCATCCAAAGAATGGTGGGACGACTTGCCGAAAATTGATTTGTACCAGATAGAAGAACAGTCACGTAAGAGCGGAAAGGCAAGGCAGCCAAGAGGAAGCAAGGGCATTGACCCATGGCTCCCACTGCCTGACCAGTTCGTGGCAGACGCTGGTGCGCGGGTACTTTGGCTAGTTGAACACATGGGGCCAGCAATCATTGACTGTGCTGAAAGCATATTGAACGCATGGGAGAAACTCAACATATCCCATTTTGCCGAGACGACACAAGCTAAAAAAAGGACGGAGGCGGCGGACGCGACTCTTTCGGAATACGTATGGAAAGATGCGGAAGGTAATGTGCTTGAGCAGATGCCTATCCCACTGAGTTACACCGGGACTTGCAGAAAAAAAAAGGCAAGCGTCTGCGTCTGGCCGCCGCGTCATACACATGAAGTAAAGGCCCTTTTGCGCCTGCTACAGGCCAGCCATTTATTTATTGTGCTGTTGAGTACCGGCGCAAGGATAGGCGAGGCACTTTCTTTGAATGAAGGCTGCCTAATTGAATCGACAGATGGTACGAATCTGATTAATGGCAGAACGTACAAATTGAAGGCCCGAAGAGGCGGCGAGGAACGAGATTGGCCCCTACCAAGCATCGGCGCTACAGCACTCAATCAACAGGAGCGTGTTGCAAAAATTATTCGACGCTGGAACAGAGTCACAAACAGGGTCGAAAATTTCAGAGAAACCAACTGTATCTGGCGCTTGTTACGGCAGAGCGACGTTGATAACGATTCGGCCGACGCGGGCTATAATCTAGAACTTACGCTGATTGTAGAGTCGTTCAGTCTCGCAGCTTCGCTGGGGGAAAAACCTATTCACGCGCACAGATGTCGAAAAACACTGGCCAGGCTACTTGCGCTATGTATCGTGGGGGCTCCGAAAATTGTGATGGACTTGTTCGGTCATAAGAATATCGAAATGACGTTGCACTACATCCTGACTGACCCGCTAATACGGGCTGAAATGGAAGAAGTGGCACAAGCTCAGACAATCATGCTTGCCTGTGACGCTATTGCACATGCCGATGAAAACGGTGGACCGGCAGCGCCAATCATAAGAGAGGCAGTAAGACAGGAGAAAGTACGATTGGCAAAAGACAAGTTAGGTGTCGATGACATACGCGACCTAGCGGATACTGCGACACTGTCTGGAAAAATGTGGATTTTGGTGCGGCCTGGCGTGGTGTGCACCAAGGGGCCTAAACAGGCTGGCCCTTGCACTCGCAATGTGGGAAGCCCTGAGCCTTCGCGCTGCCGGTCGTCGTGCGAAAATCGCCTTGAGGAGTACTTCTTACGAGACGAGGTGGACAATACGATGGAGTTCTGCGTTTCAGAATTGGAAGAAGCTATCAAGAATGACGAATCGCATCAGGCCGAATACTGGATTGGTCAAATATGCGCCAATATCAACCGCTTTGCCGACATCCGCCAAAAGTGGCAGACCAATCCTATAGTCGCTTACGCACTGGCTAACTCTGCCCTAAAGGATGCAACATGACTCCGAAGAACACTTCACTGCCCAACGGGCTTCAAGACTACGCCAAGTCCCGCTCTAGCTCATTTGTTTCAAAACTGAAGCAAGCCATGGCACTTATCGAGAGTGAAGTTGAACAGAACGAAGGGTTGTATCCGCTCAATGGAGGCAGACTTACGAAAGCCGAGTTATGCCGGCGGGCGCATGTAGATGACCAGACACTTCAAAACAAGACGCACAAAGCCACCACAAACAAGATGGTGGATGAATGGATAGAACACGTTAAAGGTAAAATTTCACAGGGAGAACTCGTTGTACGTAGGGCTGTTACCGAGCGCGCTGAACATTGGAAGCGGGAGCATGCTCGCATAGCCAACGCTTATGCCCTGGCTGAACTTGAACACAACGAGAGACTCATTGAGTTGGCGGCGCTCGGAAAGGAAAATTATGAACTAAAACGGGAAAATGATGAACTCCGCGAAATGCTGAGTAGGGCCGGCAGCAAGAACATCGCTTCTATTCGTCCGAAAGGAAAATAGCAAGCGCTTATACCAAAAGCAAAATATTATCAGTAACCCGCTCTAGGGATAGTCTGAAGTAGCCATGTGTTTCTCGCTGACTTCGGCCACCGCCGATTTTGAAAGTGGCGAGTCGATCCAAAACGCTCAGATCACTCACTCATTCCTGTCTTTTTAGTTGCTGCAAGCACCTCGCGGAGGCTATTCCCCACATTACAGGCGCACCTCTCCTGCATTGCTCAATAAATGTCGGCGGGCCATCCACAGATTCGACAGCGCAAACAGCGTCACCAGCTGTGTCGTGTTCTTGGCCAGGCCACGGAAGCGCGTCTTCACATAACCGAACTGGCGCTTGATCACCCGGAACGGGTGCTCGACCTTCGCCCTTACCTGCGCCTTGGCTTTTTCGATCTTGCGCTTGGCTTTGTACAGATCGCTGCGCTTGCCCAGTTTCTGGTAGGTGCTGCGTCGGGCGGCAATCTGCCAGATGACCTGGCGACCTTCATGCTCGGGGCGTTTCTCCACTCCGGTATAGGTGTTCGGCCACGGCCGAAAGTGCGGCATAACGCTCTTCGGTTGTTACCAGCGACAACGCCAAGCTAAGCCCTGAAAGCTCTGGTTGGGGCTGGCCATATGGTTGGCCAATGGCCCAAATGAAGGGGCGAAACGCTGACCTAGAAGTGCTGTCAGGGAAAATAAACCAAGGACCCGGGTCGCGGCTGCCTGGGTTAAACCACCAGCGCCTCAAGTACGAGTCCTCCGATCGAGCTTGCTTAAGCTGTTCGGGAGCAACGTCTGGATGTGAGATGGGGACGGTAAAAATGCCAAGCGTTTCAATCCCGCCCTCCGATATCCGCTCGGCGTGTGGAAAGCAAACTGCCCCCGTTTCGAGGTCGCACAGAAGCTTCGCTGTGTAACGCCCCACTTGAATGGAGGCCACTGACGTATTGAGCTCCTGGCATTCGATGGTCACTGTCGCATCGAGCGACTCAGTGCATGCGAGCATTTCCTGGATCGGCCGAATGTAGTCAAAAAGCCGGATTTCCTCGGACACACCGTACTCTAAAGTCCGAGTCAGAAGCGGACGGCCTTGCGCGCTGTCTCGAAGCAAAAGGCACACATGCCAGTGCCGACGATGCTGCCCGGGTAGTAGCCGAAGGCGGCTGCCAAGTAGATCGTTAACATCAATCCGCTGATGAGGCTGCATCCGCCGCCCTTCAGGATCAAGAAAGACTGCTCCGGTCGCTGGAAAGGGGACTATCAGATGCTGCGTTTGGTTGCCCGGCCAGGCGAGGGTGAGGGTGAGGGTTACTTCCGCCGGCACGGAGTGGTCATGTGCCCGTAAAGTGAGCTTCCAATCGCGTCCTAGTTGCTCTGCGACTAGATTGCAGGAGTCATTTTCACAACCCACGCCCAGAGCTGGCCAAGATCGGAGCCACAGAACACCACCGCGGCTGTCGCTCTCCGCGCTTACCTCGACCGAAGCATCGGCGGGCAGGCAAACCACTTTCAGCCGAGTCTGTATCGTATCGGCATACTTCCATAGAAGAGTCCCCATACCCACAGGCGGTGAGCGAAACGAAACGACGGATGGGTTGGGGGTCGGTCAGTCTGGAGCCCACGTACCGACTACGAAGTGGATGGATTTCAATTAATCCTGGGCGCTTACAAGCCGAAGTCGAGCTGATGAACATGGTCGGGACTGGCCTGACCCAGGCTGCTTTGTACACTCTCATGCCCGATTTCGGTCAGTCGCGACAGGCAGAAATCGGCCATTAGCTGCCATTTGTGACCGGCCGCAATCCGCCATATGGACGTTCAGGGCGAACTGATCATTAGGCTTCAAAGTTTCCAGGAGACTTGGAGCTGTTCAAACCAGAGAAGGCTGACATTGCGCAGCCGCCTAGTAGCGTCACCTTAAAAATTATATTTATGCTGGCCTCTTGAAACCTACATAAGTGACCTCATTTTACCATCATAAAGCCACTACAATGGAGCGCTCCATGGCGGCACATAGCGGTAGCATCAAAATTCTCAGCCTAAATGGTGGGGGGGCTAGAGGTCTGTTTACCATCAATGTGCTCGCTGAGATTGAGCGAATCATTGAGCAACAGACCGGGCAGTCGAACGTAAAAGCAGGAGAGTACTTCGACCTGATTACGGGCACCTCAATTGGTGGAATTCTGGCGTTAGGGCTCGCATCCGGAAAAAGTGCCAGGGAGCTAGAGGCGGTCTTCCGCGTCCAGGCCCCCCTAATCTTTCCCCGTATGAGCTCTTGGCGGAAAAAATGGAGGGCTGCTTTTAGTGCCCGATACAGCAGCAAACCACTCTTTGACGCCGTCGCAAGGATGATTGGAGCCGATGCCACATTTGGTGACTTGACACGTCGCGTCATGATTCCCGCTGTGAACCTCTCGACCGGCAAACCCCAGTTTTTCAAAACTCCTCATAATCCGGCGTTCAATCGTGACGGTCGTCTCAAGCTGATAGATGCAGCAATGGCTACATCGGCTGCACCTACCTACTTTGCGCCTCATCATTGCGTGGATTTGGATGCGTACTTCGCTGATGGAGGCTTGGTTGCTAACAACCCAAGCTTCATCGGACTACATGAAGTTTTCCGGGACATGACTAGCGACTTTCCGGACGCCACGGTTGCCGATGTCAAGATATTGAATGTCGGCACACTGGGGGAGGAGTACACGGTGAGTCCAGCCGCGCTAGAGTCAAAGCGCAACAGTGGCTATCTCGGATTGTGGGGCCTTGGTGAGCGATTGGTGCTGACCACTATGACCGCGAATCAGCAGCTTCATAAAGCAATGTTGGAGCGGGAGCTCAGAACGTATAACGCATCAGAAAACTACGTCTATCTTGACGATATCGTTCCTAACGAAGCTGCATCCGATATCACTCTGGATAACGCAAGCGAAAGTAGCTTGCGTAACCTCGCAAGCCGGGGAAAACAGCTGGCTACTAACGAGTTCACCAAGAACCCTCTATTGCAAGCCTTCTTCAAACATCCGGCAGCACCCTTTGCTGTACCTGGTCCCGTCCAACAGGAGTAAAAGTGATGAGTTGGAATTTCCACCGCTATTACAACGACAGCACCGACGGGCTCATTAGTAAGTTGAGATTAGCAGAGCCCTGTGTCGTGAAGCTTAAAGGATTGCGCGACCTAGTCCGAATCCGCACAAAAGAGGTTTTCAACGAAGCGAAAGAGCTCGTCAGAACATCCAGTGCGACCATCTCTCTCGAAAGTATTACAGCTCGAGTTGCGAACTCTCGGCTAAAACATCTTAGTCCGCAAGCTCAGACTGAGGCAGCAAAGCTTCTCAGAGACATGGATGATGAAGCGCGGAAAGCTTTTCTGTCTCTTACACCGCGCTTTTGGACACAGGGAAGTTTTCAGTACGATACTCTCAATTATCCGTACGCCACCCCGCCTCAGGAAATGGACATAGATGATGGCACATATCTCCCAATGGCCATCTTTGAAGATCGCCCCGTTATTGGCCACCAACTGCTCCTGCTTCTTGTGGACTCATCGCTGAAGTCCTTGGTGCATGAAAACGTAGGCTGGCAATTTGAGGCCAAGCGAACCTGTGCTCGAATCAAAATCCCTGCAGAGCACACACATATTGATGTCCCTATGTATGCAATTCCAGAAGACCAATTTTTGCTCAAGGAAGTAGCTCTGGCGAAAAGCCGTGGCATGGTCATGGATTCGATAAATGGGTCGCTTTCATTAGAAAGTGCCGACTATGAGCTTGATGAGGACTGCGTGAACCTGGCGTTGCGCGAAGGTGATCAAAAGTGGATGAAGAGTGATCCCAAAATTGTCGAAGACTGGTTCAACAATAGTTGCCGGCGCATTGGCCCTCACCTACGCAGTATTTGCCGTTTTATGAAATCGTGGCGAGATGTTCAATGGGAAAAGGGTGGGGGCCCTTCGTCTATTTCACTGATGGCCGCTACCGTCAGTATTCTTGATCGGATTGCACACGATAGAAATGATCTTGGTGCAACGATGCGAATGCTCGCAAAGTACCTTCCTGACGAGTTCTCAAAGGGGGTGGAAAGCCCAGACCACACTGACGAGAAACCGCTCTTTCCGCCGCGTATTGAGCACGAGGAGCGCGAGGTGGAAATCATGGCAGGACTCTCTGAGCTGCACGGTATTTTGATTGATGCTCAGCAGTGCTTATCTAAAGAACTCGCTCTCCAATCTATCAATCGTGCGTTCGGCCAGCGGGTGCTCAAAAGCGACCTTATCGTTAGTGAAAAGTCTGCCCCTGCGTTTGCCAATGAGCCTACACGTGGCGCCCAAGCTGCGACCATCAGCAACACCATGGCGAGCGGTTAACACGGCGGCCGCAAAAACTGAGTGCAACACCTGACCTTTCCGGTACGGTGCTGCCACTATGTCCTATCACGAACTCAGTATCCCCGAACGTGCGACCCTTC
>LNAP01005699.1_pt1 | contig 10986 bp, 9 predicted proteins | sample 602601 | NCBI WGS metagenome assembly LNAP01 (sample SAMN02440304, study PRJNA202911) | soil metagenome | biome: Subtropical and temperate rainforests or woodlands; isolation source: soil samples (1 kg each in a 20% v/v slurry with milli Q water) were... ...
GACGATCGCGGCCTGTGGCTGTTGACGCAATCCGGCGCGCGCCGCGAATGGCCCCTGATCGACGCCGCCGGCAAGGCGTCCGCCATCGACCTGGCCCTCAGCACCGAAGACGGCTGGCTGATCGTCGACTACAAAACCGGCCGGCCGCATCCGGGCGAGGCGCCAGCTGCCTTCGCCGCGCGCATGCGGCAGCGGCATGGCGACCAGTTGCTGCGATATTGCGCGCAGGTCACGGCGCTGGACGGCCGTACCGCGCGCGCCGCGCTTTACTTCCCGCGGGCTCGCGCCTGGATCGATCTGTAGCGCGGGCCGCCGGCCCGGCGGCCCTCATGTGAACGAGCGCACCGAGTTGTTGATGCCGCGGGCGCAATCGAACACCAGCGGCCCCAGGCGCGCCAGAGCCTCTTCGAGGGTCCAGCGGCTGGTCGGCGCCACGATATGCACGGACGCAACGGGCGTGCCGCGCTGGCCCATGATGGGCGCGGCGATCGTCATGTCGCCCAGGAACAGTTCTTCCTTGTTGTGCGCGATGCCTTCGCGCCGCGCCTGCCGGACGATCTCCATCAGCTTCGCCGGATCGGTCTCGGTCCATTGCGTATGGCGCTGCAGCGCAGAGGCGTCCAGGATGGCCTGCGCCTGTTCCTCCGGCAGCGCGCCCAGGTAGGCGCGGCCGCTGGCCGTGCAGTACATGGGGATGCGGCTGCCGATGGGCATGTGGATGGGAATGAACTTCGCCGCCACGACCCGCGACACGTACACCATCTCGTGGTCCAGGGGTTCGGTCAGGTTGACGGTTTCCCCCGTGATATTGGACAGCTCGGCCAGAAAGGGATTCGCGGCCTCGACCAACGGATCGGCCGCGATGTAGTTGTAGCCCAGCTCCAGGACCCGCAGGGTGGGGCTGAACTTGCGCGTCTTGGGCGACTTGCTGATAAGCCCCAGCTTTTCCAGCGTGTACACGGTGCGCTGGGCCGTGCTGACGCTCGTGCCCACGGCTTGCGCGACTTCGGACAGGGACATGGCGCTCTGTGCGCCACGGAACGCGAACAGGACTTTCAGTCCCCTCGCGAACGAGTGATTGAACATGCCATCGTCGACTTCCAGTTCGGCCTGTTCCAGCATTTTTCGGCTCCTCGTTTTCCCGTATTTTGGGTATTAATTACCGCCTAGCGATAATAATAAACCTCACTGCGGGATTTTACTATTGCTGAAAGGATGCCGGCTCCAATATCCTGCGTTCATTCATCGGTTTTGCCGGAGTGTGTGAGCATGGGGCAGGGTCAGAAAACAGCGGGGACGCCGATCCTCCAGATCCAGGACGTCACCAAGACGTTCGGCGCATCGATGGCGTTGAAGGGCGTGAGCCTGGACGTGCGCGAAGGCGAGTTTCTGACGCTGCTGGGCCCCAGCGGCTGTGGCAAGACCACGCTGATCCGGATCATTGCCGGCTTTGAAACGCCTACCTCGGGCGAGGTGAAGATAGACGGACAGTCGATCCTGTCATCGCCGCCGTACCGCCGTCCGCTCGGGATGGTGTTCCAGAACCTTGCCCTGTTTCCGCATCTCACCGTCGCCGAGAACATCGGCTACGGCCTGAGGATGCGGCGCGAGCCGCCTGCCGCCATCCGCGGCAAGGTGGAGCAGTCGCTCACGATGGTCGGCCTGGAGGGCTACGGCGCGCGCTATATCGGCCAGATCTCGGGCGGGCAGAAGCAGCGCGTTGCGTTGGCGCGCGCCATCGTCATGGAGCCCCGGGTGCTGCTGCTGGACGAGCCTCTCGGCGCCCTGGACATGAAGATCCGTCGCCAGATGCAGACCGAGTTGAAGCTGATCCAGGAAAAACTCGGCACCACCTTCATCTTCGTGACGCACGACCAGGAAGAGGCGTTGACCATGTCCGATCGCGTCGCCGTGTTCCGCAACGGCCTGATCGACCAGGTCAGCGACCCCGCCACCATCTACGAAAAGCCGCAGACCCGCTTTGTCGCTGAATTCGTGGGCGACACGAATTTCTTCGAAGGCGTGGTGCAGGCCGGCGCGGCGCGTCTCGACTGCGCGGAACTCGGCTGCGAATTCGATCTGTCGGACTCGCGCTTCGCGGCAGGCAGCGCCGTGGGCATATCGCTGCGGCCGCAGTACCTGAAACTGGCGCCGGCCGGCAGCGCCCGCTTGCAGGCCCGCGTGGAGCGCCGCGTCTACGCCGGACAGAACACACGCCTCTGGCTGCAGGCCGGCGCCCGGACCCTGATCGCCGATTGGCCGGCACAGGATGGGAAACCGTTGCCGGCACAGGGCGAAGCCGTCGGACTGACCTGGGACGACAGCCGCATTTCGGTCGTATCCCTCTAGCGCTGTTCACTCTCACAGGAGTCGCACAATGAGCACCTATCGATTTGCCCACTGGACCGCCGCGGCGGTCATGGCCGTTTGCGGCACCGCCAGCGCGCAGGAAATCACCATGGCCACCTGGGGCGGCGGCGTCGGAGCGGCGTGGCGCGAGGCTTACGCGGAACCCTTTACGAAGGAAACGGGAATCGGCGTGAAGATCGTCGAAGTCCCCACTCCCGAGGCCCAGGTGCGCGCGCAGAAGGACGCGCCCAAGTTCAATGCGGCGCTTTCGTCGTTCTTCGAGGCCTCGCAGATGTATAGCGACGGACTGCTCGAAGATTTCGACATGAGCGAGGTTCCCGCGCTGAAGAACGTGCCGGAGAAATACCTGCTAAAGGCGCCTTCCGGACGCCTCATAGGCGTCAGCACCTACTTCGCGTACTACGGCATCGCGGTCAACAAGGATCTTGCGAAACCTTCCGACTTCTCTTCGTGGAAGGCGCTGGGGGATCCCAAGTGGGCGGGAAAACTGTCGGTCACCCGTCCGGTCTACAGTTCGGCCTACGACCTCACCATCATGTCCGTTGCCGAAGGCGGCAACGAGCGCGACACCGCCAAGGGCCTGGCGTTGCTGACCGCCTTGGGCAAGAACTCGCTGGCGATGTACAGCTCGATGGCGCAGATGAACCAGCTGCTGCAGCGCGGAGAGGTGACGGCCGCGCCCTACTACTCGACCCGCGTCTGGCAGATGAAGCGCGACGGGCAGACCAATATCGAGATGGTCATTCCGAAGGAGGGCGCGCTGATCCTGCCGTACATCGTGGTCGTGCCCAAGAAGGCGCAGGGCCGCGCCAGCTACCTGAAGTGGCTGAACTATGTGGCCCAGCCGGATGGCCAGTCGCGCATTGCCGACATTGCCGGCTACCTGCCGCTGAACAGTACGGCCAAGCTGTCTCCCGCGACAGAAAAGGAACTGGGCCAGCCGCTGACCGCCCTGCGCGACCAGCTCTATCAGCCGGACTGGAACTACATCGCCGAATCCCGCAAGTCGCGCATCGAGCTGGTCGAGCGCGCGATGGCGGGCGCCGGCCGGTAAGCCCGGAGAAGCCGCAATGAAATCGACCCGGCCGCCGCTGATCCTGCTGCTTCCCCCGGCGATACTGATCCTGATGTTCCTGACGGGGATCGCCTATCTCGCCGTGGAATCGCTGCGCACCGCAGATGGTTTTGGCCTGGGCAATTTCGTGCGCTTCTTCGAGCGGGCCGATTACGTCGCGGTACTGCTGCGCACGATAGGGGTCGCACTGGTCGTCACGTTCTTTTCCGTGCTGGTCGGTTATCCCATCGCCTATGCGATTTCGCGCTATCGCGGCAACCGCAATTTCCTGATGATGCTGGTCATCACGCCGTGGCTGGTCAGCGTGGTGGTGCGTACCTACGGCTGGGTGGTGATCCTGGGGCCCAAGGGCACGCTGAATTCGCTGCTGCTGTCGCTGGGTGTCATCGATACGCCCATGCGCCTGATTTTCAACATGACCGGGGTGGTGATCGGCCTGGTGCATGTCTTCAGTCCGTTTTTCATCGTCTCGGTGCTGGCGGTGCTGCTGCATCTGGATCGCGCCCTGGACGAGGCCTCGCAGACGCTGGCGGCGGGCCCGCTCAAGACCTTTTTGCATGTCACCCTGCCGCTGAGCCTGCCGGGTGTCATTACCGGCGCCATGCTGGTCTATCTGCTGTCCACCGGGGCCATCGTCACGCCGCTGTTGCTGGGTGGCGTGCGTGACGGCATGCTGGCCACGCAGATCTACCAGGACGTGCTGCAGGTCTTCGACTATCCGAAGGCAGCCAGCATGGCGATCGTGCTGTTGCTGGCGGCATTCTCGCTGGTCATTCCCTTGCAACTGCTCGAACGCCGCGTCGCGGCGCGCGTGTCCGGAACGGGAGCCTGATATGCGCTGGCTATACCGCTTGCTGCTGGTTCTGCTGTTTGGCTTCCTGCCCTTGCCCATCCTGGTGGTGGCGGTGTCGTCGTTCACGTCCACCGGGTACTTCACCTTGCCGCTGGCGTCGCTTTCCTGGCGCTGGTATCTGGAGTTCTTCACCGACCCGCAATGGTTGGGTCTGTTGGCGGTCAGCGCCGGCATCGCCTTGCTGGTGGCATTCATCAGCACATCGGTGGCCCTGCTGGCCGCGCTGGTGCTGGACCGCAGCCGGATCAGGGGAAGTGGCGTTATCGAAGCGCTAATCATGCTGCCGTTGGTATTTCCCAATGCGGCGCTGGGCGTGGCGTTCCTGGGCCTGCTCGGCCTGCTTGGCGTCAGCGGCTCCTACCTGGGCATCGTGCTGGCGCATTGCATCATCACGCTGCCGTTCGCCTACCGCCCCATCCTGAATTCCTTGCGCAAGCTGGACCCCGCGCTGGGCGAGGCCAGCATGAGCCTGGGCGCGCGGCCCGCGCAGGTCTTGCGCACCGTGACCCTGCCCATGCTCAAACCGGGGCTGATCACGGCCTTCCTGTTCTGCTTCATCGTGTCGTTCGACGAGGCGACGATCACCGTCTTCCTGGTCGCGCCGGACGTCAACACCTTGCCTGTGCGCATCCTCACGCAGATACAGGAAAGCGCCAGTCCCGTGATCGCCGCCATCGCCACATTCCTGATTGTCTTCACGCTTGCGCTGGTGCTGCTGCTGGAACGCACGGTCGGCCTGGAGATGTTCGCCGCGCCTGAGCGCGACCACTGAATCGATTTTTCATGCCCGGAGCGCGATATGTACGAGATCCAGCCCGAAGATGCGGAACTTCTCAAACACTTCAGGACGACGACCACCAAGAACCGGCCGCTGAAGTTGAACCGCCTGCTTAACCGATTGCGGATGGAGCCCATGGCCGGCAAGCAGGTCATCGTCTGCACCCAGCCTTACTCGGAGTACGCCATCGGCACGCTCGGCGCGGGACGGGGCGATCCGGTAGCACTGGCGCCGCAGCGCTACGCCAAGCTGGCCGATGCCCAGTGGGCGCTGCTGAAGATCCGCTGGGCCATCCATTCCCCTTATCCCTGGCCGTCCGACCTGGACTGAACGCGGGCCGCCATACCGTGTCGCCCGAATCAAACTGACGGAGCTTGTATGTACGAGATCCTGGGGTACCCCAGCACCTGGACGATCGCGCCGGGAGAAACCATAGAATTCAAAGTGAGCTGCGCGCAAGCGCTGCGCTATGACGCCGACCTGGTGCGTATCCGCAGCGGCGACGTTACGCCCGGCGCTCCCGGCTTGAAAGAAACCGTGGTGATGCAGGGCATCGCCACCGCCATCGCCGGACGTCCCCAAGCCACCGAAACCGGGTCGCGCGCGGTGGCGCCCGCTTTCAGCGAGCCTGCCTCGGGCTGCAAGAGCTGGATCCTGGCGGTGATGCCGACCTTGCCCTGCAACGGCGGCGATCAGGCGATCCTGTCGCGCTGGGACGACACCGCGCGCGTCGGATATCTGCTGGGCCTGGATCGGGACGGCTGCCTGTTCTGGCAGCAGGGCAGCGGCGGCAAGAGCGAGCGCGTCACGCTGGGATTGCCCATGACCGTGCGCCAGTGGTATCTGGTGGCGGTAACGCTGGACCTGGACTCGGGGACGGTCGATCTGCGGCAGATGCCCGCCAATCCCTTGCTGGCCGTGAATTCGCATGCGCAGGCGAGCAGCCGGCTGCCGGCGATCGATCCGGTCGCGCTGGCGCGGCTTCCGCTGACGATGGGCGCGGCCGCCACTGGCCTGCCGCGCCCACAATACGCCAAGCACTTCAACGGCCGCCTGGATTCGCCCACGCTGCTGCCGTATGGCGCCGGCGATGCAGACCTGGCGCAATTGCGCGTCGAGGCCCAAGGCCGCCGCCATGCCGCGCCGCCATTGCAGGCCTGGGATTTCTCGCAGCGCATCGACAGCGATGTGCTCGTCGACACGGCCAGGCCCTGGTCGGAGGGGCGCATCGAGAACCTGCCCTCGCGCGGCGTGCCCGGCCTGCGCTGGGATTCCAGCGTCATGTTCTGGCGCGAACGTCCCGACCATTTCGCCGCGCTGCACTTCCATGACGACACCCTGGAGGATGCGCGCTGGGAGACCGATTTCAGCCTGACCGTGCCTGACGGCCTGCCGAGCGGCCTGTATGCGGCGCGCCTGACCGGCGCGGCGGGAGAGCAGGAACGCATCACCTTCATCGTGCGGCCGAAGGCGGGCGGGCCGCGCAAGCGGATCGCGTTCCTCGCGTCGACGGCCACCTATATGGCGTACTCGAACTCGCACTACCGCCTGGATGAAGAAGGCATGGAAATGAAGTCCGGCAACTTCATGGTCCTGTATCCCTGGGAGACCTACCTGGGCGAACACCGCGAGTTGAGCCTTTCCATGTACGACACGCATTCGGACGGCTATGGCGTCTACTACGCCTCGCGCTTGCGGCCGGTCTTCAGCATGCATCTGCAATGCCGCACCTGGTCGCTGAACGGCGATACCCACTTCCTGGACTGGCTGGACGAAAAGGGCTTCGACTACGACGTCATCACGGACGACATGCTGCATGCCGAAGGCCTGCAGGCCCTGGAGGGCTACAGCGTGGTCATGACCGGGGCGCATCCCGAGTACTGGACCACGCGCATGTGGCAGGCAATGGTGGCGTACCAAGGGCAGGGAGGCCGGCTCATGTACATGGGAGGCAACGGCTTCTACTGGCGCTGCGCCTACCATCCCGAAAAGCCCTGGTTGATGGAACTGCGCCGCACCGAGACCGGCGCCCGCTACAGCGAGACGCCGGCCGGGGAAAGCTACCACAGCTATACCGGCGAATATGGCGGCACCTGGCGCCGCATCGGGCAGGCGCCGCAGACGTTGACCGGCATCGGGACGACCGCGACCGGGTTCGATGCCTCGTCCTATTATCGCCGGCGGCCCGAAAGCCGCGACCCGCGCGTGGCGTTCATGTTCGAAGGCGTGGCGGACGAAATCATTGGCGATTTCGGCAGCAGCGGAGGCGGCGCCGCTGGCGACGAGATCGATCGCGTCGACTACCGGCTGGGCACGCCGCCGCATACCTTGATCGTCGCCCGCTCGGAAAAGCACACGCGCTACTACAACGTGGTACCCGAGGAGACGACCTACCACCACCCCACCATCAACGGTGAGGAAGCCAAGCACTGCTACGCCGATCTGGTGTTCTACGAGTGCCTGAACGGCGGCGCGGTTTTTTCCACGGGCTCGATCACCTGGGGCGCGTCGCTGGCCTGGAACGGCTACGACAACAACGTGTCGCGCATCACGGCTAACGTGCTGACCCGGTTCGCCGAGGCCACCCCCTTCGTGTTTCCCCAGGCCAGCGGACGCTGAGATACACCATGCGCGCACCAGACTCGGCCGATGCCCGGCAATCCTTGTGGCAGCAGACCGCGGGGCCGGCGCCCGCAGCGCCCGCCTTGGCGGACTCCCTCCAATGCGACGTCGTCATCGTCGGCGCCGGCATTACCGGCTTGTCGACCGCCTTGCATCTGAGCGAACTCGGACTGCGCGTTTGCGTGTTGGATGCCCAGGAACCGGGCTGGGGCGCCTCCGGCCGCAACGGCGGGCAGGTCATTCCCGGCATCAAGCACGATCCGAAGGCGATCCTGGCGCGTTACGGCAAAGCGCTGGGAGAACCGCTATTGCAGATGGTGGGGTCTGCCGCCGATGCGGTATTCGAGCTTATCGAAAAGCATGCCATCGCCTGCCATGCCATGCGGGCTGGCTGGATACAGCCGGCCCACTCCGCTCGCGCATTGGAAACCGTGTCGGACCGCGCCCAGCAGTGGCTGGATCGTGGCGCGGCCGTGGAAATGCTGAACCAGGAGGCTGTCAGCGCAAGGCTGGGTACAGACCGGTTCCTGGGCGGCTGGATCGACCGGCGCGCCGGCAGCATCCAGCCCCTGTGCTACACCCGCGGGCTGGTGGCGGCCGCGCAAGCGGCTGGCGCGTCGGTGCATGGCAATACCCGCGTCACGGCGCTGGAGCGATCAGGCCAGCAATGGCTTGCGCGCACGGAGCAGGGCGCCACTGTCCGCGCCGAGCACGCGCTGATCGCGACCAATGGCTACACCAACGGGCTATGGCCCGGACTGCAGCGCAGCGTCATCGCCGCCAACAGCTTCATCGTCGCCACCGGACCGCTGGATGCGAAGGCCTGCGGCCACATCATGCCCGGCGGCGTGGTGGCCTCGGACTCCCGCCGCCTGTTGCTGTACTTCCGCCGCGACCACGAGGGCCGTTTCGTGCTGGGAGGCCGGGGGCATTTCGCCGACCCCGCATCGGAACAGGATTGGGACCATCTGGTGCGCGGAGCGCGCATGCTGTTTCCGGAGTTGGCCCGGATTCCGTTCACCTATCGTTGGGCCGGCCGGATCGCTCTGACACGCGATTTCGTGCCGCATGTCCATCAGCCGTCGCCCAACCTGCATATCCTGCTGGGCTACAACGGCCGCGGCGTCGCCCTGGCGACGCAGATGGGCCGCTACCTCGCCCGGACCATCGCCGCAGGCGAGCCCATGCCATACCCCGTCACCCCGATCAGGCCGCTGCCGTTCCACGGCCTCAAGCGTTTCTACATCGCGCTCGGCGTCGCTTACTACGGCCTGTGCGACAAGCTCTCGTAGAAGCCCGCCTCCATCCTCCTGAGTACACCATGACCATCCAACACATCCCCCAGACCCGCGACACCGCCCAGCTGGACGACCTCGGTCCGGTCGGCATCCCGCTCAGCGAACCCGCCTGCGCATTGCGCGCCAGAAAAATAGTGATCCCCGGCGCCGAAGCCACCAGCGCCGGCATCTGGGAATGTTCCCCCGGCCAATTCCGCCGCCAGGTCCAGGAGGGCGAAATCATGCACATCCTGGCCGGCGAAGGCTCCTTCACCCCCGACGGCCAGCCCCCGCTGCAATTCCGCGCAGGCGACACCCTGGCCATGCCCCCCCATACCCAAGGCGTCTGGGATATCCGCAGCACCGTCCGAAAACTCTACGTCCTGGCTCCCCCCAGTCAGGCGGAAAACTAAGCGTCTAGCCAACGACGCTCCGAGCAAGCAAAGTTCTGAAGACCCCGCAAGGCAAAGCGAAGCGAGCCGAAAGGACCAGCGAAGCGAAGTCCCAAACTCCCTCCCCCTCGGGGGGAGGGCTGGGGAGGGGGCCCACATACTGCCCCCCGGGGCCCGCCGGCCGAGATTCTAGCAAGCAAGCGAAGCGCAGCTCTGCTAGAATCTCGGCTGGCGGGCCCCTCCGCATGGTTCGGCGGTGAACCTGGTCAGGTCGGGAACGAAGCAGCCATAGTCGTTTAGGGTCAGTGCCGGAGTAAGGCTCGCCAACCGGATTCTTCAAAGCAACGCGTCATGCCAAACCCATGACGCGTTTGTTTTCAAGGGGGACGGGGTTATTTTCCAAGGATATCTTCCACGGGAATAAACCCGTCCCCTTTGCGTTTCAGGCCAGCTTCCGAAACAGGCTCTACAATCCACCCATGACTTATCTGGTACTGGCCCGCAAGTGGCGGCCGCGATCGTTCGATACCCTCGTGGGACAGGATCACGTGGTGCGCGCGCTGACGCATGCGCTCGACACCCAACGCCTGCACCACGCCTGGCTGTTCACCGGAACCCGGGGCGTGGGCAAGACCACGCTTTCGCGCATCCTGGCCAAGTCGCTCAACTGCGAAACGGGCATCACTTCCAAGCCTTGCGGCGTGTGCCGCGCGTGTACGGAAATCGATTCCGGGCGTTTCGTCGACTACCTCGAACTGGACGCGGCCTCGAACCGCGGCGTCGAGGAAATGACGCAGCTGCTGGAGCAGGCGGTGTACGCGCCGGGCGCGGGGCGCTTCAAGGTCTACATGATCGACGAAGTCCACATGCTGACCGGGCATGCGTTCAACGCCATGCTCAAGACGCTGGAAGAGCCGCCGCCCCACGTCAAATTCATACTCGCCACCACCGACCCGCAGAAGATTCCGGTGACGGTGCTGTCGCGCTGCCTGCAGTTCAACCTGAAGCAGATGCCGGCCGACTCCATCGTCGGCCATCTGCAGGCCGTGCTCGGCCAGGAAGACGTGGGCTTCGAGGTGCCGGCCCTGCGGCTGATCGGGCAAGCGGCTTCGGGCTCGATGCGCGACGCCCTGTCGCTGACCGACCAGGCCATCGCCTACAGCGCCGGCAACCTGACCGAGGACGCCGTGCGCGGCATGCTCGGCACCATCGACCAGCGGCACCTGGTGCGCCTGCTGGACGCGCTGTCGGCCGGCGATGCCAAGAGCGTGCTGGCGGTGGCGGATGAATTGGCGATCCGCGGCCTGTCTTATGCCGGCGCCCTGGCCGACCTGGCTGTGCTGCTGTCGCGCGTGGCCATCGAGCAGCGCGTGCGCGGCGTGACGCCCGCCGAGGATCCCCTGGCCGGCGATATCGCCCGGCTGGCGCAGGTCCTGCACCCCGATGCAGTACAGCTTTTCTATTCAGTGGCGGTGCATAGCCGCAGCGAACTGACCCTGGCGCCCGACGAGTACGCGGGCTTCATCATGGCCTGCCTGCGCATGCTGGCGCTCAATGGCGACGCTGGCCCGCAGACCGCGCTGGAAGCGCCTGCCGCGCCGGCCCGCCAGACGGCCGAT
>LNAP01005702.1_pt1 | contig 10983 bp, 9 predicted proteins | sample 602601 | NCBI WGS metagenome assembly LNAP01 (sample SAMN02440304, study PRJNA202911) | soil metagenome | biome: Subtropical and temperate rainforests or woodlands; isolation source: soil samples (1 kg each in a 20% v/v slurry with milli Q water) were... ...
TTGTGGAGGCTGCCGGCACGCCCGCCGAAGATGGCGACCGTCACACAGCCGCGCTGGCCATGCACCATGCCTGGACGGCGCTGGTGACCCACCAGCCCGCCCGGCCCCGGCCCAATGGTTCCTTGAGCCGCCTGCGCGCGATCAATCGGGAATTGCACCTGCTCTTCGTCGACGCCATGAATGCTCCGGCCTCTGGCGGCGCCTCGCTTGCGAGCGCCGCCGACAAGGCGCGATTGCTTGCGGCCCAAGCGGCGGACACCGCAGACAAGGCCGAACGAACTGACCCCAATCACATTCCGCTCGGCCATCATGGGGTGTTGGAATCACTGCGGGAAAACCTGCGGCCATGGTCGCCGGCCCTTATGGCGGCCGCCCGCGTCGGCGTTGCGACGGCCATTGCCGGGACGATAGGCGCCGCGCTGGGTCTGGAGCGCGCCTACTGGACCATGGCGGCGGCCGTCCTGATCCTGCATCAGGGGCTTAGCTGGGTGAGGAGCCTGCAACGCGGCGTCGAAAGAATGAGCGGCACCATCATCGGCCTGATCCTGACCGGGGGGATTCTGGCAGTCCATCCAGAGGGGCTGTGGCTTGTCGCGACGCTCATGCTTCTTCAATTCATCATCGAGATGACCGTGATCCGCAACTATGCGCTGGCCGTGGTGTTCATCACGGCCGCGGCTCTGACCATCGCCTCGGGCGGGCATCCGGTGCCGGATATAGGGCATATGCTGTGGGTGCGCGGCATGGATACCGTCATTGGCTGCGTGACCGGACTCGTGATACTGGTGTTGATGACGCCTCGCTCCGTAGCGATCCGCATTCCGCAGGAACTCGTCAATACGCTGGCGGCGGTCAAGAGCGTGCTCGGACATGCCGCCAAGGGGGATGTAACAGCGACCGCCGCCCAGCAGGCGCGCCGCGATCTCCAGCACCGCACGATAGTCCTGCTCCAGTCCTATGATTCCAGCGTTGGCGCCACGCCGTGGCATCGCGATGTCGCGGAGCGGTCATGGCCCACGGTCATGGCTGCACAGCGCCTCGCCTACCGCGCGCTCTCGATCTGCTGGGCGCTGGAGAACGCCGGCGCGGACGGCCCCGAAATGGCTCGCAGGCTGTTCGGCCCTGACGGTGAAAGAGAGGTCGGCCACGGGCTGGCGGCGCTGTCCAATGCCATTCGCGGGGGCGCCAAGCCCGCGCCGCTTTCCCATTTGCCGGAATTTCTCGACACGGAGATCCGCAACCTGCATGACTCGCTGGTGTATGTCGGAAAGGGCGGTTCAAGCGCGCTTGGCGCCAAGGGCCGAAAATCGGACGCGGCCAGCCCGCACTGAATCCGGCCGGCTCGAACCCCGCGACGGTCGCAAGCAGCGGGACGCCGCGCTGGGGCTTACCGGATGCACTGTTTTTAATGGACCTATTCATGTAAATGAATCCATCAGCAGATAAGTGCCTTCTTGCCTCTGGTACTTATCGATCAACGGAACCAGTCTTTTGAAATGCTCGGACCGGCAGTGGGCATCTAGTGCGGCTCGATCAGGCCACTCCTCGATAAATATGAAATGACTAGGGTCCTTTTGGTTGATGAACAGTTCATACGAGACGCAGTGCGGCTCTTTTCTGGTTTTCTCGACCAGCTCCCGATACAGGGGTGTGACCTCGTCGATTCTGTCTGGACGGATAAAGTCTTGCGCGATTACTTTGAGCATGAAGGGGTCATTTCCTGTTTTGTGAAGGCTGGTACTGGGGAGCCGCGAGCGAAAAAAATTGCTTCGGCATAACGGTTCGGATTGCCGCGCTTCGCTTGAGCGCAGCCTTTGCTTGCTTAAGCGGCCATTATCTCTAATTCTTTCTCAGCTTCTAAAAAAGCCCTCGACCATAAAGCCGATGAACCCGCGCAGCGTGCCGGCCGGCGCTGGCCTTCGTATTCGCGCACAAGCTCCATCCACGCCTCGACATAAATTTATCAGGGACTTCCCTTAATTCTTGTCAGATTGTTGACAATCATACAGTTGACAATATAGAGTGAACCCATAAATAAAGATGGAGAGACAAAATGCTTATTGTGTCGCTGCTCCTCAACGGGCTGGTGCTGGGATCTATCCTGCTGCTGTCCAGCCTGGGGCTCACTCTGATTTATGGCGTGGGCCGCGTCGTGAACTTCGCTCACGGCGCGCTGTTCAGCCTGGGCGCCATGTGTGCTGTATGGCTGGTCACGCTGGGTCTGTCGTTCTGGGCTTCCCTGGCGCTGTCTCTGGTTATCGTGGGTCTGGCTGGCGTCGTCATGGACTGGAGCATTCTTGCGCGCATCCGCGACAGGCCCATGGTCGACAGCCTGCTGCTGACATTCGGCGTTGCCATGCTGATCACCGGCGTTCTGTACGAAAGCGGCGGGCGCAATGTCCAGGTGCTCGTGCCGCCGCCCGCCTTGTCGGGAACAGTACACGTCCTGGGCACGGCGCTGCCGCTATACCGCGTCTTCCTGTCCGGACTGGCCATAGCGTTGGCGCTGGCGCTGTTGCTCTTCCTGAAGAAATCCAAATGGGGTTTGCGGGTGCGCGCCGCCAACGATGACGGCGAAATGGCCGCCTGTCTCGGCATTGACCGCAACACGCTCATGCACTCGGTCGTGGGTGTCAGCGCGGCGCTGGTCGCCATTTCAGGCGCGGCTGCCGCGCCAATTTTCAATGCCTATGCAACGGTGGGCGACAAAATCCTCATCCTGGCCTTCATGACGGTCATCCTGGGCGGGCTGGGCAGCTTGCGGGGCGCCATCGTGGCGGCCTATGTCGTCGGCATGATCATGGTGTTCGGCGAAGCCTATTCAGGCGGCCAGGCAGCGCTTCTGGTGTTGTTCCTGCTTGTGATGGCAATGCTGATCCGCTGGCCGCGCGGCTTTTTCGGCGAAGGACGGACAGAATGAATACGGAGACGACTGTGCCAAGCACCTTAACCACTACGCGGAAATCGACGGGCCTCAACTGGCTGCGCATCATCGGCATTATTGTTGCCGCGCTGGGGGCCATGGTTCCCCTGATTCTCCAGGACTCGCCATTCATACTGGTCCTCGCGTCTCACGCCGTGATCGCCGCGATTGTGGCTGTCAGCCTGGATATGCTTACCGGCAATACCGGCCTGCTGTCCTTCGGACACGCCGGCTGGTTCGGCTTGGGCGCCTATGCCGCCGGACTGCTTTCGCAGATCCTGACGACGGAAATGCTGGTGGTCGTCCCGATGGCGATTGTCCTGGCTATCTTGCTGTCGTGGGCGGTAGGCCAGATCTTCGTACGGCAAATCGGCAAGGCGTTCGCCATCCTGACCCTGGCGTTCAGCCAAGTGCTCTACGCGCTGGTATTCGTATTTTCCGGATACACAGGTGGCGAAGATGGCCTTCAAGGCGTGCCTGTCCCGACATTGCTCGGCTTCGACGTGGCCGATCCCAAGGTCTGGTACTGGCTCTTGTATGTCTCCTTGCTCGCCTCGCTATACCTCGCGCTTCATATCCGGCGAACGCCGCTGGGCAAGGCGTGGCTGGGCATACGCGAAAACACGGAACGCGCCTATTTCATCGGCCTGAATGTCAACCTGCTCAAACTGCTTTCGTATATTTTTTCATCGGCCATGGCGGCGTTCGCGGGCAGTTTGTTCGTGCTGTTCAACGGAGCCACCTCGCCGGAAATCCTGCACTGGTTCGAGTCGGGAAAGATACTGATGTACGTCGTGCTGGGCGGTATCGGCACTATCGTCGGCCCCGCGGTGGGCGCAGTGGTATTCACGTTCGCCGAGCATTACATCAGCAGCTACACCGATGCCTGGCTGATTTACTTCGGCGCGCTTTTCGTGGTGATCGTGATCGTGGCTCCTGGCGGCATCTTCGGGCTGCTGCGGCCGGTCTGGGAACGCCTGACACAACGCAATGGACGAGGTGCGCCATGATTTTACAGACCAGGGACTTGTCCAAAAGCTTTGGCGGCTTGAAGGCCGTATCCAATGTGTCGCTTGGCATAAAGGAAAACGCCATCCACTCCATCCTGGGCCCCAATGGCGCGGGAAAAACCACGCTGTTCAACCTGATTACCGGCGCCATCGCGCCCGCCGCCGGCACTGTGCACTTTGAGGGCAGGGAAATCACCGGATGGTCGCCAGACAAGCTGGCCGCTATCGGAGTGGTGCGCACTTTCCAGCGCACCAGCATTTTTCGCCACCTCTCCGTGCTTGAAAACGTGTCGCTGGCCATACGCTCGCGTCGAGGCCTGAACTACAAGGTCCGGATCTCGCGCGAAGTCGATGACAGCGTGAACGAGGAAGCATTCAAGTGCCTGCGCGATGTCGGGTTGGACAAGCGCGACGGCACCATGGCCGACAAGCTGGCTCACGGCTACCAGCGCGCGCTTGACATCGCGATTGGCCTTGCCTTGAAGCCCAAGCTGATTCTGATGGACGAGCCGCTGGCCGGCATGTCGCGCGGCGACCGCGACGGTATTGCCAACCTGGTCCTTAAGCTGCGCGACGAACTTGGCCTGACGATAGTGATTGTGGAACACGATGTCGGAATGGTGATGAAACTGTCGGACACGATTACCGTCATGCAGCATGGACGCATCATCGCCGAAGGCGCGCCCGAGGCTATACGCGAAGACGAGAATGTAAAGAAAGCCTATCTTCATGGGAGTTTTGCGACATGAGCAACGTCCTCGAGCTTGAGCGCGTCTCGGCGTTTTACGGATCCAGCCAAATTCTTCAGGAATTGTCGCTGCGGGTCGAACAAGGCAAGGTCGCCTGCCTGCTTGGCTTGAACGGCATGGGCAAAACCACCACATTGCGCGCCATCATGGGGCTGGTCGACCGTGTGGAAGGCCGCATCACGCTTAACGGCAAACCCCTGTCGGGCCGTACGCACCGCCGGGCCCGCATGGGCGTGACGCTGGTGCCGGAGGACCGCAAGGTGTTCGCCAGCCTCACGGTAGAAGAGAACATGACCGTCGCCATGCACACGACAGCCAGGCCGAACGGCTTCGGTATCTCAGACGCCACCCAGCTCTTTCCGCGCCTGCAGGAAAGGCTGGAGCAGAAGGCGGGGACGCTCAGCGGCGGCGAGCAGCAAATGCTCGTAGTTGCGCGCGCCATGTTGGCCAATCCATCTTATATCCTGCTCGACGAACCCACCGAGGGCCTGGCGCCCGAATACGTCGACGCCATCAAGAACGCCATTGACGCGGCCCGCGACCGCAACATCGGCATCGTTCTGGTCGAGCAAAGCCTCCCGCTGGCCATGGCCGTCGGCGACGATTTTTATATCGTCGAGAACGGCCAGGTGGTATTCAGCCAGGACCGCCAGTCGGCGGTGCGCGATCCGGCAACCATCGCGAATATGCTCACCGTGGAGTAAGACCTATGGCATCGATTCAAAGCAGCTACGATAATGGCGTACAAGTCCTGACCATCACCAACGAGTCGAGGCGCAACGCGTTCACTCATCAAATGACGCAGGCGCTCGGCGAGCGTCTGCAGGCCGCGGAAAATGATGCGGCTGTGAAATGCATAGTCATCACCGGCGCTGGCGATATCGCTTTTTCCAGTGGCCACGACCTGCGCGAGATGCTCGGCGACCGCGACAACGCATCCGATCCGGCGGCCAATGCGCCCTTCCTGATGCCGGCCAAGCTGACAACGCCCACGATCGCGGCCATTAATGGCTATGCGTTCGCCGCTGGCTTCATCCTTTCGATTTCCTGCGATTTGCGCATTTGCGCCGAAAACGCCAGCTTCAGCGCGCCCGGCGCACGCATCGGTCTGTTGCCCATAGGCGGCCAGCTTAGCCGCTTACCCATGCTCATGCCGCGCGGCGTCGCCCACGAGATGTTGATTTCCTGCAGGGAAATGAAGGCCGATGAAGCCCATCGCATTGGCTTTGCCAACCGCGTGGTAGCCCGCGGACAGGCATTGTCCGCCGCGCTCGATGTGGCCAAAGCCATCGCGGCCAACTCATCAACTGTCATCGCCTCGATAAAAACGGGCCTGGAGATCTTTGCCAGGGATGGCGCAAGCGCAGCCGCAGACTATGAGTGGGAGGTCGGCCGCCAGCTGCAAAGCGCACCCGATGCCGAGGAAGGCATGCGTGCCTTCCTGGAGAAGCGCGCCCCCCGTTTTATCTAGGCAAGCGCGATGACTTATGGACAACCGGCTGCCTGAATGGCGCGGTCTTGATTTTGCAAATGGAGCATACAAGAATGAGAACAGAAATCGAATCCAAGAATCTTCTGCAGCGCTTTGGATTCGCCACGACGAACCCTAGCCTGGCGACGGACGCCGCCATGGCCAGGGCCATCGCCACCAGCCTGCGCGGTCCCTTTGCCATGAAGATCGTCTCAGCCGACATCGTCCATAAAGTGGCGGCCGGCGGCGTGCGTCTTGGCATCGATGCTGAGCAGGCCGAGCGCGCCTACGCCGAAATTATCGAGGCGTGCCAGGCATCGAGCCCAAACGCAGCGATAGACGGCGTGCTGCTCGAGGAAATGGTCGCGGGTGACGTAGAAGTGTTTCTCGGCGCCCGCGTCGACCCGCACTATGGCGGCGTGGTGCTGCTGGGCCTGGGCGGGTCGAACGTGGAGCAAGGCGTACCGCCCATGGCCGCATTAACCCCTATCACCGAAGAGCGCGCCCGCGGCATGATAGAGAACGCCATCGAGAAAAGGCTGACTCAAAAGCTTAGCCCGGCGGCAAAGCAAACGCTTGTTCAATACGTAATGGCATTGGCCGGCCCTGACGGCATGCTGGCGCAGGGCGCTGTCGGCGAGCTGGACATCAACCCCATCATCGTCAATGGCGATCGATGCATCGCGGTCGATGCCGTCGCCCAGGACCTTGCCGACGATCAGCTCGCCCATGTGCATTCCAGCTTGCAAACCCAGGAGGCCATTGCCAGCCGCAAAGACAGGCTGGCAGGCATGGCGGCCTTGTTCGACCCAGCATCCATCGCCTTCATCGGCGCATCGACGGCGCCCAATAAGCTGGGCTACCGCAGCATCAAGAATCTGCTCGACTTCGGCTACGCCGGAAAAATCTATCCCATCCACCCTAAAGCCGACGAAATCTGCGGCCTGAAAGCCTACCCATCGATCGGCGACATTCCAGAATCTGTGGATCGCGCCTATGTTGCCGTCGGCGCCAACGCCGTACCGGCCATGCTGGAGCAATGCGCGGACAAGGGTGTAAAGGTGGTGCAGGTCCTGACCGCGGGATTTACCGAGTGGTCGGGCGAAGAGGCGTCCAGGGGGCGGCAACTGGAGGAGGAAATACAGGCCGTGCTGTCGGGCACCGATATGCGCATGGTCGGCCCCAACTGCATAGGCACGTTCTCGGCCACTAGCCGCATGGCCATGGGCGCGGCGCGCTACAGCCCGACCTGCACCAAGGGCATCACCTTTATCTCGCAGAGCGGGACGTTCGCCGGCGACGTGGTCCGCCGCGCCCAGGTTCAGGCCATACCCGTTGCCCGTGTGCTGTCCGCAGGCAATTGTTCCGATCTGGACTTGGTCGATTACCTGCTCTACTGCGAAGACGATCCGGCGACGACGCTTACCGCCTTCTACACCGAGTCCATACAAGATCCCGGCTTGTTCTTCCGTGCGGCCGAGAACGCCCGCAAGCCCATTGTGTTGCTCAAGGGCGGCACGACCGAGCAAGGACTGACCGCGGCCAGCAGTCACACCGCGGCTTTGGCGACTGACAAGGCATTGTGGGACGCCGCCATCAAGCAGGCCGGCATACTGCAGGTAGACAGTATCGATGACTTGATGGACGTTTTGTTGATCCAGAGCGCGCATTCGACACTGTCGGGCAACCGGCTGGGCATTTTCGGCTCGGGCGGCGGCGTCAGCGTTACGTCCAGCGACGCCGCGTCGCGCGCCGGCATGCGGATCCCGGCTCTCGCTCCCAGCACGTGCGAGGCGCTCCAACGCTTCGGCGTGCCAGGCACCAGCGTTGCCAACCCTATCGACATTCCCGTATGGGGCTTGCGCGATGGCAACCGCCTTATCCTCGCCGATATTATCAATTTGCTTAAAGTCGACGACAACCTGGACAGCCTTATCGTTTATGTCGAGATGGGCTCCATCATGGACTTCGCTGACGACGAAGCGGACGGAAGGCGTCAACTCGAGGAAATTTGCGCTTCAGTGGCGCAAGCCAGCGCCGCGGGCCCCAAAGTCAGCCTTGCCCTGCGCAGCACTGGCGACCAGACACAAGACGATTTCGTAAGAGAGCAACGCGCCAAACTGCTGGGACAAGGCATCGCTGTCTTCTCATCTACCGCCCGGGCTGTCCGCGCCCATGCCAAACTATACGAATTATCGTCCACGCAAGGTAGAGACTGAAGTGAAAAACGAACTGAGTGCCGAGGAAGCAAAATGGCTGTTGGCGGCGTTTGGCGATCCCGCCAAGGTAACCTGGACGCTGCCTGAGCAAATCGCCAACAGGCTGGGCGAAGACATCATCCGCGGCATTTTCGCCCCCGGCCAGCCTCTGATGGAAGTCATGTTGGCCGAGACCTATTTCCACGTCAGCCGTGGGCCGGTGCGCGAAGCGTTGCGCATACTGGAAAACGAAGGCCTGGTCCAAATTCGGCCGCGCCGGGGCGCCATCGTTGCCGAATTGTCGGCATCTGACATCAAGGAAATCTTCAGCGTGCGCGCAGTGCTATATGGTTTCGTTGCCTCGGAACTGGCAAACAATCGCACAGACGAGATTCTTGCCGTATTGCATGACGGCTCAAAGGCGGTCTCCACCGCCCTCGACCAGAAAAATGTCGACGAGTTCATCTCAACGCTTTACCGCCTCAGCATGTATTTGCCGGAAGTGGCCGGGAACAGCTACGCCAGAAAGATTATCGTGTCGCTCGGCCGCCAGACGCTGGCCACCACGCGCAAGGTCATGCTGGTCAAAGAAAATTGCCGCATATGGATAAGCAACTGGAAACGCCTGGTCAAAGCCGTCGAGCAGCGCGATACCCGCGCAGCGGAAGACGCCGGCAGGAAGCTGGTGCACGACGTTTACAAAGGCACGGTGAAAATTCTGAACGCATCGCCCGCCGATCCCCTGGATACTAATTACCAACCGGCTTCCGGCGGAACCGTCACCCCTTAACCCCTGGACCCTCAGAAATATGTAAAGCAGCATTCCCACCCGACACTGGAGACAAAAATGGCGTTTATAAAATCAGCAAGAATGAAACTTACCTGGCACCGGGTTGCTGCGACCTTGGGTGTGGCACTGGCGCTTCAGGCCGGCCCCGCCCTGGCCGCTGGCGACGAGCTCGTTATTGGCGTGCTGGTTCCGACGACCGGAGGCCTTGCGCCCCTGGGAATCGATATGAAGAACGGCTATGAATTGGCGGTCAAGAACGCGCCTATGGTAAAGAACCAAAAAGTCAGGCTCGTTATCGAAGACAGCCAGGCAAACGCTGCGGTAGGCCTGAAAAAGGCCCAGAAGCTGGTGCTCCAGGACAAGGCCAAGCTGCTGATAGGCGGCGCAAGCAGCGCCGTGGTATTGGGCATTAACGCGCAGGCCGCCCGACTGAACGTTCCGCTGGTCACGACGAATTCGCAAGCGGTGCAAACCACCGGCGACCAGTGCAGCAAGTACTTGTTTCGCACAAATCCGAACGACGCCATGGTCGGCAAGGGCAACGCCTTGCTCATGCAGAAAAGGCCGGAACTGCTCAAGAAAAAATGGTTTGTGGTATTTCACGATTTCGTATGGGGCCAAAGCAATAAGGCGGAGTTCGCGAAGATTCCGGGCATTAACATCGTGGGCGAAGCCGGCCGTTCCATGGGCACGGCCGACTGGTCCAGCGCCATTTCACAGATCCAGGCCAGCGGCGCCGATGCCGTCTACCTGGCGCTGGCCGTGGGCGACGATATGCCCGGCTTCATCAGGCAGGCCCGCAGCTTCGGTATGGAACAGTTCATGCTTGCGCCGCTCGGCATGCCCGACTCCATGCTTCAGGCTTTGGGCGACAACGGCGTCGGCATGATATCGGGCGGCTTGTTTGCATCGTGGATGCTGCAAGACGAAAGTCCCGAAATGGCCCGCTTCGTGAAGGAATACGTCGCGGACTACGGCATAGTGCCGGGCCCGCAGGCCATCCAGGCCTACGCGGGCATGCGGCTTACCCTGGCCGCCATGGGGAACGCCGCCTCGCTGACGACCAAAGACATCATCAGCGCCCTGGAAACCACGTCGGTCGATACCGTGATCGGCAAACTGGCCATCCGCAAGGAAGACCATCAAGGCATGGTGCCGACTTACCTGTCGGAAGCGGTCAAGCTGGCCAAGCCGGAGTACGGCACCACGATAGCCTGGAAAGTGCTTGAAACCTTGCCGTGGGATGAAGTCAAGACGCCTTTGGCCGAAACCGGCTGCAAAGGACTCTAGTTGCCTGCCGACAAACCTGCTCGTCGGCCTGACCGGCCGGACGCCCTGCATAGGAAGCCGCTGTCCATCACGCTTATCATTCTTTGCCAAGTAGCGTGCATGACATTATGGTTTTCGGCCTCGGCGGCCGTTCCGAATCTTATCGCCACCGGCCAGATCACCGGCGAGCGCGGCTCGCTGTTGACTGGAGCCGTACAGATCGGTTTCGTATTCGGCACCCTGGCCAGCGCCTTCCTGGGGCTGGCCGACCGGTTCGATCCCCGGCGAGTCTTTGCCGTTTCCGCGGTGCTGGGCAGCGCCATCAATGCGTTTATCCTTGTCGTCGGATTCAACGATCCCTGGACCATACCCCTGCGCTTTCTTACCGGCGCGATCATGGCCGGCATTTATCCGGTGGGCATGAAGATGGCTGCCGGATGGGCGCAACGCAATATGGGGCTGATGATAGGCGCCCTGGTCGGCGCCGTAACGCTGGGCTCGGCGCTGCCCCATCTGTTCACATCGCTGAGCGACCTGGACTGGCGCACTGTTATAGGCGCGGCGTCCATCAGT
>LNAP01005703.1_pt1 | contig 10983 bp, 8 predicted proteins | sample 602601 | NCBI WGS metagenome assembly LNAP01 (sample SAMN02440304, study PRJNA202911) | soil metagenome | biome: Subtropical and temperate rainforests or woodlands; isolation source: soil samples (1 kg each in a 20% v/v slurry with milli Q water) were... ...
GCTCTTCCGATCTGTGGGCGTGCTGACGTGGTCGTGGGTGGGCTACATGAACCCCCACCGCCTGTGCTGGGGGTTTGCCGTCACGCTGCCGGCGGCGCCGCCGGCGCACGACGAGCCGCCCGCCGACGCGGCGCAGATGGAGCAGTTCTACCGCCACCTGGCGCAGACGCTGGACGACATCGACTTCCACAAGGGCCGCGAACCCACCACGATCATGCTGCGCCTGCGCAAGCTGTTCCAGCGTGCGCAGCCGGACGAGCGCGAACTGCGCGTGCTGCACGGCGTCCTCGCCGACGCGCAGCGGATGGCGGGGCTGGCCAATGGCAAATAGCCGGTTCCGGTAGGGCGGGCACTGCCCGCCAGCTTTTCAAAGTGCCGTGGGGTACGCATGAGCGGCGGGCGGTGCCCGCCTGTAGGAGCGCACCCTGTGCGCGAGCTCTTCACGCACGTCGAGCAGAAGCATCGCGCACAGGGTGCGCTCCTACTGCTCGTCGTCCGACAGCTCCAGCGACGGCGCGGGGGTGACCAGCAGCTTGTCGATGCGGGCGCCGTCCAGGTCGACCACCTCGAAGCGGATGCCGTGCCAGGCGAACACCTCGCCGGTCTGCGGGATGTGGCCGAGGGCGGTCATCACCATGCCGGCGGCGGTGCGGTATTCGTGTTCCTCCTCGCCGGGCAGCTCGCCGATCTGCAGCAGTTCGCGCAGGTCGTCGGTGGACAGGCTGCCGTCGATCAGCCAGCTGCCGTCGGCGCGCTGCATGATCGGGCTGTCCTCGTTGCCGCCACCGTGGCCGATCTGGCTGGCGCCGACCACGGCCGCCAGCAGGTCGTTGACGGTGACCACGCCTTCGATGTCGCCGTACTCGTCCACCACCAGCGCCAGCGGCGTCTCGGCGTCGCGGAATTCTTCCAGCAGGTCCAGCGCGCGCGCGGTGGCCGGCACGAACAGCGGCTTGGCCAGGTGGCCGAACAGCTCCGGCGTGCCTTCGGCGAAGCTGCGCAGCAGGCGCTTGACCTCGACCACGCCGACCACCTCGCTCTCGTCGCCGCGATACACCGGGTAGCACGAATACGGGGTCTCCCGCAGCACCTCGAAGTTCTCCTCGCGGGTCGCCGCGATGTCCAGCCAGGCGATGCGCATGCGCGGAGTCATCACGCTGTCGACCGTGCGGTCGCCCAGGCGCAGCACGCGGTTGACCATGTTGTGTTCGTCCGGGTCGAGCACGCCCTGTTCGGCGCTCTCGGCGACCAGCAGGCGGATCTCCTCCTCGGTGACCACGCCGCTACTCTGCTGGTTGACCCGCAGCAGGCGCAGCAGCAGGTTGCTCGATGCGTTCAGCAGCCATACGAACGGCGCGGTCAGCCGCGACAGCAGCAGCATCGGGATCGCCACGTACGCCGACACCTTTTCCGGTGCCGCCAGCGCCAGCCGCTTGGGCACCAGTTCACCGACCACGATCTGGATGAACGAGATCAGCGCGAAGCCGAGCACGATGCCGATGATCCGCGCATACGGCAGCAGCCACGCCAGATACTCGCCTTGCAGGGCATCGGCGATGTGGGCGCCCAGGGCATCGCCGGCGACCGCGCCGGTGATCAGCATCACCAGGGTGATGCCGACCTGCACGGTGGACAGGAAGTGCTCCGGTGCCTCGGCGTGGCGCAATGCCGTGGCGGCCTTGCGGCTGTTCCGGGCCATCTGCTTGAGGCGGCTCTTGCGCGAGGCTATCAGCGCCATCTCCGACAGGGCGAAGAAGCCGTTGCACAGGGCCAGCACGAGGACGAGCGCGATTTCGGTCAGCATCGCGGCGGTAACGGGGGAGGGTGCATGGGCACAGTGTAAGGGCTGCGGGGCTTTCGCATCACCCCGCCAGGGCCGGGCATTGATGCAGGGCAGCACGACAGTCCTGTAACATTCCCGTCATCCCGTTCCCTCTAGGCATGGCCAGCATGTTTTCATTGCAGACGATTTTCGGCAAAGGCGACAAGTTCTACGGACTGCTCGAACAGAGCGCCGCCACCGCCTCCGAAAGCGCCAAGGCCCTGCACGAGCTGCTGACCCAGCCTGACCAGGGCTCGGTGATGGCCGCGTTCACCGCCACCCGCGCGCGCGAGAAGGCGCTGGCCGCGCAGATCAGCGAGGAGCTGGTGAACACCTTCGTCACCGCGCTCGATCGCGAGGACATCGAGGCGCTAAATTCGTCGCTGTACAAGATCCCCAAGACCATCGAGAAATTCGCCGAGCGCTACGAGATCGTGGCCGACCGCCTGGCCGGGGTGGATTTCGCCCAGCGCGCCCTGGTGCTGCAGCGTTCCAGCGAGGTGGTTGCCGAGATGATCGGCGAGCTGCGCCGCGGCCTGCGCATCGACCCGGTGAAGAAACTGCAGGATCGCCTGCAGGCGCTGGAATCGGAAGGCGACCGCATGCTGCTGGCGCCGTACCGCACGCTGTACATCGAAGGCGGCGACGTGATGCGGGCGATGCTGGCCAAGGACCTGTTCGAGCTGATCGAGAAGGCCATCGACAAGTGCCGCGACGTCGGCAACATCGTCTATTCGATCGTCCTGAAGAACTCCTGAGGCCACGCCCGTGACCCTGCGCATTCCGCACTGCCCGGCGGCGCCGGCACCGGGCGTCCGCCCGTCCATGGCCGGGAGCCGCGCATGAGCATCGTCATTGCGGTGGTGGTGATCGCACTCGTCTTCACCTACATCAACGGTTTCCACGACACCGCCAACTCGATCGCCACGGTGGTGGCGACCAAGGTGCTCACCCCCGGTCAGGCTGTGCTGCTGGCGGCGGGCACCAACCTGGTCGGCGCGTTCATGGGCACGGCGGTGGCGGCCACGATTGCTTCCGGGCTGATCAACGCCGGGGTGATCGAGATGAGCTCGCAGCTGCTGATCTGCGCGCTGCTGGCGGCGATCGTGTGGAACCTGATCACCTGGTGGCTGGGCCTGCCGTCCAGTTCCAGCCACGCGCTGGTGGGCTCGCTGGTGGGCGCGGCGCTGGCCGCCTCGGACAACAATTTCGCCTCGGTGATCTGGGTGGAGGGCAGCTGGCTGAAGGGCCACGGCGTGATCCCGAAAGTGATCATCCCGATGGTGTTGTCGCCACTGGCCGGCTTCATCATCAGCTTCATCCTGATGGGCGCGTTGTACGCACTGCTGGCCTGGTTCGCGAACCGGCACGGCTGGTCGCGCCGCTTCGGGCGCACGCCGTTCGTCAATTTCTTCTTCGGCAAGGCGCAGATCGTGTCGGCCAGCGCGATGGGCGTGGCGCACGGCATGAACGACGCGCAGAAGAGCATGGGCATCATCGCGCTGGCGTTGGCCGGCGCGACCGCCGCGCACCAGTTCGATCAGCTGCCGGCGTGGCTGGGTTTTCTGCGCATCGCCGAGAATCCGGCCGGCGGCTTCGCGATCCCGGTGTGGGTGAAGGTGGTGTCCGCGCTGACCATGGCTGCCGGTACTGCCGGCGGCGGCTGGCGCATCATCAAGACGCTCGGCCACAAGATGGTCAAGCTGCACCCGATCAACGGCTTCGCCGCCGAGACCAGCTCGGCGGCGGTCATCCTTGCTGCCTCGGCGTTCGGCATCCCGGTGTCGACCACCCACAACGTGTCGGCCTCGATCATGGGCGTGGGCGCGGCCAAGCGTTTCAACTCGATCCGCTGGTCGGTGGTCGAGCGCATGGTATGGGCGTGGATCCTGACCCTGCCGATCACCGCGCTGTTCGCCTACGGGCTGGTGGTGGTGTTCCGCCTGATATTCTGACGGGCTGCTGGCCCGTGTGTAGGAGCGCACCCTGTGCGCGATGGCTCTTCGTTACGTGAAGGAAAGCTTGCGCACAGGGTGCGTTCCTACAGCGAGTCGTCGCCGACGGCGATGATCCGTTCCAGCTGGTCGCCGAGCACGCCCAGTTCGCTCACCACGCGCTGCAGTTCGGCGCGGTCGAGGAATTCGTAGGGGCGGTTTTCGCAAAGATGCAGGTACGGCGAACCATCCAGGTCGGCCACCGCGAGGAAGCCGGTACGCTGCTGCCAGTTGAAGCGCAGGCAGCGGATGGGATCGGTGCCGGCAAGCGGGCCGATCGGGGTGGAAATGCGCAGATAGCGGCGCCCGGCCTCGTCCTCCAGTTCGGCCAGGTAGACGCCCTGGTAGCGATCCGGCGACAACTTCAGGTCGAAACTGATCAGGTAGGGATCGTTCTGGCGCAGCTCGTGCAGGCTGCCGATGTGGGAACGCACGGCTTCGAAATGGCGCATGCAGCGGCTTCCGTCGGCGAGGGTCGGAGGCTACTCTGCCACGTATCCCCGCTAGCGTCGCGTGAACCATGAATGATGCCGCCGCCCGTATCTACGCCGCCATCGCCGCGATTCCGCGCGGCCGCGTCGCCAGTTACGGTGCGATCGCCGCCCGTGCGGGGCTGCCGGGACGGGCGCGGCTGGTCGGTCGGCTGCTCGGCGAAGTGCCCGACGGCATGGCATTGCCGTGGTACCGCGTGCTGCGCTCCAGCGGACACATCGCGATGCCGCCGGGCAGCCGCGGTTTCCGCGAGCAATCCCGGCGCCTGCGCAGCGAAGGCGTGGAGGTGAAGAACGGCCGCGTGCCATTGTCGCGGTTCGGCCTGGATGGCGATCTCGACCATGCGTTGTGGGGCATGCCGGACGCTTAGGCGGCGGCGTTGCCGACGAGTCATCGCAGATGTTTCCGGCGGCCGGGCCGGGTCGGTTTGTTACCATGTGGCCGATGAAAGCCTCAGCCCTCGACCTGCTTCAAAGCGTTTTCGGTTACCCCAGTTTCCGCGGCCAGCAGCAGGCCGTGGTCGAGCATCTCGCCGGGGGCGGCGACGCGCTGGTGCTGATGCCGACCGGCGGCGGCAAGTCGCTGTGCTACCAGATCCCCGCGCTGCTGCGGCAGGGCACCGGCATCGTGGTGTCGCCGCTGATCGCGTTGATGCAGGATCAGGTCGACGCGCTGCGCGAGGCCGGCGTGGCCGCCGCCTATCTCAACTCCAGCCTCGGTGCGGAAGAGCAGCGCGAGGTCGAGCGCCAGCTGCTGGCCGGTGAGCTGAACCTGTTGTACGTGGCGCCGGAGCGGCTGCTCACCGGGCGCTTCCTGGGCCAGCTCGAACGCACCGAAGTGGCGCTGTTCGCGATCGATGAGGCACATTGCGTCTCCCAGTGGGGCCACGATTTCCGCCCCGAGTACCGCGAGCTGGCGATCCTGCACCAGCGCTTCCCCGCCGTGCCGCGCATCGCGCTCACCGCCACCGCCGACCAGCGCACGCGCGACGAAATCGTCGAGCGGCTGTCGCTGCAGAATGCGCGGCAGTTCGTGTCCAGTTTCGACCGCCCGAACATCGGCTACCGGGTCGGCCTGCGCCACAACGCGAAGCGCCAGCTCACCGACTTCCTGCACGGCCACCAGGGCGAATCCGGCATCGTGTATTGCCTCAGCCGGCGCAAGGTGGACGACACCGCCGAATGGCTGGCCGAACTCGGCGTCGAGGCGCTGCCGTACCACGCCGGCCTCGATGCGGCGACCCGCGCGAAGAACCAGCAGCGCTTCCTGCGCGAGGACGGCGTGGTGATGGTCGCCACCGTCGCGTTCGGCATGGGCATCGACAAGCCGGACGTGCGCTTCGTGGCGCACCTGGACCTGCCGCGCAGCATCGAGGGCTACTACCAGGAGACCGGCCGCGCCGGCCGCGATGGCCTGCCGGCCGAGGCGTGGATGATCTACGGCCTGTCCGACGTGGTCACCATGAGCCAGATGATCGCGCAGTCCGAATCGGCCGACGAGCGCAAGCGGGTGGAACGGCAGAAGCTGGAATCGCTGCTGGCCTACGCCGAGGCCACCGATTGCCGCCGCCAGCTGTTGCTGGGCGCATTCGGCGAGATCTATCCCGGCCCCTGCGGCCATTGCGACAACTGCATCGCGCCGCCGAAGACCTGGGACGCCACAGTGCCCGCGCAGAAGGCGTTGTCGGCGGTGTACCGCACCGGCCAGCGCTTCGGCTCCGGCCACGTGATCGACGTGTTGCGCGGCGAGGAGACCGAGCGCGTCCTCAGTCTCGACCATCATCGGCTCAGCACCTTCGGCATCGGTGCCGAGATGGACGAGAAGCAATGGCGCTCGGTGTTTCGTCAGCTGCTCGCCGCCGGCCTGCTCGAAGCGGACGCCGAAGGCTACGGCACCTTGCGCCTGACTGCCGCCAGCCGCGCCGTACTCAGCGGCGGCAAACCGGTGAAGCTGCGCGAGGACGCCCGCCCCGAACGCGCCAGCCGGCGCCGGCGCGACAGCAAGCTGGTCACCGGCGGCGGCAGCCTCGGCATCGAGGCCTACGAGCAGGAACTGTGGGATGCCCTGCGCGCGCTGCGTACGCAGCTGGCGAAGCAGCAGGGCGTGCCGCCGTACGTGGTGTTCCACGACGCCACCTTGCTGGCCATGCTGCGCGCCATGCCGGCCAACGAAGACGAACTGGCTACCATCAGCGGCGTCGGCGAAGCCAAGCTCAAGCGCTACGGCAGCGATTTCCTGGCGGTGATCAACGCGCCGGCGTAGGCTCGGCACAGGTTGTTGCATCGTTCTTCTGCTCAACCACAGTCCCGTTCACCCTGAGCGTAGCGAAGCGAAGTCGAAGGGCCGCGCAGCCTAGGGTACGCGGCCCTTCGACTTCCTCGCTCCTCAAAGCTGCAGCCATCCATGGCTGCTCCCCGCGTGCGGCCCTGAGGGCCTACGCTCAGGGTGAACGGGGCCGGGGTGAAAGGCGTTCGTTCTGCCACAGGCCAGTGCTGAGGTGCTGCATACGTATTCAGCCAGACATGGCAACGGTCGCGGTGCAGACTCGGGCGCATCTTGATGCCATGACGTTGGGGAGACGCGATGAGCACGATGGACATGACGGGCGACGGGCTGGGCCAGCGCGCCACCGCGCGGGTGGTGCTGATTTCGGCGGCGGCGGCGCTGGGCGGCTTTCTGTTCGGCTTCGATACGGCGGTGATCAACGGCGCGGTCGACGCGGTCCGCGGCGGCTTCGCGCTGGACGCGGCACAGACCGGCTTCGCGGTGTCCTGCGCGCTGCTCGGCTCGGCGCTGGGCGCGTGGTATGCCGGCATGCTGGCGAACCGCTTCGGCCGCGTGCGCACGATGCAGGTGGCGGCCGTGTTGCTGGTCGCCAGTGCGTTGGGCTCGGGGCTGGTGACCGCGGTGTGGGACCTGATCCTGTGGCGTCTGGTCGGCGGCATCGGCGTGGGCGTGGCCTCGGTGATCGCGCCCACCTACATCGCCGAAGTCTCGCCCGCGCACATCCGCGGCCGGCTCGGCTCGATGCAGCAGCTGGCGATCGTGCTGGGCATCTTCGCGGCGCTGCTCAGCGATGCGTGGCTGGCCGGCGTGGCCGGCGGTGCGGCGGAGCCGCTGTGGTTCGGGCTGGCGGCGTGGCGCTGGATGTTCCTGGTGGCGACGCTGCCGGCGCTGGTCTACGGCACCCTGGTGCTGGGCGTGCCGGAATCGCCGCGGCACCTGGTCGCCAAGGGCCGCATCGACGAGGCCCGGGTGGTGCTGCGCAAGGTGCTGAACATGCACAGCGAGGCGGCGCTGGACAGCAAGCTGCGCGACATCGAGGACAGCCTGCGCTCGGAGCACAAGCCGCGCCTGCGCGACCTGTGCGGCAAGACGGCCGGGCTGCTGCCGGTGGTGTGGATCGGCATCCTGCTGTCGGTGTTCCAGCAGTTCGTGGGCATCAACGTGATCTTCTACTACTCGTCCACGCTGTGGCATTCGGTGGGCTTCAGCGAGGCCGACTCGTTCACCATCACCGTGGTCACCTCGATCGTCAACGTGCTGGTGACCCTGGTGGCGATCGCGCTGGTCGACAAGGTCGGCCGCAAGCCATTGCTGGTGGTCGGTTCGGCCGGCATGGCGATCACCCTGGGGCTGATGGCGTGGTGCTTTTCGCAGGCCACCGGCAGCGGCGCCACGCTGAGCCTGCCCGGCGCCACCGGCATGGTGGCGCTGGTCGCGGCGAACGCCTACGTGGTGTTCTTCGGCGTGAGCTGGGGCCCGGTGGTATGGGTGCTGCTGGGCGAGATGTTCCCGAACCGGATCCGCGCCACCGCGCTGGCGGTGGCTGCGGCGGCGCAGTGGCTGGCGAACTTCGCGATCACCAGCACGTTCCCCGCGCTGGCCGAGTTGGGCCTCAGCTTCGCCTACGGGCTGTACGCCGGCTTCGCGCTGCTGTCGCTGCTGTTCGTGCTGGCCGGCGTGCGCGAGACCAAGGGCATCGAGTTGGAGGACATGCGCGCATGAGGATCATCCATCAGCCATCGGCCCAGGCGGCGCTGGCGGCATGCGCCTGCCTCGACCAGCGCCAGGCGGTATACGACAGGCGGCGCGCAAACCGGCTAGGATCTGGCACGGACGGCGTTGCGCCGTCGCAAAAGCTTGCGGGTCGCGCTGCGGATGAAGGCAAAAGCCACATCGATCGACATTGCCCACCTGGCCGGGGTCTCCCAGGCCACGGTGTCGCGCGCGCTGCGCGGCAGCCCGCTGGTCAATGAGGAAACCCGGCGGCGCATCCAGGCCGCCGCCGAGCAGCTCAACTACAAGGTCGACAAGAACGCGTCGAACCTGCGCCGGATGCATTCCGGCACGCTGGCGCTGCTGTTCTTCGAGGACCCCACCGCCGACGAGTCGCACATCAACCCGTTCTTCCTGTCGATGCTGGGCTCGATCACCCGCGCCTGCGCGCTGCAGGGCTACGACCTGCTGATCTCGTTCCAGCAGTTCTCGCACGACTGGCACGCCGACTTCGCCGACAGCAAGAAGGCCGACGGCCTGATCCTGCTCGGCTACGGCGACTATCTCGCCTACCGCGACAAGCTGGAGAAGCTGGTCGCCCAGGGCACCCGCTTCGTGCGCTGGGGCGCGGTGCTGCCGGACCAGCCCGGCGTGTCGATCGGCTGCGACAACTTCCGCGGCGGCCAGGCGGTGGCCGAACACCTGCTGGAACGCGGCTGCCGTCGCATCGCCTTCCTCGGCGACGCGTCCACCCACTACCCGGAGTTCTTCGGGCGCTATCGCGGCTACGTCGATGCCCTGCAGCGGGCCGGGGTGGAAGTCGATCCCGCGCTGCAGGAAAACGCCGAGAGCACCGAGCGCTTCGGCTACGAGGCGATGCGCAGCCTGATCCTGCGCGAGGTCGGCTTCGACGCGGTATTCGCCGCCAGCGACCTGATCGCGATCGGCGCCATGCGTGCACTCAGCGACCACGGCCTGCGCGTGCCGCAGGACGTGGCACTGGCCGGCTTCGACGACATCCCCATGGCCAGCTTCGTGAATCCGCCGCTGACCACCGTGCTGCAGGACACCAAGCAGGCCGGCGAGGTGCTGGTGGACAGCCTGCTTGGCCTGATCCGCGGCGAACCGGTGGACAGCGAGGTGCTGCCGGTGAAGCTGGTGGTGCGGCGATCGAGCCTGCGCTGAGGCCGCACGTCACTACCGTCTTCACACGTATTCGCTTAACCTGCCTTGGCTGCCATACCCACTTGCGTGACGGGATACCCGCACCATGGACTACCCCCGGCTGGAGTTGGACTTTCACCAGGTGTTCGAGCGGGTCACCGATGCCTACGTGGCACTGGATCGGGACTGGCGCTATACCTACCTGAACGCGAAGGCTTGCGAGCTTTTCGGGCGCGCGGCGGAGGACCTGATCGGCCGGCACATCTGGACGGAGTTTCCGGAAGGTCTCGAACAGCCGTTCCATCGCGTCTACGAAAAAGCGATGGCCGAACAGTGCCCGCAGCAGATCGAGGCATTCTATCCGCCGTACAGCCGCTGGTTCGAGAACCGCATCTATCCGTCGGCGGACGGGCTGACGATCTATTTCCACGACATCACCGAACGCAAGCGCGCCGAGCAGCTGGAGGCCGGCCAGCACGAGATCCTGAAGGGCATCGCCGCGCAGCGGCCGCTGACGGAAAGCCTCGAACAGATCGCACGCCTGCACGAAACGATGAACCCCGGCGCGCTGTGCTCGCTGCTGCTGCTCGACGACGACGGCCGGCATGTGCTGCACGGTGCCGCGCCGAGTTTGCCGGACGCGTACAACCGCACCCTGCATGGGCTGGAGATCGGCGAGGCGCACGGCTCGTGCGGTACCGCTGCGTGGCGTGGCGAGCGCGTGGTAGTGGCCGACATCGCCAGTCACCCGTACTGGGAAAACTACCGCGAGACGGCACTGGCGCATGGCCTCAAGGCGTGCTGGTCGACGCCGGTGCTGGGCAGCCATCACGAAGTGCTGGGCACCTTTGCGGTGTATTTCCGTGAGCCGCGCGAACCGCGTGAGGAAGAACTGCGCAGCATCGACCGCATGTTGCCGATCACCGGCATCGCGATCGAGAGCGAGCGCCTGGTCGGCCGCCTGCGCGAACGCAACCGCTTCTTCGAGATGTCGCAGGAAATCTTCTGCATCCTCGATCCGCGCCGCGAGCAGCTGCTGCAGTTCAACCCGTCGTTGCCGTGCCTGACCGGTTACGGCGCCAGCGAGCTGACCTCGCGCAATTACCGGGAATTTCTGCAGCCGGAGGACCGCGGCGACGGCTCCGACCCGATGCTGGTGCGGGACCGCTCCGGCGAGCGGGTCCACGAATTCGTCAACCGCTGCCGCTGCAGCGACGGCAGCGAACGCCTGCTGGAGTGGGTCTCGTTCGCCGCGCCCGACGGGCTGGTCTACGCGGTGGCGCGCGACATCACCGAGCGGCGCCGGGTGCAGGCGGAACTCGCCCATGCCTCCAGTCACGATCCGGTGACCGGCCTGCCGCAGCACCTGGAGCTCGAACAGGCGCTGCGAGTCATGCTGAAGGATGCATCGGCGCCGATCTGGGTGCTGGTGGTCGGACTGGATCGCTTCCAGGGGGTCAACGAATCGGTAGGTCATCTGACCGGCGACGACGTGCTGCGGCAACTGGCCGC
>LNAP01005704.1_pt1 | contig 10982 bp, 8 predicted proteins | sample 602601 | NCBI WGS metagenome assembly LNAP01 (sample SAMN02440304, study PRJNA202911) | soil metagenome | biome: Subtropical and temperate rainforests or woodlands; isolation source: soil samples (1 kg each in a 20% v/v slurry with milli Q water) were... ...
AGCTCGCGGTTGATCTCGGCCAGCAATTGCAGGACCGACGCTGTGGTCTGCGGGTCCAGGGCGCTGGCGGCTTCATCGCACAGGAGGACGGCGGCGACGACGTCTTCGTGCACTTCACCGGGCACGGGCTCCGCGACGAACACGCGGCGACCCGTCGGCCAACGGCGGCATGACCATATGAAACGCGCATTGCCCATCGTCGAGCGCGAGCTCCGAAAGTTCATTCGCACACCGGTGCTCCTCGTCATGACACTGATCATGCCGATCCTCAACCTGGTGGTGCTCGGCAACGCGTTCGGTGGACGGATCCGACATTTGAACGTCGCCGTCGTCGACGAGGACGGCGGCCCCGCGGCGCGGCGTTTACGCAGCGCGCTTTATTCGCTCGAGATGAACGGCGACGTCGTGCGTCCGGTCGACTATCCGGACGAACGGAAAGCCGCGCGCGACGTTCGCGACGGTGCGGTACAAGCCGCCGTGATCGTGCCGCCGGGATTCTCCCGCAAAGTGTACTCGGGAGAGAGCCCCAAAGCGGGCCTTCTGCTCGACAACACGGACGCAGTGGTCGCGGGGACGCTGCAGGGGCTGCTCACCGCGGCGGCACGCGAAGCACAGCGCGACCTTCCGCCGCAGCGCGTCGTGAAAGCCGTCACGCTCGAGCCGGTGGAGCTTTTTCCGTTCGTGCCATACATGCGCTACATGCTCCCCGGCGTCATCACGCTCGGGATGTTCATGACCGTGATGCTCGGCGGCGGCATGTCGTATCTCGACGACAAGCAGCGCGGCGTGCACGAAGGCTACCTCGTCACGCCGATCACCAAGCTCGAGCTGTTACTCGGTCAGAACGTCGCCGGCACCATCAAGGCGCTCGTCGCCGGTACGCTGGTGACCGTCGTCGGCGCGATGATCACGGGCATCTGGGAGGTCTTCAGCCCGCTGCGATTGATCGCGATGGTGCTGCTCATCGTCGTCGTTTCCTTCTCGTTCATGGCGATGATGTCGTGTTTGGTCGCTCGCATGAACAACCCGATGATGCCGCGCGCGCTCTTCGGCGTGTTGAACACGTTGCTCTACTTTCCGAGCGGGGCGATCTATCCCGTGCAATCGCTGCCGACGTGGCTTCGCTGGATCACGGTGTTCGACCCGTTCACGTACGCGGTGCATGGGCTGCGCGTGTTGCTGCTCAAAGGCGCATCGATCCGCGTCGTCCTGCCCGACATCGCGTTTCTCGCGATCTTCGCGACGTTGATGTTTGGCGGCGCCGTGCGGCTCTTCCGGCGAACGCTCTGATCGGATTCGCTGGCCAGGCGGTTCGCATGAGCGATATGTGAATAGAGTGAACAGCTCGCGACCGGAGCCGGCGTACGACGGCTCAAGGAGCACCCCATACCGGCGGGTCACGGCGTACTTACGGCGCACTGTGGAACTTCTTCGACGCCGCGATGTCCCGTCGAGAACCCTGTCGTTTTGATATGACCGACGACGGCTTGCGGCTCGGCGTCGACACGAACCCGTTTGACCATTCTGGATTTGCGGCTTGTCGGTGAAGTATTCGACGCCGCGGCCCAAGCCGGCGTGGTACAAAGGCCGCCGTGCAGACTCGCTCGCCGACCTCTTCGAGCGACTTGATTTCAGGACCGCTGAAATCAACGCATAAACGCAACGGAGATTGTTGGCCATATCACTTCGCGCCCCGATGCCGCTGCGATTCGCAATCAGCCAGCTCTCCGCACGACGGCGGCAGGCGCGTCACTGGATCGGTCCCGAAGACGAGGAGTCACTGCACGGTGGGTTCGGCGGCTACAGCGGTCACGTAGCCTACGGCCTCAAACCGTTGAACGCCCCATTGCTCGTTGTATGTTTGCGAAGATGCGCACCCCTGATATGCCGGGACCTACCGCACCTTCGATCCACGCTCGAAAGTCGTTTCCTCGCCGCCGCAATGGTCAAGGCGCGCGAGCCGTTCAAGTCCGCCGCTGAGCGTGGGCAACCTGGCGATCCCGGAATGGCTTCAATAGGATTCCTGCGCCGTCTTTACAACGACGACGTACCTGCGCGAATAGAAGCGGCGCTTCCTCATCAATCTCGCGTCTGGCCAATGAAGCCCAATCGACGCAAACGGCAAAAGGACGCGCCAACCGAAACGGTCGCGGCACCGGCGCTCCGCAGTTCCGCCGACGAGGAAACTGCCGGCAGTAGAACAGCTGTCATCGCTTCTTTCATCGCAAGCGTTTTGGGACTTGGCTTCGTAATCGGCTGCGCGTGGGGGCGACGGGACAGCCCGGACTTCAAGAATTCTTCACAGGCGGGTCGGTACATTCTCGGTCAGATTGGTTACCGCATTAGGCAGCCCGGTTTGGATTCGGCTACCGCCAGAGCGCAGCGAGCCACCGATTCCGCCTACGTGCTAGACACGCACAGCATCGCTTGTGGCGCTTGGGTGATCACTTACGACGGGACACGTGACACCGCCACCGCGAAGTACGAGCCTGCTGCCGCCGCACGGTACCGACGAGATCCTGCCGAACTGGCGAACATCTTGGTTACGGGAACGACTGTGACCGCAGTCATGACCAGCAACAGGTGGGCGTTCCTACCCAAGCTCAGCAGGATAATGCTGATCGTTGGCACTGCCGGCACGGGCTGGCTCGGATACAAACTGGCAAAGGTGCAGGATCCTGATTGTGGCGACGACGCGGTGCAACGGGCGTTCCTTGACCAGAAAATGTGGCAAGGCGTCGTGCGCACAGCGGCGCACCGATGACAGATTGTGACGGATGTGCCTAACCGCTGATCCAATCAGCATCCGCGACCTACGTTCGCAGATGCGCCGCCGTTGTTGCGTCACCGACTAGTATCGCTTCTTCGAGCCAGAGCGGTGGAAGCCTTGCCGCCTCGCCGTCTGCTGCGGTGCGCGAGCCGATCAAGTCCTTCGCCAAATCGCACCGCAATTATTGTCACCGATGGAGACCGCGCGAGTGGTTCGTGACGATCACGGATTCGAAGAAACGCGACTAGCTTGTTCACGACGTCAGCGACTACAATACGCCGATGTATCCGTTCCCACTTGGCTCGCCGCGCGCCGGCATCCGCATCTTCTGGCGCGACGATCATGTACGCGCCTATCGGCTGCGAGAGGTCGCCAAGCGCGCGACAGCACTCGATGCGGTGAGGCGACAGCTGCGGGGCACGATGCGCATCGACTTTCCAGAACAGTCATTCCGCTCGAAGGGCGGATATGATTCAGGATCTCTATAACTCGCGACGCGGTATCTGACTGCCCCCACGCGTAGCGCTAAGATGGACGATTACTCTTCCTCCCTCCTTATGCCACGCCTCGCTATTGGCCTCATCGCCGGACTGCTCTACGGCGCCCTCTCGGCTGCGTCGATGGCTCCGCTCCAGTTTCCAGATAAGCGGGCGGCCCTCTTGGGTGCGTTTCTCAACCGATTCGCTATTGGCATTGTCTTGGGGGCCATCGTCGGGGCCCCGCAGATAGATGCGCTTAGACTGCCGCCTTGGATTATCGGCCTCGTGACCGGAGTCCTGCTTAGCGCGGCCGACGCCGTGATCACGAAGGCATACGCCCCGATCCTCATCTTTGGCGCGCTCGGCGGCGCCGTAATCGGTTGGTTGGTCGCTCGGTTCGGCAGATAGTGCTCCCGTCTCTCAAAGAGGGGGCTTCGTCGATTCTGGACGGGCGGGCTGCCGCCCGACAGAGTCCCCCCACCTGCGACCTAGCCTTTTCGCTTCGTCGAATCGTTCGCCGGCTCCGACGCCTTGCGCTCTGCCTTTAGCGTCTGCCATGCCGTCACACGTCGAAGCACGATCGGCCCCGGAAGCGCGTAATAGGCGAGCAGTAGCACGTACATCGCGACGCTCACGTACACGTCGATGAAGGCAAGCCCGAACGCGATCGCATAGAGCACAGGGAGGAGCAGCCAATGCCGGCGCAGCGCGTACAGCCGGTGCTGGTCGGCGTGCGGATGCACTAACCCTCCGTTGAGCGCGTGCTGCCAGATGCCGTTGAATGCGATGCCAACGCCCATCAACGACCCGCTGTAGACCTGCGCCGCGAGCCGCTGGTCCGGCGGCCTCCCCCGGACGTACTCGGACAGCAACGCGGTGGTGAACGGAAGCACGGCCGCGAACAACAGCAGCAGAAGATTGTACGCCACCAATCTGTGATCCACTCGGTGGATGTAGTGGAACATCGTGTGATGGTTCGCCCACACGACGCCAACCTGAAGAAAGCTCAGCGTGAACGCTATGTAGGCCGGCCATTGATGGATCAGCGCCGCCCTCAACGGTTGCCCACCGAACTCCGCCAACCGCGGGACCCGCAGGTCGAGCACGAGCAGCGTGATGATGATTGCGAACACGCCGTCGCTGAATGCCTCTAGGCGCGACGGCGACGGCATCTCGGCAAGCGTGACCAGCTGGGCCGCGACACCTGCTTTGATTTCCCTGCTTCGCGATGGACTCATGGCGCGCGTATGGACACCGCGGCGCGAAGGTGACGGCAAATCCGGTGCGAGAATTCGGAGCAATCGCGACATTGGAGGCCAATCCTGCAGACGCAGGGCCAGCCTGTGCATCGCTCCGCTCCGCGCAACGGCGACGACAGGTCCGATCGATGCGTCGTCGCGGTGCCCCTAGTTTTTCGCCCGCCTCGCGCGATGCGAGGAGACCGCCGCCTAGCCAGGAGACGAAGCCATGATGCGCACCGACAGCGAAATTCAGAACGATGTCAGCGAAGAGTTGAAGTGGGACCCGAGCCTCGAGGACGACGACATCGCCGTCAGCGTGCGCGACGGCGTCGTCACGCTCGCAGGATACGTCAAGGCTTATCTCGACAAGTGGCACGCCGAGCGCGTGGCTAGCCGTGTCAAAGGCGTGAAGGCGATCGCCAACGATCTCGAGGTTCGTCTCCCGTCCACGTCGACGCACACGGATCCCGACATCGCGCGCGCGGTCGTCAACGCGCTCAAGTGGAACGTCTCGGTGCCTGACGACCGCATCAAGGTGAAGGTCGAGCAGGGCTGGGTCACCCTCGAGGGCGACGTCGACTGGTACTACCAGCGAGAGGCCGCCGAGCGGGCCGTTCGTTATCTCACCGGCGTAAAGGGTGTGTCGAACCTGATCGTCGTGAAGGCGGCCAAGGCCGCCGCGTCGGACGTGAAACAGAAGATCAAGCAGGCGCTCTCACGCGGCGCCCAGTTCGACGCCGATCGCATCACCGTCGAGGTTTCCGGAAACAAGGCAATTCTTCGCGGAGCGGTCCGTTCCTACGCCGAGCTCCGAGACGCGGAGCGCGCGGCGCGCAACGCGCCGGGCATCACCGAGGTGGAGAATCTGCTCACGGTCGACCTCGGCGCGTACGCCCCGGCCTAGCAAGACAGATCTCCGCGACGCGGTAATCCCACCCCCCGACGAGCAGTGAGAACGACTCCGAGTTGCACAGCCGTGGACGAATGAGCGGTGCCTGGCATTGTTCGTCCACGGCGCAAGGCCGACGATGCGTCTGCTGTTCATGGCAGCCTTGTCGATCGCCTGCATGCCCTGCGGTGGCTCACCGACGTGGCAAATGCGCGTGTGCATCAGACCTCGGTATCCGTGCGACGCATACGCGGGAGTGAGGATCAAGTCCTGAGCGATCACTTGTGTGTCGTCGCTGATCTGCTCCGACGCCACGCCGCGCAGAATCAGGCTGATCACGGTGCGTCATACACGTGCACGGGGATGTCGCCCGCCCGGTCTCCTTCCCAAGCTGGACGTCGCCGGTTCGAGTCCGGTCGCCCGCTCTTTGATTTTCAAGAACTTGCAACGCCGTCGGAATCGCTGATTCTGACGGCGTTGTTGTTAGTGCCCACACCGGTGCCCACGGACGGTTGAGCGAAGTGCGCGAGCACCGCGTTGCGCAGTCCCTCGGGGAGCAACGTCAGGAGCGCTTCGGAGGAGCGCGGGATGCCTGATCGACCGCGCCGTGGCGGATGCCGGTCTCGTCCGATTCACACGTTGCCAAGTGAACGAGGTCCGGACTCTCCTCGCGCTCGTGGAACAGGGACTCGGCGTGGCGACCATTCCCGAGATGTTCGGTGCGGTGCCGATGGAAGTGTCAGGGTGATCGCCGCGATCGGGCGTGGGGGGCAGGAATTATGCACGTCGCCGGTCCATGCCTCGCGCCGGAAAACGGTTTCTCGTGCAGAACGGCGGCAACGCCGACATCGAGGTGACGCGAGCGCGCGGCAACTACATCTACGATGCGCGCGACCGGAAATACATCGACTTCATGATGGGATGGTGTGTGGGCAACTTCGGCTGGGCGCGACCCGCGCTGCGCCGGCGTGTCGGCGCGTTCGATGGCCCCGACTACGTCTATCCGGAATACACGTACAAGCCCTGGCGCGAGCTGGCGCAGCTGCTCCTGGGGCTCGCGCCGGAAGGACTGAGCCGCTGCTGCCGGGCGACCGGAGGATCCGAGGCCGTGGAGCTGGCGCTCCAGGCGGCGATGCTGCACACCGGCCGCATGAAGTTCGTCGCCATCGAGGATGCCTACCACGGCAACACGCTGGGCGCGCTGAGTGTTGGCGACGGCGATGATGCGGTGCGCGTGCTCTCAGTCGCGCGACTCAAACCGCCACTCGATGCCGACGCGCTCGACCGCCTCGAGACGCGACTCAAGCGCCGCGACGTGGCTGCCCTGATCATGGAGCCGATCGCGATGAACCTTGGCGTCCTGATCCCCGAGACGGACTTCATGGAAGGACTCGTTCCGCTCTGCCACCGCTACGGGACACTGCTCATCCTGGACGAAGTCGCGACAGGGTTCGGACGCACGGGCAAGCTGTTCGCCAGTGAGTATTACGACGTGCGGCCGGACATGATGACGATTGCGAAAGCCGCGACGGGGGGCGCGGCGGGCATCGGCGGACTGCTCCTGCGCGAAGAGCTCGCCGAGACCCTCGAAGAGGATGGCAATGTCTACTCCACTTACGGGTGGCACCCGCTCAGTGTGGACGTTGCCATCGCCAACGTGCGCTGGGTCAAACGGAACCAGAGCCGCCTGCTGCGCCAGGTGGACCGAACGAGCACCTACTTCGCGCAGCGTTTACGCGACATGTCCTTCGAGGAGGAGCCTGAATTTCGCTGGCGTGGTCTCGCGATCGCCGCGGACGTTCGCGACGAGAAATACGCGGAGCGCGTGGCGAATCGATGCCGCGCGCGTGGGCTCCTTCTCGACGCGCAGGATAGCGTGCTGCTCATGCTCCCGGCGCTCAATGTCGATCGCGCTACGGCGAAAGCAGGCTTGGACATTCTCGAGGCATGCCTCTGAGCGCCTGAGGAGGCCGGCCGGCGCCATCGGCGCCGAAGAATTACATCGACAAAGCCGCCGACGACCATCAGAAGGTGATTGAGGACTCAGTGCCGAGCAGCCAGGACCTTTCGCAGGTACGGCGCTGTTCTGCTTTCGCGCGATTGCGCGACTTCGTGCGGCGTGCCGAACACGACGATCCGGCCGCCTTCCTCGCCGGCGCCCGGTCCAACGTCCATCACGCGGTCGCTCCGCGCGATCACACGCACATTGTGCTCGACGACGATGACCGTATTTCCTGCGTCGACGAGTCCTTCGAGTTGCGTCATCAGGCGATCGACGTCGGCGGGGTGAAGTCCGGTCGTCGGCTCGTCGAGAACGTACAACGCATCCCCGCGCTGCGCGCGCTGAAGCTCAGTCGCCAGTTTGATGCGCTGCGCCTCGCCGCCCGAGAGCTCAGTGGCGGGCTGACCGAGACGCAGATAGCCAAGCCCGACATCCCACAGCATGTCGAGTGAGCGGCTCACCGAACGTTCTTCGACAAAGAACTCGGCGGCTTCGTCGACCGTCATGTCGAGCACGTCAGCGATCGACTTGTCGCGGAACTTGATCTCCAGTGTCTTGGCGTTGTACCGCGAGCCGTGGCAGGTAGGGCATGGCGAGTAAACGCTCGGCAGAAAGAGCAACTCGACGCAGACGAAGCCCTCGCCCTCGCACGTCTCGCATCTCCCCTTGGGCACGTTGAACGAAAAGCGGCCCGCGTCGTACTTCCGCGCGCGCGCCGCCTTGGTCGACGCGAACAGCCGGCGCACGTGATCGAAGAGACCGGTGTACGTGGCGAGATTCGATCGCGGCGTGCGACCGATCGGCTTCTGATCGACGCGCACGAGCCGGTGGATCGCGTCCATTCCTTCGACGATGTGCCCCTTCGTCACGTCGGGCGCCGACGTTTCGAGATCCGGCTCTTCGTCTTCGACCACTTCCGGCTTGTGACCCAGGTGGCCGCCAACGAGATCGACGAGCGCCTGACTCACGAGACTCGATTTGCCGGACCCCGACACACCGGTCACGGTCGTGAAGACGCCGAGCGGAAATGCGGCGTCGAGTCCATGCAGGTTGTTTCGCGTCACGCCTTCGAGGCGGATCCAGCCGGTCGGTTCGCGCGGCTCGCGCGGCGCGCGTGGCTTGCCGTCGAACAGGAATCGTCTCGTCTGCGAATGTTCGACGTCGGCGAGACCGGCTGGTGGTCCGCTGTAGAGAATCTCCCCACCGTGTTCGCCCGCACGCGGGCCGACATCTACGATCCAGTCGGCGCGGCGGATGACGTCGAGGTCGTGTTCGACGATGAACAGCGAATTGCCCGACGCCTTGAGCCCATCGAGTGCGCGCAGCAACGCCTCAGTGTCGGCCGGATGCAGGCCCGCCGACGGCTCGTCGAGCACGTAGACGACGCCGAACAGATTCGAGCGCACTTGCGTCGCGAGGCGGAGTCGCTGAAGCTCGCCCGGCGACAGCGTCGGTGTACTACGATCGAGTGAGAGATAGCCGAGTCCGAGCTCGATCATGATGTCCAGCCGCGCGATCATGTCGGTCGTGATCTGCTCGGCGACTTCTAGGCGCTCCGGCGGCACGGCGTCCTTGCTGTGGAGCAGGTGGCGAAGTCGTTTGAACGGCACGTGTGACATGTCGGTGATGTCGAGACCCGCGAACTTGACCTTCAAGGCCTCGGGGCGCAGACGTTTCCCGTGACATGTTGGACACTCGGTGCTCTCGAGATACTGCGCGACGCGCTTCTTCATCGATGCGCTCTCGGTATTCGCGAACGTGTCCATCACGTACCGGCGCGCGCTCGTGAACGTGCCGTTGTAGTCGAAGTCCTGCTTTCGTTTCTTCGCGCGCCTCACTTCCTCGAGCGAATGATGCGCCCACACCGGCACCACGGGTTGCTCGTCGGTGAAGAGCAGCCAGTCGCGATCCTTTTTCGGGATGTCGCGCCAGGGCATGTCGATGTTGTAGCCCATCGTCGTCACGATGTCGCGCAGATTCTGTCCCTGCCACGCGCCCGGCCAGGCCGCGATCGCCCGCTCGCGAATCGAGAGGGAGTCGTCGGGAACCATCGAGTGCGCCGTCGCTTCGTAGACACGGCCGAGTCCGTGGCAGGTGGGGCAGGCGCCGGTCGGGCTATTGGGCGAGAAGTCTTCCGCGTGAAGCTCCGGATGCTTCGCCGGATAGTGCCCGGCGCGCGAGTAGAGCATGCGCAGCAGGTTGGAGAGCGTCGTGACGCTGCCGACCGACGAGCGCGAGGTCGGCGATCCGCGCTGCTGTTGGAGCGCGACAGCGGGCGGCAGTCCCTGAATGTCGTCCACGTCGGGAACGGACATCTGGTCGAACAGGCGCCGCGCGTAGGGCGACACCGACTCGAGGTAGCGTCGCTGCGCCTCGGCGTAGAGCGTTCCGAACGCGAGCGACGATTTGCCGGAACCGGAGATCCCGGTAAACGCAACGAGCGCGTCGCGTGGGACGTCGACGTCGATGTTCTTCAGGTTGTTCTCGCGCGCCCCGCGCACGCGGATGAATCCGTTCTGCTCGGCTCGAATTGCCATTGCGGGGCTACGGGAGGCGAGAACTACGCCACTGACGTGGGGACAATACGGTGAGTTATGCGATTCCGACCGCGGACGGTGCACGGATCGACAAAAAGCACGAGGTCATTCTCGTCCGATGGCCGAATGTGATTTATGCCTTCAACCTGTCGTGCCCGCGTCAAAACACCGTGCTGAAGTGGGACGACCGTCACAAAGGATTCGCTTTCCAAAGCATCACTCCCGGTCACTGCGAACGGCGATTACATCGGCCGTGCGACACGCAACATTGGATCGCTTCGCGATCGTGCATGATGGGGCCAGTGTTCGAGTCGATCTTTGGGACCCGCACAACCACCAAGGTCTCTGCACGTCGCAGCACAACGTGATGACCGCGAGCGTGCGAGCAACCGGATCTCATCCGTCACCTACAAGACAACGAGCGGGAGCGTGCGGTACCGTTTGCCGGTCAGTCGCGCGAGAGCATTCGCGACGGCCGGCGCCATCAAAGGAACGGGACACTCGCCCACTCCGGTCGGCGCGTCAGTCGACGGCACGACGTGCACTTGTATGTCCACCGGAGCGTCGGCGATGTAGGGCGGCGTGTATCGGTCGAAGTTCCGTTGTTCGACGCGGCCGTCTTTCAAGGTGATCGCGCCTCTCGCCATCATCTGCGTCAGGCCAAATACAAAACCGCCTTGAAACTGACTTTCGACGCTGAGCGGATTCACGGCGAGGCCACAATGCACTGCAACCATCGCACGGTGAATCCGTGGCCGACCGTTTTCGAGCGACACGTCGACGATGCACGCACAGGCGCTGCGCTGATATTCGCTGAGCGCTGTTCCGAAGGCGTGATTGCGCGGAACACTGACTCGCCACGCGGCACTCTTTTCCTGCAAGAGTCTCAGCACGGCGCGTGATTTCGGAGCGTCCGCCGTGACGAGCTTCAGTCGGTACTCGATGGGATCAACTCCTGCCCGCATCGCTAGCTCATCGATCAACGTCTCCACAACAAATGCGTTGTGGGTATGACCGATTGATCGGTACGACAAGACGGGCACATTGACCTTCGGGTGGTGCGC
>LNAP01005705.1_pt1 | contig 10980 bp, 7 predicted proteins | sample 602601 | NCBI WGS metagenome assembly LNAP01 (sample SAMN02440304, study PRJNA202911) | soil metagenome | biome: Subtropical and temperate rainforests or woodlands; isolation source: soil samples (1 kg each in a 20% v/v slurry with milli Q water) were... ...
CCCGGACACTCACTCAACCCCAACGGATCAACCCACCCCGTCGGACTCCGCGTGTACTGGTACTGATTCAATCCCCCGGCCAGCTTGCTCGGATCCGGCGTCAGGTACCGTCCAACATCCGGTTGGTAATACCGATGGCGGTTGTAGTGCAGGCCGCTCTCGGCATCAAAGTACTGCCCCTGAAACCGCAAGGGCTGGTCGAGGATCTGGTGGGTGTCGCGGTTAAGGCGGGTGAGGCGGCCATAGGCGTTGTATTGGGCTGCCCAGACGATTTCGCCGCTGTAATCCGTCAGTTCCTGCGGTGTACCGAGGTGGTCGAGTTGGTAATAGAACGGGCATGCCTTTAGCGGTCCCTTGCCATCAAGCATGGCCAACGGACGGAAAGTGCCCGGTTCGTAAACGTAACTGCGGTAGTGCTCGCGGCTGCTTTCGGCGACGAGGTGGTCGCCTTGCCAGAAGAATTCTGTGGTTTTGCCGTCGACGGTTTTGCCGATGCGGCGGCCGAAGGCGTCGTAGCGGTAGCTGGCGCAGCGGCCATCCGGGGTGGTGACGCCGATCAGCCGGTGCTGGCAGTCGTAGCGGTATTCGGTGACCAGTTTTTGCCCGGTGCCGCGGCGTTCGCGGATCAGGTTGCCGAAGGCGTCGTAGTCGTAGTGCCGGTCGCCCTGCCTCAGCAGGCGATTGCCGTTGACGGTGGTCGGGCCGGGGCGGTCCTGCATCAGCAGGTTGCCGGCCGGGTCGTGGGCGAAGCTTTCCGGTGGCTGGTCGCGAGAGTGGCGGACGCGGGTCAGTCGGTTGAGAGGATCGTAGTGGTAACTGCGCTGGCCGTGGCGGCTGTCGGCGAGGCTGTCGAGATTGCCGTTGAGGCTGTAGGCATAATCGCGGCGGTACAGCGGTTGCTGGTGTTGGCTGACGGCATGCGCCTTCAGGCGGCCTTGATCGTCGTAGGAGAATTCGCTTAGCAGTAGGCCTTGCTGGCGCTGCTGTTCGCGACCGAAGGTGGATTGGTGGGTGGTGAGCCGCGTGCCGTTGAGATCGATGGCGGTCAGCGCGCCGCCCTTGGCGTGGCGATAATCGAGTTTGCTGCCGTCCGGCAGACGCATCCGTTTGAGCTGGCCGCAGGCGTCGTAGCCATAACGCAGGGTGCCCCAGCCCTGGTGTTCGGTGATCAGCCGATCCTGTTGGTCGTACTCGAATTCCAACGGGTGATCGTGACCGTCGTCAACGCTGACCAGCCGTCCCAGGCTGTCGTAGCAATATCGAATCTTGATGCCGTCGGGCAGGGTCTTGACCAGCAAGCGGCCGGCCGAGTCTCGTTCATAAGCGGTGACGAGTTGCGAGCCATCGTCGCCAGCCTCGGTTTTCTCCAGCAGATGACCGTTGAGGTCGTAGGCATACGCGGTGCGACGGCCGTCGAATCCGGTTTCCTGTCGGATCAAGCCATTGGGCGTGTAGTCCAGCCGATATTTTTCGCCTGACTCGTTTTCGATCTCGGTGAGTAACAGCTGTGCGTTGTCGTAGCGATAACGCAGCTGAGTTCCGTCGGGATTGATCCGGCGGCTGACCAGGTGCAAATCGTCGGCGTATTCGTAACGCGTGACGCGGCCCAGTTCGTCGCGCTCGGCGGTTATCTTGCCGTAGGCGTTGTAGCTGAAGGCGCGGACGGTGCCCGTGGGAAGCGTCGTAAGAACCAGCCTGCCCACGGCGTCCCATTGATAGCGGGTGACCGCACCATGTTCGTCCTGACGAGTCGTCTGCCGGCCCAACGCATCGTAGGAAAACCGCCGCTGACCACCGCCCGGCAAGGTTTCTTCGACCCGTTGCCCCAAGGTATTCCAGACGAAGAGATGACGGCTGTTGTCCGGGTAACGGATCGACAGCAACTGACCTTTTTCGTCGTAGTGATAGTGGGTCGTCTCACCGTCAGGATCGGTCGCCTCGGTGATGTCACCCTGAGGGTTGCGCTGGTACTTCCACACCGCTTTGCCGCGATACCGCGCGTGCAGGAAACCGTTGCGGTACTCGTAGGACGTGGGCTCGTCCTCCGATGGAATCAGCGCAATCAGCCGTCCGACATCGTCGTAACGGTACTCAGTGACCGCGCCCTGCGGATCCTGCTCGGCAACCAGACGGCCCTTGTCGTCATAGGCCTTTAGCGCTTCGCCACCTTCCAGCCCGACCCGGCGTACCAGGCGTGCGCGGTCGTCGTGTTGATAAACCTCTTCACTGCCATCACTGTTGCGGACCGTGACACTGCCCGCGTCATCCCAGACATACCGCGTGTCCATTTGCGAAAACGACGCCCAGTGTCGGACGCATCGCACAGCCTTGCCGGACCCTTCCCACTCCCAGAAGAAACTCGCGCCACCGGCCAGTTGCCGCTGCAAAATGACCTGCTGGCCGTCGTAGTCGTAGCGTTCGCTTTCACCGAGGGCATTGGTGGCTTCGATCAAGCGATGACAGGCGTCGTAGCGATAGGCAACCAGTGTCTGCTCGGTACGCCAGGCGTCTTCCAGCGTGGCAGCTGGGTGAAAGCTCTGATACTCGACGGCGACGAGGTGTCGGCGCTCATAGCGCAATCGCAGTGAACGCCCTGCGCCGCTGTCGAGGCGCGTGATTCTGTCGGATCTGTCGCGCTGCACCGTCAGCCGGTTGCCATAAGCGTCGCTGATCGCCGTCAGTCGTCCTGTCCGGAAGTGGTAAAAGCGCGTTGCTTCGCCGGCCAGTGCGAGGACCAGTTCTTCCGGCTCACCCCCCAGATAAATGGCCGCCCGCGACAGGCTGTTGTGGATGGCCGGTCGTTCGCTGTTCGGCAGCGGGAAAGTGATGCAGCGGTTTTCGTGGTCGATCCAACTGACGTTGTCGCCATCGATTTCCAACCGGTGCGCCAGGGAGTGACTCCAGCCAAATCCGAGCCCGCCGTCGATTTCGACGGCACTGGTGCGATACACGCGGGTGAACTCGAACGGCAACAGACCATCCAGCGAGCCATCGATCAGCGTCAGCAGTTCTTCGCCGGTGACCATCGACACCGGGCAGCCGTTGGTCGCGGTGTTGTCCGCTGAATCGACACTGTCGCCGTTCGGGTTTTTCCCCGGGGCGGAGGCATCATCGCGATGTTCCTGCCGGGTCAGGCGGGTCCTGGTTTGGGATTTGTTGCGGGCAATGGCGAGTGGATTGTTGACCTGCACAACCGCTGATTGACGGTCGGTAATGCGCATTGGAACCGCTGGCGCAGGTTTGAGCGGCGCATCCCGGGCATTGACGATCAAAGGTTTAAGCGCACCTGCGTGAGGGGTAAGGTCAGCGCTTGCCGTGAGCCCGGCCAGGCGCGAACTTGCCGCCGCCAGCCATTGTCGGGCTCGTTCGGACTTGATCTTGCCCAGTACTTTGGCGCTCATGCCGACGTGCAGTCCGGCAGGCCCCGTGAGGCGCACCAGCAGGAAACCGATCAGTATCTCTGTACGAATTTCCGCCACCACCTCGGCGACGTACTGCGGTGGCAACAGGCGCAACCAACTGGTGAAGGCCGCGAGGTGAATGAACATCAACGGCTCATCGCTTAACACCAGCAGCACGTTGGCGATGGCTTCGGTCGATGCGTTCAACAGCGTTTCGAGCTCAACCTCGCTCAGGTACTCCAGGAGTTTTTCGCTGTTGGCTTGCAGGTCTGCCATCAGGGCAAATACCTGCTTCACGTCATCCCACAAACCGTGCAGCGATTTCTCGAAGCCACGCCAATCGGCCCGCTGCAGCAGGCCATAGCGTTCAGTGAAACCTGCCTCGGTAAAACCCGCCCACAGCGGTTGAAACTCGGTTGTCCATTCGTTGCGCAACCAACCTTCAAGTTCGTCGATCACGCTTTGATAAGAGGCGTAAAGCGCTTTGACGTGTTCGGTGGATACGTCGGGAAAGAACGTGATGCGGTAACGCTGGCCACGCCAGCATTCAGGGATTTCGAGAATGCCGCTGGGGCCAATGACTTTGTGAATCGGCTCGCCAAACGTCGGTAAGCCGTTGTCCTCGGCCAGCAGGGGTTCGAGCATCACCGGCGTATCGCCGATCGGCACGAAACGCGCAGCTTCAAACAGGTGCACCAGGGTCAACGGGCCGCTGGCCGGGCACGTGGCGAGTGTCGAACTGACAGGCGCGGTGGAGTCCTTCGGTGCACTCAAGCGAACGTCGTTGCCGACCTTGAACACCTGCTCGACGTCCAGCGCCCAACCGGTCCAGAAGTTTTCCGCCCAGGCGTCGTAGTCGTTGAGGCAGAGGCGAAAATCCCCGAGCAACGCTTCGACGTCCGGTTGCCCCGGGTTCATGGCGGCGACCACGAGCAATCCGATGGCGTTGTTCAAGGCCAGGACCTTGTCGGGGTTGAACATTCGCAGTCCCTCGCGCGGATCAATTTTGATCGCGAGACTTTGCGGGGGATCAACGGGGAAAGAAGTCGGGAAAGGAGGCGTTTGGTGTAGGGCAAATCGCTAAATCATCGGCAGCACTTCCGAACCGGTGCTGGACCGTCGGGAGATTGCCCGTTGCTCTATGTCGGCCGCGCTCGTTATGCTGCTGAACCCTTTAATCAAATCCGCGATTCAGCCGTACTGGAGTCGGTCGGGATGTCATTAAAAACGGATCAGATGCGATGAATGCACCGCTGAAAGAGTTCGGCCCGATCAAAGCCGTGATTTTCGATATGGACGGCTTGCTGCTGGACACCGAGGGCATTTACACCGAGGTTACGTCGATCATTGCCGGGCGCTATGGCCGGACCTTCGACTGGAGCGTCAAGCAGAACATCATTGGCCGCGGCGCGGGCGATCTGGCGCGTTATGTGGTCGAGGCGCTGGAGCTGCCGATCACCGCCGAGGAGTTCCTGGTGATCCGCGAGCCGCTGATGCGCGAGCGTTTTCCTACAGCGTTGGCGATGCCTGGTGCAGAGGAGCTGGTTCGGCATTTGAAGGCCAACAACATTCCGATTGCGGTGGGCACCAGTTCTTCGCGTCAGTCGTTCGGCCAGAAAACCACGTTGCACCGCGACTGGTTTGCGCTGTTCGACTTCATTGTGACGGCCGATGACCCGGAGGTTGGCGCAGCCAAACCGGCGCCGGATATCTTCCTCACGGCAGCACGACGCCTGGGCGTTGCGCCTGAAGATTGCCTGGTGTTCGAGGATTCGCCGTTCGGTGTCACGGCGGCGAAAGCGGCGGGGATGACGGCGATTGCGATTCCCGATGCGGCGATGGCTGACGAAAAATACGCACACGCGGATGGCATTCTTCGTACGTTGAAAGCGTTCACGCCAGGTGCTTGCGGTTTGCCCGCGCTTGAGTGGGCTTAACGCGACAGGCAGCAAGACACAGGCAACTGTGGGAGCGAGCAAGCTCGATCCCACAGTTTGTGTGTTGACTGATCCGTATCAGGCACCGAAACCGCCGTCGATAGTCAGGCTGGCACCGGTGATGTAACCGGCTTCCGGCCCCACAAGGTAAGCGACGAAGCTGGCGATCTCTTCCGCTTTACCGTAACGACCCACCGCCATCAACGGGATCAGGCTTTCGGCGAAGTCGCCGCTGGCCGGGTTCATATCTGTATCGACCGGGCCCGGTTGCACGTTGTTGATGGTGATTCCACGCGGGCCGAGGTCGCGGGCCAGGCCCTTGGTCAGGCCGACCAGTGCCGATTTGCTCATGGCATAAGGGCCGCCACCGGCGAAGGGCATGCGGTCGGCGTTGGTGCTGCCGATGTTGATGATGCGACCGCCTTCGGTCATGTGTTTTGCGGCAGCCTGGGTGGCGATGAACACGCTGCGGACGTTGATCGCCAGCGTCTGGTCGAAGTCTTCGAGTTTGAAATCTTCCAGCGGGGCCACGGCCAGCACGCCAGCGTTGTTGACCAGGATGTCCAGGCGTCCGAAGGCTTTGACGGTGGCGCTCACGGCGTTGCGAATGGCCTCGGCGTCGGCACTGTCAGCCTTGATGGCCAGCGCTTTGCCGCCGCTGCCGGTGATGCTGTGTTGCAGTTCTTCGGCCTTGGCCGTGGAGCTGACGTAGGTGAAGGCAACGGTCGCGCCTTCAGCGGCCAGGCGTTTGACGATGGCAGCGCCGATGCCGCGGGACCCGCCTTGAATCAAAGCCACTTTGCCGCTGAGGTTCTGAGTAGTCATGTCGATCTCCAAAATCCCGAGGCGAGATGTCTCGGTTGATGGAGCCTAGTATCGATTCCCGATTACACGCTGAGTAGCCGGTAATTGCGATAGTCTGTGTAAACCAGAAGTTTATAGTGACGCCTATGGAAACCTTCAGCAGTATCGAATGCTTCGTGCGCAGTGCGGAAGTCGGCAGCTTTGCCGAAGCCGCGCGGCGACTGAGCCTGACACCCGCAGCGGTGGGCAAGAGTGTGGCAAAACTTGAGGCGCACCTCGGCGTGCGGCTGTTTCAGCGCAGCACCCGCAGCCTGACGTTGACCGAGGCCGGTCAGTTGTTTCTCGGCGAAGTCAGTTCCAGTCTGCTCACCATCCAGAATGCGGTGGCAAACCTCGCCAGCGCCGAAGGACGCCCGGCCGGTACGCTGAAAGTCAGCATGGGCACGATGTTCGGCCGTTTGTATGTCGTGCCCCTGTTGGGCGAGTTTCTGCGGCGGTTTCCGGCAATCAACCCGGATTGGCATTTCGATAACCGACAGGTCGACCTGATCGCTCAGGGATTCGATGCCGCGATCGGTGGGGGATTCGAGCTGCCGCAAGGCGTTGTGGCGCGCAAGCTGACGCCAGCCCATCGGGTATTGGTGGCTTCAGCCGACTATCTGGCGGAGCGCGAGGCGATCGTCGAGCCCGATGATCTCAAGCATCACGATGGCATCCTCATTCGGTCGCCGCAGACGGGGCGCGTGCGTTCCTGGCAGTTGACCAGTCGCACTCGGCAACACAGTCCCCTGACGCTCAAGGCGCGGATGACCATGAGCGATTCGGAAGCGGCCTGTGCGACCGCGGCTCAGGGGTTGGGCATTGCGCTGGTGAGCATGCCGTTTGCCGCGGGGTATCTGGAGGCCGGAACGTTGCAGCGGGTGTTGCCCGATTGGTATGTCGACGATGGCAATATTTCTATCTATTACGCTGAGCACAAATTGTTGCCGGGCAAGACTCGGGCGTTTGTGGATTTCATTATTGAGCAGTTTGCGGAGCAGGGATTGGGGGCGCGGTTCAGTGCGGTTTGAGCCTGGCTTTGGACAGCGATGCTGCCATCGCGGGCAAATAGGGGATTTGTGAACGGCATAGATCCCTGTGGGAGCGTGGCTTGCCCGCGATGAACGATAACGCGGTCTACCGGCCAAACCGCCCCGGCCACCCAACGATGTTCTTCGGCCGCGGCGTGGCATACGTCCGCACTTTCGACGTCGACAACCCCAACCGCACCAGCGATTCGGCAATGGTCACCGCCGCCGTCACACCATCCACCACCGGAACCCCGGTGCGCCGGCGTATCTGTTCATCCAGCCCGGCCATCCCGCCGCAGCCGAGGCAGATCACCTCGGCCTTGTCTTCAACCACCGCCCGCTCAGCCTGACGAACAATCGCTTCCAGTGCCCGCTGCGGATCGGCTTCCAGCTCCAGCACCGCCAGACCACTGGCTCGCACCGAGGCACAGCGGTCCCAGAGCCCGGACAGTTTCAGGCGGTCTTCGATCAGCGGCACCGTCCGGTCCAGCGTAGTGACGACCGAATAGGCATGACCGAGGAACATCGCCGTGCTCGCCGCCGCATCGGTGATGTCCACTACCGGCACGTTGAGCAATTCTTGCAAGCCTTCGCGACCGTGCTCGCCATAACCGGCCTGGATCACCGCATCGAAAGGCTGGTCGTAGGACATCACCCGGTCCATCACAGCGATGGCGGCCAGGTAGCTTTCGAAATTGCCTTCGATGGAGTCGGCGCCGAAATGTGGCGTCAGGCCGATGATTTCGGTGCCTGGCGCGGCCACGGCTTGCGCCGAACGCGCAATGGCCTGGGTGATGGATTCAGTGGTGTTGACGTTGACCACGAGAATTCGCATGGGAAGTCCTTATAGCGGGTGGTTCTGCGGCCCGACGATGCCGGGCCGTCGTGGGGTTAATGGCTGACGTTGTCGACCGCGATGGCTTCACCGCTGACGTCCGCGTAGTGGGGCTGCCGCTTGGCGATAAGCAGGTAGAGCATCCCGGCAATGCCGGCGCCGATCAGCCAGGAGAAGGGTGATACGAGGTGGAAACCCGGCACCAGCGCCAGGACGATGGCGATCAGCGCTGCAGGAATGAACGCCGCCACCGCACGTAAATTGACGCCACGGCTGTAGTAATAAGCGCCGGCGGGATCCTCGCTGTACAACTGCGGCACGTTGACCTGACCTTTTCGTACAAGCCAGTAGTCGACCATGATCACGCCATACAACGGGCCGAGCAGGGCGCCGAGACCGGACAGGAAATACACGATCACCAACGGGCTGTTGTAGAGGTTCCACGGCAGGATCAGCACCGCAATGGTCGCGCTGATCAGCCCGGCGCGACGGAAGGTCAGGTATTTCGGCGCCAGGTTACTGAGCACGAAGGCCGGGGCGACGAAGTTGGCCATGATGTTCACCGCCACGGTGACGATCAGGAACGCCAGGCACCCGAGCACCAGAAAGAAGGTGTTGGGAATCGACGCGATGATTTCCGTCGGACTTTCGATGATCCGGCCGTTGATCTGAAATTGCGCACCGCACAGCAGGACGGTGATGCCGGCGAACACCAGAATATTCACCGGCAGGCCCCAGAAATTTCCGACCTTGATCGTCTTGCGGCACGGCGATGAACGGGCGAAGTCGCAGAAGTTGAGAATCAGCGTGCCGTAGATCGCCAGCCACAACGCGCCGCCAGCGAAGATATTGCGCCACATCTCGCCGCCGGTCAGCGGCTCGCGGATCGACCAGGCGATGGTCGCGTCGGCCTGAAAGTACATCCAGGCGGCGAGGGCCGCGACGGTCAGCAGAATGACCGGCCCGGCAAACGCTTCGTAGCGCCGCACCATTTCCATGCCGTAGGCGAGGATCGCCAGTTGCACCGCCAGATGGCGACAAAACACACCCAGCCCAGGCTCGACAAGCCAAGGATCGAATCGTGATCGTAATCGGCGAAGCCCGGATGCACCGCTGTCAGCAGCACGCGAAACACAACCGAGGCGAGGTATGTCTGAATGCCGAACCAGGCGATGGCGATCACGGCGCGGATCAGTGCAGGAATTTGCGCCCCGTGGATACCGAAACTGATCCGGCTGATGACCGGAAACGGCACCCCGGTTTTCTGGCCCATGTAGCCGGACAAGTTCATGAAGCAATACACCAACGCTGCTCCGATCCCAAGCGACAGCAGAATCTGCCAGCCGCCCAGGCCCAGCGCATACAAGCCGATGGCGAAGGAGTAGTTGGCGATGTTGTGAACGTCGTTGGTCCATAGCGCGAAAATGCTGTATCGGCCCCAGCGCCGGCCTTCGGCTTTGGTCGGCGCCAGGTCTTTGTTGTGCAGTCGCGGGCTGAGCACCACAGGTTCTTGAAAGGTCTGATCGTGAGCAGTGGGTGGAAAGGAGGGCAGATCCAGCGCGATGTTGATATTGGAGAGGCTAGTACGCATTCCGGCAGGCTCCGAGCTTGGCGTCGCGATGACTGTGCATGAGCGTTGGCTCGACAAATCTTCGTCGCGGGCGACAAGCATCATTGGTTACGGGGCATCTGCAGCCTGTACGGGATAGGGCGCTTCAGGCTTGCGGATCTTGAGTGTGTGTATGTTTTGAGCTGATTGTATACAAAACATGTATGCACTTAAGCCAGATCCATGCCAGCCACAGGTCTATGATTTTTGCTGCTAATTTCGTTTTGTTATTGATAGGCAATAAGTGACTGAAATCAAGGCGATAAATATTGACCGTATGAACAGGTATTTATTTTTCGGCCGGATTCGCGAGGAAGGTTTACGAAGGAATGCAGGAAGGGAGGATGTAACCATTTGGGGCGCAGAAACAAAAAATGCACACATAAATGGCACCTATGGTGACATTCGTGTGTACACATTTGTAGGCGGAACACTAACCCTGTGGGAGCGAGCCTGCTCGCGATTACGGACTGACATTCAACATTATTGTCGACTGTTACACCGCTATCGCGAGCAGGCTCGCTCCCACAAGGGATTGCACAGGGTAGGGGATTACACCTTCGACTTGCTGATAATGTTACCGGCGTGCAACCCGCATTCTTTCTGCGTCGCCTCTTCCCACCACCAACGACCTTCACGCTCGTGCTGGTTCGGCAGCACCGGACGGGTGCACGGCTCGCAGCCGATGCTGATGAAACCGCGCTCATGCAGGCTGTTGTAAGGCAGTTCGAGCATGCGGATGTAACCCCAGATCTCCTCGCTGGTCATTTGCGCCAGCGGATTGAACTTGTACAGGGTGCGTTCCGGAGTGGAGAAGGCAGTGTCGATTTCCAGCACCGCGACGGCGCTGCGGGTGCCAGGGCTCTGGTCCCGACGCTGGCCGGTGGCCCAGGCGGTCACGCCGGACAATTTGCGGCGCAGCGGCTCGATCTTGCGGATGCCGCAGCACTCGCCATGGCCGTCCTTGTAGAAGCTGAACAGGCCTTTTTCCTTCACGAACGGTTCAAGTTTCGTGTAGTCCGGGGACACCAGTTCGATGTCGATCTTGTAGTGCTCGCGCACTTGATCGATGAAGCGGTAAGTCTCGGGGTGCAGACGGCCGGTATCGAGGCTGAACACTTTGACGTTCTTGTTCAGCTTCCAGGCCATGTCTACCAGCACCACGTCTTCGGCGCCGCTGAAAGATATCCACAGGTCATCGCCGAACTCGGCAAACGCGAGTTTGAGGATGTCCTGGGCGGATTTGTTGGCATAGGTCGTGGCGAGTTCCACGACATCGAACGATGGGCTCATCAGGGCGGCTTCCTACAGGTCGGTGGCGCTG
>LNAP01003517.1_pt1 | contig 10976 bp, 8 predicted proteins | sample 602601 | NCBI WGS metagenome assembly LNAP01 (sample SAMN02440304, study PRJNA202911) | soil metagenome | biome: Subtropical and temperate rainforests or woodlands; isolation source: soil samples (1 kg each in a 20% v/v slurry with milli Q water) were... ...
CCGGCTGGGCTGGCCAACGCTGGAGCAGGTCCTGTGGGCGGCCTATCTAGCCGGTACCTGCATCGCGCTGCTGCGCCTGCTGCGCGGCACCCTGGCGGTGGCGCGGATCGTGCGCGCTGCACCGCCTGTCACGCCGGACGCGTGGCGTGGCGTGGCCAGCCGCGAACACGCTGACCAACTTGCCCGGCAGGGCATCCGCATCCACCTCACCCAACACGCCGTGAGCCCGTTCGCCGTGCGCTGGCCACGCCCGACCATCGTGCTGCCTGCCGCCGCGCTGCAGGTGTTCAGTGACCGCCAGCTGCGGCTGGTGCTGGGCCATGAAGCGGCCCACCTTGCCCGTCGCGATCCGCAGCGGGCCGGCGCGATGGCGGTGGTGGACGCACTGTTGTGGTTCAACCCGTTCGTGCGCCGCATCACCGCGCGCCTGCAGATGGCTGTTGAACTGCGCTGCGACGCGCTGGCGCTGGGTAGCGACGACACCGCGCGTCGTGACTTCGCGGCTGCCTACCTGCAGGCGTTGCGCATGGCCGGTCATGGCGCAGCCGCGGCATCGCCCAGCGCCTTGACCCATCGCGATGCCGCCGGCCACCGGCTGCGCATCCAGCACATGCTGGGCGGTGACACCGGACGCACGCTGCCGCTGGCTGCGCGCACCCTGCTCGGCGCCGGTGCGCTGGGGATCGGCGCGACGCTGATGCTGGTCCAGGCGGGTACCGCCGCTACGCCCCTCCCATTGGGCATCGTGGCCATCGCCGCTTCGCCCACACTTGCAACCCCTGACGCGTCGCTGCTCGCTGCGGCCACCATGCGTTTTGCCGCCCCACTGGCGCAATCGCGTATCACCGGGCACTACGGCGATGCCGGCGGCATCCGCCAGCGCGCGCATCGCGGCATCGATTTCGGCGTACGCGTTGGTACTCCGGTGCTGGCCCCGGCCGATGCCACCGTACTGGCCGCCACGCCTGAATATCCGGGCGGCGCGCAGTACGGCACCGTGGTAGTGCTGGACCATGGCAATGGCTGGCAGACCCTGTTCGCCCACCTGGACGGCACCGATGTGCAGGTGGGCCAGCAGGTCCGCAGCGGGGATCAGATCGCACGCACCGGACGCAGCGGTCGGGTGACCGGCCCGCACCTGCACATGGAGATGCTGTTCAACGGCGAACGCATCGACCCGCAGCGTCGCCTGCCATGAGCCGCTGACCCGCTCCACCGCGTTGCTTCCCGTTGCATCTGGTCTTCCTGGTCGCAGGAGGGACCGCTGTTGCCTGACCCACGGCCGCCACGGCCCCGTCCCGGATCACCCGCATGCCCCTGCCAGCTTCCCGACGTCCGTTTCTGCTGCTGTCGCTGTGCATCGCCCCGACTGCCTGGGGCCAAACGACCGCCCACGACGGCGCCACCGCGCCCCCCACCGAACTGGACACCGTGCAAGTACAGGCGGCGCACTATCAGGCGCGTCGCGATGACACCGCCACGCGGATCGTGATCGATGCCGCACAGTTGCGTCAGTACGGCGATCCGGCCCTGCTGGATGCGCTCAAACGGCTACCAGGCATCAGCGTAGGCCAAGGTGCGCCGGGCCGCAGCGGCACGCTGTCGCTACGCGGACTGGGCGCCGGCTATACGCAGATCCTGATCAACGGGCAGAAGGCGCCGCTGGGTTTCGACCTGGACGCACTGAGCCCGGAGATGGTCGAACGGGTCGAAATCCTGCGCGCGCCCATCGCCGACCAGCGCACCGAAGCAATCGCCGGCACGCTCAACATCGTGCTGGTCGCCGGTGCACGCAAGGAGGCCGAATCGTTGGCGCTGGCGTGGGGGCTGTCCAACGCGCGCAGCGCACCGTCGCTGACCTGGCAGCGCAGCCGTCATCAGGCACACCGCAGCCAGTCGGTGGCTGTCAGCGCGTCGCGCCGGGCGTTCCTGGTGGAGCAGCAGGCCGTGGAAACGGCGTATGCCCCTGAAGGGCAGCCGGACGTGCTGCGCAGCAGCCGGTTGCGGGCGATGGGGTCTCGCCAGGCGGTGTCGCTTGCGCCCAGCGTGGAGCTCAGCCTCGACAATGGCGACACCCTGACGTTGCAGGCGCTGGCCGACGCCAGCCGCTTCCAGCGCAGCACCGACATCGCCTGGGACACCTGGCTGGGGCCGCCGCTGGCGCAGGTCCGCTACCGGCAACACACGCGCATCGCGGTGGAACAACTCAGCGGCAGCGCAGGCTGGACCCACCCCTTCGATGTCGGCGGCAGCTTCACCACGCGGCTTGCCGCAGGGGGCAACCGTGAAGACTACCGCTACCGCGAGCAAGGCGTCGGTACCGATGGCCAGCAGAACCTGGACGACCATACCGACGCGCGCCTGCGCGTGCACAACGTCAACAGCAGCGGGAAGTACGCGCTGCCCACGCACGGCCGACATACGCTGGAAGTTGGCTGGGAGGGCAGCGTCGACGGTCGCGATGAAGCCCGCCTGCAGCAGTTGCGGCCCATCGCGGGCGGTGCCGGCAGCATCAGCGATCTCGCCTTCGATGCGCGCATCCGGCGCATGGCCGTGTATGGGCAGGACGACCTGCAGCTCGGCCCACGCTGGTCGATGTATCTGGGGCTGCGCTGGGAAACCATCGACATCCGCAGTGCCGGCAGTGGCTTTGCCGCCATCCGGCAGCGCGACAGCGTGCTGTCGCCGGTGCTGCAGTCCCTGTGGAAGCTTCCGGGTACCCGCGACGATCAGCTGCGCGTGGCGCTGAGCCGCACGTACAAGTCCCCGACGCTGGCCTCGCTGATCCCGCGTCCGTACACCTCGACCAACAACCGGCCGTTGAACCCTGACGAGCAGGGCAACCCGGCATTGCGCCCGGAGCTGGCCACCGGCGTGGATATCGCCTACGAGACCCACGGCAAGGACGGCACCGAACTCAGCCTGGGGGCCTACGCACGGCGCATCCAGGACGTGGTGCGCACCGAAACCACGGCGCAGGACGGGCGCTGGGTCGCAACTCCGCGCAACGCGGGCGATGCCACCAGCTGGGGAGTGGAAATGGACGCGCGGGTGGCATTGGCGCGGTTCCTGGCCAACGCACCGGACGTGTCGTTCCGCCTCAATGCCACGCGCAACTGGTCGCGCGTGGCGGATGTGCCCGGACCCGACAACCGCCTGGACGGGCAGCTGCGTTTCACCGGTTCGCTGGGCGCCGACTACCGGATCAACCCGCGTTGGACGACGGGGCTGAACTACAGCTACCGCAGTGGCGGTCCGGTGCGTATCAGCAGCGGACAGATCGACATCGATGCCTACCAGCGCGAGCTGGACCTGTATGCGTTGTGGACGCTGGGACCGCGCACCAAGCTCCGGCTCAGCGCCAACAATCTGCTGCGGCAGGACCTGGTGTCCGGCCAGGTCCTGTGGGACGCGCAGGGGCGGCAGCAACTGCAGCAGCGCCGATCGGGCGCGCCGCTGTGGCGGCTGCAGTGGGAGCAGCAGCTCTGACCGGTGCCCCGGCGTCCCGGCTCAGCCCTGCTGCGGCAGTGGCTGAGCGGTGATGGCAGCGGCCTTGGCGCGCACCGGCCGGCTCGGGAAGGCATGCCGCACGATGCGCCACATCACCTGGCCGAACTGCTTCGGCAACGAGCCGGTGTTGTAGTGCTGGCCGTAGCGGGCGCAGATCGCCTTCACGTCCACCGCGATGGCCGCATAGCGGTTGGCCGGGATGTCCGGGAAAAAGTGGTGTTCGATCTGGTGGCTGAGGTTGCCCGACATGACATTCATCAGCTTGCCACCGGTCAGGTTGGACGAGCCGCGCAGCTGGCGCAGGTACCAGTGGCCACGGCTTTCGTCGCGCACGCATTCCTTGGGGAAGGTCTCGGCGTCGGCGGTGAAGTGGCCGCAGAAGATGATCACGTAGGTCCACACGTTGCGGATCAGGTTGGCCACCACGTTGCCCAGCAGCACCGGCAGGAAGAACGGGCCGGCCAGCGCGGGGAACAGCAGGTAGTCCTTGAACATCTGCTTGCCCATCTTGCGGCCCACCGGGCGCGCCTGTGCCAGCAGCTGGCGGAAGGTGATCTTGCCGGCGAACCAGCGGCCCAGGCGCAGGTCCTGGATGGCGATGCCCCATTCGAACAGCAGTGCGAACACCACCGCCACCACGGGCTGGGTCAGGTAGAACGGGCGCCAGCGCTGTTCGGGGAAGATGCGCAGCAGGCCATAGCCGATGTCATCGTCCAGCCCGCGCACGTTGGTGTAGGTGTGGTGACGGAAATTGTGGGTCTTGCGCCAATTGTCGGCGGTGCCGACGATGTCCCATTCGTAGGTGCTGCCCTGCAGCTGCGGGTCGCCCATCCAGTCGTACTGGCCGTGGATGACGTTGTGCGCCAGCTCCATGTTTTCCAGGATCTTGGACAGCGCCAGCAGCACCACGCCGGCGATCCACGCCGGGATCAGCACGCTGTGCACGAAGGCACCGAGGAACAGCAGCGCGCGGCCGGCCACGCCGGTCCAGCGCACGCCGGCCACCACGCGGCGGATGTAACGCGCGTCGGCGGCCCCCAGCGTGGCCAGCTGGCGCGCACGCAGCGCATCGAGTTCATTGCCGAACGCATCCAGTTCGGTAGGCGACAGCACGCGGTTGTGCACGGAAGACATGCTCAGAGCTCCAGGATCAGGTCGGTGCTGGCGCTGTTGACGCACAGCTTCACTTGCGTGGCCGGTTCATCGGCGTAGTCGCCGGTCAGGGTGTGCCGGGTGACACCGGACGCCTTGCCGCACACGCAGGTATTGCAGATGCCCATGCGGCAGGCGCTGGCCGGGCGCAGGCCTTCGGCTTCCAGCGCCTGCAGCAGCGAGGTGCCGCGCGGCAGGGTCAGGGTGCGGCCACTGCGGCGCAGTTCGACCTGCACCGTGCCGGTTTCCGCGTCGGGCAGCAGCGGCGGGGTGAACGCTTCGAACTGCAGCGCGGCCACGGTGCCCTGCAGACGTGCGCGGGCGGCATCAACGAAGCCACCCGGGCCGCACACCAGCACCTGGGCCGCACGGAGGTCGCCCAGTGCATCGAAGGCGTAGGCATCCACGCGCGGCGACGTGGCGTGCGGGTCGCGGGTTAGTGCCAGGTGCACGCGCAGGTTCGGGTGGCGCGCGGCCAGTGCCGCCAGTTCGTCGGCAAAGCACAGTTCCTCGCGGCGGCGGGCCCAGTACACCAGGTCCACCGTGCCGGGCATGCCGGCGGCATCCAGCTGGCGCAGCAGCGCGCGCATCGGGGTGATCCCGCTGCCAGCGGCCAACAGCAGCAGGCGCTGGGCCTGGCGCGGGTCCACGGTCATCTCGCCGAAGGCCTGGCCGAGTTCGAACGCCTCGCCGATCACCGCGTGATGGGCCAGATGCTGGCTGACCTTGCCACCCTCGATCGCCTTGACGGTGATCGCCAGGGTGCCATCGGCCAGCCGCGTGGGGCTGTAGCTGCGCGACAGGCGACGGCCATCCACGTCCACCCCAAGGGTGACGTGCTGGCCCGGCTGCATCCCACGGAAATGCCGGTTCGGGCGCAGCACCAGGGTGACGGCATCGGCACTGGCCTGCTCGCGCGCCACCAGCCGCGCCCGCGCCCGGCGCAGGGTCCACAACGGGTGCAGGCGCCCGGCCCAGAAGTCGAACAGCTCCTCGGACACCCAATGACGGGGCGAGATCGGGTTGCGGCGGCGGATCGGGGGGCGGGGATGAGCGCTCATGGGATCACTATACGCACGCACATACAGGCGTGTATACACTTGTATATTGACCGGACGGGCTATGATTCAGGGACTTGACCGCCCTGCCCCCGATGACCTCCCCAGACCTGCCCCTGTCCGCTGCCGACGATGCCCATCCGGCGCGCAAAGCCTCGATCTCGCGCGACGACCTGCTGGCCGCCGCGCTGGCCCTGATCGGCCCGCACCGCAGTGTTTCTACGCTGAGCCTGCGCGAAGTGGCCCGCGAGGCCGGCATCGCCCCGAATTCGTTCTACCGCCAGTTCCGCGACATGGACGAACTGACCGTGGCGCTGATCGATCTGTCCGGGCGTTCGCTGCGCACGATCATCGGCGAGGCGCGCCAGCGCGCGGCGTCGTCCGAGCGCAGCGTGATCCGGCTGTCGGTGGAGACCTTCTTCGAACAGCTGCGCGCCGACCACAAGCTGCTGCACGTGCTGCTGCGCGAAGGCAGCGCCGGCTCGGACGCGTTCAAGCAGGCAGTGGACCGTGAACTGAACTACTTCGAAGACGAACTGCGGGTCGACCTGATCCGGCTGGCCGCCGCCGATGGCGGCGCGGTGCTGCACGAACCGGCGCTCGCGTCCAAGGCGATCACCCGGCTGGTGTTCGCCATGGGGGCCACCGCGGTGGACCAGCCGCAGGAAAAGGACGCCGAACTGATCGAGCAGCTGTCGCAGATGCTGCGCATGATCATCACCGGCGCGCGCACCATCGCCGGGAATCCGCCGACGCGTTGAGCGGCGAGGGGCGTACCGACCAACGGTCGGTACCTACCTGGTGTGGGTCGAGCCACGGCCAATGCCCGACCCGAGCGTGAATGCCCGCACCATTTCGGCACCGTCCGCCCCACCCAATCCAGAACGTCCATCCGCATACAAACGGCATCGCCGGCGTCGGACGTGCCGACGCCGCCAAGGCGCGGTGTGAAGACCCGGGCTTCACGCGGCGCGCACCATACTTTACCGAATGCTTTACATACGGAATGCCCATTCGTGAGCCGGCACACGGCGCTTGCGCGCGCAAAGAAAGGACTTCACTGCACGGCCCTGCTCCTGTGCAGCGGCGCGGCCATGGCCCAGTCGCCCATCGGCGAGCCGGCTGTTCCGGCGCTGGACTGGCAGCAGTCGCAGCAGCGCCTGGAACAGGTGTCCGACGCGCTGGCCGCCGCCGATGCCTCGGTGCGCAACAAGCAGGACCTGCAGGACGCCACCCGTCTGCTGCGCCTGCCGGAGATCACCGGTGAAGTGCGCCGCCTGCAGTTCCAGAAAACGCTGACCCTGCCCTTGGGCTCGCTGGCGCCGGTGGCCGAGGCGTTCGGCATCGACTCGCCATTGCAGTTCACCGAACGCGACTGGCGCACCCGTCCGGTCGTCACCGCGGTGCTGCCGCTGTACACCGGCGGTTTGATCCCGGCCGCGCAGCAGGCCGCCGCCGGCGCCACCGCGCAGGCCAGCGCCGAACGCGAATCGCAGCGCCAGTCGTTGAGCGTGCAGCTGGCCCAGGCCTACTTCGGGCAGCGCCTGGCCGAGCAGGCCGTGGACGTGCGCCGTGACGTGCGCGACGGGCTGCAGCGCCACCTCGACGATGCACTGAAGCTGGAGCGCGAAGGCTTCGCCACCCGTGCCCAGCGCCTGCAGGCCAACGTGGCCCGCGACAAGGCCGAGCGCGACTACCAGAAGTCGCTCAACGACCTGCAGACCCTGAAGGCCGCGCTGGCCACCCTGCTGCGCAGCGGGGGCGAAGTGCGCCCGCTGTCGCCGTTGTTCGTGCATCGCACGCCGATCGGCGCGCTTCCCACCTTCGAACGCGATGCGCAGGCCCGGCAGCCGCAGATCGCGCGGCTGCGCGCACTGGTGGCGCAGGCCGAGCAAGGCGTACGCGTACAGCAGGCCAAGCTCAAGCCCACCGTGTACCTGTTTGGCCAGTACGACTTCCTGCGCCGCGACGAAATGCTGACCGACCCGGACTGGGCGTTCGGCATCGGCGTGAAGTACACCTTCCTGTCCCCCAGTTCACGCCCGGCGCAGATCAGCGCCGCGCGCGCGCAGCAGGAGCAGGCCGAGGCCGGCCTGCGCGAAGCGGAAAACCAGGTCACCCTGGGCGTGCGCAAGGCCTGGTACGAACTGGATACCGCACGCCAGCAGTTTCTGCTGCTGGACAGCAGCATCGAACAGAACCGCGAGAACCTGCGCCTGCAGGAGTTTGCCTTCCGCGAAGGCCAGGCCACCTCGCTGGACGTGATCGATGCACGGCTGGGACTGGGCGGCGCGCAGGTGGAACGCGCACAGGCGGCCTACCAGTACGACGTGGCGCTGGCGCAGCTGCTGGAGATCAGTGGACAGATGGACCGTTATGACGAATTCCGCCGCCAGGCCGACGAGGTGATCGCGCATGAATGACACACTGCAGGCGCCTGCCGATGCGCCGCCGCCGAACAAGCGCAAACTCGGTATTGCCCTCGCGCTGGTGCTGGCGATCGTGGTGGTGGTCGGCCTGTGGCTGGCCTGGCGCAGCCCGGCCGAACAGCTGCAGGGCATGGCCGATGCCGACACCGTCAACGTGGCCGCCAAGATCACCGCTCGCCTGGCCGAACTGAAGGTGCGCGAAGGCGACCGGGTCAAGGCCGGCCAGGTGCTGTTCGTGCTGGACAGCCCGGAAGTGGCCGCCAAGGAAGAACAGGCGCAAGGCGCGCTGGAGGCTGCCAGCGCCGTGGCCGACAAGGCCGATGCCGGCGCGCGCAGCGAAGACATCCGCGCCGCGCAGGCCAACTGGAAACGCGCTGAAGCCGGTGCCACGCTGGCCGATGCCACCTACCAGCGCGTGCAGAACCTGTTCAACGAAGGCGTGATGACCCGGCAGAAGCGCGACGAAGCGCTGGCCCAGGCGCGCAGTTCGCGCGAGCTGTCCAATGCCGCGCGTGCGCAGTACGACCAGGCGCTGGCCGGCGCGCGCGAGCAGGACAAGCGTGCCGCACAGGGCCAGGTCCGCCAAGCACGCGGCGCGGTGGCCGAAGTGGACGCCGCGCGTGAGGAGGTCAACGGCCGCGCGCCGCTCGCCGGCGAGATCAACAAGCGCATGGCCGATGTGGGCGAACTGGTCCCGGCGGGCTACCCGGTGTTCACCTTGGTCGACATCGACCGCATGTGGGTATCGGTGAACCTGCGCGAATCGCAGATGCGCGGCCTGAAGATCGGCAACCGGCTGCGCGGGCAGGTCCCCGCGCTGGATCGTGATGTCGAGTTCGAGGTGTACTTCATCAACCCGGCCGGCGATTACGCCACCTGGCGCGCTACCCGCCAGTCCTCGGGCTACGACGTGCGCAGCTTCGAGATCCGGCTGCGCCCGGTGGCGCGCGTGGAGGGCTTCCGCCCCGGCATGAGCGTGCTGTTCGCGTGGCCGCAGGGATGAACCGGTCGCGGCGGGCGGGCTTCGGCGCCGCCTTCCAACGCGAGCTGCAGCACCTGCGCAGCGACCGCGCCGACCTGCTGCTGGTGACACTGTTGCCGCTGCTGATGCTGGCGGTAATGGCCTGGTTGTTTGCCGCGTCGGTGATGCGCGACATCCCCATTGCCATTGTCGACCTCGACCACAGTGCCGAGAGCCGTCTGCTGGCGCGCATGCTGGATGCCAGCCCGGGCATCGCCGTGGCCAGCCAACCGGCCAGCCTGGCCGATGCGCAGGCCGAGCTGCGGCGGCTGGAGGTCTTTGCCGTGGTGCTGGTCCCCCGCGATGCCACCCGCCAGGCGCTGCGTGGCAGCCAGGGCACCGTGTTCGCCTACTACAACGCCACCTACCTCACCACCGGGCAGTCGGCGGTGCGCGATATCGTGGACGCGGTCGGTGCGTGGAACGCGCGCCTGCTGACCGGCGGCATCGGCAAACAGGTCGGCCCGGCCAAACTGCGCGCGCCGCCCATCGCGGTGCAGTCGGACATCCTGCACAACCCCGCGCGCAGCTACGAACTGTTCCTGCTGCCGCTGCTGTTTCCGGCGGTGTTGTCGCTGGGCCTGGCGCTGGCGGTGGCCGCCAGCCTGGGCCGCGAGGTGCGCGACGGCCAGCTGCGCACTTGGCTGGGCAGCACGCCCTGGGCGGCCATCGCCGGCAAGATCTGCCCCTATGTCGCACTGTTCTCGGTGTATGGCGCGCTCGGCGTGCTGTACCTGGCGCTGCTGCGCGGCGACGGCATCGCCGGCAGCCTGCTGTTGCTGATGCTGGGCCAGCCGTTGTTCTACCTCGCATGCGCGGCGGTGGCACTGCTGTTTGTCGGCCTCACCCGTGACATGGGCACCGCGCTGTCGGCCATCGGCTTGAGCATCGGCACCGCGCTGGCATTCTCCGGGGCCACCTTCCCGGTGGTGGACGCGCCGCTGTTCACCCGCATCTGGAACCTGCTGCTGCCGCTCACCGCCTACGTCAAGCTGCAGACCCAGCAGCAGTTCGTCGGCGCGCCATGGACGGTCTCGCTGTGGCCCTTGGCTACGCTGCTGCTGATGGTGCTGGTGGCCGGCGGCATCGGCGGCTGGCGCCTGATCGTCGCAGCGCGCGCCCTGCCCACCCCGGTAGCACCGTCCAACGGAGCGGCCGCATGAGCCGCTTCACCACCAGCCTGCGCCAGACACTGCGCGCGGTGCTGACCGACCGCTATGCGGTGGTGCTGATGATCGGCGCGGTGGTGCTGTACTCGTTCTTCTACCCGGCCGCGTACCGCCACCAGGTGGCCAGCAACCTGCCCATCGTGGTGGTGGACCACGACCAGAGCGCCACCAGCCGCGAACTGCTGCGGCGCGTGGACGCGTTGCGCACGGTGCGCATCGTTGCCCAACCCGCCACCCTCGACCAGGCCCGCCACGCGCTCGAGCGCGGCGACGCCGAAGGCATCCTGCTGATTCCCGCCCAACTGGAGCGCGACATCCTGCGCGGCGGTGCCGGTCACCTGGTGTTGATGGGCAACGGTGCCTACCTCGGCCGCGCCAGCTGGGTACTCGGTGGCGTGGCCGATGCACTGACCGCGTTCGCGCGCGAAACAGCGGTTTCGCAGGCCGCCTTCATGGGCGCCCCGCAGCCACCGCCGATCACCCTGGTGCAGCGCCCGCTGTTCAACACGCTGGAAGGCTACGGCAGCGCCATCGTGCCCGGTGTGGCCGAACTGATCGTGCACCAGACGCTGTTGATGGGCATTGGGGTGCTGCTGGGGACGCGGCGTCTGGCACTCGGTCGACGCCTGCGCTTCGA
>LNAP01005708.1_pt1 | contig 10976 bp, 12 predicted proteins | sample 602601 | NCBI WGS metagenome assembly LNAP01 (sample SAMN02440304, study PRJNA202911) | soil metagenome | biome: Subtropical and temperate rainforests or woodlands; isolation source: soil samples (1 kg each in a 20% v/v slurry with milli Q water) were... ...
CCCGTCGAACCAGCCGAGCGTGAGTCCTTCTGTGCAGCCGAGTGCGCAGCCCAGTACACAGCCTAGTGCAAAGCCCAGCGGCAGTCCCAGCGGCCAGCCGTCCGCTCAGCCGACCACACGGCCAAGCACGGGTCCTTCTGCGCAACCAAATGTAAATCCAATTCCTGCACCGTCCGCGGTTCCCTCGGTGAACCCAAGTGTAAACCCAAGTGCTGTTCCATCGGCAGGTCCGTCCGCGCAGCCCAGTGTGGCACCGAGCACCAGCCCGAGCGCTTCTCCATCGGCGGTTCCCTCGGTGAACCCAAGTGTAAACCCAACTGTTTTTCCGACGGTTATTCCGTCGATGCAGCCGAGCGTCACGCCGAGCGCCGACCCGACCAAGGCTCCTTCCGTGGTGCCTTCCGCGATCCCAACAGTTGTACCAACGGTTGTCCCGTCCTCTCTACCGACTGGGAGACCAAGCGCTGGTCCGACAGCTGCGTCAAGTGCGTTACCGAGTGCTTATCCAACTGAAATTCCGACGACTCTCCCGTCCAACCTGCGCACCGCGGTGCCGAGTGTTGGACCGTCATCGGCGCCAACAATCCATCCAAGTACGATGCCCTCCGTATTTCCCACGAACCCTCCGTCCATTCAGCCGTCTGTGACACCCAGTTTTGCGCCAACTGTTGCTCCGACAGCTTCACCCACAGACTCTGCCGACTGCGACTCCGAGCGTGGCGCTGCCCAATTATCCGTTTCGCGTGAAACAGTCTATCCACGGCATGAGTCTAGGAAACTATGATATCGATGCTGTGCGAAACTCCGCCACTTTCAAGAGCGCCATCTCGGAGACAATGCCTGGTGTTGTGTCTTCTGATATTCGCAACTTTGACGTTATCGCCGGATCCTTCAAAGACAGTTCCCTCCCTGCGGACTTCATCATCCTTCATTACGATGTGGATGTGCCGTCCAAACTGTGGCAGGTCCTACTAAGCGATGCTGTCGCTGACGGCAGCTTTGACAACTACCTGCGCGCGGCAGCAATATCTAGTGGTGCGACTAACCTAGAGGGCGCCACTGGCGGCACCATCGCCACTCACACCATTGAAGACGACAATACAAAGCAGCACCCGCTATCACTGGCTGCTATCATAGGCATGGCGGTCGGCGTGTTCCTTGCTTTAGCCCTTGCGGCTACATTGCTGTATTATTTTGGATGCTGCGGCTGCTGGGGTCTAGGCGGAGCACGCGGCAAGCGTCAAACCGCACCTGCTGAAGAGGACTGCTACGCAGATCAAGTGTAAATATTGAACAGATCAAATGTAAAAAAGTTAATGTCATTGTGTATGTTTTTGTGTGCAAACCCCGGTGACTCGTATCCGATATAGCAGAGTCATTTAAACATTGTTTTTAAAGTTATTCATTCGTAAATACATGTATGTATTCTTTCAGTAATCTAAAAAGGAACGTGTCTAATCTGAAAAGAAAAGCATATCATTTATTCTTTGTAGTGCACACGATTGTTCACTCTCCGTACGAAAAGTTAGGGTTTTACCCTCGATTGTTGTTCACTTTGCTCAACAGCACGTTTGTTTGCTCTCTTCTGATCACAAGTCTGCATACTTGAGTGTGAGTTTCCCACGGTTTCAGTAATGCATTACAATGTCCCAAGCATCCTGTCTCTATTGGTCTTGTTACCCGAGTTCGCACCAATTTGGTATGTCAGCGGACGCGATAGTCCTGAACAAATCCGTGCAAACCTTCATGAGTTCACTACAACCGGACGAATGAAGGATGTGATCGCGTACTTGGATCAAGTTGAAAGAGATTATGGTACTCTTCTCGTTGATGACGTTGTGCCCAGCCTCTACAGTTACAGAGGCGTCGCGTTGTACAACGGTTTGAAAGTCCAGGAAGCTGCGAGTGCATTAAGGCTTGCGGTTCAACACTTTCCAAAGGACACAAGGTCTTGGATCAACCTCGGAGAAATGCAAGTGCAAACTTTTCAATTGGATGAATCATACGAGTCCTTCAGTTCAGCTTTGAAAGAAGGTGACATGGCAGCATTGCCTCGTGCATTGCGAACAAAAGGATGGGCAGCCTCATGGCAAAATTTCGAGTATTTAAGTCATTCCCTGGAGCGTGAAGTTGGCATATGCCTGCAATCGATGGCGGAGTGTCGTGTGGACTCTGCTGGTGGCTTAGAGTATTGTGATGTAGACGGCAAAGCACATGTGTTGATGAACTCTCTCAATCCCAATTCGATGCCCGCCACAACGCAAGTGGAGCCTCGTTCTATTGCACCCTATTGGCCTGACACAAGCAACAAGCTGGTGCAACACACTTCAGGGAATCGCAGACTGAAGGTTGGATTCATGTCTTCGGACTTTGGTGTGCACCCAGTCGCCCAGTTGGTACGAGGCTTGTTCCAAAGCATCAACACGTCGCGTGTGGAAGTATTTTGCTTCTCGCTGCAGCCCCAGGTCAGCTGGTGGGGCCAGAACATCTCCGAGACTGTGGAGCACTTTGTGTGGCTGCAAAACATGAATACTTTCGACGCTGCCCGCGAAGTGGCCCGGCTAGGGGTGGAGGTGCTGATTGATCTCAACGGACACACCATGCACTCCGGTTTGACCATTATGACCCACCGCCCCGCTCCGGTGCAAATGTCGTTTTTGGGCCTGCCCACCACTACCTCGGCGCCATTTATTGATTATTATATTGCCGACTCTGTGGCGGTACCGCCCGAGCAGCGTTACCAGTACTCCGAGCAGCTGTTGCTCATGTCGGACTGCTATATCGCAAACGATTACGCACAGATCCAAGGAGATATATTGAAGTTCACCAACCAGCACCGTGCTCCGCGGTCTGCCCTGGGCGGCCCCGTGGACCTCTCCAAAGCCACTTTTCTGTTCGCAACGTTGTCCAATTCCCAGAAAATGGACCCGGAAGTATTTCAAGTGTGGATGAACATCTTGCAGCGCTTTGCGGGGTCGAAAATGGTCATCACCGAGCACGCGGGCAAGCAAGTGTACGTACCGCACTTGCAGAAGCGTGCACGGGGCTTTGGCGTGGCCACGGATCGGCTTGTGAGCCTACCGCAAGCCCCCTGGATTGACCACCTGTATGCCAAGACTTCCATCGATCTGGTGCTGGATACGATTGTGAAAAACGGTCACACCACTGGTTTGGATGGAATCTGGGCGGGGATTCCGACGATCAGTCTGGCAGGTGGCCAGGAGGCACCGCGGAGGGCGGCAGAGTCGATAGCCGTGACGCTCGATAGCACGCTGGGCCTGGCGTACTCATTGAAGGAGTACGAAGACCTCGCTTTTGCACTCGCCCGCAGCATCAAAAAGAGCAAGTTCGCGCAGAAGCGGTTGCAGCGCAAGCGGCAGCAAGCCTCGCCTTCCGCTGTTGTTGATCACAGTGATGACGGATCCTCGCTTATCCAGGCTTCCACAGCGGTCGGCGGTGATTCTGAGACAATTACAATCCAAAAGAAAGTCAAGAAATCTTCTGGACGGGACGCCAGCAACAGTGAAAGGCTGCGACTGTGGCGCAAGCATATTGATACACAGCGCACCGTTTCCAATCTCTTCGACATGCCCTCTTACGAAGAACAATTCACTCGGCTGCTGCAAGGATCCTGGGAACTCTCCCATATTGCGGCAATGAAGAATGCATTCAAAGCGAACTCCACGTCCCGAGCGGGCTTGCGTCTGAGCAAGAAGAAAGGATTTGTGATGAACAATGTGCATTTCAATGCAAAAGGGTTGTTTCACATGTTTACGCCCGTGAGCGACCGCTATCGCCACGACCCTACTACCGCTCCGGCCCTCGCAAACGCTGTGGAAAGTTCTGCGCGTTCAAAGAAGAATGAAAAAGAAGAAACCCCACCTCGGCGTTGGAACCGAGATACACAAAATCGCATTATTGTGTCGCAGACGTCCGAGTCAGTGGGTTCTATGACGGACGCGGTGGTGCAGAAAATTGAACAAGAGAGAGCAAGCAAAGAAGGAAGAGTGGAAAGAAAATCAGTCCAGGGTTTCGCATCGTCTAGGCAGCGTCGCACTGGCGATGGCGAAGAGAAGTCAACCTCATCGAATGGTCGCTCCAATTCCCACGAAGACAAGGATAGTGAAAAAGAAGCCTCTAGGACTGAGGAGCACCAGCGACCAGGCGGACCTCGACAAGCACGAAAAACAAAACGCTATCCGCCGTTGCCAAGCTACATCTTCGACGGGCGGTTGATCATGCTCAATATTGGTCAGTTTTTGCTTTCATTTTTTTTTCTGTTCTCTGTTGAAAGAATCGTGTGCGCATTTTTTTCATCTCAATATTGTTTTTTTCTGTTCTGATTAATTTGATTAATCTGTAGGAGGCACAAAATCGGAAGAAGGCTGGCTAACCGTCAACGCCCAAACGCAGAGCACCATTGCACACCGCGACACACCAGATATCCAACGGGACATGAATGACCTGCAAGGTCTGCGCAACAACAGCGTGTCGGCCATCTACACCAGGTTGGAGATGTTTTTGCCATGTAATTTTGTATGCTGTTTTTTTTCTTTCTCTTTTTGCGCCACCACACACACAGTACGCGTGAACATGATCAAAAATGTCTCTCTCCTGTCTGTTAAGTGGCTCTGTTGATATTTTTTCATTACTTTTATTTCTGCGGAACTTACAGTCACACACTGGAGCACAACTCGTTTGGTGACGGGTCCCTCGAAAATACACTCGCAGGTACAGCAGCACTATGTCATACACACTTTTCATTGTGTTTCAATACTTACCGACAATGCTTGTTTCATTGGTTGCTTCAGTAAGAAAACACAACCAGAGCTTTCTAATATTTACTTTGTTCTTATTTTCCCCCTTGTCTATTTCACGGTAGAGTGGTACCGTGTGCTGCGTCCAGGAGGACTGTTGATGATCTCTGTGCCCAACCTTCACGCCCTGGCACAGTGAGTCATTCTTTTTTGTTCCCATTTCCTTGTGCTGAAACCGTTGTCAATGTTGTATGTGACCTTTTTCTTTCTCTGTTATCTACTGGTACAACCAAGTTATACTGGCATTTGCTTTTTTGTCCTTTTTTCTTCTTCTGCTCTCGCAGGATGTATCTGGACCCCACGTTCTCTGTTCAAGACCAATGGATGGTCACGAAGATGATTTATGGCGCTCAAAGTGACGCGTTCGACTTCCACATGGTGCGACAATTTTCTTTTCTTTTTTACATAACATCACTGAACAAAGTTTTTTCTTTCTAAACGATGGTTAATTTACTCATTCTGACTTACTTTCATACCACTCTTTCTCTCCTTTATTTGTTTGCTTACTTGCAGGTGGGGTTCAACTTCAACATCATGGGCCATTTTCTGAAATCTGCGGGGTTCTGCCAGATCGAGCGGGTGCAGACGTTCAATGTATTTTCTACCTCCGACACGTCAGAATTGGTCTACAAAGGACACTTTGTGAGTCTGAATGTGGTGGCCAAAGTATGCGCCGACAACACGCCGGGTGGCAAGACAGGGGCAGGTGAGGATGAATAAAGTAGATAAAGTAGATAATTTAAAAATGATTTATTGTAAATGATGTTGCTTGTTGTGTTTAATTTGTGTGCTGGATTGAAGGTCGGACGTAAGATTTTAGACACCTTCGTTGTTCGCTTAATTTCCCCCCTCATTATTTCCTCATTAATGGCAATCCTTTTTGCATGTCATGTAGGTTACAAACCAGACGATGGGTTTAATGTGGAGCACAGTGCAACGCCATATTTGGGACAGTAAACCTGCTGTAGAAGATCTTCATCGTGTAATGAAAGTACACGCTATATATTTGCTCAACGAGACTATAAAAAAGGGTTCAAAATGTCGAAAAAAAAACTTGTTCTTAAATATAAAAACCTATTTACAAACTGTGCCACGTTTGATGTATGGAAAAACTCACTTCTCATTGGTTCTATCCATATTCTATGCTTTAAAACAGCAGAAAATCAAATACACATATCCCCCAAACAGCTTCCACGCTCTTACATCACCGCATGTCCATCCTTGCAAAGAACTTTCTCCCCACGCAAGAAAAAAGCTTTTGTAAAATGCATTGGCCCCCCACCACCACGAAGACGGAAAGAAACACTACATTTTTAGTTCTCTGCCTTGGGTCCACCGCCACCCCACTTGGCGTTCAACGCTGCTTTGCGTGCCGCACGCGCCGCGAGCTCGTCCAACATTTTCTTTTTCTCGGCGGCGGCCTCCTCGGCAATGCGGCGCTCGTTGGCTTCCTTCACTTCCTTGGCGATCTCCTCGGCGGATTTGATGCGGTTGGCGTCCACGATGGCCGAGTTCAGCTTGGCCTTGGCCTCGCGAAGGTTCTTGCGGCGCAGGAACTCCTCCTTGATCTGAAAGAAAAGAAAGAAGAAACTTACAATCCTGATGATTGAGATAAGTGACACAAGACGTGGCGTACCGTCTGCTCATTGGTCTTGGTGACGTCTCCAGCGTTTTCTACCTGGCGAGCAAAGAAAGCTCTCATGCCAGCCACTCCAGTCTGTCGTTATCACAGGAAACGAAATCGTAACGGTTAAAGATGAAAGCGCATTCGGTGCACTATCAATGCTTGAAAACTTACCATTTTGCTTTCACGCTCCAAAGCGGCGGCTCTGAGAGATGCCTGGAGTTCTTTCTGTTGCTCCGCTCGCTTGATCGCTTCCTCCGCCGCCTTGGCTTCCTCCCCAGCCTTCATCGCCTCCTCGAGGGCACGTGCACGAGCATCCTCGTCCACGAAGTCGTTCAGGTCAGCGTATGACTTGCCAAAGTGAGCACACAACCATTCCAGTAGAGAAAGTCTGTGATTGCTGTTCTGATCCATGGCGACGACCAGTTGGCGCAACTCCCTGGCGGTTTTGATTGAGCCACGTTTCTCGAACATTCTCATGGCTTCATGCTCCTCCAACTCTCCTCTTCCAGTAACATCCAGCTTTTTGAATTGCTAAATAGTGTACATGGGAAATTTGATGATATTGGTTGGTAATACAATGACACAAGTGACGTCACTTACGTTGTACATTTTTCTGACTTCCTCTCTTGAAATGTCGCGGTACTTCCACAGAAACAGCTCCATCTGCTCCTCCGCTGTTTCAATATGCTCGGTCACTTTCTTCGTAGACATTTTTATGACACAATACAACTGCTGATGTCTCTTGATGGAGGATTTATAAAAAGAATCCGCTCCTGTTGTGCTGGTCATCATCGCCAAGATCCGCTCACCCACAGCAATTGTACGTACAAAAACCACTTGAGGCTGGGAGAGTATGTGTCCCTCCGGGACAGTTTTCTTGAATTGAACATCGCAGACTTTCGTTCAGGAGTCTCCATAAATCTGTCGCTGTGATTGACTGAGCAGATTGTCAGCAACATATAGCGTGAATTATAATGTCGTCTCTTTGGGACGAAAAGAGAGCAGTAGAAAGGGGCTTAAATGCCCCCTGCTTGCCTGGAAACCCGTGGGAACCTATCGCGATGGATTGGTTCTTAAAATGGAAGCTCTATGCCGATTCAGACGATGATAGAGTGGACTCTGATTTGTACCCTGGTCCGATTGATAACTCGTCGTTGAAAGGAAAGTATGAAGATGAGTTGAGACCGGGACTGGTTGATAAAGACAACTTTGTTCTGTTGCCATGTTCTGTCACCAATAATCTGTTCGAGAAGTACACAGGAGGGCCTCGATTTCGCCGCGATATCGTTAACAATGGCTCCATTATCCATCCGAACTACCAAGTAAGTTTATATCGCGTGAAGGTTGACGCGTATCTGTGCGACACAGAAAACCCACATCCTGATGTGACCAACCCCCAGCGCCACATCGTGCGATTTTTCGCCAAGAAGGCCACGTACAAAGAAGTTGTCGATAGCCTGATGAGGGATTTCGGGCTGAGTATCTACACCTCTGCGGTGCGCTGCTGGCTGCGCGAGCACGACGATACGGACACCCTGACCAGCATGAGTGCCGCTTCGGTTCTTCCAGAGTCGGCCGAAGACAACACGGACGCTGAATCTTCCAAGACTTCGCCCACCGCAGAGATCAGCGGAGACACCAAGCGTGCCCGCATTGGGCGCATCCTCACCACCGAACTGACTGACAAGGACGGCGTCTGGACCTTCCAACGCCACACGTCATCGCAAACCATCCAGGAGATCTGCGGAAACGACGAGAGCGTCCATTTGATCATCGAAGCTGCCCGCTCCCGCAAGCCAGAGGACCACGAATGGCCCCGTGCAAAACTATTGAAGAAGTGGAAAGGCGAGTTGCGCGTCGGGGACGTCGTGGACTGCAAAGACATCGGTCCAGGCAAGTGGTACAATGCCGTGGTGAAAGAAGTCAATTCTAAAGGGGATGTTAGTGTGCACTACAAAGGCTGGGGTGCCAGTTTTGACGAAGTGATTCCGTCGCATTTGGTCAATCTGAACATTCAGCCATTGTACATGCATACCATGGACCGCAGAGAGTGGGGAGTGGGCGACCAGGTGGACTTTCGGGTGTCTCCCGCTGACTGCCGCGCGGTGTGGTTGATCGCAAAGATTGTCGCCTTGGACGAGGCTACCGACCGCGTGCAGGTAGAATACTCGTACAAGGAGAAAGTAGACGCGTGAAAAAGATTCAGCCTGCCGATGGGACGTATTGTATCACAAGTATCGACGTCTCCTGAGACAGCGCCGGTGCTGGACGACGACATGGTGAAACTGCAGCAACATACCGTGTCTACACTCTATGCTCCTACTTCTTCTCATCTGAGCAACAGTGGTTTTGCGTCTCCTATTGTCGTTGGTGCGACTGGAACTCACTCTACTACGACTACACCACTCAAAGGTGGCAGCATCCATAACAACACATTCCCGCCTTCCCCGCCGGCCAACGGGCTCTGTCGCGAGTGGTGCGACGTGCTCGGGGAGGATATTTGCCCTATAAATACCCACACGAAAGTTACAGCTACCAAACCTGCTCCCACGCCAATTAGTTTCCCCGGCCAGGCGAACTACCTCGGTAGTGGTGGTTCTACTACCCATAATAGCTCAGCACTGACTAGTCTCGGTAGCACACTACTCTCTCGTAACAGTCCCAGTAGCTTTCATAACCGCTATTCCCCTTATGAAGAGAAGCACATCAGGGGACACACTGACGTGGCCGGCGCGGTGGGGCTGCAGAACCTCGGCAACACTTGCTTCATGAACTCTATCCTCCAGTGCGTCAGCAACACTGAAATACTCACTAAATTGTTCCAATCGGACGACTACAAGTCCCAATTGAACCATGACAATCCTCTGGGCCACGGGGGCAAGCTGGCCAAGGCGTATGCGAAGCTCATTCAGGATATGTGGTGTGGCGCCTATAGCAAAGTGATTCCTAGGGAGTTCAAGACTACGATTGGCGAGTTCCAACCGCAGTTTGCGGGGTACGATCAGCAGGACAGTCAGGAATTTTTGGGGTTTTTGCTGGATGGATTGCATGTAAGTATGATGTTTGGTGTTTTTGATGTTTTTTTTTGCTTATGTTTTTGTGTTTTGCTTGATTTGTGGGTGTTGGTGAAGTTGTTTTCTAACCACTTGAGTGTGGGCGTAATACTTGAAGCGTCCTACGTCTATACGCATTATATTTTGTTATATTTGCAATTGATTACCTGTATTTCCCATGATCTCTATTTCTCATATTCACATCATCCACTTCTTTTCTTTCAATTGGCAGGAGGATCTCAACCGCGTGGTGAAAAAGCCCCACGTGTCCAAAATCGAATCCAAGGGCCGGCCGGACTCTATCATCGCTAACGAATCCTGGCGACGCTATCTATTGCGTAACGATAGTTCTGTGGTGGACAGCTGTTTTGGCCAGCTCAAGAGCCACGTGACCTGCACCAACTGTGGCAATGAAAGTGTGACATTTGATGAGTATAGTAGTCTATCCTTGCCGTTACCAGTAAGGAATACGAAGTGTATTACTATGGTAGTGCAGCTGTTGCCACTAGGTAGTGTACCATTGAGACTTGAACTAGAGGTGGAGGTATCGGCTACTATGAGTCAGCTACAGGGCATCCTCGTAGCGAGGCTGCAGCAGCATGGGTATCTATTAACTGTGACTACTAGTGGTCCTGTCGATACCATTGATACTGTTGATACTAGTGGTGGAGTGTTACAGAATGCACATGATAGTTGTGTGTCGATGTCCATGGCTCACCCGGACACTATCACAGAGTCTGCAGGTAAATTTTTGCTTCTTTTCTTTTAATAAATTGTGCAACATTAGACATTAGAGTGACATTTCAAAATCTCAAAAATCTTTCAGACATATCGTGTTTTTGAAAAAGATATTTATTAATATTCCAAATGTACTACGATTCATTATAGAAGCCGAGACAGCCCACAGCCCCTGTTCCACTGCTTCTACCTCGATGCTTGTAGACGGCGACGGGTACACTGAAACGGCTGATAGTGTCGTAGAAGGTACTATAGAAGTAGGAGGTGTCAGAGATGGAGATAGAGATGGGGATGCAGCCTACGAGCTGGTCACTCACCCTATTGTTACTGCTACAACTGTTGCTGGCACTGCTGTAAGAACACATGCAGAGCAGTTGGAAGTGAAGATGGAAGATTCAGAGCACAACGGATTTGTCACTGTGTACGCGGACCATACCCAGACAACTGATCTAACAGCTGGTACAAGCACTGCCGATAATGATGCTGAGATGTCTGTGTCTGCGTCAGTGTCTCCTACACCTGCCTGCACCGACACGTCTACGTCTGCTTCCACCAGCGCGCGCACTGACACCGGTTCGCCGCTGGAACAATTGACCACGCCATTGAAACGGCGCCGCAGCAGCAGGCCAGCCAAATGGGCGGCCGCAGTCTCGATCGGCAGGTAATCGCGCAACTGCTCCCCCCCGGACATATCGAATACCGCTGCTTGCGCATCGATGGCCCGGTCCAGCGCCGCCAGCA
>LNAP01007011.1_pt1 | contig 10976 bp, 8 predicted proteins | sample 602601 | NCBI WGS metagenome assembly LNAP01 (sample SAMN02440304, study PRJNA202911) | soil metagenome | biome: Subtropical and temperate rainforests or woodlands; isolation source: soil samples (1 kg each in a 20% v/v slurry with milli Q water) were... ...
GTCCTGGTGTGGATCCTGGACAAGATCTTCGACGAGATCGACAAGAACACCATCGTGCCGGCCAAGACCGACTACAGCTTCGACATCATTCGCTGATCAGCCACTGATCAGCCGGTTCAAGCGATGGGCGCGGAGGCAATCTCCGCGCCTTTTTTTGTGGGTGGGGTTTTTCCCTCAAGTTGATTTCTGTTCGAAGCGCAGAAAATCGCTCAGGCGCCACGACTCCCTGATCTCGTCGTGCGGCACCAGCAAGTACCGCCACGGCTTGCTGCCGACTTCGGCGGCATAGGCTGAAGCCTGCTCGCACCAACGCGCGGCGGCAGCGGCCTTGGCCTGAACCTCCTGCGTGTTGATATCGACCCGCGCCTTGGTCTCCACCATGAAGATCGCCGAATCCGTTTCCGCCACAAAATCGGGGATGTACTCCGGCTGCTCGGCACCCAGCTTGTAGTAGATCTGGAACTGCCCCTTCGCGGGCTTGAGCCACTTCGTCGCGTCGCGCTCCAGGATGATGGCGAAGCGCCGTTCCGTATCCGAGTCGAACTTCTGCAACCGGTAAAGGCAACGCGCGAAGCCACCGAACAGCATCTGCTTGATGCGGCTGGTGTCGGGCACAGTCTCCCGGAAATGGTGAGCCGTCTGACCTGCGGTAGCCGTGTAGTTATAGGTTTTCAGTTCCGTGAAGCCACGGCTGACCTGTACCTCGTATCCGGTCGCCTGCTCCCAGAAGTGGGCCGTCATCTGCGCGTGGATTTCCAGGGAAATATCTGTAATCCACCAATCATGACGTCAGCATTCGTCGGTAACTACGCCCTCCATCCGACCCTTGTGGAGAATATCCAGCAGCACCGCACTCTGTCTCTCTGTCGGAAGCTTGGAGGGAATCTGCATGGCAACCCTGAGCACGCCGTCCTCCTTCGGCGTGAGCAGATCCCTTTCGAGCAGCGACTGGTGGATGCGAGCCCATTCCGCAGCGGGAACAGCCAGCACTTTTCGCTGTGCTTCGATGCCGTTATCGATCCTCTGCGTCTGCTTTGCGGACCGCGCGGTTGCAGTCTGATCATCGAGCGAAACAAGCCGATCGTAGAACTCGGGTGGGAGGAGATCGGCGATGGCGTCGGTACGAGCCTGTATCCTCGTCCAGCAGGTCTCCTTCTTGCACCACTCGGAAATGTTCGAAATGCCATGCGGGGGCCTGATGATGTCGTCGTTCACGACCCCCGAAACGACAGCGATGGCACTTTCGAGCACGGGGTCGACCTTCTGTGCATTCCAGATGCCAAGAAAGTCGATGCTCTCCTTCCTGCGTTTCGTGATGTCGGCGAGTACCGCCAGTGTGTAGGCCACAATGTTTGCGCGGTATCCACCGTTGTACCAGGGCTGCGCAGAAACGATGCGCTCCGTGGCACGGAAGATCAGGCCACGTGCGACGGCCCTCTTGAAATAGAACTCGTTGAACGCGTCGGATGATTTCTCCCACTCGCTGCCGATTCGGGCGGCGTAGCGCGCAAAGTTCTTCTGGGAGCCAAGATGGTCATCCCAGACATTCTCGAACTTCGCAAGGTCCGTCTTCGTGAACATCTGGTGCTTGGGATGCTCGGCCTTGAAGCGACGCTGCTCCGCAGGTGTGAGCTTCGACTGTGCATCGGCATACTGGCCACGTGCGCGCTCATAGAACCACCGCGTCTCACGCGTGGATCCCTTCTGCGCCGGCGCCCAGATCCGCCGAGAAAATCCTTCCATCCGCACATGGAACGGGTGGTTCGAGAAGAAGTCGGCGGCATTCACCCGATTCTGGGTGTTCGCATACTCCGATATCCTTGGAACCACCATTTCACTCTGTTGGCTGTCGATGACGGACAACTTCAACTGGACGAATATCTTGGACAGGTCTGCCTTGTCCCGTTTCCGCGTATGGAACAGCGATGCTGTGGTCTGCCCTCCATTGACGATCTGAAGGTCGACAACCCTTGTGATCGCCAGACCGGAATCCGTCGTCGCGGTCTCGACACACTGCGCAGTGGCCGTGATCCCGTTGTTGTAGGCAAAGAACATTCCCGGTTCGTTCAGGATCGTCGCCCGTATTCCCTGGTTCACATTGCCGCGCGCCTGCAGGAATGTCCGGACGTTCTGCTCCAGCAGGCGCGCTCCGAATCTTTCGTACAGGGTCGCCAGCGCATCTGCAGGCATGACCATGAGATAGGATTGATAGGCATCGGTCCCCAGGTGTGCGGGAAGGCAGGCGATGCCCTTGCCGAACATCTGCTCGAAATCAATGTCGAGTGGCTCCTTGTGGCTGCGGGAGCTTCGCTGACGATGAAGTCGTGAGATGTCCCAGATGTGGTAAGCAGCCGGAACACCTGCCACTTCCGTATCGGCAAGGGCCTGGATTTTCTCGCTGAGCGCGCGCTCGGAGAAGAGAATGAGGTTGACCTGACGAATGGAGTCCTTGCGATCCGCAATCTGCCTGGCGAGGCCGTACTCCGGCGATGTGACCTCCAGCTCGCCGGCCAGGCCCTTGTTGGCACTGGCCTCGAAGAAGTTGGCGGCACGCCTGAATGCCGCATCCAACTCCGTCCTGGTGAGGGATGCCAGTTCGTTTCTGGAGTCGAAGTCCGCAATGAAAAGGTCCAGGACTCCTTCATCATTGAACCAGTAGCCGTCCACGCGCATTCCACGTTGCGCCCGGAAATGGCAGAGTTCGAAACCCTCCGTGAATCCGGTCTCGACAAGATCGTTCGCGATGGCCTCCATGAATTCGGAGAGCTGGAAGCTGCCATTGGCCTCGGCGCCCGCCAACAGTTCCTGTCGGAAGTCGTGGAAGAATTCTTCGTCGGTTGTTTCCAATCAAGGCCTCCGGAACAGCTCGATGTTGTCGCAGGCGAACAGCTCAATCGCCTCCAGCATGATGTCGTAGGCAACCTTCGTGACGCCTTGCGGCAGCTTCGACCGTATCAGGCGCGGAAAGCCATCCGCGATGCGGTATCCCTGCGATCCGCTGACCACTAAGCGCGGCGTGTCGTATTCGATTAACGGGACGTAGCCCATGCCAGCTAGCTTGTCGGCGAACTGCTCGATTGCCTGAGCTTCGGACAGCTCGCCTTCGATCAGCGCTACGATGCCGTTCAGTGACATCGCCTGCTCGGCATCCGGCATGTCGCTGAGACGCTGGGCCAGCAGAAAAAGATCGTCGGCAATGGATTCGAGCTGGTCCTCCGACGAGATGCGGACGGTGCTGCGTTCGCGTCCCGACAGCGATTTTACCTCAATCGCGCGATTGCCGAAGATGAAGTCCTGATGGGAGTCGTTCGGGCCGCACCAAGCGTCCACGGCAACCGTCTGCGGAAGCGTATCCCGATAGAGCGTCCTCAGGACGTGCAACTCGCCGAAGAGGCCACGCACTTCCTCGGGAGAGAGCAGTCGGGGATTCCGGCCGGCAAGAAGCGCCTTCCAGCGTTTGAGATGGGCCAGTGCGACCGCAAGTGCTGTGGCGGGATCGGCGACCGCCCTCAGGCTTTCGATCAACGTCTCGCCGAGTTTGAAGAACAGATCGCTGTCGATGTGACGGGCCAGTGTGAGAACGAGCCGCTGCTGCCCGGCCGCATCGCCGTGGCGGAGATCGACAGCGATGCCGTTGAGGCTTACCGTGTCACGGCGGAACTGCCCTGTGAGGTCACCTTCAAGCTCGACGATAAGCAGGCACTGCGCGGCAGTGTCGCGTCCCCAATATATCGGAACGCCCGAGGTCCCGGCTACACGCAGCACGCTGAAATCCACTCTCGGGGTCGGAATGCTGTCCCACGGCACAGACTTACTCATCGTCGTAATCCTCGTCCGCGTCAGGATCATCCTCCAACGAGCCGTACATCTGCTCCATCCACACCCGATTGGCGATGACCTCGATCTGTGTCCGGTAGAGGCCGTCAGGATAGCTCATGCCCCATGCGGGAACTCGGAGGCCCGCGAGCGCGGCGTTTTCAGTCGGCTCAAGCACGTGCAGCATGAGGAGCGGCTTGTTTCGCACGACGCGGTAGTGAAAATCCGAGGGCTTCTTGCTTTTGCTCTTCTCATCCTCGGCGGCCAGTGCCTCAGCCTCCTTCACCTGATCTTGGTCAAGGCCGAGCTTCTCGTCGCCACGGCTGGCGAGACGGTATCCCGACAGACGCCAGCCGTTGGGGGTTGCGTCCTTCGCTGTCCGGTCCTGTGCGCCGAGGCGGAAACTGTCAGGATCGCCGGGACCCTTCGATATCAGCAGCACGTCGCCCCTAGGGAACCGGCCGGCAATCGCCTGTAGATAGTCAATGGCCCATGATCTCGGCAGAGCGGCATCCCTGTGCGACCTGAACCGGGTCAGGAATTCTTCCATCTTCTCGACATCAACATCGGGAATAAACCAGCCCTTGTCGGTCTCTTCGATGGTCCCGCCGAACTCCCCGCGCCAGTATTCCTCGATGAGCGCTTCATTCTCAGCGTTGATACCGGGATCGAGCGGCAGAAGCGTGCTTTCAATCAGCTTGCCGGTGAAGTTCTGATTGAGCGTCACTTTCTCGCCGCTGCGCATCTTGTTCGCCGCTGTGACCAAAAGGCTGTCAGGGTGCGACTGGACATAGAGACCAAAATCCTTCGGACTCAATCCGACCTTGCGCATCCGCCTGATCTGCTGCCGGAGTTCCTCAGAGGCACGGGCGATGTGCGAATACCAGTTAATTGATCCCTGCGGCAGATGAACGCGGCAGATATCCTCGAATCCAGGGCGGTAGCCGAACCACCGGCTCATCTGCATGAGCGTGTCGTACATCCGCGTGTTTCGGTACATGTAGCTGATCGTCAGGCCTTCAATGGTGAGGCCGCGTGACAGGCTCAGGCCGCCGATGGCGATGGCAGTCAGGCCGATGCCATCCCGCTGATACTTCCCATAGTCCAGCACATCATCAGTCTTGCTGTTTATCACATAGGTCCGAAGATGCTCGAACGCCCCCCAGAGGGCTTTCCTCACTTCCTCCCATGTGAAGCCACTGCCCGCGAATTCGCTGTCGAAGGCTGCCCGCAGCCTGGCCATGTAGGCATTTCTTGCGGAAACCTCCTCGGGCATCATGTGGTTAGCCTTCACCGCATCGCGAATTTTCTCCACCCGAAGGTCGATGAAGCCGCGCACCTCCTTCTGGACTGATACGAAGCGCGACACGTTTATCAACATGGAGCAGTGCTTCCGCTCTTGGCCGCGTAGATTGCGGATGGCGCGCGCCAGGATGAACTGGTCCAGCGCGCGGTAGAGGCTCGGCGGCAGCTCGGGCACAGGACTGGCGTTCTTGTGCGAGAAAGGAAGGTACTCCTCACAGTCGTTGATGCGCTGCAGAACAACGCCGCTTGTCGCCTCGTCGAGAAAGACCTTATCCGGCCCGAAATACGTTGTCGGTGCGTTGAGGGAGTAGATGAAATCCTTCGGGAACAGCTCTTCCCGCGCCTCATCATCATAAGCTTCGGGATTGATAAAGATGTTGGCGAACGGCGTGGCCGTGTAGCCGACGTAGCATGACTTCGTGAAAAGGCCGAGAATGGTACGAATCGCGGCATTGGTGCGCGTCGGCTTTATGTCGTCCTTATTGGTGTTGATCGAAGCATTGTCTGCCTCGTCGTCGATCATCAGCATCGGCACGTCGGAGATGCGCCCATCGCCCCGCGCATTCATGGCCTTAAGCCATTTGTGAAGCGCGTCTAGGGTGCGAACATTCTTCTTGATGACGAGAATGATCGGCTTGCTGAAATCGTTGATCTGCCATCCCATTCGGGCGGCCGTGTTCTCGTTGAAGTCATCGTTGATGTTGGTGAGCGTCGCAGGATGCGGATAATCCGCGTTTCGACCGACGCCGATACTGACTCTGTTGGCAGGATCACTGGAGCGGCCAATGAATCCCTCGTCGATGCGCTCTTGGGTCTGCTTCCTGAGGTTATTGTGAATGCCCGCAATGACGATGATGAACCGGTAGCCCGCATCAGCCGCCTTCGCGATAACGCCCATGTAATTTGCGGTCTTGCCCGACTGGACGTGACCGATGACAAGGCCGCGCCGGTTCCAGACGCCGTCGCTGGTGGGGTCCTGAAGAAGACCAAGGATTTTCGAGCCGTCGTTGTTCAGTAGCGTGTTTATGACGGTCGGATGCCAGTTCTCGCCACGCAGATAGTCGGCATAGGCATCGGCATAAGTGCTACCGATCTCGCGTCTGTGTATCCATTCCTCATCGTGAGCCGCCTCGACATCGACGAGCGACACGCCCGCATTCATGCGGGATGGAATGATGGTTTCCGCTGTCACGACGATGTCGTTCAGGTCTCCATCGTATCCGAGGATGGGCGCGAGCTCTGCCGCCCGTGCTTCGATCTCGGCACGCGAGGGCGGCTCGTCACGATCTTCAAAGGCGGTGATCAGAGCCGCAATGACTCCCTTCTCCTTGTCACTGCGTTTGCGACTCATGCTAACTCCTCCTGTATGTATTTCTCGACGATCTCCCTGTGATCGTCAAATAGTCGAGTCGATCTGACGATATCCCTGAATGCTTCCGCATTGCTTGGTGCATCTCCCCAGAGAGCGCGCTTTAGATCATGGAGGCGATTCCGCACGTCATGGCCATGCATTGAGGGCGTTGGGCTCATTTCACGAGGATTGGTCGAATAATCTGAATACACCATCTCGACTGGTAGAGATGCGGAAGTTGCTTCAAGAAGAAGGTCGAGATGCCGGATTCCGTCGCTGTCAAGCCGGTCTCGCAACCGCTGCACAAGAGGATGTGAGCCGTTCAGAGCATATCTGATCCCGGCCTGATCGGCGTATCGCTCCCACAGTGGAGCGCTAACTTCTTGGAATAGCTTCTGCCCCCGTCCCCGATGCACCGTCACGCTGCGGGCAGTGATCCTGTTGATGATCTGACGCAGCCGCTCCCGCACCGCATGCGGCGGGCGGGCACGCGATTTCTTGATGTCGATGGTCCAGGCTTCGTCCAGACTGTTGGGAAAGTCGATCTGTACCCGCGCCAACTTGGTGGCCTCACCCTTCGGCACGAGTCTGAACCAATCGCCCCAGGCCATCAGGCGGCCGTTTCGATAGACGTAGCCGCCCTGGTTGGAGATGAAGTCACTGCGATCCTGGTAGTAGTCGTACTCGGACGCGGACAGACGACTGTGGTGTGGAAGCACGTAGGGCTGCAGGCGCACCTCGGCCTCGCCGATGCGGACGATCTCCTCCGGAAGGACTTGGGTGGCAGGGTTCTTTCTGCAGAATGGGTCGAATGCGGCAATGGAATGACCATTGATGGTGAGCGAGATTTTGGAATGCCCCTTGACTTCGCCCGAAAGGAAGCGATGAAAGACAAGGGAGAGGTGCCGCCCCACCACCTCAAGCTTCTCGTTGATGATCTCGTCCCGACGATCCCCGACCTCGTCTTCCATCAATCGGTCGAGCTCTCTCCAGATGACTGCCGTGCCCCGACTGCCGAGCCGTTCGACATAAGGCAACCCATCGATGTCCGCATCGTCCAGGATGGAAAGAATCCAGTCGTCGGCAGCATCGATGCGATCCAGATTCCATTCGGCTCCGCAGACGGTTCCATCGCGTGTGCTCACAACGGTCAGCGAGCGGCATTGGGAGAACGAGGCTGTCTTCAGGCCAAGGCCGAAGCGCCCAAGATCCTGCGGCGACCGATGCTGCCTGGGGTTGCCGGTCCCATGACGCATCGCATCGAGCAGCTCGTCTTCCGTCATTCCCCTGCCATTGTCGAGGATGACCATCACAGGGTGCTCACCGGACACATCGCAGATGATGTCGATGGTGTCCGCGCCGGCGGAAATGCTGTTGTCGATCAGATCGGCAATCGCAGTTTCGAGCGAGTACCCAAGGTCCCGCATCGATTCGGAAAGGCAGGCCGCGCTCGGCGGATGATTGCGATCACGAGCCATCGGCTTCCCCTTGCGTCTTTCCGTGACTCAAGCGCATGGTAAGCTTCTGATTGCCGCGTTGGGCGTAGCTTTCATCTGTTTGCATTGCCAGGCTGGCACGCCGGGCAGCCATTTCTGCCGACATTCTGGCGGAGGATATTGAAGACCATGCGCGTTCCGACCACTTCGCAGCGCAGCCGCATGATGTCGAGCATTCGCGGAAAGAACACCCGGCCGGAACGGGTACTTCGGTCCCTTCTTTTTGCCAGGGGTTTTCGATATCGACTTCATGTGCGGGGACTGCCCGGCTCCCCTGACCTTGTGTTTCCGAAGCACAGGGCCGTGGTGTTCGTCCATGGCTGTTTCTGGCACCGGCATGAAGGCTGCCGCTACACAACCAGTCCCAAGACCAATGAAGATTTCTGGCGGCAGAAATTCCAAGGAAATGTCGCTCGCGACAGGCTCCATGCGGAGATGCTCCATGCTCTCGGCTGGCGCGTGGCGATCGTCTGGGAGTGCGCCTTGAAGCACTCGGTCGAGGCGACCGCGCAAGCGGTTGATGAGTGGCTGCATGGCGATGAGGATGTCCTGGTGATTGGTCAGACCATTGACTAGCCCGCATCGGCAAGCACCGGAAGCTGTTCAGGCCGGTTTCGCCGCACGTTTCCCGACAGTCCCTTCTGTACGGCATCACCAGCCTGCCTCCGTCTCCGCCTGCTCATCTCGTTCAGAAGGCTGCGAACGATCCTGGCCAGCTTGTGGGCAAGCAAGGGAGGCACCGCGTTGCCCACTTGGGTGTACTGCTCCGTGCGGTTGCCCGCGAATACGTAGTTGTCGGGAAACGTCTGAAGCCGTGCTGCCTCCCTGACCGTGAGGCTTCTGCATTGGGATGGGTCGTAGTGGATGTAGTAGTGCCCGTCCTTGGCAATGTGTGCCACCACCGTGGTTGACGGTTCGTTCCTGCACTGCACGCGGAACCGATCCATGAACGGGATGGATTCGGACTCCCGCCCGATATGGACATTCATGTGATCGGGAAGCAGCCTGGGGGGGAACACATCCAGCCGTGGGCAATATTTCCATAGATGAGCGAAGCTGGCCAGGAAAAGATAGCGGGCAAGATCGGATGCCATGTGCGCACGCGCTTCATGCTGACAGACGCCACCCAGGCTTCGGTCGTGCAGCCATTGTTGAAGCTCGGTCGGCTTCTTCGGCCTTCTGTAGCCTCGTGAAATGAAGGCGCCACCGGTCGTGGTGCTGGTTGCCGCAGCGGCAAATGCACGCATTGTCTCGATCATGACGGACTCGTTTTCTGTGTTCCATCCCTCGACGTAAGAGGTGGCGTCCTGAACAGCCTTGCGCCATGCCTCCACTGAGTCGCCACGCGACAGCTTGCTGCGGATTCGGGGAAGATCGTCAATGGCCTGCGTGACAGTGACGGGTCTTGCTACCGGTGCCAGCAACTGGTGCTGAGGCATGCCCAGCCCCTTTCTCACTCCGAGCAGGATCACGCGATGCCTGCTTTGCGGGAGCCCATGGCGCTCCGAATGGATAATGTAGTCGGTGGGTGCCAGCGAACTGCCGTCGCCCTTCTTGGTGAAGGAGCGGATCTCATACTCGAGCCCCTCGGCCGGCATCGAAAGATCCGCAAGGATCTTCTCGAACATTGGGTCGCCGGAGTGCTTCGAGGAAAGCAGACCCTTGACATTCTCCATCACAAAGATGGTCGGCTTGTGCACCTGGATGATTCTCAGGTACTCCCGGTAGAGGAAGTGCTTTTCATCCTTGTGAAAGTCCTTGTCGTTGGCGCGTCTGGAACGCCCTGCCAGGGAATACGCCTGGCAGGGCGGGCCGCCGATCAGCACCCAGGTTTCCTGCCCTTTCAGTGCAGCGCAAATTTCCCTGTCGATACTGGCTTCATCGGACTTGCCAAGCTCCAGGCACCTCGCCTCGATAGCGGCATGCTCGAAGGCGCGGGCCACGGCAGGGATCCCGCGAAAGGCGGCCTCGTCGATCTCGCCCCGTATGTAGCTGTAGTAGTGCCTGACGTCGCTGGTGCCACGCAAACGCCTGAACACTGCCCGAAGAGTCAGCGTGCGATGCGCGACAGCATCCTTTTCAATGGAAAGAGCGATCTCGAAGAATGGCTGCCGCTCGTGGCCCTGCAGGGAGGCAAATCCCTCCCCGAGCCCTCCCGGGCCAGCAAAAAGATCAATTATGGGAACTGGCACGCCAGCAATCCTTCCCTTGTTCTTCGCCCTAGCGTGATTTGGCGGTTGGCTTGGTCCGCGCTCACTCCGCCTCCGGCTTCCTGTTGATGCTGGCGACGAGCCAGCGATCCAGCTCGGAGCGGCGGAAGCGCCAGGTGCCGCCGAGCGTGCAAGCCGGAATTTCTCGCTTCCGGGCCAGGCGATGGACCATGCGCTTGCCCGCCTTCAGGTACGCGGCTACGTCGTCAAGGGTGAGGATTTCGTCGCGGGTCTCGGGCACTGTGTCACCTTCCGGAATGGCCGTGGATGGCATCTGCTGGCCAAAGCTGTTCGATTCTTCCATGTTTCGGCATCACCGGCCAGCGACCGCGAGCGACCCACACGGCTTGTCCAACACCGGCACGCCGCTGATCCGCAAGTGCGATCTGCGCGGCCTTTTTTGTCGTCGCCACATCCCCGAAGCGCGGGAAAGCGCCCTGGAAATGTCTGGCGCGTCACTGCGGCATCCATACCGCCTGTCACAGGCGCGACAAACGCGACACAGCCCAGGTTCCCGGGTGCTCGACAGGTCCCTGAAACGCTGTGCATTACATCCTGTGCGGACTGGCCCGGGCGTTGCTTTGCTAGCTCAGGCTCCCCACCGGTCGCAACTCCCCAACGCCCATGGACACGTCAAGGACACCGATCAAGCTGACCCAGGACGGCCGCCGAGTAGAAGTGGTCGGCCGTGCCATCTGTCTCGATGGCCGCCGCGAGGCGGACGCCCTGACGCAGGTGCACCGGCACCCGAACCGCGCCGCCATCTGGCGGGCGGCGCCGGATGCCACCCACATGGCC
>LNAP01005709.1_pt1 | contig 10975 bp, 11 predicted proteins | sample 602601 | NCBI WGS metagenome assembly LNAP01 (sample SAMN02440304, study PRJNA202911) | soil metagenome | biome: Subtropical and temperate rainforests or woodlands; isolation source: soil samples (1 kg each in a 20% v/v slurry with milli Q water) were... ...
TCTTGATGACCACAGCGACCTCGATTTCGAAGCACCTGTCCGCCGTCCCTCCAATGCGCACAGTATTGCTTCGCCTCGTGACCCTCTACACGTTGTGGGTGGCTCACCTCCGCGCCGCGCACCGTCGCCCACCAACACGATCACGACGCAGTTCACAGAAAAGTCTGCACGATCACACACGAGCAGCAGAAGTGCATTCAATTCACCGAACAAGTTTTCTGTGTTTTCGCTGCAAATTCCCCCATCCAGTCCTGGCCAAAGTAAAGCCACTCACGATTCGCACAGTGTCGTTGCGGAAGCGAAGCAAGGAGCAATTGCTGAGCAGAAGAGTGCAATTGCTGAGCAAAAAAGTGCCATCGGCATTGCGCCAGTACCGCTGCTCCACCAAACTGCGAGCGCCACATCTCGGGCCAGCCTCCTCTCCCCAAGCGCTTCTGCATTTGCTCGGTCTACTCCTGCAGTACGCACACCAAGCTTTATGAGCAGAACTGGATCCATGAGTAGTACGACTGCCGCTGGCTATTCGCAAAGTGCAACAGTTGGCAGTCCGGTCAACTCTGTGATGGACATGGGTAATGTCGCAAGATTGTCTCAGCGGTACGAGAATCCCAACGCAGCAAACCCACTACTGCAGCGCAAGGCGTCCGCGCAACGAGTCACCGGACCTGGTGCTCGCCCGATAAGTGTAAGTAGACATGCAAGTGCAGAGAACATGAATGCTTTTGCTGTTGACCCGAACGTCGGCTCTGAGGGACCGCGCCAGACGCAGCAGCTGGCGCGCGCTGGGATCATCCGATCGACTGCCCCCCTAGGCACCGGTGCAAGAAATAACGCAGCGCTGTCACCATCAGCTGCTGGGTCTGGCCCTGGATTCCGCCGCATTGGCTCTGACATCAGTGCTCAGCCAAAATACACAGCGGATTTGTAAATAAAACATGAGTGGTTTCCCTCAGCGACCCCCGTATGTAAATATTCTTTGTAGTTCAACTTTTCATATATTCCCGTACGTTCAGTTTCTGGGACGAAATTGTTGAGCAATGTGTAGCAAATACGCTGTGGTTGAACACAGGTTCATCCACAGGAACAAAAATTGTAAAGCCATTAACGTGAACTTTAACCCTGACATACAAAAATTAACGTGAACTTTAATAATAACTAAATTGCTTTAACTGAACAACAGCACTTTTTCTTTATTTAAACGGCGAAGAAGTCTTTAAAATCTAAGCTATCTTTGCATCACAATGGTAGACATAGTTGTACAGACGGTACATCAGCGGCTCCTGTTGAAAAAAAAGTATACACGTTAATAACATGAAAAAGAAGTCGGAAATGGCGGTTTATTTCACAAACCTTCACGTAATGGAAAGAGATACTTTCGTCAGAACAGCAGTCAAAGCCTAGAGAATTGTTGCGACAGTTTAAAATTAAAAAAAGTGAACGGTGTGGAAATTCAGTTGTGACGATAACTTACCTGTCTTCAACTCCGGATTATATTTGGCATACCAGTCTGGCTCACGGGGAGGAATGCGATAGCTCAGCTGCAGTCCAGGGGTGAAAGGATGGAACCGCTCCCTGCAGGTAAAAGAAGAAGATGCATGCACAGAATCAGACAGAGAAAGAGAAGGGCATTCTCACCAGAAGCAGCAGCAGCAGCAGCAGCAGCAGCAGCAGCAGGAATCTTACCTCTTCAAAGGGTCCCGCGTATCGTACGGCACGATGCTTGGAGTGGACTTCTTGAGGCAGTTCGCTACATTCACATCCTCCCAGAAGCCGTGCTGGTGGGGGAAGCACTTCGGAGTGTCGATATTGGTACCCAAGATCTGCAGTAGTTTAACACTCGTTGATTATCAAAGTGATGCGACAAAACATATAAAACAAAAAATTTGTCACATTACCTCTAGCGCCTTGACATCCAGCATGTAGCCGGCGCCACCGCTGTTAAACACGATTTGGTTTGGAGGCTGGAAGATTCTGCCGATGAACAAACCTACACGTTGCATTTCGCAATAAATATTAAAATAAAATCCGTGTAAACGCTGTATAAATTAACTTTACCTTCGCCCTCGTTGCGGCGCTGAGTGATTTCCTCGGAGCCCAGATACGCCCGGAGGTTCTCAACGATGTAAAACATGTCGTCTCCGCCCAGGAGAAAGAAGTCGTACTTGTCCTTTAGATGCGTGTGCACGTACTTCCAGATGGAGCGCGACTTCTGCCACATGTTGTCGTACGCCTCCTCGCCCTCGTGCAGGATGTTCACAGCAGGGATGGCCGGGTCATCCAGCGTGCTGAAGGCGATGAAGCCGTCACACTTCTTGGCCCAGGTGTCACGCGTGGCCCGCGTATTGGTTCTGTGGTTTGCCTCCATGGTGTAAATACCGCAAAAAATCCGAAGAGGCTTCCCCTCGCTGTCCACATTCTGGCTCTCGTCCTCCGGCGAATGCGCGAGCTTTACATGGGAAAGGAGCTGGGCGTCTGGCTTCTCAATTGGCGAGCACAAGTTGTTATCTTTTACAGGGGCGCCGTCTGCGGCGACTCTGTCTGGCACGAAGCCCGCCTTGTACTGCGCGTGCAGATAGCCGGGATCCACGGTCATCGGTCCTTTAATCATGGCTTCAACCTTGGCGATCTGCGCGTCTTTGTCACTGACAGGCTTCTGAACAGCCCCAACGGACATGGGCTTCTTGACAGCAGCAACAGTGTCTACAGCGGGGGCGTTCAACGGAGTGCACACTTCACAGCTCTTACGACACACTTTGGAGATTTTGCCGTACTCGGCGTCTGTATCCCCACAACGACCTTGACTTTTCCACAAAATACCTGCAAAAGGGAAATGATACGTCGTAGTTTTAGTGCTATAACCTACGTTGCGTACAGTTTAACAAACAGTTTGCGCTTACATTTATTGAGATAGAAATCTTCGCAGAAAGAACCATCCTCCTTGGCGCAAAACTTGCAGGTTTTCGGGCACTGGAAGAGGACTTCAGCTTTTCTGTCTGTGCACAGCTGCGGATCAGCTGCCAGCCGCGCCTCACAAGACTCAGAATAAGTCTTTTCCGGGAAGTCCAGACACACCAGCTCCTCCTGCACGTGATTCGAGTGCGCGAAGAGCAGGTCTTGGCGGCTCAGTGCCTTGGGCCCAATGGGCTCCGTGAAGCGTCGCTTGACACCAGACAAATGGCTTAAGGGGCCACCTGCAACACCGGCGCCGATAGCGGTGGCGGCCAACTTTTCTAATTTGCTCGCGCGCACAGTCAACAGGCCCGTCTGTACAGTCAGTGGCTTCTGCTCATTAGCTGGCTTGGTATACTCACCGACAAGACTTTGAAGAGGGGCTTGCTGCGAGATGTAGTCGGTTTGCATGAAGTCCCTGAACTGCTGCAGCACAGCGGGAGCATCAGTCAGTAGACCGGGATAGACCTCCTGCAAGTACCAGTGAAACGGCAGACACACATGCAAGTTCGGGTTCTGCAGCGCCCCGCGATCCTTGCCACTGGAACCAGTTAAGATGGACTGAGGCGGAGAGACCAGAATGGGGTCATTAGAAAGCTCCACCCCGTAGGGCACGCGGTTCAGGAAGCGCGCCCGAAAGGCCAGCTCTTGGTAACTCACTGCCTCGTTTCCTTGCACAGACTCACCAGGCAGGCTGCTGGGCACACCTTGCAGCCACTTCTGCGCCACATTCAACGCCGCTTCGTCGACACTAGCCTGAGTGACTCCATGACCTACCGGCGCCTCGTCGAACAGATTCTTGCTACCGTGGGCCACTCGGGCGCAGCGCTGCTTCAGGACCATGCCGCCGCACAACCACGCACGCAATGACAGTTCCACCGTCTCGGCAGGACTGTACGAGGTGCTATACAAGGCCGCGTCAAACATACCCAGCTCCTTGAAATAGGCGACGGTGACTGCGAAGATGCCCGGGGCAGCGGGAGACACGGTCTCAACAGCCCCAGACTCCAACGTGTGAGGAGATACTCTAACACGGTCGGTGGTGGAGGAGTCCACAGAGGGAACAGTCTCCCACCTGGGTCGCAGTGCCCAGTCGAACCCAGACACCAGATTTTCTTCAGAGCGGACAATGCCCACCTTCTGCTGCTGCTTGCCATTGTTCGTGTCTGCACTGACGGTGAGAGTGTCCAGGGTAGGATACACGAGAGCGCGCGGGTAGCGACTCAATGTACTGGTAAGAGGGACCAACCAATTTGGACTAACAATCGAGTGCGCATCAAGAAAAATCACAGCATGACGATGCAGGTCAGTATTGGCGAGAGTTAGGGTGTGCAAGACATCCTGAAACCCTTTATTCTTAGAGAACGCGGTTCCGCTGTGACTCGTTAGCCGCACAATCCTTAGCAGCGACTCCAGATTAGTGTGCTTTTTCTTCAGTTCGGCGATTTCATCCAAAGAGCTGCGAGATTGCAGACAAAGAAAACATGAGTTCAGAATCAAATGCAGAGTATTCTTGTCGTGGAAAATTTACCCAATAGGCTGGTCTGAAAAGTCATCGACTACCACAATAGACTTGAGCTTAACTCTGCTCTCCGTACCTTTGAGGACGGATTCAACCTGCACGGCGATAACAGTAAGGAAAGAATGGCAGAACTTTGGCGAAAGAGAGTTTGCATTACCGTTTGTGAAATAGAATTCTTCTCTTCATTTCTAGTTACAATAATGACCGATACTTCATTGACACTAACTTGTGTGGAATGATCACCAATGAAATCAGAACACACGGAATCCATGAATGGATTTTGTTCCGTGACATCTAAACGCCTCTGAGCTTCGCCAGCAGATGCTCCAGTATAAATGACCAGAAAAGCAATAATACATAGCTGAAATAGGTTTCCCAATAATGAGGAAGGCATCATGGTAGCCAATAATTCTAGCAACAACGGGCCAATCCAATCCTTACTGAACATACTTTTATGTACGAATACCACAAATAACCCTTTCCCCAAACATCACTTGATTTTGAATGCCATTTTCCAGATTTTGCTTGACAAGAGCGAGAGCATTTAAAGATGACAGGGTGGAGAGATGACATCAGTAAGTTATTGGTGAAGATATGTAGCAAAAAGGAGTCCGAGTTTTTTCGTGAACCCGTGGACTGGGAAGCCATGGGGCTTACGGACTACCCCATCATTATTACACAACCAATGGATCTGCGAACTGCAAGAGAAAGATTGGAAGCGGATTACTATGAGTCAGTTTTAGAAGCAGCTGCTGATATAAGGCTAATATTCTTGAACGCGATGACCTACAATGCTCCTGGAAGTAGGGTCTATGTGTACGCCAAAACCCTCAGCGACTTTTGGGAGACGAGTTGCGCAAATATCATTAAAATGGAAGAAGATGTCGACAGACCCGCTAGTGTCGAAGAAATGACCCACTGGGTAGACAAATGCCACAGGTGAAAATGCATTTATGTGTGCTTGTATTGCTGTTCTCGTAGTCTAATTCATTCATACATTTTTGATCAGGATTACAGCCGAAGATTTGGGGCGAGTGTTGAAGCTACTGGACAACATCTGTCCTAACTGCTTAGTAAAGGTACAGTGCATACTTATAAGAACTCAGTTTCTGCGTTGATACATATCTGACGCTTTTGCCTCCACTTTGTTTTCCTCGTATGACTACTTGACACAGAGAAGCGACACGAACGAAGTCGAAGTGAATGTGGACTTGCTGAACGGAAAGGCTTTCAGAGAAGCGGCCGCCCTCACAAACACGATTTTACCCGACATTGTTCTTGCTTCGAGCAGCCGGCGCAGTTTGGCGAAGAGTTCTGCTGCTGCCAGCGCCGCTGCGGCGGGTAACAGTCAAGCCGCTGCCGTTGCTGAGGAACATGTGCAAGCAAATTAATCGTGATGTTTTTAAAATTTACCAGTCCGCACAGTCTTGTCATGATGAACTTTATAGACGCAGCTCGGGAGTGTTAAGCAGTAAGTAAATAAATAATGTGTCGTGCTTCTTGCAATACTTCACAAATAGCTTTATTCAATTTGGCACCAGTGGAGTGGTGCATGCAAATGTCAAAATTTTGTTGGCATCCGACAAACAGAAGCTGGAATTTTGTTTGCTTCTTATTTTACTATTTCAATACACGAAAGGCACGTCAAAACAAGCAAGAAGAAATAAATAACTACCGTGGGTAGCATCAAAACTTGCAGAGCACTGCATTCGTAGACAAACTATGGTATCCTCCACTCCATTCTTTAGTTTAAAAGTCGTCCCAGTTGTCTTCTCCTTTGTTGACACTGAGCTTGGTGACCGCCACCTTGGGCGCTTTCCCTGCGGTGGTCTTGTCCTTGTCAGCCTTCAGGCTCATGCCTCGAGGAGCAGACATAGTAGACTGTTTGTTCACCACAGACGATGCGCCCAGCGATCCCAGTTGCATGCCCCCCGACACGGAGCTCTTCGCTTGCATGAGAGAGGCCTTGGGCGGAGAGGCATCACCATCATCACCATCATCATCGCCGGAGTCCATGTCAATGTCAATGTCCAGGTCGTCGTCCCAACCTTTCTGCTGTTGGCTTTTACCACCGCTGGTACCCCTGAAAGAGTCCTTCTTACCGCTCAGTCCTTTCTTACTGGACCCTGCGGAGTGGCCACCATTATTATCATCGCCATGGTGGTTGTCCACCTCGTCATCGTAACACCGATCGTCATGGTCGTGCATGTCTGGATCGAAGTCTAGGTCATCTGCATCGCTGCCCCCACCATAGCGCTGATGCTGCTGACCGCTGACCATCATTGAGTCTCCACTTGTCGTTGAGGCCATGGAGGACGAATTCTTCAAGACAGACAGCCCCTTTCTGCTATCTCCGGCTCCAACGGCTCCAACGCCAGCAGAATCTTTGTTTAGGGTAGTACTGCTGCTGCTGTTGTTATTTCCATGCTGCAGGTTGGTGTGGGTGGGCCCAGTAACATTGTCACTAGCAGCAACGCCACCAACGATGGTGGCAGACTCGAGAGTCTTAGAAATGCCTTGCAGCACCGACCAGGAGCTCCACCCCGAGCCGGCGGCATCTCCTTCTCCAGTGGTCGCCGATCCTGCAGAGGAGGACCTAGCTGCGCTGCCCGGAGCAGCCCCGGCGGTGCCAGAGAAGGAGAAGGAAGAGTCATGTTTGCTGGGGGTACCCACTCCAGGCACTCCTCCACTGCCGCCGCTCTCAGCCTTTGCCTTGGCAGTCATGGCCTCGTGGTTGCCACGCAGAGCCTCGAGACAGGATTCGATCAGAGTAAAAGCCAGACTGCGCACTTCTGCGGACTTGTCCAGGAGCAGGATACTGGCCTGCGGAATCAGCTTCGATGCCATTTGCGCAGCATCCAGTAACTTCACACATGCGTTAGCCGTGCGCAGCCCCGCCACGCGGCAGTGCATGAAGTTATCTTTCATCGCCTTTTGGAAAGCTGCGCACAGCACACGCACACTGGGAAAGTGAATTCAGAGAGCAGGTGGTAAAGTGAAGTAAGATCATGGCATATGCCCAACATATGTCACAATAGTTGTTGCACGACAAGCTCCACTTACCGGACAGCTTCTTTCAACTTGGCCGCTATTTTGCCCAGAAAGATGGTCGCGTTGGTGCGGATGGAGGGCTCGGCATCGTTCTGCAGGTTCGTAATGGCGCGTACGAGGCGATCCTGCAGCTGCACTTCGTCCAGTTTATCCACAATGAAGATCAAACTCATCAGCGTGCTTTCACGCAGTCTAAAATACAGCAACAAGTGCATGGAAAACATCAGTTGAAATTGTCCATAACTTATTGGTGCCTGTGAGAGTGTGTAAGAAAAAGGAAGTTAGTGTTTTGTGTGCACTACTGACTTACTTCGCATTGGAATCCGCGAAGCCCGCAAGAACATTATCGAAAATGCTCTTGTTGACAACAGCCTCCGGTACGAAGGGCACCAGGGCCTTCAGAGATTGCAGCATGACGGTGCGCACAGTGCGGTCGGACATGCCCCACAGCTGCACCAAGATCGGCACCCAGCTCACTCGGAACACCATGGAGTCGATCTTGTTCAGCGACGCCAGCTTCGACAGAAGATTCACCGATACTTGTATCGACTGCGAATTAAGGAAAGAAAGGATAAGAAAAAGGTAAAAGGGGACGGAAATTGAGATTGTGACGGGAAAGACGAGAGATGGTAAACCAGCAGATCTTCCCTACCTGTCTGCATCCTTCTCTTGCATCTGAGAAAAAAAAGAGACAAAACAGGAAGAAAAGCAAAAAAGAAAAAAAAAGTTTAGCGGCCGCATAAAAAGTACACAACTATAAAACAGTACCAACCTCTCAGGGGGAAATCGTTGATGGCGATCTGCAGGGTGCGGGCGAGGTTCGGCAGGATTTTGTGAGCACACACTGCCCTCGACAACCCCGCCACCTTCGGCTCCATCTGGCTGATCACCTCCAGGAACTCCTTGGGCGCCTTCAGCGACAGTTCGCCGATGCTTTCAATGAACTGCAGGTGCTCCGAGTGGAACATGGCGCTCTCGCACAGCTTCTGGGCCGTGGGTCGCTTCTTCATGTCGGCATGCAGCACTGCACTCAAATACTTGCTGAAGCCGCGCGGCATCTCCAGGTGCAGCAGCGCAAACACTTTATTTAAACACTGTCCGAAAGAGTACATGTCCACATAGTACGGGGGATTTTTTGCTCGAAGCGCCTCGGTCTGCAGGCGCTCGGAAGAGCAGTAGTAATTGTTCAGCAAGTGAGCATTCTTCACAAACAAATCCATGTCCGACTGCACCGACATATTGCCAGCGAGTTCAAAGCCTCCTAACTTCCAGTCACCATTGGGGGTCACAAAAATGGAGTGTATGCCAAGATTGCCGTGCAAGATAGAGCAGTTGGTGTGAAGAAAATTCAGGGCGAGAAGTATGCATTTGAACCCCCACAGTATTTCTTGTAGCTTCACGGGATCATCCTCTTGGCTGTGTTGACTAGCCTCGCTGCTATCTTTGCTATTCTGTGCATTAGTATTTGCTAGCCACGTTTCTAGCGGCACACAGGATTCTGTTACAAGAGCCAGCGAGTCTTCCATTTCAGCTGTATCGATAAATCTCAGCACAAATGGATGCCTGTTTTAACAATATACCAAATCCGATAAAATTCTTTATACATTCAAAACTCAAAAAACAAAATAGAGAGTATCTTACTTAAGAGTGCGAAGTTTCTGTATTGTCTTTTGAGCCAATGCCAGATCATTGAGATTGGCTGTCTTGGAAACACGAAATAGGGAAACATTCTCTTTCAACTCCTCTCGATCAACCTTCTCATATGTAAAAAAAGCTAAATTGTAATACCAAAATGATGTCCATATTAAGCTGCAAAATTACCTTCTTGGAAGCATCGTGGAGGGTCCAGTTGATGGAACCGTTGTAGTCAATTTGCTGGGCAATATCATAAGGCAGTGTAGCGGCATTTCCCATATTTCTAATATGTTACTTGCACAAGCAAAATTTACCCCAAGTTCTCACTGTACTTGGCGCTTGATAAACAGCTTCTAGCTGATACTTGTGACTCTGGGACACTGTGAACACATCAATCGCACAAACGCAAATGCATTTTACGAATTCAAGGATTATCCTGATCCGGTTAAATCGACTTTCACTCTTTGACGTCTATCATATAGGACATTATAAGATTAAGCGCTTATTTTTGCGAAACAGGAAAACCGTTGCGCTAATGAGCGTTACGTTTGCTTGCACTTCGGCCTGAGTGTTTCACTGACTTCCTCATGAGCTGGTAAACACATTTGCGAATAGTTTTAAAGCTTAAGTTAGTTTCTTTTAGGTTATTTTGCAGAAACGTAGCCATGCTAACAGCTTCGCTGCAGTCCACCTGGGAACAGAAGAACAGCAGACAAAGTAGACCGAAGTATGGTTCTTATCAGCCCAATTATGGAGAAGAAGCCGAGGGCAAAGTTAATCAATATCCCCCGCAAGATAAAACACTGGGGAAAAGCAACAACTACTCAGCGCAACAAAGTCAGCTTCCAGCTTCACACTATAATCAAGGAGGAGGTCGGGCAGCGGCAAACGATGGTGGGAATGCCACAGAATTGCCAAATCTAAAAGTTCCACAGGTAACCCCCGTAATTACACTGTAAAATTACGTCATTTAACAGACCTACGATGTACCTTTGTTAGATGGGCCTGTCGCGTGTCAATGTGGGATCGAACATGAACATGGGAGGGAACAGCTCTCAACAGAACGGTGCTTCTAACATTTCCCCACGCGGCGGCGGAGGAGGAGGAAACTCCAACTACCACTTTGGGGCTGGCGGAAGCAGCAACAACCACAACTCGGCAAGTTTCAACCCGAACAGCAGTCAGCACCAGCACCTGATGAACGGCGTGGTACCACGGGAACTGTTGAACACTGGAAGCAACTCACCTCACAATAACCTAAATAATGCTAACTCTAACGGTTTTCATGGCAACAACGGCGCCCTTAACGGGGGAACATCCTCCGCTTCTGTGCACCGGAAGCACCGCGGCAACTCGCGACAGTCCGGCAACAAAAGTAGCCGCCGACACCACAATCGACACGGGGATAACAGCAGCGGTGGCGGCGGCGGAGGAGGAAACCCTGCTGCTGCAGGCAATGAGGGTCGATACAGCGGACAGCAGCAGCCGCTGTCGCATGCAGCGGGGGCTTTTGGACCCGGATCTGCGGCGTATCACCATCCGCACCAACAACAGCAGCAGCAACCGCCGCATAATAACAACCATCACCACCACCACAACAGTAGCAGTAGCAGCAACGCCACAGGCGGTAGTGAAGGACACAGCAACGGATACCCATCTTCTCATCACGGCCAGCACCACGGCCAGCACCTCGGCCAGCACCAACAACAGTCGCAGAATAATGGCATGTTGCCACACATCGGCGGCGCCTCCGGCCCTGGCTTGCTATCTGCGGTGCAGGGACCCGGCACCAAGAACAACAGTGCGAACAACGTGCTC
>LNAP01011977.1_pt1 | contig 10972 bp, 7 predicted proteins | sample 602601 | NCBI WGS metagenome assembly LNAP01 (sample SAMN02440304, study PRJNA202911) | soil metagenome | biome: Subtropical and temperate rainforests or woodlands; isolation source: soil samples (1 kg each in a 20% v/v slurry with milli Q water) were... ...
GAGAGGATGGATGAGCCACATCAACGTCACCATCAACGGCCGGCAATACCGCATGGCCTGCGAGGAGGGCCAGGAGGTGCGGCTGCTCAAGCTCGCCGAAAGCCTGGAGACGCGGATTGAGTCGCTGCGCGGAAAATTCGGCGAGATCGGCGATGCGCGCCTCACCGTGATGGCCGCGCTGACCGTCTGCGACGAGCTGGTCGACTCGGGCAACCGCATCCGCACGATGGAGCAGGAGCTCACCGAGCTCAGGGATTTCCGCAACGCCGCCGTCGAGCGCGCCCGGTTGACCCAGACCGCCGTGGTCAACGCGCTGAACGCAGCGGCCGAGCGGATCGAGAAGTCGACCCAGGTCCTGAACCGGACCGTCGGCAACGGCATCGCGATTGGGTAGCGTCCACCCTCCCCTGGAGGGGGAGGGTCGATCGCGCGTAGCGCGAGCGGGGTGGGGTGATCTCTCCGCACGGGCAGTGTGCGAGGTGGAGAGATCACCCCACCCCGTCTCACATTTCGCTGCGCTCATGTGAGCCGACCCACGGGCGAGCTACGCTCGTCCCGGACCCCTCCAGGGGAGGGTAAGAAAGCGGCGACCCGCTCGCCGGGCTGGCGATTCGTCAGTATCGTTGTTACATTGCGAAGGCGAGGCTGCGACGCGCGTCAGGAGCCATATATCCCCGGGGCCTTATCGATCCTTTAGGGAACTGTCCCTGGCCGGGCCCGTGGGCCCGGTCATATGGTGCCCACCTACTTTCGTAGGGAACTCCGGGATCGAGCGCTTCAACGGCGGCCGCGGCTTCGCACTTGTTCGTTCTGGAATTGCGTTCTTCGAACTGCGTCACGACAGACCGGCGGTCCAATTCACTCTCAGTGTCATGCCCGTCCGCTTTCCCGGGCGATGATGGCGGAGCGAAAACGCGCATGCCCAACTCCAAAGCCGAGCTCCGCGCCAAAGCCCTCGCGGCGCGCGACGCGCTGAGCGAGAAGAAGCGCACCGCCGCCGCGGCAAAGCTCGCCAGGCGCGGGCTGCCGTTCAAGCTGCTGCCGGGCAGCATCGTCTCCGGCTATTCGCCAATCCGGAGCGAGATCGATCCGATGCCGCTGCTGAAGAGGCTCGCCGACGAAGGCGCCAGGCTCGCGCTGCCTTGCGTCACCGCGCGCGGCCAGTCGCTGGTGTTCCGAATCTTCCATCCGAACGACCGCCTGATGCTCGGCCCGCTCGGCATTCCCGAGCCGTCGCCGGCAGCAAGCGAAGTCATCCCCGACATCATGCTGACGCCGCTCGCGGCGTTCGATCGTCTTGGCCATCGCATCGGCTATGGCGCCGGGCATTACGATTTCACCTTCGCCCACCTGCGCAAGACCAAGCAGATCGTCGGCATCGGGCTCGCTTTTGCAGCGCAAGAGATCGAGGCCGTTCCGGCACTAGCCCACGACGTCGCGCTGGATTATGTGCTAACGGAATCGGACGTATTCGATTTCCGGAGTTCTGAAGTTGCGCATTCTCTTCGTGGGTGATGTCGTCGGCCGTGCCGGACGCAACGCCATCGCCGAATATCTGCCCGGCATGGTCAGGGACTGGTCGCTCGATTTCGTCGTCGTCAACGGCGAGAATTCCGCCGGCGGCTTCGGCATCACGGAAGCGATCTATCAGGAGTTTCTAGATGCCGGTGCCGACGCGGTGACGCTCGGCAATCACTCCTGGGACCAGCGCGAGGCGCTGGTGTTCATCGAGCGCGCCGAGCGCCTGGTGCGCCCGGCGAACTATCCGCGCGGCACGCCCGGCCGCGGCGCCGCCCTGGTCGAAACCAAGAACGGCAAGCATGCGCTGGTCGTCAACGCTTTGGGGCGCGTCTTCATGACCCCGTTCGACGATCCCTTCGCGGCGCTGGAGCGCGAGTTAGGGGCCTGTCCGCTCGGCATTGCGGCAGATGCCATCGTCGTCGACTTCCATTGCGAGGCGAGCAGCGAGAAGCAGGGCATCGGCTTTTTCTGCGACGGCCGCGCCAGCCTCGTGGTCGGCACCCACACCCATGTGCCGACCGCCGACCACCAGATCCTGTCAGGCGGCACCGCCTACATGACCGACGCCGGCATGACCGGCGATTACGATTCCATCATCGGCATGCAGAAGGAAGAGCCGCTGCGCAGGTTCACGTCGGGGATTCCATCGGGACGGTTCGAGCCGGCCGCGGGGGCGGCGACGCTGAGCGGGGTCGCGGTGGAGACGGATGACGCAACGGGACTCGCGCTGCGGGTTGCGCCAGTGCGCGTCGGTGGCAGGCTGGAGCCGACGACGCCGAAGTTTTGGTTGAGCTGACGAACGACGCCACACCCTCGGTGTCGTCCCCGCGAAAGCGGGGACCCATAACCACAGGGAGACGTGTGAGGCAAAGCTCCCACTCCGAGTCTCCGCCAAACTCCTCCCTGTGGGTATGGATCCCGGATCTGCGCTTCGCTTGTCCGGGACGACAGCGGAGATTGACGCGCGATCACGCGTCAATCTCTCACCGCAAAATCGTAGGGTGGGCAAAGGCGCCCTTGCGCCGTGCCCACCATCGATCCCAGCATCGCAACAAAAGTGGTGGGCACGCTTCGCTTTGCCCACCCTACGATACTGAAACTCGCTTGCGGCGAGACCATCAAGTTTCTTGTGCAGCCCACCAACACGGTAGGTTTTGTTGCCATGCCTACGATCACATTCTTTGGAACGTTGCATCCAAGCGCGCTGCAAGTGACTGCTCAGTGCCAAAAATCATACAAATGCTATATCTCAGACATTGATGTAGAGATCGAATGCTCAATTATTATCGTCAATGGTACTATCAATGTAACGTGCCAGCTAAGTCGATACTCGGATGAAGACGCGGCATACGTACTCAAAGAGGTGAGCTATTTCTCGCGAGCATTCGTTAACTCCATCGCCTTTGCGAGCGGCAATGGAGTGACGATTGCCTTTGACGGTTTGGTTGATCCTCAAGGTAACCTAGTTGGGGTCTTGAACACAGATTTGCGCCTAGCTCCCCTGTGCAAATCCTACAACTTGACTGAAGGTCTTGGCGACGTGATGGATATTGCAATGAAAGAACCGGGAGCCGCAGTAGCTTTGGATGATCTCGTATTAGCTATTTCGCTTCCCAGGACCGCTCCAGTTAACTGCGGTAGAGCGATAGAAGCGCTTCGTCATCTTTTCTCCACGGTAGACGCGCCGCGCGCCCAGGCATGGGCCGCTATGCGGAACGCGCTTCAACTAAGCGAAGAGTACGTGTTGCCGATAACGTCTCACTCCGTTGCCCCCAGGCACGGAGATATCAGTGGCATAGACGCCGATTCCGTTGCGCTAATCCTGCAGCGATCATGGACTATAATGGACAGATTCATCGCTCTTCGCAGAAGGGGCCTAGCGCAACTGCCACTGTCAGAGTTTCCCCTGCTGTGAGGGAAGGGTAAGGCGGAGCAAACTACTCCGCCGTCTGCTCCCGCAACCCCGCCACATCCTTCGCCGTCAGCTTCGAACCCTTCGCCCCGAACCGCGCCGTGACGTAATTCGCCACCGCCGCGATCTCGTCGTCGGAATACGCGTTGCCGAACGCCGGCATCGACAGCGCACCATCCGGCGTATGCCGCTTGGTGCCCGAGATCACGATCTGCGCGACGTTGGTCGCTGCCGGATCGTTCACAGCCCAGGTGCCGGTCAGCGTCGCCATCGGCGACACCGGGCTTTCGCCGCTCCAGCCGTGGCAACTGGCGCAGGCGCCGGCGAACAGCATCTTGCCGCGTGCGTCCGCCGTGACGCCGTCCTTGTGTGAGGCCGGTGCGACCGGCGCCGTGGTGGCCGGCAGATCGGGCGAGGGCTGCGGCGGCACGCTGCGCAAATACGCAACGATACTGCGAATGTCTTCCGGTGCGAACTGGCTGAAGCTGTGGTCGACGGCTTCACCCATCGGACCGGAGGCCGAGCCGTGTCCCGGTGCGTGACCGAGCGACAGATACGAGATCAGATCCTCGTCGCGCCAGTTGCCGAGGCCGGTCGCTTTGTCGGAGGAGATGTTGAAGGCACGCCACCCAGCCGTGACGGCACCCGCGAACTTCTTGCGGTTGTCCAGCGCGAAGCCGAGATTGCGCGGGGTGTGGCACTCGCCGCAATGCGCCAGCGCTTCCGCCAGATACGCCCCCCGATTCCATTCCGGGCTCTTGGAAGTATCAGGCGCAAAGCGCGTATCCGGATTGAACACCGCCGACCAGAACATCATCGCCCAGCGCTGGTTGAACGGGAATGACAGCGTGTTGTCCGGCGCCTTGGCGCGCACGGCAGGCAGGCTGAACAGATAGGCCTTCACCGCCAGCGCGTCCTCGTCGGTCATGAAGGTGTAGGACGTGTACGGCATCGCAGGATAGAGCCGGGCGCCGTCACGGCGCTTGCCGTGCTGGACCGCGGCCAGGAAATCCTGGTCGCTGTAATTGCCGATGCCGGTGTCCTTGTCCGGCGTGATGTTGGTGGAATAGAGCGTGCCGAACGGCAGCTTGAAGGCGAGCCCGCCGGAATAGTCCTTCTCGCCGGGCTTGGTGTGGCAGACCATGCAGTCGGCCGCCTTCGCCAGATATAGCTGGCTTTCTCCAGCTTGGCGGGCACGCCCGTGGGCTTGCCAGCGCGGTAATCGGCCAGCGCCACTTTCGTGCCGCCGGCAAAGTCGAGCGGGCCGGGCCCGCGGATGATCCAGACGCCGAGCGCCGCAACGACGATCGCGATGACGACCAGGCTTCCGAGAATACGCATCTTGCCGCTCATGCCTTTTTCCCCGCAGCCAGCAGTTTCCGATCGATCGGCAGGCGCCGCAGCGCCACGCCGGTTGCCGCGTAGATCGCGTTGCGCAGCGCCGGCGGTCCCGCCGTGGTGCCGGTCTCGCCGATTCCACCGGGGGCCTCGCCGCTCTTGACGACGTGAACCTCGATCTTCGGCGTCTGGTTGATCCGCAGCATCCGGTAATCATTGAAGTTGGATTGCTGGACGCGCCCCTTCTCGATGGTGATCTCGCCATAGAGCGCGGCGGTCAGGCCGAAGATCAGCCCGCCCTCGACCTGGGCCACGATCGTGTCAGGGTTGACGGCGATGCCGGTATCCACCACCGAGGTCGCACGGCGCAGATTGATCTCGCCCTGCTCGTCGATCTCCGCTTCCACCACCGTTGCGATGAAGCTTCCGAACGACGGCTGCAGGCACACGCCGCGTCCGACGCGTGCCGGCAGGGGTTGACCCCAATCGGCTTTCTCAGCCGCGAGATTGAGGACCGACAGGAAGCGCGGCTGATTGGCCAGCATGCCGCGGCGAAACTCGACCGGGTCCTTGCCCGCCTTGCGCGCCAGTTCGTCGATGAAGCATTCGACCGCAAACACGTTGTTGTTGGGGCCGACCCCGCGCCAGAACCCCGTGGGTATCGCCGGCGGTTCGGCCCTGACATATTCGACGTGGACGTTCGGGATCTCGTAGGGCACGTCGGTGGCGCTGTCGATCGCGTCGATATCGATGCCCTTCTGGAATGCCGGCGGCAGCCAGCGCGCGATGATCGCAGCGCCGGCGATCTTGTATTTCCAGCCGACGATCTTGCCGCCCGACAGGGTCGCCGCGATCGTGTCGCGATACACCGGGCGATAGATGTCGTGCTGAATGTCTTCCTCGCGGGTCCACACCACCTTGACCGGGCCGTCGACCTCCTTGGCGATGCGAACGGCCGCGACCACCATGTCGGGCTCGAGCTTGCGGCCGAAGCCGCCGCCGAGCAGATGCTGGTTGACGGTCACCTTTTCGACCGGAAGTCCGGCGGCCTTCGCCGCCTCCGACTGCACACGCGCCATGATCTGCGTTCCGGTCCAGATCTCGCAGGAATCGGGCTTGCAATGAACCGTGGCGTTCAACGGCTCCATCGTTGCGTGGGCGAGAAACGGCAGTTCGAACGAAGCTTCGAATTTTTCGCCGCTCGCGAGTCCTTTGGTGATGTCGCCGGTGGATCTGGCGACCACGCCGTCCTTGGCGCTGGCGGCGCGTAGATCGTCCCAGATCGCTTTCGAGTTGATCTTCGCGTTCGGTCCCTCGTTCCACGCGATCTCGAGCGCGTCGAGACCCTTCTTCGCCGCCCACATGTGATCGCCGATGACGGCGACGAGATCGTCGAGCACGACGATCTGCCGCACGCCCGGAATTGTCTTCGCAGCGCGGTCATCGACCTTGCCGACCTTGCCGCCGAACACCGGGCACTGCGCCACGGTCGCGAACTTCATGCCGGGCACGATAGCGTCGATGCCGTAGACCGCCTTGCCGTTGACCTTGTCGGGGGTGTCGAGCCGCTTGAACGGCTGACCGATGTAAACGAAATCCTTGGGGTCCTTGAGTGCGGGGGTCTTGGGCGGCGTCTGGCCGCTGGCGGCAGCCGCAAGCGCGCCATAGGCGAGCGTCCGGCCGCTCTCCTTGTGGGTCACCACACCCTTCGACGTCGTGCAACTGGCAAGATCGACGCCCCATTGCGCAGCCGCGGCCTGTACCAGCATGGCGCGTGCGCTGGCGCCGGCGTCGCGCAGCGGCTTCCAGAACGCCCGCACCGATGTGGAGCCTCCAGTCGCCTGAATGATGAAGATCGGATTGCCGTAGAGTTTCTCGTTGGCCGGTGCGTGCAGCAGCTGGACCTTCGACCAGTCGGCGTCGAGCTCTTCCGCCAGGATCATCGAGACCGCGGTGTAGATTCCCTGTCCCATCTCGACTTGAGGCATCACCAGCGTGGTCACGCCTTCTCCGTCGATCCGGATGAACGCGTTGGGCGCGAACTTGCCGTCGGTCTTGTCTTCCGGCTGCACCGGCTCGTTGATTGCGGCGCGCAGCGGCAGATGGAAGGCGAGCAGGAATCCGCTGGCGAGACCGCCGGTCAGCAGCGCGCGGCGGGAGAAATTGTCGTGTGCATTCATGGTGGACCTCACGACTGACGGCCGTTGGCGGCCTGCTTGATGGCCTCGCGGATGCGGACATAGGTGCCGCAGCGGCAGATGTTGCCGGCCATCGCGGCGTCGATGTCGGAATCGTCAGGATGCGACGTTGCCGCCAGCAGAGCCGCCGCCGACATGATTTGCCCGGATTGGCAGTAACCGCACTGGACCACTTCGGCATCGAGCCAGGCCTTCTGCACCTTCGCGCCAACAGGCGTATTGCCGACGGCTTCGATGGTGGTGATGGCGCGGTTCTCGACCGCGCTGACCGGCAGCACGCAGGAGCGCACGGCCTTGCCGTCGACATGCACCGTGCAGGCGCCGCATTGCGCGATACCGCAGCCGAATTTGGTGCCGGTCATCCCGAGGATGTCGCGCAGCACCCACAGCAGCGGCATTTCGGGTGGCGCGTCGAAAGTCTTCTGTTCGCCGTTGACGGTGAGTGTCGTTGCCATATGCATCCCCTTGCTCGACGATCGCTTGCGGCGACCGGGTCGGCGAATTCGCGCGACCATAATCATATCGATGCGAAACGATGAAGCTTCGAATTTTCTCGCAATGCATATTTGCGCGGCCACGACGTGAGGCCATGACGTTCACGAATTTGTGCGGCGATCGCCGCGGGAAATTTGGGCCAATTGATATGATAAGCGTCATTTTTTGACGCGTTTCGTCGCGCGCACCGTCGATCGCCGCAGATGATCGTGCGAACTCGCAAACTCATGCGAAGACGAAAATCGTGCGATTGGGAAAGTCAGGCGGCGGCACGTCCTTGCTGCGGCGCATCCTTCGAGACGCCCGCCTGCGGCGGGCCCTCAGGATGAGGACCGCGTGTGCGGCCGTAATCCTCACGAGCACCAATGCCAGTCAGCCTCATCCTGAGGAGACCGCAAAGCGGTCGTCTCGAAGGACGAGGCGCTTGCTCGGTCTTCGCCGCGCTCGCATGCGGTAGGCCTGCGCAGAGCGGCGTCCCGCGACGCAGGCGCATGCGGATCAAAGGCGTCTCGTTGCCGATGTAATTTCGGAATAATAGCATTGTGCGCCTGTTTTGCCCGACGGGTCAAGGGCTCGTCAGGCGCCTGGCGCGCGATGAGGCGCAAGCCATTGATTCCTCACGCACCGGCTACTGTGCATGGGGTTGTTCTCAGGATTTTTGTTTTGGGGCCGTCGCGACGTCGTCAGCTCTGCCGGAAACCCATCCGGAACGCGCCCCAGTGCTTGCCGCGGACCATGATCGGCGAGGACAGGTCCTTCATCAGCACGAACTGTCCGCCGCCCATGTCGCGGCGATAGGTCTGCAGCAGGAACGGCTTCGTGTTCGCCCCGACCTTCTTGACCGTGCGGTCGGTGAACAGGCGGCGGTTGCGGCAATTGGCGTTGTTCCAGACCGGGTCCTTGCCCTGCGGCAGACTGTAGTTCGGGTTGTGGGTCGGCAGATAGCCGCCCTTGGTCCAGGCGACGCAGAACACGATGCGAGGATCGGATTTCTGGATCGGGTCCTGGATCGCGGGGAGCGCGCGGTCGGTGAAGTCGACGTAGTTGGTGAGGTACTGTTTTGGATCGGTGCCGGGGATTTCGCGATAGGTTTCGTCCATGAGCTGGTCGAGCGTGATCTCGCCGCGATCGATCGCGGCTTCGAACTCGGCGGAGATCCGCTTGGCGGTGTCGACCACGACGCGGATCAGCGGCGTGTCCGACGTTTCCACGCCGCTGTTGGCGATCATCGCGATCAGGCCTTCGGACGTGTCGAGCAGTTGCGTCACCCGCTGGTCGGCGCTCTTGAGGTCGCGCGAGGACAGGTCGACGCCCCTGGCGAGCTCGTTGAGCTCGCTGATGACGGTGTCGCAATGGCCGAGATTGGAGGTTGCCGCGCGCGTGACGCTGTCGATCTCCGCTTCGACCGAGGCAAAGCCCTGCTGGACGCGCGAGATGATGCCGGAGATCGCTTGCGCGCCTTCGCCGGCGGTCTTGGCGCGCTGCGAAGCGTCGCTGCTCTCGCCGATCAGGCCTTCGATCTGGCCGTCGAGATCGCGCACGGTGTCGGAGATCTGGAGCGTGGCCTGGCGGGTGGCCTCCGCGAGGTTCTTCACCTCGCTTGCGACCACCGCGAAGCCGCGGCCGGCATTGCCGGCGCGCGCGGCTTCGATGGTGGCATTGAGTGCGAGCAGATTGGTCTGCTTCGCGATCGCCTCGATCGCGCCGGAGACTTTTGCGACCTGCGCCAGCGCCGAGCCGACGGCGCTCAGCCGCGCCTCGATCCGCTCCACGGCCGCGACGAGTTCGGAGATGTGGCTGACCGCGGTATCGACCGCGCCGCGCGACTGCGCGATCTCGCCGACCGCGGCCGACGTGGTCGATTGCACCGCCTGCGACGCATTGGCGATGTCGTGGTTGGCCGCGACCATGGTCTCGGCCGTTTTCTGCAGGTGATGGAACCGCTCCGACTGGTTGGCGACGCGGCTTGCAACTTCCTGGACGTTACCGGCGATATCGGCGAGCTCCACGCCGAGCCCGCCGATGCGGTCGGCGAGCTGGTCGATCAGCCGCTCGGCGAGCGTGCGGTTCGATCCTGTATCCATGACGGCAAGCTGGGCGAGGGACATTTACGGGCTTCCTCAAGTCGGAGCCGTTCGCCGGCTCTCCGCGGCATTCCCATTCCAACTTTATTCAAAGAAGTGATTCGCGCGTCGGCGTCTTGCCTGAGCGTGCACTACAGTTTGTAGGCCGTCCTGAAACCGCCCCAGTGCCGGCCCTGGACGCGGATCGGAACATCGATCTCGCGCATCATCACCGTATTCCCGTTCCCCATGTCGCGCGCGTAGCTCTGGACCAGGTACGAGCGCAGATTGTGCGCGGCGGCGAGCCCCGCCGGATCGTTGAAGATACGGCGGTTGCGGCAGTTGGCGGTGTTCCAGCCGGCGTCACCGGGCCGCTGCGGATGCGAATAGATCTTGTTGTGCACCGGCAGGAAGCCATTGCGGTCGACCATGGCGCAGAACGCCATGCGCGCGTCCCTGGCGAGAAACGCTTCCTGGAACGGCGGCAGCGCGCGGTCGGCCCAGTCCAGATATCGGGTGCGATATTGCTGCGGATTGGTGCCGGCGATCTCCGCATAATCAGTGTCGAAGAGATCGTCGATCTTGACCTCGCCGCGTGCAACCGCCTGTTCGAAAATCCGGGTCAGTGCGGTGCCCGCTTCCATGGCGCGGGTGACGAACTCGCTGTTCTCCTCGTGGATCGACCAGAGCCTGTCTTCGATCTTCTCAGCTAGCGCGGCATTGGGACTGACGAATTGCGCGCGCGCGCCGGCCTTGGATTGCTCGGTCACGCGCAGGCGGCAGGCGCCGACGTCTTCGAGGCTGCCCTCGATGATGGCCTGCGGCGCGAGCCGGCCGGCGTCCGGTCCGCCGATCAGCACGCCGTCCATCGCGATTTCATAGACCGGCATCACGCCGCGCGCGGTTTCGAACTTGAGATGGCAGGGCAGCCGCTCGGTCTTGCGGCGGTCATCGTGCTCGCTCTGGCGCAGCAGCACCGCGCAGCGCGATTTCAGTTTCTGCGCGAAAGTGGTGACGGCCCTGCCGGCGCTGGCGACATTCTCGCCATGCGTTTCGGCCGCCTTGGTCGCGGCATCGATCTCGGCTGCGCTCTCGCCGACCGAGATGATGAACTCCGATGCGCTGGCGGCGTTGCCGGAGACTTCGCTGGTGGTGGCGTTCTGCTCGGCGACCGCGCCGTTGACGGTCTCGAACACCGGGCGGATCGCCTCGATCGCCTGCGAGATGCGGTGCACCGCATCCGCAGAGCCGGTGGCGTCGCGCTGCAGCGCGTCGATCTTCCGGGTGATCTCCTCCGTCGCGCCCTGGGTCTGCACCGCGAGCGCCTTCACCTCGGTGGCGACCACCGCGAAGCCCTTGCCGGCGGCACCGGCGCGCGCAGCCTCGATGGCAGCGTTCAGCGCGAGCAGGTTGGTCTGTTCGGCGATGCCGCGGATCACGTCCAA
>LNAP01005710.1_pt1 | contig 10971 bp, 10 predicted proteins | sample 602601 | NCBI WGS metagenome assembly LNAP01 (sample SAMN02440304, study PRJNA202911) | soil metagenome | biome: Subtropical and temperate rainforests or woodlands; isolation source: soil samples (1 kg each in a 20% v/v slurry with milli Q water) were... ...
GCGGCGCCGACTGGATCCATTTCGATGTAATGGACAACCACTATGTGCCGAATCTGACGATGGGCCCCATGGTCTGCTCCGCCTTGCGGCCCCATACCGAAGCGCCCATAGACGTGCATCTGATGATCGAGCCCGTTGACGCCATTATCCCGCAATTTGCCAAGGCAGGCGCCAATATTATTACTTTCCATCCGGAAGCGTCGCGCCACCCCGACCGGACCTTGTCGCTGATCAAGGACCATGGCTGCCAGGCGGGGCTGGTGTTCAACCCCGCCACGTCGCTGGACTGGATGGACTATGTCATGGACAAGCTGGATGTCGTGCTGATCATGTCGATCAACCCCGGCTTCGGCGGGCAACAATTCATACCGGGCACGCTGGCCAAGCTTGCGCAGGCGCGCCGCAAGATCGACGCCTGGGTGAACGCCGGAGGGCAAAGCATCGCGCTGGAAGTCGACGGCGGGGTCAAGGTCGACAATATCGCCGCCATACGCGCGGCCGGCGCCGACACCTTTGTCGCCGGAACCGCCATCTTCGGCCATCCCGACTACAAAGCCGTCATCGATGCGCTGCGCGCCGGGATCGCCAAGGGCGAATCCCTTTCCGTTTAGGCGCGCCGGCCGGCCAGCCCGCTTGCTTCAGCCATCCTGCGCCGGCAGGGCTCCCAACAGCGAGCGCCGTTCGACAAACAGCGAATTGCCGGAAATCTTCTTGGCTTCGCTCTTGGCCAGGGCGGCGAACTCGGCGATGTGATGGCTGGAATACGGCAAGGCCATGTTGACTTCGACGACGCCCAGCGAAATGCTGATCAGCCCGTGAAAGACCTCGATGCCCTGCCGGTTTTCGGCGATGTAGCCGCCTTGCGCCAGATGGACGGGCTTGTACAGGTGCGACATGGCCGCGTAGTAGCAGTCCAGTATCCGCTGGCAGCGCTCGCGCCAGTTCCTGCTTTTGAACACCACGATGAAGTCGTCGCCGCCTATGTGGCCGACGAAGTCCGAATTGGGATCTATGTGCTCGCGCAACAGGTTGGCGGTTATCTGTATGGCCTCGTCGCCCTTGCGATAGCTGTACAAGTCGTTGAAGGCCTTGAAATGATCCAGGTCGCAATAACATACGGCGAAGGGCTCTTCGCGCGCCAGCAAGGCCTCGATATGTTCGTTGATGGGAACATTGCCCGGCAGCTGCGTCAAGGGGTTGGCATAGCGCGCGGCATGGATCTGCATCTGGGTGATTTCGCGTATCAGGTCAAAGCCCGTTCCCACGCCTATGAACCGCCCCTCCTCGGTAATGATGAAACCGTCTGACAGATGATGCGGGTTCGCCTCGGTGAACAGGTATCCCAGGTCCTGCAGGCTGGTCTGGTGGTCGACGATGAGCGGCTGATTCTCGATGAACTGATCGCAGGGCTTATTGCCATAGAGCTCGCGATGATAAGGGCGCGCCAGGCGATCGAGCATGCGCAGCCGGTGTATCAGGCCCACCGGCAGCCCCTCGCGCAAGACCGCCAGCACCTGCAGCTCGGGCTGCTTCTTGAAGATGTCGTAGACGTCATTGGTCAGGATCGTATCGGCGACGGCGGGCACCGGACGCAGGATCTTGCGCGCCGTCGCCACGCTTTTGTAGGCGTCATTCATCAGCGGCCGCTTGCTGGGAGCCGGCGCCAGCAGCCGCAGCGTTGCCTGCGGCAACACGGCCATGGGGGCCGCGGCGGGCCGGGCCAGCAAATAGCCCTGGCCATACTGGATGCCCAGGCTAAGCACCGCCGCGAGTTCCGCCTCGGTTTCTATGCCTTCGGCGATGACCTCGGACCTGGATTGCTGCGCCATCTCGAAAATCGACCGCACGAACTGCCGCTTGACCGCGTCGTTGTCGATGCCCTGCACGAAGTATTTGTCTATCTTGACGTATTCCGGGCGCAGCTCGGACCAGCGCCGCAAGCTGGAAAAACCCTCGCCCAGGTCGTCGATGGCGATTTGCAGGCCGAATCCGCGGTAATCCGAGGCGGCCTGGCGCAGCAGGGAGTAATTCGACGTCGCCTCGGACTCGGTCAGCTCGATGACGATATTCTCGGCGGGCATGCCCACTATCTGCGAATACATCAAGGATGCGCCGACGTCGCCGGCGGGCATCATCAAGGCGTCGGGACTCATGTTCAGGAACAGTTTGCCCGCCAGGCCCAGCGCCAGGAATTGGTCTATGTGTATCCGGCGGCACAGGCGTTCGAGCTCTATCGTCTTCCCATCCAGGCGGGCCACGCTGAAGAGCTTGGTGGGGGCATGCAAAGGGGAATCCGAAGGGCCCCGGATCAGTCCTTCATAGCCTATGATCTGGCCCGACTGCAGATTCACAATAGGTTGGTATAAGGGAGTCAAGGCCTTGTCCAGCAAAACCTTGCGAAAACTTGCCAGCATTTGCACGCTCTCATCGTGTTGTGTCTCGCTATGCGAACTTACCACCTTGCACCCTGTCAGTGTTGCCATCATTCATGCTCGAGTTCGGGTCAGCGCAAAATTTAACAGTCCGATATTACAAGAAGGTGTCGCCGTACGCTCTACAATTCCATGTTTTATTCAAGCAAGGGACGCCATATGCCGTTTGCCGCCGTACTCCTAGACCTCGATGGCACGCTGCTCGACACCATACCCGACCTGGCCAACGCCTCCAATGGCATGCGCCTGGAACTGGGCCTGCCGCCGCTATCGCGGGAAACCATCGCGAGCTATGTCGGCAAGGGCACGGAAAACCTGGTGCTGCGCACGCTTTCGAACAATCCCGACGGGTCGACGCCCGATGCCGGCGATGTCAGGCAGGGCCTGGAAATCTTCGGCCGCCACTATCACGCGGTAAACGGCGATCAGGCCGTCCTGTACCCTGGCGTCGTGGAAGGGCTGAATGCATTCAAGGCGGCGGGCCTGAGAATGGCCGTCGTCACCAACAAGCCCACCGAATTCACACTGCCTTTGCTGGCGCGCTCGGGCATTGCCGGCTTTTTCGAACACATTGTGTGCGGCGACACCTGCGAGCGGAAAAAACCCGATCCCATGCCCCTGCTGCATGCCTGCGAACTGCTGCGGGTGGATCCGGCGCAGGTCCTGGCCATAGGCGATTCGGTCAATGACGCGCTGGCGGCGCGCGCGGCCAACATGGCCGTGCTGGCCGTCCCTTACGGCTACAACGAAGGAATGGACGTGCGAACTCTGGAAGTAGATGATATAGTTATGTCCATTAAGGAAGCCGCCCGGTGGGCGCTACGCAACCACACGAACAACGAGCCATGATCGCTGCCGCCTATTACCGCATTACGCCCTGCGCCAACTGGCGCTGGTGGCGTTTGTGTTCTGGGTAGCGGTAATCCACTCCCGGCACCAAAGACCTCGTCTTTCAAGTGTCGTCGGCATTACTAAAAGCACAGCCCGGAACCGAATAATGGCCGGGCTTTTTTGATTCCTGTTCCGGCCTCTATGTAAACATCTCACAGAGACCACTATGACGGAAATCGAATTCAACGCCCTGGCGGCACAAGGCTACAACCGCATCCCCCTGATCGCGGAAACCTACGCCGACCTGGACACCCCCCTGGCGATCTACCTGAAGCTGGCGCACAACGGCCCCGAGGGCGGACGCAACAGCTGCCTGCTTGAATCCGTCGTCGGCGGGGAACGCTTCGGCCGCTATTCCTTCATCGGCCTGCCCGCCAAGACCGTCATCCGCTCCAGCGGCTCCACCACCGAAGTCGTGCATCTGGGCAAAGTGGTCGAAACGCACGAAGGCGACCCTTTAAGCTTCATCGAATCCTACCAGCGGCGCTTCAAGGTCGCCATACGGCCCGGCATGCCGCGCTTCGCGGGCGGCCTGGCCGGCTATTTCGGCTACGACACCGTGCGCAACATCGAGCCGCGCCTGGGGCCCGCCGTCAAGCCCTTTCCCGCCGGCCAGGACGAGGGCACGCCCGATATCATGCTGCTGCAGGTCGACGAACTGGTGATCGTCGACAACCTCGCCGGCCGCACCTATCTATTGGTGTACGCCGATCCCGCGCAGGCCGAAAGCTACGCCCTGGCCAAGCGCCGCCTGAAAATACTGCGCGAAAAACTGCGCACGCCGGTCGTGATTCCCTACGCCTATGCCAGCATGCAAACCGCCAGCCGCCGCGATTTCGCCAAGGAAGACTACATCGCCGCGGTGCTCAAGGCCAAGGAATACATCGCCGCGGGAGACCTGATGCAGGTGCAGATCGGCCAGGTCATTACCAAGCCATTCCGCGATTCGCCCCTGTCGCTCTACCGCTCCCTGCGCTCGCTGAACCCCTCCCCCTACATGTACTACTGGAATTTCGACAACTTCCAGGTGGTCGGCTCCTCACCCGAGATCCTGGTCCGCCAGGAAATCGTCACCGAAGCCCAGAAGCAGAAAACCATGGTCACGATCCGCCCGCTGGCTGGCACCCGCAAGCGCGGCGCCACCCCGGAAGAAGACGCGCAGCTGGCCGAGGAGCTGCTGGCCGATCCCAAGGAGCGCGCCGAGCATGTCATGCTTATCGACCTGGCCCGCAACGACGTGGGCCGCGTCGCCAAGACCGGGACGGTCAAGGTCACCGACACGATGACCATAGAACGCTATTCCCACGTCATGCACCTGGTGTCCAATGTCTGCGGCGAACTGCACGACGGCATGAGCAATATGGACGTGCTGCGCGCCGCCTTCCCGGCCGGCACCCTGACCGGCGCCCCGAAGGTGCGCGCCATGGAAATCATCGACGAACTGGAACCCGTGCGCCGCGGCATCTACGGCGGCGCGGCCGGCTACCTCAGCTATGGGGGCGAAATGGATGTCGCCATTGCGATACGCACCGGCATCATCAAGGACGGCATGCTCTACGTGCAGGCCGCGGCCGGCATCGTGGCCGACTCCGACCCTGAAAAAGAATGGCAGGAAACCGAAGCCAAGGCGCGCGCGGTGTTGCGCGCCGCCGAGCAGGTACAGTTCGGCCTGGACGAACCCATCTGACGCATAGCATCAACCCAAGGAGAAAGGCATGTTATTGATGCTAGACAATTACGACTCGTTTACCTACAACCTGGTCCAGTACTTCGGCGAGCTGGGGCAGGAGGTCGAAGTCCGCCGCAACGACCAGGTCAGCGTGGCCGATATCGCGGCAATGAAGCCGGAGCGCATATGCGTGTCGCCCGGGCCCTGCTCGCCCGCCGAGGCGGGCATATCGGTCGAGCTGATCCGGCACTTCGCCGGCAAAGTGCCCATACTGGGCGTATGCCTGGGCCACCAGGCCATAGGCGCCGCCTACGGCGGCGACATCGTCCGCGCCCGGCAAATCATGCATGGCAAGGTGTCCGACGTGACCCACAGCGGCAGCGACGTCTTCAGCGGCCTGCCCTCGCCCTTCGTGGTCACGCGCTATCATTCGCTCGCCGTCAGGCGCGACACGCTGCCCGATTGCCTGGAAATCACCGCCGAGACCGCGGACGGCGAGATCATGGGATTGCGCCACAAAACCCTGCCCGTATACGGCGTGCAGTTCCATCCCGAATCGGTATTGAGCGAGCACGGCCACGCTTTATTGAAAAATTTCCTGAATATATAAAAAGCAGAGGAACAATAATGACCATCACACCGACCGAAGCGCTGTCGCGCTGCATCGAGCACCGCGAGATATTCCACGACGAGATGCTGCACCTGATGCGCATGCTGATGCGCGGCGAAGTGTCGCCGCAGATCGCCAGCGCGCTGATCATGGGCTTGCGGGTCAAAAAGGAAACCGTCGGCGAAATCACCGCGGCAGCCCAGGTCATGCGCGAATTCGCCCTGCCGGTGCACACATCCGGCAGCGATGATTTGCTCGATATGTGCGGCACCGGCGGCGATGGCTCCAACACCTTCAACATTTCAACCGCGTCCATGTTCGTGGCCGCCGCGGCGGGCGTGAAAATCGCCAAGCACGGCAATCGCAGCGCATCGTCTTCATCCGGCAGCGCCGACGTGCTCGAAGCGCTGGGGGCCAATGTCATGCTCAACCCTGAACAGGTCGCCGAAAGCATAGACCGCATCGGCATAGGCTTCATGTTCGCCCCTTCGCACCATGGGGCCATGAAAAACGTCGCCGCCGTGCGCAAGGAACTGGCCGTGCGCACCATATTCAATATTCTCGGCCCTCTCACCAACCCGGCCAATGCCGCCAACCAGCTGATGGGCGTGTTCCACCCCGACCTGGTCGGCATACTGGTGCGCGTGCTGCAGCGCCTGGGTTCGAAACATGTGCTGATCGTGCACGGCAAGGACGGCATGGACGAGGCATCGCTGGGCGCGGCCACCCTGGTGGGCGAATTGAAAGACGGCCAGGTGCGCGAATACGAAATCCACCCCGAGGACTATGGCATGGCCATGGTGTCCAACCGCTCCATCAAGGTCGGCAACCGCGAGGAATCGGCCAGGATGGTGCTGGCCGCGCTCGATGATGCCGACGGCCCCGCCCGCGATATCGTCGGCTTCAACGCGGGCCTGGCCATCTATGCGGGCAACAAGGCCGGCTCTATCGAAGATGGCCTGAAGCTGGCTTTCGAATCCCTGGCCAGCGGCGCCGCGCGGGCCAAGCTCGATGAATTCTGCGCCTACACCCGGACGCTTTCCGCATGAGCGGCGTCCCCCCGCAAGGGGTGTCGCGCCATACCGGCCTGCAGTAATATGGCAGCTTCGATGAATTCGCCCGGCGATCCCCGCCTCGTATGTTCATGTCCACCAACGACTCCGATCATCACTATCCCGCGATACAGAACGCCTTCCAGGGCGGCCTGGGCGCCCACCTGCAGGCCCTGCCGCAAGCCTGGCAAGACGCGCTGGCCGACGAGCCCACGCGGCGGGTCCTCCAGGAAATGGACGCTTTCCTCGACGAACGTCTGGCCCAGGGCCTGCGGATATTCCCCCTGCGTCCTTTTCGCGCCTTGCTGGAAGTCGCCCCCCAGGATGTGCAGGTCGTGATCCTGGGGCAGGATCCCTACCACGGTCCCAACCAGGCGCAGGGCCTGGCGTTCTCGGTGCCGGATCGCTGCCCCGCTCCGCCCAGCCTGCTCAATATGTTCGCCGAACTTTCCCGCGAGTACCCGGACACGTTCACCCGCCAGCGCAACAGCCTGATCCGCTGGGCGCGGCGGGGGGCGTTGTTGCTGAACACATCGCTGACGGTCGAGGCCCACAAGCCGGCATCCCATGCCAAGCGCGGCTGGGAAGCCGTAACCGACGCCATTCTGGCGCGGGTGCTGCGCGAACCGCGCCCCAAGGCATTCCTGCTGTGGGGCTCGCATGCGCAATCGAAGCAGGCCCTGCTGGACAGCCATCCGCCCCAAGGGCCTTTGCTGGTGCTCAAAGCCAATCATCCCTCGCCGCTGTCGGCGCTGCGCCCGCCAAGGCCCTTCATAGGCTGCGGCCATTTCCTGAAGGCCAACGAATGGCTGCGGGAACACGGGGAAACAGGCATAGACTGGCTGGAAAACCGCGTGCCGCCCGAGCCGCCTCCCGTCAGCCAGGATTGCCCGCCCGCTCCCGCTCCCGCCGCGCCGGACGCCCTTCCCGCCGACGCGGCCTCGATGACTATGCTGGATGCGCTGAACCCCTTGCAGGTGACAGAACGGGCCACGCTGATACAGCTGCTCGACACCTACCGGTGGAATATCAGCAATGTCGCGAAAGCGCTGGGCATCAGCCGCAATACGCTATACAGGAAGCTGCACAGGCTATGCATTCCTCTTTCCTCGCAATCCGAGCAGGACGGCGTTGCGGCGGGCCGGCAGGGGCCGTGAACGCCCGGCGTGTCATTTCCAGGACACTTTGGTCCTTTTGCAGTCCACCCTGCGCCCAATCTGGCATCGCGGCCCGGATCAGCGCCAAAAACCGCATGAAAACAAGGGCCTGAAGGGCTTGAATTGCGCCGGCTATCGCCTTAGACTGGACTTGGCGGCCTCTTCATGTATTGCCCATCCGGCATACAAAAGGCCGCCGTCCTCATCAATGACATTCAGGAGGAATACTTCATGCAATGGACTACACCGGCTTATACCGATCTACGGTTCGGTTTTGAAATCACCATGTATATTGCCAATCGGTGATGGCGCCTTACTCCCGCGATAAATGAATTTTTATCGCGAGCGGGCGGCGGGAAGAAGCTTCCCGCCGCCTTTTTGTCTACCATTTATATGGCGGCGCCATTGAGCAGCAGGCTTTGCAGGCGTTGCGGCTCGCTTTTATGCAGTACGTCCACCGGGCAGGCGGCGATCCGGGCGTAGCGCGCGAAACGCTGGTCCAGCACGCCGTCGCGAATATGCTGGGCGATGCTTGCCTCGGTATTGATGGGCCGGGACTTGACCAGTATCAGGCGCTCGGCGTTCAAGTGCGCCGCCAGCCATGCCGCGATGCAGTCCGAAGTCATATCCGGCACCGCCATTTCATCGGCCTGCTCGCGCATCAGGGACAGCGGCATCCATAGGGCGACGCCGCCGCGCTGCAATATGCCGCGGATGTCGGCCGCGCCGATCGCCGGCGCGAGCGCCGGCGCAAGCCCACCCATCAGCAAGCCATACTGCGCGCGGGCCAGGACCAGCATATTATGGGCAACCAGGTCATCGAACTGCCATTGCAATTGCAGCTCGCGCACGAAGCCGGCGGAGCACCCGCGGCCCGGCACCACGACAGCCCTACCCCCGCCGAGCGTCGTCAGTTGCGCAAGCCATTCATCGAGGATGGGATCCTGCGCCAGTCCGCCTCCGAGCTTTATCACCCACATGCCGGCCTCCTGTGCCTAACAATGCTCGCCACCGCTACCTGCCTTCGGCGGCATCCTTGATCCCCTGCAGGCCGCTCTGTATGAACGCGGTCATGGCGGCGACGGCGGCCTCGTCATTCAGGTTCTCGGCCGGATAATTGCCGGTGTCTCCCCTGTAGAATCGCGCTATCCAGGCCACCTGGCTGCCGGCGCCGGAGGCCGCCGGCTGGACTGTAATCGTGGCGGAATAGGAACTGACGGGCAGCGCCTCGACGTTCTCCGTATCGAGGCGATAGCTGTAGCTGCGGTTTTGCGGGTCGTATTCATCCAGGCTTTCCTTCAGGACGCCGCCGGCCAGCGTCAACTCGCGCACCGAGCCGTTTTCATTGCCCTTGCTGGCCGAACTTTGCTTGACCGACGGATGCCAATGGGCGATGGCGCCGAAGTCCTGTATCTGCTTCCACACAGCCTGTGGCGCGGCCGCCAGGGCAATGCTTTCATCGACTTTCTTGGGCGTGGGGCCATGCGCATGAACTGGCATCACGGTAAGGCCGAATAGCATCGCTGTGGCAAAGGCTAATTTCATCGTATCCATCTCCTTTAACAATCACCGGGTCTTCACGCCGGCGGCAAGATTGCCGCGGCGGCGCCCGGCGCGTAATGGGCCCGGCGCCAATAGCGCCGAGCCATACAGAAGCGCCAGCAGCAGGCAGGCCGCCAGCGCGATATAGGGCCGCAAATCAAGCGGCGCGGGTTCCAGGCTGCCCCCGGCATGCTCTTCGATAGCCGCCAGCAATCCGGCGGCGTCGCCCAAAGGCAGGTAGGACACGCCGGTGGCCGCCGCCAGCGACATCAGATAGGTATCGCGCACGGCCGAGAGATGCTCATTCCCCGAAGGCGGCGCCCCGCCGAAAGGGGCATTGCGGGGATGCCAGCCTTCGCGCTGGGAAGCGTCCGCGGGCGGCGGTCCGCTGCGATTCTCCTGGTCGACGTCATCCGGGCCGAGAAAGCCCTTTTCATGCCCGTCGTCGTCATAGGCCGGGATAGGCGCCGGCTGATGCCCGCCCGCTCCGACCAGCAGGCCCCGCACCTTGCCCGGGACGCCCTCGAATTCCGGGCGCCCGGACGCGGGCAGCGGCGGCGCTTCCTGGCCGTCGGTCACGAAAACCAGATTCGCCCCCAGCGTGTCGGCCAATTCCAGTGCGCCGAACAGGCCGCTGGCAATACGGCTGTCCCCCTCCCACGCCATGCGCCAATTGAGCTCGGCCACGGTCTGCGACAAGGCGGCATAATTGGCGCAGGTCTCCATGGGCTCGAGCAGGAGGAAGCTGCGCCTCTCGGTGAACACGCCCAGGCCGGCCCTGGAGCCGCAAGGCATCCGCGCCAGGGCCTGCGTCACGGTATCCTTGGCCTGCTCCAGCCGGCTGCGCTGCTGCGCGCCAGCCGCGTAGTCGCGCACATTCATGCTGCGGGTAATGTCCACCACGAAAAGCACCTGCGCCCTGGCGCGCTCGAGCCGCCATTGCGGACGCAGGCAAGCCCAGAGCGCCAGGCACAGCGCGCCAAGCAACAGCCAGAAACGATAGTCGGAAAAGGCCCGCGGCATCATGGCAGGCCTTTGGGCAGGCCCGGCAGATCGGTCCACAAGCGCTTGGGCGAATCCGGCGCGTCGTCCTCTTCCTGGGCCGCGCCGCGGGGCAGATCGCGCACCATGCGCGAGGCCAGGTCCAGGTTGTATCTTGCGTCCCAATAGTCCGGCGCCAGCCGCAGCGCGCGCGTGTAATAGTCCTTGGCCACGCGTATCGACGCCGGCGCCTCGCCGATACGGTTGCGGTCTATCATGTCCAGCGCATGCCGCAAGCGCGCGTTTCCCATGTTGTAGAGCGCAAGCGCCGCCAGAGGCGGCGTTTCCCGGGCGCCGGGCCCTGGAAGGTCGGCGCGCGCCAGGGCTTCCGCCCATGGCAAGGCCTCATCCAGCTGGTAGCGCTCGAGCAGGAAATTCAAGCGGGCAAAGGCCACGCCGGGAGCGGCATCGAGGGCGACGGCGAGATCGTCGCCCTGGGACAAGGCCTGTATCGCGCGGTTGTCGGCGCCGATCCGATACCACTGCGCGGCCGACAGCGCGGCGCCGATCAATGCGGCCGCCAGCGCCGGCCACAGCAGCCAATGCCGCCAGGCTTGGCGCCTATGCCGGCCGCGGA
>LNAP01005711.1_pt1 | contig 10971 bp, 8 predicted proteins | sample 602601 | NCBI WGS metagenome assembly LNAP01 (sample SAMN02440304, study PRJNA202911) | soil metagenome | biome: Subtropical and temperate rainforests or woodlands; isolation source: soil samples (1 kg each in a 20% v/v slurry with milli Q water) were... ...
GGTCAGAGATCACCGTGGTCAACATCCAGAAATTCCAGGATGACCCGGACGTGGTGCGTACTGAGGACTACGACGTCAACATTCAGCGCGTCTACTTCCTTGATGAGGTGCACCGCAGCTACAACCCACAGGGCAGTTTCCTCGCCAACCTCAGCCAGTCAGACCGCAGCGCCATCAAGATTGGCCTTACCGGCACCCCCTTGTTAGGTGACGATCGCAATTCCCGTGCCTTGTTCGGTGACTACATCCACAAGTACTACTACAACGCATCCATCGCAGACGGCTACACCCTGCGACTGATCCGTGAAGAAATTGCCACCAACTACAAACTGGTCCTTCAGGAAGCGCTGGCCGCTGTAGAACTGCAACAGGGTGACATTGACCGCAAGCTTGTCTACTCCCACCCGAAGTTCGTCGAGCCTATGCTCGAATACATCGTGCGTGATTTCGAAAAGAGCCGCGGTGCGCTAGCCGACGCCAGCATCGGCGGTATGGTGATCTGCGACAGCGCCGAACAGGCCCGGCAGATGTTCGAGATCTTCAACGCTGTTCATGCCAAGCTGGGCCAGCCCAGCCCCAACCTGCAGGACTCTTCGCAGGCCTTGATCGCCGCCGCGCAGCCCGGCAGCTATGCTGCCCGCATTCAGTTGGAAAATAAGGCGAAAAGCGCCGCGTTGATTCTGCATGACGTAGGCAGCAAAGAAGAACGTAAGCAATGGGTGGAAGACTTTAAGGCGGGCAAAATTGACCTGCTGTTCGTCTACAACATGCTGCTCACCGGCTTCGATGCCAAGCGCCTGAAGAAGCTCTACCTCGGCCGGGTGATCCGTTCGCACAACCTGTTGCAGGCGCTCACCCGCGTCAATCGTACCTACAAGGATTTCCGCTACGGCTACGTGGTCGATTTCGCCGACATCCGCAAGGAGTTCGACGCCACCAACAAGGCCTATTTCGATGAGCTGCAGGCCGAGTTGGGCGACGAGGTCGAGCACTACTCCAATCTGTTCAAATCCGCTGAAGAAATCGCCGAGGAAATCGAAGCGATCAAGGACATCCTGTTTAGCTTCAACATCGAGAACGCCGAAGAGTTTTCGCGGCAGATCATCCAAATTCAGGATCGCGCCACGGTGCTGGCGCTCAAGAAGGCACTGGCCGACGCCCGCAGCCTTTATAACCTGATTCGCCTGCAGGGCGACTACGCACTCCTGCAGCAGCTTGATTTCCAGAAGCTCAACCAGCTCTACCGCGAAACCTGCAACCACCTCGATATGCTCAATCTGAAAGAGAGCATCGAATCCAGCACCGACACCGCCAACCTGCTCAACGTGGCGCTGGAAGATGTGCTGTTCATGTTCTCCAAGATCCGGGAAGAAGAGCTGGTACTGGCTGACAAGCTCAAGAACACCCTGCGTCAGACCCGTGAAGCTCTGGTCGACAATTTCGACCAGCAAGATCCCAAGTTCATTACGCTCAGAGAAGAGCTGGAGCGACTGTTCAAGAAAAAGAAACTCAACGAAGTCAGTCAGGAAGAAATGACTGCCAACATCGGCGCGCTCAACGCGATTCACGACCAGGTCAAAGAGCTCAATCGGCAGAATAATCAGCTGCGCGCCAAGTACCAAGGTGACGCCAAATACACCCGCATCCACAAGCGTCTGCAAGAGCGCGGCGGCCTCACACAAACCGAACGCCGTCTGTTTGAGGCGCTTTCCGGCGTGAAACAGCAGGCCGACGAACAGGTGCTGCAGAACACTCAGCTAGTGAACAACGAAAGCTACTTTGAAGGGATGATGATGCCGCTGGTGATTGGCGAGTTTCAAAATCGCCAGAAAATTCAGCTCACCCCAGGCGCTTCCCGCACCATCAACCAATTGGTGGTGGCCGAATACATAAATGAATTTTCCTCAGGCACTCGAATAGGAACACGTACGTGGTAACGCAGGAATTTGAGCAACGCACTCGCCGGCTGATCGACAGTCTCAAGACCATCTGTGCCAGCTTTGGTCTTGGCAACGACGGCAACGAATTCAAGATCATCACCCAGGTCTTTCTCTATAAGTTCCTCAACGACAAATTCACCTTCGAAGCCAAGAAAATCCGTCCCGAGCTAAGCCAAGCCCTCACTTGGGAGCAGGCCATGGCCGGTCTTAGCGCTGATGAATTGGAAATGTTGCAGTTGCAGTTGGGGCCGGACACTCCACGCCTCAAGCCAGAGCACTTCCTCGCCCATTTATTCGTCCGGCAGAATGAGCCTGAATTCGCCAAGTTGTTTGACGATACCCTGCGCGACATCGCCATTACCAACAACGATATCTTCGCGGTGAAAACCGATGGCGGAGCCAAGGTCACGTTGTTTGATCGCGTCAGCGAATACATCTCCGACCCATCCAAGCGCGACGATTTTTGCCGTGCCCTGATCAACAAACTGGTGGAATTCAGTTTAGAGCGCAGCTTTGAGAGCATCTTTACTCAGAAGTACGACTTCTATTCCACGCTTTTCGAATACCTGATCAAGGACTATAACAAGGACAGCGGCGGCAAATACGCCGAGTATTACACCCCACACGCCGTGGCCAAGATCATGGCTGCCATTCTGGTTCCCGAAAATGTGCGCGGCAAAATTAGGAACGTGAGCTGCTACGACCCGTCCGCCGGCTCCGGCACCTTGCTGATGAACATCGCCCACGCCATCGGCGAGCAGCGCTGCAGCATTTATTCGCAGGACATTTCGCAAAAATCATCCAGTCTGCTGCGCTTGAACCTGATCCTCAATAACCTGGTGCATTCCATCCCCAATATCATCCAGGGCAACACTATGCTCCACCCCTACCACCGGGAGGGCAAGGCGCTTAAAAAATTCGATTACATTGTCAGCAATCCGCCGTTCAAGATGGATTTCAGCGATTTTCGTAACGAACTGGATAGCAAGGAACATCAGGAGCGCTTCTTCGCCGGGGTACCAAATATCCCCAAGCAGGCCGTCGACAAGATGGCCATTTACCAGCTCTTCTTGCAGCACATCATTCATTCGCTAAAGTCGGGCGGCAAAGCGGCTGTGGTAGTACCTACCGGCTTTATAAGTGCACAAAGCGGCATAGATAAAAAAGTCCGTCAGCATCTGGTTGATAACAGAATGCTGGCTGGCGTTGTATCCATGCCTAGCAACATCTTCGCCACGACCGGAACTAACGTATCAATTTTGTTTATCGATGCTGCAAATAAGGAAGGAGTGGTTCTGGTTGATGCTTCTAACCTCGGTACCAAGGTCAAGGACGGCAAGAATCAGAAAACTTTGCTTTCTGAAATCGAAGAAGACCGCATTATTGCAACCTTTAACTCCAAGCAAGCGGTGGATAATTTCTCCGTAATAGTTAGCTACGACGAGATAGCTACCAAGAATTACTCCTTAAGTGCAGGGCAGTATTTCGATGTCAAACTCGACTATACCGAGCTGACGCAGGCGCAATTCACAGCCAAGATGCAAGGGTTCACTGAGACTCTGGGCACTCTATTCGCCGAATCAGTCGGGTTAGAGCAAGAGATTAAGAAGCAGTTGGCAGGAGTGACTCTAAATGAGTGACTTTATGACCACTATCAGTAATGTTGCGACTATTTTTGATGGCCCGCACGCTACACCAGAAAAAATAGAAGATGGACCCTATTTTTTAAGTATTTCTAGCCTGAAAAGTGGACGTCTTGATCTTTCTAAGTCAGCCCACCTCAGCGAAGTCGATTTCAAAAAATGGACAAAGCGAGTTACCCCCCAAGAAGGCGATCTGCTTTTTTCATATGAAACGCGCCTAGGCGAGGCTGCGCTTATGCCCAATGGCATCAAGGCTTGCTTGGGCCGCCGAATGGGGTTATTACGTCCGCATAAAGAAAGGGTGATTCCAGAGTACCTTCTATATGCTTATCTATCGCCTGCGTTTCAGCAAACCATTATTGCCAACACGATTACCGGTGCGACAGTAGATAGAATTGCATTAAACGAAATGTCAGATTTTCGCATTCGCATACCGGAGATATCTGAGCAAAAAAAAGTATCCGGTTTGTTGAAGAATATTGATTCTAAAATCCAGTACAACAACCGAATCAACGCAGAACTTGAGTCGATGGCTAAGACACTGTACGACTACTGGTTCATGCAGTTCGACTTCCCAGACTTCAACGGTAAACCTTACAGGTCCTCCGGCGGTAAGATGGTTTATAGCACTGTGCTGAAGCGGGCTATTCCGTACGGATGGTCAGACTCAAGCATTCTCGCCGTTGCTGAACTGCTTGGTGGTGGCACGCCCACGAAAAAGAAGGCTGAATATTGGGGCGGTGATATTCCATTCTTCACCCCAACTGATGCCAATGGAGAAAGCTTCAAGTTCTCGACGGCAGACTACATAACTGATGAAGGCCTAAAAGGCAGTAGCACCAGGCTCTTTGGAAAGCATACTGTTTTCATTACGGCGCGGGGATCTGTAGGCAAGCTGACACTAGCAGGCGTCGGTATGGCAATGAATCAATCCTGCTACGCTCTGCGCGCCAAACCAGGAATCAGTCACACATTTCTGTTCCTCCTCGCCAAGGATTTGATCCATCACCTGCAGGTTAAATCCTCCGGGTCTGTCTTCGACTCCATCGTCTCGAATGATATTGAACTGACCAAGCTGGCAATTCCAACGGCGGATGTGATCGAGAAATTCGCAGCGGTTGTTGAGCCCGCGTACGAGAAGATCGCCAACAACATCAAAGAGAACCTGCAGCTTGCTCAACTCCGCGATTGGCTGCTGCCCATGCTGATGAACGGCCAGGTCACGTTGGCGTAAGGTGGCCTGCCATGACTGAAAACTACAAAAACGCATCTGCAATCTTGCTACCAGGCTTCTGATTTTCATTTGCATGGTCGGCGAGCTGCTGTGTACTGCGCTCCGCGAGCGGTGAGTAACAACAAGGATGATCAAGAGTTATGAAGCTACAGACGCTGCGCCTATCGAATTTTCAGTCTTACGGTGCCGGGCCTACTGACGTTGACCTCGAAGCCATCACCTACTTGATCGGCCCTAATGGGGCCGGCAAGACAGCTGCGCTTCAAGCATTGTGCCGATTGTTCGCTTTCGATCCGTCCCAGCGTCGCATCCAGCGGTCTGATTTTCATGTCGCTTTCGATGAGAAGGATATTCCGGAGGAGCGCCAGCTTTGGATCGAAGCAGATTTTCTTTTCCCTGAACTGGCGGAAGACGAAGACAACAGCACGGTTGCTCCTCATTTTGGTCACATGCGCTTAGACGAGCCGGACGGTATTCCGCGAGTGCGTTTCCGTCTGAGCGCAGTCATGGGACAGGATGGCGACATCGAAGAAACCTTTGTTTATGTGCTGGATGTCAATCCAGATGGTTCGCCGCTCACCACTGCGCAAGTGCCGCGAGCCGAGCGCAACCATATACATGTCCACTACCTGCCCGCACGACGTGACCCTGCCGACCACATTGCTTATGGGGCCAATGCTTTGCTTGGGCGCATGCTCCGCGCTGTGCAGTGGGACAAAGAGCGAGACGTCATCAGGGGACTTACTGACGGCATAAGCGACAGCCTGGCCGCCAACCCATCAGTCAATGCGTTCAGCGAGCATCTGCAAATGACATGGGCATCGCTGCACAAAGGCAGTTTCTTTGCCGATCCCAAGATTACTTTCGCGGCCTCTGAGATTGAGGCCTTGCTACGGCATATGTCCGTCTCGTTCACACCAGGGCATGATGAAAACTTTGTCGATTTTTCGCGACTTAGCGATGGCCAGAAATCGATGCTCTATCTGTCCCTCGTGCTGTCGTCACAGGCTATAGGTCGTGCCGTCTTAGCGGAGAAAGACAAGTCTTTCGATCCTGACAAACTGCGGCCCCCCGTTTTTACACTGGTTGCCGTTGAAGAGCCTGAGAACAGTCTTTCCCCTCACTATCTGGGAAGGATTGTAAGTGCATTGAATGCCATGACAAGCCAAGGCGATGCTCAAGCCCTAATCGCTACGCATGCGCCTTCCATGCTTCGGCGAGTCGAGCCTGAACACATCCGCTACTTGCGGCTGACCGAGGCGCGGCAATCGCGCGTAACGTGCATTCAATTGCCTGAAAAAACAGACGAAGCACACAAGTTCGTGCGCGAGGCAGTACAGGCATTCCCTGAAGTTTATTTCTCTCGATTGATTGTCCTCGGCGAAGGGGACAGCGAAGAGATTGTGTTGCCACGCCTCTTGCGGGCCAAAGGTGCGCCGATTGATGAGTCCGCTGTCGCGATAGCGCCGCTGGGGGGCAGGCACGTGAACCATTTTTGGCGTCTGCTGGAGGCCCTGCGGATTCCATATCTAACGTTGCTTGATTTGGATGTGGCCCGCCATCAAGCGGGGTGGGGTCGGTTTAAATACGTAAACGACCAGCTGGGAACGTTTCGAGCGGACAAGGTCCTTCCAAAAGACCATGGAATTCCGAAATGGAATTCCAGTGAGCACAAGGTGCGTGAGTATCCCGTTTACATAGAAGCCTTTGAAGAACGGGACGTATATTTCTCCGACCCGATGGACCTAGATTTCGCGATGCTTCTCGCCTATCCAGACGCTTATGGCGTTGAAAAGGAGGTGCCAGATGCAGACGTGATCAAGGCTGTTCTCGGGAAAAGCCATCACGACTCCTCCCAATACAGCGAAGACGAACTCAAGCTGTTTGGCACCTATCATCAACGCTTCAAGCTTGGCAGCAAGCCCGCCGCGCATATCAGTGCACTTGCTCAACTAAGCGACCAAGAGTTGCTTGAAAATATGCCAGCATCCCTGAGCAGATTGGCAGACACCGTCATCGCCAAACTCGCGGAGCTGCCGGAGTGATTGCAGTCGAAGCCTGGCAGCCCGCTGACGGGTTGACGCTTGAACCGAATGCCTTGCTCGCAGCCAAGGAGCAGGAGCGCTGTCTTGCCCTGACTGCAGGGCCTGGTGCTGGCAAGACCGAGATGCTTGCACAGCGAGCAGATTTTCTTTTGCGCACCGGCACTTGTCGTTATCCCAAGCGGATCCTGGCCATCTCGTTCAAAGTTGATGCCAGCAAGAACCTGAAAGAGCGGGTTCAGCGTCGCTGCGGCCCAGATCTGGCCTCACGCTTTGATAGCTTCACCTTTCATGCCTTTGCCAAGCGCATCATCGATCGATTCCGGCCAGTGTTGACGGGTGAAGATGCCCTGGACGCGGGTTACAAAATCGCCGATAGCAAGGTGGGGCGCTCCCGAACTCAAATTGTGTTCGGAGACTTGGTGCCGTTGGCTATCCAGATACTGCGGAAGTCAAAAGTGGCTCGGAACGCCATTCGTCAGACCTACAGCGATGTCTTTCTGGATGAGTTTCAAGACTGCACTAACCTGCAGTACGAGCTAGTAAAGCTTGCCTTTCAGGACACCAGCATTCGTCTCACAGCCGTTGGCGATACCAAACAAAAAATCATGGGCTGGGCCGGGGCACTCGATGGCATCTTTGAAACCTTCGCGGCTGATTTTGCTGCGGTACCGCTCAACATGTACCGCAACTTCCGTTCCAAGCCACGCCTGCTTCGGGTGCAGAACGAGATCATTCGTGTACTTGATCTCGCGTCAGCCATGCCCGACGAGCAGCTTGCCGGTGATGAAGGTGAGGTTTTCGCATGGCAATTTGAGGACAGTCGCAGAGAGGCCGAGTACTTGGCGGATTTGATTGCCAACTGGATAAGAGTAGAGCAGCTGCCCCCGTCGGAAACAGCGGTGCTTGTTTCCAAGCAATTGGAGCTGTATGCCGACCATCTCATGGCAGCGTTGGAGGTGCGGGGAATTCCTTTTCGTAACGAACAGCAGATGCAGGACATCACGGTAGAGCCTGTCGCGCGCTTGATCGTTGACTATTTGTCCTGTCTCTATGGACAGCGCGAGCCCAAAGCCTGGGTTCGGTTAATGAACCAGTTAATTCCTTTCGCGGATGACGAAATCCAGTCAAGCACGCGGAAGAATTTAGATCGTTTGATCAAGCAGCAGCGAAAAGAAGCTGTCGTAGCTGAGCTTCTTGAGGTGCCGTTCTCCGGCTGGTGGGAGTCGGTACGGTCGTTCTTGAAGCAAGTCAGTATCGAAACCTTGGTCGCGCTTTCATCAGACTATGAATCCCACGACAGGCTCAAGGAAGTTGTCCGGGACACCAAAATGCGCATTGAAGAATTGCTCAAGATCGAGCCCGATCTGCCCAAGGCCCTTGAGCGCTTTTCGGATGAGCAAGCGGTACGCATTCTGACGATGCATAAGAGCAAGGGCTTGGAGTTCGATTCGGTCATCCTCCTTGGCGTCGAAAACCAAACCTTCTGGGGAAAGGCAGACGAAGAGCGTTGCGCTTTCTTTGTTGGCGTATCACGGGCCAAGCGTCGATTGATAATGACCGTCAGTGAGCGCCGTGAAACGCCTCCATCCAAACCATACAAGTGGGTTGAGCAAAGAGTGCCCCATGCAGAGTTTCTCGGCTATGCCAGGCTATTTTTAAGCAACGCAACATAATCTGCGTGCTAGGCAGTGGTTAATAACAACGTAATCGTCTGGTTGGGCTACGCAATTATAAAATTGGTCAAAAAATAAATGCTGAAGTGAAGCCAATAAGGGACGAATGCCCCCTATTGTCAGGTTTACCAAGCCGACCGTGCTTTCACTGGTCCGGCAGTGCTCAGGATTATTATTGCAACAGATAGCCCATCGGCTGGTCGTCTTTGTCGAAGCAGAGGATGGTTTCACAATGGCCGCCTAGCTGGTCGGCATTTGATTCGCTGATCGCTGGAAGGTATTTGCCCAACTCGGCGATTGGAACTCTCTTCTCGTTGATGTAGCAGTCATCGTCCATGCGCGGGTTGCACCACGCACTTTTTACATCTGGCCATTCGGACTGGGGAGGGGTAGCTGGTGGCTGTACAGCCGCTACTTGAGTACCCCCTTTCTGTGCTTGCCAAGCTGCGTAGCCGCCTTCATAGCGCCCGTCAAACGTGGGGACGAGCTGATTATCAGGGACGCCAATATCCAGGTAGAACTGGTACAGGATAGAACCGGCTTTGGCGTACGACACCTGGTTAGAGGTATCGACCCGGTAGGCCACTGGCTTGCCGTCGGTGCTGATGCCGATGCGGTACCAGATCGACAGCGCGAAGAAGACATCCTGGTTCCATTCACCCACCAGGGTAGTGTTTGTCCGGCACTTGCCGCGCAGGCATGTACCACTTACTTGGTTGACATACCGCCGTTCCTGCTGTCGCTGGGCATCAAAGATGAGCACTTCCCGGGAGGTCTCCAACCAGGTGCACTTGATCATGGGTTGGCCGTTGAAGGATTTCTTGGCGATGCACGGAATAGCTTCGGGAAGACCGCTGGTGGAGGTCTCGTCTGGGAAGGCAATGTTGCCCCATGCGTAATGATCCACGACGGCGTTTGCGTTGGCGCAGAAAGCGAGCAGAAGGATGCTGAGTATCCGTTTCATGGGTTCTCCAGTTTGTTACTTTTGTTGAGGGCGAAATAAGAGCAGGCCGTTTAACGGCCGATGATGAAGGCGAACCCGGCGTGTCGTGGGGTAATCAATGTCGCTTTCGGTAACTATCTGAGAGCTATTTCTTGTACGTGACCCTGAGCTTTTTATTGACGTAGTCTTTGAGGATTTCGTAGTCGGGGTTGTAAGTGACTAGCGCATGACCCACACCTGCTACGGCCGTCAATGTTGCTATGGTCAATGTTGCAGGTGCTGTCAGGACGCTGAATACAGCACCAAGTGCGCCGCCCTGTACCACAGTACTTTTCACATCACTTGTGACTCGACACTTCAGTCCCAGACTTTCAATCTTGGTTTCGACAAGTTTAATACCTGCCATGAAATTGCCCCTGAGGCCATGGATCTCGAAGGACGCTTTGCTCTTCACGAGACCTTCAATTTGCGCTTCATTCAGACCTGTTACGACGATCATGGTTTTTCTGAGCTCCCTGCATGAGGTGGTGGATTGGAGAAGAAGTCGTGTATCAAGCTTTTGGGGTGAGTGTCGGTTGGTGAGGTCCTTCATGTCAGGGGGAAGGCCTTCTCTTAGGGCTCAATGCCACAGAAGTGCGAAAATGGGTCGTAAATACCGTGGTCGTCGAAGCATCATAACGCGACGATTTTCGCCATGGCAAGAATCTCTGCAAACCACGATAAAGACGGTGACCTGGTAGCGCTTGGTGCGGTAGTGCGTGTGCGGCGACTACGGCATACGCTGTCGCAAGAAGCCTTGGCAGATGCTGCTGGGATTGATCGTTCCCACATGGGGAAAATTGAGCGGGGGGAGAGAAATGTTACTTTTTTGAACATTCTCCGAATTGCTAATGCGTTGAAATGTAAGCCGTCAGATTTGCTTTTCGAGGCAGGCTTATGATTTCGTCAATAGGGTTTAAAACCTCATGTATAGACACTCTATTTAATGGCTGTTGGGGGCAGTTGCTTCGGTCAGGAGGGCCTTAGATTCGCAGATCAAGCAGTATCGAAGGATGAAACATCCTCCTGGTAAAAGCGGCCGTGTGCATGGCCGCTGACCGTTACTTGGAATATTTCAGGTGGGATTTCCCCGACTGGGGGAAATTAATCTGAGCAAGCGATTTAGGATCCAGCAGGCCAGCAGCACGGCCAGTAACAGCGGTGGAAAGCGCAGCATGAGCACAATGCTCAGCACCAGCGCCCCGGCGGCTGCAAGCGCGCCGACGAATATGAACAAGCAGAGCAAAAACCGCATTAGCGACATGGCGGGTCTCCAAGATCTTGTATCTGGCTGATGTACTCGGCACCGACAGGTTTGACTCAGTGGGCCTGCGAAGTGAGGGCCTCTAGTTTTCCCGCGAGGGAGTTGGGAGCTGACTGCGATTCACCCTGGCTAGAGGTGCTGGCGGGCTCCGAATTTACGAAAAACTCCTCGATCACGACGTGACTGTCCT
>LNAP01005712.1_pt1 | contig 10970 bp, 12 predicted proteins | sample 602601 | NCBI WGS metagenome assembly LNAP01 (sample SAMN02440304, study PRJNA202911) | soil metagenome | biome: Subtropical and temperate rainforests or woodlands; isolation source: soil samples (1 kg each in a 20% v/v slurry with milli Q water) were... ...
CCGGACCGCGCGCATCCTGCGCGCTCATGAGTCATGAGCGCGCAGGATGGGCGCGGTCCGGAAGAATCACGCCGGGAAGATGTCCTTGCGCACGATGGCGTGGACGCCCCAGTTGCCGTCGACCACCTGGGTGATGCCGAAATCGACGGCGATCGACATCAGGCTGATCGCCTCGTCCTCGGTGAGGTTCTTGGCCGTCATCAGGAAGCGACGCATCTTGCGGAAAGCGTCGCGCATGGCGAGGTCGACCGAAGACTTCCTGAAGATCTCGGCCTGAGCGTCGGCGCCGAGATCGGCCAGGTAGTTGGGCCAGCTGAAACCCTGCAGCACCCATTCGTCGCGCGTCTCGATCATCGGGAAGTCGAGGCCCTCCATCGGCGTGCCGGCAAGTGCGGCCGCCTTGTGCAGGATGAGCTGGAAGGTGCCGGTCAGCGAGCATTCGATGGCCGTGCCGCAGAGCTCCGAATCGCCCTGCGAGGCGTGCGGATCGCCGACCGACAGGAGGGCGCCCGGCACAGCCACCGGATAGTAGGCAGAGGCGCCCTTGCCGATGCGCCAGTTGTCGATGTTGCCGCCGGTGTAGCTCGGCGGCACCGAGTTCACGTCGTCGGCCTCCTTGGGCGCCAGGCCCATGACGCCGAAATGCGGCCGCACCGGCACGCGCACGCCCTTGAGCACATCCCAATTGCGTGTCGTCAGCGCGTGGTCGACGAGCAGGCCGGGATAGTCGATCGTCGGGTGCTTCACGCCGAAGGGATCCGTGACCTCCGGCCAGCGGAAATTGTAGACCGCGCGGGCCCAGTTGCGTTCGCCGGTGGCGTCGAGCTCGTAGATCGTCACGACCTCGCGCGTCTCGCCGGTCAGGAAATCGTTGTAGTGGAAGCCCCAGTTGGCCGCCGCATTGCTGCCGAAGGCGAGGCCCCTGAACTTCGGGTTGGCGCTGGGCCGCAAGGTCACATCGACGATTCGCACTTCCAGGACGTCGCCGGGCTCCGCGCCGTGCACCAGCACGGGACCGGTGCAGATATGGACGCCCAGCCCCTTGCCGTCGCCCTCGCCGGCACCGCGACGCGCCACGCCCTTCCTGTCCCTGGTCCAGAGATAGACGCTCTCGGCCCCGGGATCGCCTGCGATCATGCGCTCGTGGTCGTCGCTCGCCTGATGGGTCAGGGTCTCGATGGTGACGAAGTCGCCCGACTCTACCTCGAGTTGCGGCCTGAGGTTCTTGCTGAAGTAGCCCCAGTGCACGGTGTCGGCATTGGCCGGCAGGTGGTGATGCTTCGTCGCCGTCGACGCCTTCCTCGGCAGCCCGAGCCCGCCTGCCGTCAGCGTCGCCATGCCGCCCTTGGCGGCGAACCGGCTGGCGAGAAACGACCGGCGCTCGCGCGCCATGTCCTCGACGAACTGGCGATGATGCAGCTCGAAGTCGGCGCAGGTCGGATCGTCACCGCGGCACATGTTAGCGCTTCGCCAGAAGGTCGATCTCGACCATGGCGCCGCGCGCCAGGCCGGTGACACCGATGCAGGTCCGCGCCGGCCGGCGGTCGGTGGGGAAGTAGCTGGCATAGACGGCGTTCATGCGCGGATAGTTGGCTTCGAAGTCGGTGATGTAGACGCGCGCGCAGATCACGTGCTCGAGGCCGAGCTTGAGCCCATCCAGCACGATCTTGAGGTTCTCCATCACGCGCCTGGTCTGGCCTTCGATGTCGGGCGGCAGCGGCCTGGCATCGTCGTCGGGCCAGGTCGGCATCTGGCCGGTGATGAAGCACCAGCCGTCGACCTCGACGGCATGGCTGAAGGGTGCGACCGGCGTCGGCGCGCCGGGGGCCATGAAGAACAGCGGTGCGCTTATGTTCCTGCCTCGATTGTCATCCGGGAGCAGCAAGACACATGCCACGCCCCATCGGCGCCCGCAGGCTCACGCCTCGTTCGTCGTGCCGCGTGGCCGATTGGCTGCCATGCGCACGCGGCGCTGGCGGCCGATCTCCAGCAGCTCCTCGCGCTTGGCGGGATCGACGCGGCCGTAGCGACCGCGCCAGTCGGGATCCTCCCAGACGAACGGCGCAGAGATGGTGGTGCGTGGCCCGGCCGCGGAAGAGAGCAGGTCCAGCGCCATCGCCACGACAGTGCGCTGGATATCGCGGCGGTACGGTGGGCCGCAGGGATTGCCGAGCGGAAAGTCGGTGAAGACGAAGCGCGGCACGCCGCAATGCTCGACGACGTCACGTGCCGAGCCGATGATGACGGTCGGCAGGCCGTTGGCTTCGAGGTATCGGGCGACCAAACTCACGGTTTGGTGGCAGACAGGTCAAAGCGGACAGAGGATCGCGGCATCGGCGCCGTCGGCGCGCAGGCGCGACAGCACCTGCGGCGCATCGACATCGAGCGTCTTGCGCTGGCTGTATTCCGTCGGGATGCCATGGAAGTGCGCCGCGAGGCCGGCGAAGACGCCCTCGCCGGCCAGCTCCGTCGCGACCTCGATCGGCAGGTAGCTGCCGCGGTCGCGCGTGTGCGTGGACTCCTTGTCCCAGGCGACATTGTCCGTGAACGGACGCTCCGGCGGGTCGGCGACGAGGCCAGACCAGACATGGCGGACACGGTCACTGTCGACATTGCTGCGGTCCGGCGGGCTCGCCGTCGTCAGCAGGGCGATCTTCGATCGGGCGAGCGGCTTTTGCAGGCGCGCAAAGGGCACGTCGGCGAAGGTCGCCCAGACATAGTCGCTCTCGTACCCCAGCGCACGATAGTAGAGGCGCGTGCGCTCCATGTAGGGGACGGGTAGATCGGCCATAGCGCACTCCGGCAAGTGACAGATGCTAGACCGGTTCCCGATTTGATGGAACCGCTCTTGAAACCGCCGGAGTTGCCACGCGATCCGACCGCCGCCCGCCGAGCGGCCTCTCGCCTGCAACTGCGATGCGCAAGGGTTCTCGGATGAGTAGCATTTGCGGCATATTCTCTAGCGCCCAACCCAGGAGACCAAGCGTGGCCATCGGCAAACTGCTCAATGCGAATCCCACTCCCAACATCCTGATCATCATCACCGACCAGGAGCGCGCCCTCGGCGAATGGCCCAAGCACTATCGCCAGACGCTGGCCGAAAACCTGGCCGGCATGAAGGCGCTCAAGCAGAACGGCCTCAGCTTCGATCATGCCTACACCGCCTCTTGCATGTGCTCGCCGAGCCGCGCCGCCTTCCAGACCAGCCAGTATCCCATCGTCACAGGGTGCACGACGACCGGCAGCGCCGTCCTGCCTCCACCCTCGCTTTTCCCGAACCTTGCCTCGGTTGTATCGGCGGCAAAATACGGCTGCTACTGGATCGGCAAGTGGCACCTGCTCGGCCCAAACGAGCCGGGCAGCACCTCCGGGGATCTCACGCCATGGGGCTACCAGGTGTTCAATTCGTCGCTGGCATGGGATCCCCCGGATGGCGGCATCAACCTCGGACAGACCTATCTCGGCGGCGGGACGCAGGGTCCGATGCCGACCAATCAGAACGACCAGCGGACGCTCGCCAACGCCATGAGCTTTCTCGCCAATCCGCCGGCCGCTCCGTGGTGCCTGGTCGTCTCGTTGGTCAATCCGCACGACGCCCATCTCGGCTTCATCGCCAACCCGCAGGACACAACGCAGATGCTCGACGCCGTCTTCTACGATTCGAGCCTGTGGACCGCGTCTGCGGGGTCTGGCGTGACCGACGTGCCGTTGCCTCCCGATTTCACGCAGGACCTCTCGACCATGCCGCGCGGCCAGGCCTTCTACACATGGGCGACGCAGGCCGCGAAACATGCCCAACCCCAGGACTTCGCCAACTTCTACGCCTACCTCACGATGTACGTCGACGGCCAGATCAACTCCCTGCTCGACGTCATGTACGCCAACCAGCAGGACGACCTAAGGAACAACACGCTGGTCGTCCGGTTCGCCGATCATGGCGAGATGGGACTGGCGCACGGCCTGGTCGAGAAGTTCGTCAATGCCTATGGCCAAAGCACCCACGTGCCACTGGTGTTCTCGAACCCGATCGCCTGGGAGAAGGCCCACAGCAGCGACCAGATCGCCAGCACGGTCGATCTGCTGCCGACCTTGGCCGACATGCTGGGCGTGGAAGACCAGTTTGTCGGCAAGTTTGCCGGCACAAGCCTCTACTCCCACCTCGACGGCATCAAGGAGGAGACGCAGCGGTTCGTCCACTACACCTACGACGACATCAGCTTCGACAACGTCGGCAGCGTCAACCCGCCCGGCGTCATCCGTACGATCCGCTCGCGGGATTGGGTCTACTCGGTCTATCTCGACCAGGTCTGCAGCCGCAAATCAGGACACTCGGACGCCGACTGGGAGATGTACGACCTCAGGAACGATCCCACCGAGACAAAGAATCTCGCCGGCACGGGGCTGAAGGAGCAGGCGAGGCTGGACCGCGAGCTGCAGCGGCAGATGATCAGGAAGGGCACCGCACCCGCCTGGTATCCCAAGCACTGGCCGCCGCAGGCGACCGCCAACAGCCGCGGCGGGCCGCCTCCCGCCGGCACCGGCACGCTGATCCATGCCGTCGAGGACATCCCAGGGTTGTCGCCGGATCATATCGCCAGCCTGCGCTATGTCGGCATTCGCACCACCGACCAGCTCCTCGCCCGCGGCGCAACCGCCGAAGCCCGGGACAAGCTTGCCGCTGTCGTCGCCGTCGACGCGGCGACGCTCGGACGCTGGATCGCCGCCGCTCGGGACATGGCGACGGCGGACGAGGTCGAGGGAACGACCTGGTAGCTTGTCCACAGAGACGGGTTGGGGCTGAGCCGACTTGCAGGTCCCGCCGCGTTGAAAGCAGTGCTGGCATTCAGAGTTGGCGACACGACGGATGGCGTGGTCGCCGGCTCCGCCCGCCATATATGGCCCTCCATGGAGCCCAAAAAGTCGTGTGACTGAAGGCGCCGCGCAGAACCGCAGTTGACATATAAAAGCACCTCAGTTATATTCGCTTTGCGCTCGCCTTCCGGCAGCTCCGCTCTATGGATCGTCCATCCGAAGCCAATCGCGCACGGCCAACGCGATGCCGTTCGCCGTGCAGGCGCTCAAATCCTTGGTGGAGAGATACTAAGCGGCTTCGGCATTCGCGCTGTGCCCGGGATAATCCGCATCAAGGATGAACGGGAACGGCCCGTCGAACCTGCCGATCGTGACGCCGTGCGTCACCAGGCCGGCCGCCTTCGACCAGACATGCAGGTGGAAGCCCGGCGGCTCCATGGTGAAGCTCGAGGGGCTGCCGTCGGGCACGAGATCGAGCGTCACCTGATGGGCCGTGCTGGGCGCCACCGATCCGATGGTGCCGCCCCAGCGCACGGTGATGGGGCGATGGTGGTGGCCGCAGACCACGCGCTCGATGTTGTCGACGCGCCGCAGCACGCCCGCCAGCGCCGCGCCATTGCGGCAGTTGATGCGGTCCATGTCCGCCAGGCCCGTGCTGAACGGCGGATGATGCATGAAGACCACGGTCGGCTGGTCGAGGCGCTCGGCCAGCCGACCCTCCAGCCAGGCGAGACGCTTGGCGCACATCTCGCCATGGCCATGGCCCGGCACCACGGTGTCGAGCCCGATCAGGCGAACGTCGTGGCCCTCGATCGTGTAGTGCAGGAAGCCGTCGTCGTTCTTCATGTAGCCATCCGACCCGAATTCGGCGAAGAGCTCGGCGCGGCGGTCGTGGTTGCCGGGCACGAGATAGACCGGCATGGACAAGGGCTCGAGGATCTCGCGCAATACTTCATACTCGGCGGCCAGCCCGCAGTCGGTGAGATCGCCTGTGGCGATCACCAGGTCGGGCTTGCGCGGCAGCGACTCGATGGCGGCCACCGCCGCCTCGAGCATGGCGTTGGTGTCGACCCGCTCGTAGGCGACCTTGCCGCGCGGGCGGACATGCAGGTCGGTGATCTGGGCGATCATCATGGTCAGGACTCCTTCAGCTACGCGGGCGATGGCTATGGCAGCTTCAACGACGTCGTCTCGGCATAAGGCCGCATCAGATCGTCGGCCTTCTTCTGGGCGTCCTTGACGGCCTGGTCGGCCTTCTTCTTGCCGTTCATGAGCGCCTGGATCTCGTCTTCCAGCGCCTTGCGCACGGCCACGGTCTGGTAGGTCGCGAACCACGGTTTGGCGTAGGGCAGCTGGTCGAGCGCCACCTTGGCGTCCGGGTTCTTGGCGATGAACTGCTTCATCTCCGGCTTGTCGTAGGCCGACTTGCGCGGCGCGAAGTAGCCGGTGAAGCGGCTCCAGCCGCCCAGCGTGTCGGTCGAGGACAGCCACTTGATGAACTTCCAGCCGGCCTTCTTGCTCTCCTCGTTCTGGCCCGCGAACATGACCAGCGAGGCGCCGCCGATCGGCACGGCGTTGCGCACGTTCTTCGGCACGAAGGCCACGTCGTACGGCGTCTTCATGTTCTCGCGGATGAACGACAGCGAGCCGGTCGACAGCAGCACCATCGAGGCCTTGCCGGCGAAGAACGCCGTCGACACGCCGCCCGCCTCGGTGACGCCCTGCGGCATCACCTTGTGCTTGAAGATCAGGTCCTCGACGAAGCGCGCCGCGCCCAGCATGGAAGGCTGGTCATAGTAGACCTCGCCGCCGTAATCCTCGTTGAAGTAGCGGCCGCCGTTTGAGAGCGACAGCGCCTCCATCAGCCAGCCGAGATAGTCGTAGCCCGCCGGCATCATGAAGCCCGAGCGGTCGCCCTTGGTGAGCTTCTTGGCGGCATCGACCATCTCCGCCCAGGTACGCGGCGGCTTGGCGGGGTCGAGGCCCGCTTCCTTGAAGTGCTCGACGTTGTAGTAGAGCAGCGGCGTCGAGTTGTGGAACGGCACGCCGTAGAGCTCGCCGTCGACCGTGGCGTTGGCGTGCAGGGCGGGCCAGAAATCCTTGAGGAAATCCTCGCGCGTCGTCTCGTCGGCCTTGAGCATGGGCTCGAGCGAGATGATGTCGCCGGAGAGCTTCAGGTCGACATTGAAGTTGGCGCTCATCAGCACGACCGAGGGCGGCTTGCCGGCCTTGGCTGCCGCCTGCGCCTTGAGCTTGGTGTCGTCGTAGCCGCCGGTGTAGGAGGCCACCACCTCCACTTCCTTCTGGCTCTCGTTGTAGAGCTTGACCAGCCGCGTCATCTCGCGCGCGAGCTTGCCCTCGACGGGAACCGGGAAGAAGAAATCGATCTTGGTCTGCGACCACGCCGGCCATGCGGCCGTCGCCAGCGAGAGCGCGAGAGCGCCCCATGCCAAACGTGCCATTCTCATTGTTGTGCCTCCTTAGCCTTTCACACCACTGAATACGAAGCTGTCGACGAAACGGCGCTGGAAGGCGACGAAAGCCACCGCCAGCGGCGCCATGACGAGAAGCGTGCCGGCCGCCAGCACGCCCCATTCCTTGCCGCCCTCCGCGCCGCGCGTGAAAGCGGCGAGGCCGATGGTGAGCGTCTGGTTGTCGGGCGAGCTGATCACCATCAGCGGCCACAGGAACTCGTTCCAATGGGCGGTGACCGAGACGATGGCGAAGGCGATCAGGCCGGGCTTGGCCATCGGCAGCAGCACGTACCAGACGATCGCCCACCACGGCGCGCCGTCGATGGCGGCGGCCTCCTCGAAGTCGCGCGGCAGGGCAAGGAAGGTCTGGCGCATCAGGAAGGTGCCGAAGGCCGAGGCGAAGTACGGCGCCATCACGCCGGGCAGCGTGTCGTAGAGATGCAGGTCCACGACCGTCGACAGGTTGGGCACGATCAGCGCCGGCGGCACCAGCATGAGCTGCAGCAGGAAGGCGTAGAACAGGGCGTCGCGTCCGGGAAAGCGCAGGCGGGCGAAGGCGTAACCCGCGAGACTCACCGTGACGCACTGCACGGCCAGTACGCCCACCACGACGATGAGGGTGTTGATGTAGTAGAGGCCGAAAGAGCCGCTATCGAGGGCGTTGCGGAAGTTCGCCAAGGTCGGTGCGAAGTCGGGCCACAACGAAGCCATGCCGGCGCTGCCCGCGCTCTCCGGCCGGAACGAGGCGATCACGGTCCACAGGAACGGGCTCGCCCACAGGAAGGCCAGCGTCGACAGGAGCGCGGCGAGCAAGGCGGCCGAGAGGTGTTTCCTACGCCGCACCGCGCGCTCCGCGTTCCATGATCCGGAGCGAACCCAGCGAGATCGCCAGCAGGATGGCGACGCTCATCAGCGTGGCGGCGGCGGCCTTGCCGTACTCGAAGTTCTCGTGCGCCGACTGGAAGATGTAATAGAGCAGGAGGTTGGTGGCGTTGGACGGCCCGCCGCGCGTCAGCACGATCACATGGTCGACGCTGGTCAGGAGCTGGATCAGGGCAATGACGACCACGAAGGCTGTGGTCGGCGCGAGCGCCGGCAGGATGACAAAGCGCAGGCGCTGCCAGGCGTTGGCGCCGTCGATCATCGCCGCCTCGATCGTGTCGCGCGGCACGTTCTGCAGGCCGGCAATATAGAACAGCATGTAGTAGCCCGCGTTCTTCCACACGGTGAGGCCGATCACCGACCACAGAGCGACGTCGGAATCGCCCAGCCAGTTCGGGCCCTGCAGGCCGATCTTGGCGAGGTAGTAGTCGAGCAGGCCGACGCGCGGCAGGAAGATGAAGAAGAACAGCGAGGCCGCCGCCACCAGCGGCACCAGCGACGGAAAGAAGAACACCGTGCGCAGGACGGCCGAAAGGCGCGTCGAGCGCTGCACGGCCAAAGCGAAGGCAAGCGCCAGCACCAGGGTCGGCACCAGCACGCCCACGGCATAGACCAGATTGTTGAGCGCGGCCTGGCGGAAGGCGGGATCGGCCAGCACCTTGGCGTAGTTGCCCAGGCCGACGAAGGTCGTGGCGGCGCCCGTCCCGTGCGGCTTGTCGTAAAACGATTCGACCAGCACCCGCACCACCGGCAGGTAGGTGAACAAAACGAGGAACAGCAACGACGGCGCCAGCAAGCCATAGGGCAGCAGCCGCAGCTTGCGACGCCGCACGGGGACCGCCGCCACCTGTATGCCGTCGAGGACTCCGGTCGTGCCGGCTAAGCTCATGGGCCGCTGCATAGGCAGGGCGGAATAAGACGGGGTTACGGAACCGCTACGCTTGTGTGACGCTAACCCTGGCAATGGGGATAATGGGCTGATGTCTTTCGTGCACCCTCTGGTCGTCGGTTTCCTGGTGGCGCTGGGCGTCGGCCTGCTGATCGGCATCGACCGCGACATGAACAACAAGCCTGTGGGAATGCGGACCCTGGCGCTGGTCGCTCTCGGCTCCGCCCTGGTCTCGATCTCCGTGATCGAGTTCCAGAATCTGCGCGATCACCCGGATGCGATCTCCCGGGTCATTCAGGGCGTCGTTGCCGGCGTGCTGACCGGCGTCGGCTTCATCGGCGCCGGCGTCATCCTCCACGACGCCAAGGCGAAGACCGTGCACGGCCTCACGACCGCGGCGACGGTCTGGATCGCGGCAGGACTCGGCATCGCATGCGCGCTGGGAGCCTGGCTGCTGGTCGGCGCTGCCATCGCCGTGACGCTGCTGGTGCTATTCGTGCTCGGCTGGGTCGAGCGACGGCTCGGATTGAAATAGCGGGCATACCAAATGATACGGAAGAGGTCGGCGTAAGACGGCAGTATCCGCGACGGATTTGATTCGGAGCAGAGATGACCGACGCGAAGTTTCTGCGGGAGCAACTCGTGCTGATCCGGGAACTGGCAGAGAAGGCGGATCCCCACATCAGGACGCGACTGCTCGCATTGGCTGAGAAATACGAGCGACGGCTCGCGGACCAGAACCGGGCGACGCAAAGCCGGTTCTGACGGCTCCTCGCGCGAGCCGGATCACTGGAAACATCACCTGCCCTGTTGCCTGCCCGCGCCATCCCGACCATATTGCCGCCATGACAAAAAAGCCCTTCCGCCTCTCACCCTACCAGGTCCAGTTCCTGATCGTCGTCGGCTTCGCCTCGGTCGGCTATGCGCTTTATCTGCGCTACCTCGCGATCGAGCTGTCGCAGGTCGCGCTCGCCTGCGACGCCGGGCTGCAGACGCTGCTCTGCAAGGCGCGGTCGGTCTCGACGGTGCTGTTCAAGAATTCGGTGTTCGGCATCGTCGCGCTGGTGGTTGCGACGCTGAACCTGATGCGGCCGTCGATCGTGCTGCTCACCGTCGGCATCGTCGCCGCCGGCCTCGGCATCGTGCTCTACAATGTTGTGCTGTCCGGACTGGCGATCGGCCTGTTCATCCTTGGGTTTGCTCGGCCCGCGCCCGCCACAGCGTAAGCGCGAACAACAGATAGATCGTGCAGGTCCACAGCGACTGCCAATTGTCGCGGCCCTCGTTGAACAGCACGAAGACGGCCGACAGCGCCAGCACGCCAGCGAACACCGATTCCGCGATCGGACGCTGGCCGATCTGCGGCCGGTTCAGCATCAAAAGCGCGAACGGCACCACCGCCATCGTCAGCGCGGCGTAGGGGAAATCCTTGTAGCGCGGGTCGAACACGAAACCGAGCGCGGTGTCGGCCGCGATCACCGCCGTCACCGCGAGCGTCAGGCCGAGCACGGCGGTGAGCTTCGACCATTTGCGGCCCTCGCGCGGGCCGAGCAGATCGAGAAAGCTCGGAAGGCTGCGGCCGATCACCATCGCCTGCGCGCAGAAGATCGGCGACAGGATTCCGGCCGCGAGCAGCGCGCCCCAGAGCAGCCAGCCGCCGATGCCGTAGCTCTCGTAATACATCTTGTCGGCGCCGATCCCGAGCAGGCTGCCCGCCGTCGTCGCCGAGATGGCGACCCCGAGCCAGGCCGAGAAGCGCGGCGTCCACGGCCGACGGCGCAGCGTGATCATCGCCACCGCGAACACCAGCACGCACAGACCCATGCCGGCGCCCATGTACCATTTCCAGAGCGGGAAATTGCTGATCGGCTGACCCGGAGGATATTTCAGGGTCCGGCGCACCGAATCGTACA
>LNAP01005713.1_pt1 | contig 10968 bp, 10 predicted proteins | sample 602601 | NCBI WGS metagenome assembly LNAP01 (sample SAMN02440304, study PRJNA202911) | soil metagenome | biome: Subtropical and temperate rainforests or woodlands; isolation source: soil samples (1 kg each in a 20% v/v slurry with milli Q water) were... ...
CTTCATGGCGCCGGAGACGCAGGCCATGCAGGCCGACGATTCGAGCAATCCCGGCATGCTCTGGGTTCTGCAGGGTGCCGGATTGTGGACGCAGGAAGCCGGCCCGGCGGGCCAGTCCTGCGCCAGCTGCCACGGCGAGGCGGAGGACAGCATGCGCGGCGTCGCAGCCCGCTATCCCAGCCTCGATACGGCCAGCGGCAAGCCCATCGACCTCACCGGCCGCATCGCCCAATGCCGCAGCGAACGCCAGGGTGGCGCGCCACTGGCGCGCGAGAGCGACGAGCTTCTGGGCCTCACCACCTTCGTTGCGCACCAATCGCGCAGCATGCCGATCACGCCCCCCGACGACGCCCGCCTCACGCCGTTTCGCGACGCCGGGCGCCAGATCTTCACGACCCGCATGGGCCAGCTCGACCTCGCCTGCGCGTCCTGCCACGACGACAACTGGAACCAGCGCCTCGCCGGCAGCGCCGTCACCCAGGCGCACCCCACCGGCTATCCCCTGTACCGGCTGGAATGGCAGGGCATCGGCTCGCTGCAGCGCCGCATGCGCAACTGCATGATCGGCGTGCGCGCCGAGCCCTTCGCGTCCGGGTCTGACCAATTCATCGCGCTGGAGCTCTACCTCATGCAGCGCGCCGTCGGCATGGCGATGGAAACGCCCGGCGTACGCCCCTGAGCGGCTTTGCTTCCCCAGAACGGTTCCGGCCTGACGAATTCACCCTGCGTGCGAGCGCCGAGCCGTGCAGATAGGCAGGCCCGGACGACAGGAGGCCAGATACGTCAAATGGACAGATACGCCTCGCTGATGGCGGGATCCTGGGCCAGTTCCGCCGACACCCCGCCCCGCGTGACGCGGCCGTTCTCGATGATATAGGAGCGGTGGGACAGCTCGAAGGCGGTCATCACATCCTGCTCGACCAGCAGAATGGTCTGGCCGGCCTTGTTGAGCGCTCCCAGAGCGTCGCCGAGGTGCTCCACCATGCGCGGCGACAGGCCGAGGGACAGTTCATCGATCATCAGCAGGCGCGGGCGGGACATGATGCCCCGACCGACCGCGCACATCTGCTGCTCGCCGCCGGAAAGCGTGGTGGCGTCCTGCCGCTGCCGATCGCGCAGAATGGGAAACAACTCCAGCACCCATTCCAGGTCGTCCGCCACCGCCTTCTTGTCGGTGCGCAGGTACGCGCCAAGTAGCAGATTGTCCCGAACCGTCAGGCCGCGAAACAGCCGCCGTCCTTCCGGTACATGGGCGATGCCGGCCGTGAGAACGACGTCGGGCCTGGCGCCGCCGATCTCGACCCCATTGAAGCGGATCGACCCCGAGCCCGGGGTCAGCTGCCCCGAAATGGTGCGCAGCAGCGTGCTCTTTCCGGCCCCGTTGGAGCCGACCAGCGCGACCACCTCGCCAGGCTGGACCACGAGGTCCATGCCCCACAGCACCTGTATCTGGCCGTAGCCGGAGGTGACTCCCTGCAGGGCGAGCAAAGGCTCAGCCATGGTGCATCTCCCTCAGGCGGGCGGCGAACTTCTGGCCGAGATAAGCCTCGATGACACGCTCATCGGCGACAATCTCGGCGCTGGGGCCGTCGGCGATAAGCTGCCCGTGATGCAGCACCAGCAGGCGCTTGGAGAGCGAGAGCACCACCTTCATGAGATGCTCGATGATGAGCACGGAGATGCCGCGCTCGGCGATCTTGCGAATGAGTGCGAGCGCCTCGTCAATTTCGGACGAGTTGAGGCCGGCATTCACTTCGTCGAGCATCAGCACCTTGGGATCCATCGCCAGGCTCTTGGCCAGTTCCAGCCGCTTGCGCGCGGCGAGCGCCAGATTGGCCGCCGGCCGGTCCGCTAATGGAGCGAGCCCGACAAATTCGAGGCTTTGCATCGCCTTGTCGCGCGCGTCGCCGATCGACGCCGCCCGACCGCCGAACAGCGCGCCGGCGGTGACATTGTCGAGCACCGACATGGAGGGAAAGGGCTGGACGATCTGGAAGGTGCGCGCCAGCCCGCGACGCGCGGCCTGATGAGGCTTCTGCAGCCCGACATCCGCCCCCTCGAACATTATGCGGCCGGAGGAGCGTCGCAGATTGCCGGTCACGACGTTGACGAGCGTCGTCTTGCCGGCGCCATTGGGCCCGATCAGGCCAACCACCTCGCCCTCCCCGAGCGAGAACGAGACATCGGTCAGCGCCTTCAGCCCGCCAAAGTGCTTGCAGACGCCGTCGAGGCGGAGAATGGGCTCGCTCACGCCGCACCTCTCGAACGCCGAAATTTACGCAGTACGGCCAGGCTGAGCAGACCGTCGGGCAGGAAGAAGATCAGAACCACGATGACGCCACCGAGAATGGCACGGTTCCAGTCGATGAAGTTCGCCCAGAAAAACTCTTCCAGCATCACGAAGGCCGCCGCCCCAAGCGCCGGCCCGATGATGGTGCCGGCACCTCCGAGGATCGCCATAACGGCGACCTTCACGGTCATGACGATCTGGAAGGAATCGGTCGGGTCGATATAGCCTGTCCACGAGGCATAGGCCGCTCCGGCCATGGCGCAGAACACGGCGGAGAGCGTGTAGGCGGCGACCTTGTAAACGGTGGTGTCGACGCCGACCATGGCGGCGGCATCCTCGTTCTGATGAATGCACCGCAAGCCGAAGCCGAGACGTGAGCGGTCGACGACAATGGTTGCGGCGATGCTCATGGCGAGGATGGCGAGCATCACATACAGGAAGAAGCGCATGATCTGCTCGGGCGAACCCTGGAGCAGCGGGAGGTTCAACCCATCGCCCCCGCCCGTGACGCTCGACCATGAGGAGACGATGAGCCGGCACAGTTCAACGACGGCAATCGAGCCGATGGCGAAATAATGCCCGCGTAGCCGAAGGATGATGCCGCCGAGCACGGCGGCGAACGCAGCCACCGCCACGGCGGCGATGCTCCAGGCAAGCATCATGGGGATGCCCTGCCGCTGGCACAGCGCGCCGACATAGGCGCCAAGCCCAAAGAACGCCGCTGTCGAGAACGACGGATAGCCGGTGAAGCCGCCGATGAAGTTCCACGATGTCGCCAGCGCCCCATACATGGCGACGATGGCGGCGGTGCGCACCACATAATTGTCGCCGTACAGCGGCGCCGCGGCCAGAACCGCCAGGCCGGCGAGGATCGAGAGATAGAGCGCAAGCTGTCTCATTCGTACCCCTTTACCCCGACGAGGCCGGTGGGGCGTGTCAGCAGCAGCACCAGCATGAGCAGGAAGCCGGCCGTCATCGCCTGCTGCGGTCCGAACCAGTGACCCGCGAAGCTCTCCACCAGGCCAAGAACCAGTCCGCCGACCAGCGCCCCGGGCACCGACCCGAGGCCGCCGACCACGCAGACCACGAAGGCCTTGCCGAGCCAGATGCCGGTGACGTTGGTGGTGATGGGAAAGACGGTGGCGAAGACGACGCCCGCGACCCCTGCCATCAGTGCGCCAATACCGAACGTAATCGCATAGATCCGGTCGGTACGGATGCCCATCAGCTCGGCGGCGGTACGGTCCATGCGGACCGCCACGATAGCCCGGCCAATGCTGGAGCCGCGCATCACCGCATAGAGCATCAGCGTCAGAAGCAGCGCGAGCACGGTGCCGAAAAGGCGATCCACCGGCAGTGTCACCGGGCCGATGCTGATGGCGCCGAGGTCCAGCGTGATACGGCGTGGCGTCGCCGTGAAGAAATAGGTCATCAGGTTGTACAGGATCATGTCCAGCCCGAAGGTCAGCGTCAGTGTGGTGAGCACCGGCGCGCTGACGACCTTGTTGATTACGCCACGCTGCAGCGCGAAACCGAGCGCGAACATGAGAACCGCCACGACCGGCAGCATCACCAGGGGATGGATGCCGTAATAGTGCCAGGCGAAATAGGTCAGATACCCCCCCAGCACGATGAATGAGCCGTGGAGCATGTTGATGACGTTCAGTACGCCCCATACCAGCGAGAAGCCGACAGCCAGGCAGGCATAGAGCGCGCCGAGCATCAGGCCGTTAGTTATGGTCTGAAGATAGATGGCCATGGGCCCTCTCGCGCCGCGCGGACTGGACGGGCGTCCCGGTTGTCGGTGCATCCGGCGGGAGAGGCATCCCCTCTCCGCCGGTTTGATCTGACAGTGCCGCCACATTCACCGAATGTGGCGATCCACTATCACCGCCTGGCACAAGCGCTCGATCACTTGGACATCGCGCTCACGTGGGTTTCGCCATCATTTGGGCATCGCGACCATATCGGCGTTCTTGATGTTTGCCGGCGCCAGGACTTTGATTGCCTCGCCCTGCACCTGGATGATGGGCAACTCGCGGGTCAGGTTCATGCCGTTGGGGCCGAACTTGATCGGGCCGTAGAAGGTTTCGATGTCGGTGCTGGCGATGGCATCGCGCAGCTTCGCCTTGTCGAGCGAGCCGGTGCGCTTGACCGCGTCGGCAATGACTTCGCCGGCCGCCGCGCAGGAGCCGTGCACATAGTCCGGATCGGCGCCGTTCGTCTTTGCCTGGAAGGCCTTGTAGAATTCCGCCGTCGTCGGCCACACGCCCTGTCCGGAATAGTTGGTGGCGTGATGCCACCAGCTCGATGAGGTCACGCCGTCAGCAAGCTTGCCCAGGCCCTCGGAGAATTCCTTGTAGGACGGCCCGGTGACCATGGTGACGATCGGCGCGGTAACGCCAAGATCCTGCATCTGCTTGCGGGCCAGGATCAGATCCTGCGTGTAGCCTGTCACGTAGATCCAGTCCGCATTGGCTGCCTTGATGGAAGAAAGCGCCGCAGCGTGGTCCATGGTGCCGACCGGGTAGAGCTCCTTATACGAGACGGTCAGGCCTTCGGCGGCCGCGGCCTTGGCAATGCCTTCGGCCATGGATTTCGGAAACACGTCGTCGCGGCCGAGCACGGCGATGGACTTGGTTTCCGGGAACTTCTCCTTGAAGAACTTCACCATTGCCGTGGTCATGCCGCCATTCGGCGAGAGTGTGCCGAAGAGGTATTTCAGCGTCTGGTCGAACACGCTTTCGGACGAGGCGACGCAGGCGATGGTCGGAATCTGGTAGCGCTCGCCGACGCCCGCCACGATCTTGGTGTGGCCCGAGCCGAACGGCGCGAACAGGAACTGCACCTTGTCGTCATTGATGAGCTTCTCGGCGAGCTGGCTCGCGCGCTGACCTTCGGACTGGTAGTCGTACTCGATCAGCTCGACTTTCATCTTCTTGCCGCCGACATCGATACCGCCAGCAGCGTTGATCTTCTCGACCCACATTTTCCAGACAAGATCCTGCTTCTTGCCCTCGTCGGCGAGGCCGCCGGTCAGCGCGAGCGGAGCGCCGATCTTGATGGTTTCCTGCGCCGAGGCTGACGAGGCAGTTCCTGCCAGCGCGAAGAACAGCGCGGTGGCCAGCAGGCGGGAGCGGTTTGCAGCGCTCGTGGGACGGCGAAGGTCTCGTTTGAACATATGCCAGCTCCTGTGCTCGTGGGAATGAGAACGCACCCTGCTTGCAGGGCGTTTACGCGCAGGACATCCGACGAGCACCCGGTCGCCGCCAGATGGTATGGTGTGCTATGTAACCATACGACTTTGTATATTTTGCTCAATCTCCAAAGCGGCTTAGCTATGCGCGAATTTTGTGCGCCCCTTGCCTCTCGCAAGGGCAACCTATGCTGCCGCCAGCTCCCATAAGGCAGACTCGGGCATCCCTTACGAAAGGCTCGGGAACGTAAAGTGGCTGGGTGAGCCGATACGTCTTCGAACTCTATGTCGGCATCATCCAGCGAAGGCCGCCAAGGCGATGCTGGCCCTTGCTGAGGAGACCGACCGGCTCAACAGGCAGCACCGTTCATCGGCAGAATTCGATCGCCAGGAGCTTACCCAAACAAAACAGCCATCCGCGAGATCGTGCGGTGATCGAGCAAGTCGGGCTCCACCGTGCGTGCGAATGCGTCGCAAGAGACCGAGAAGCCTCGGAAGGCTCAACCAGCTCCCCGTCTGCCAGTGGGACCTCGCGAGTGTCGGAGCGGTTGAGTCACGGGCTTGACCCGGGAATCCATTCTTGCGGCGTTAGGATGCGTGAAAGTTGGGTCCCCGGGTCAAGCCCGGGGATGAGGGCGTATGAGAGAGCTGTCGCGGCTGGCGTCGTTCCGAGAGGGCTTTGGAAGGCGGTGGCTAACCCTCACACGAACATCATTGCCCTAGCCGCTTGCAAGCCCCGCCAGCCTTGCCGCGATCACCAAAGGCTCGCCGGTCAGCTTGAACGTCTTCAGCCGTGCGCTGGCGCCTGCCAGCAGTTCCACCGAGGACGCCGGAACGCCGCAGGCCTTCGCCAGCAGCTTGGCGAGCGCGGCATTGGCCTTGCCGTCCTCCGGCGCCACGCAGACGCGCGCTTTCAGCGCCAGCCGCCCGTCGGCGAGGCTGACCAACCCCTCGATCGCATCCCGGCCGCCGCGCGGCGTCGCCCGCACGGTGAGCACCACGCCGTCATCGGCCAGCGACCACGCCGTGGTCATAGGCTACGCCAGGATCTCGAACACGAGATTGCGGATGAAATACAGCCCGATGATCAGCAGCACCGGGGAGATGTCGATGCCGCCGAGATTGGGCAGCACCCGCCGCAGCGGGGCGAGCACCGGCTCGGTGACGCGCCACAGGAACTCGCCGAGGTTCCGCACGAACGGGTTCTGCGGATTGACGACGTTGAACGCCACCAGCCACGACAGGATGGCCGAGGCGATGAGGATCCAGACGTAGAGCGTGATCAGAGTGTCGAACAACCAGAGAAGCGAGTACATCGCGAGCCTCGACCGGGGACGGCGGCATAATGCCGGACAGCAGGATGCTTAATGGCGCCGCCGCATTGCGGCAACCCCGTTCACGCCACATCGCGCGCGAAGCAGGTGGGAACTTGCCGAACCCGCCTTGACATGACGCGGGCGCGGACCGTACAAGGCGCGCCTGACGATTGGGGCTGTAGCTCAGTTGGGAGAGCGCGTCGTTCGCAATGACGAGGTCAGCGGTTCGATCCCGCTCAGCTCCACCAGTCGTCCCTGATATTTCCGTGACAACGCGAAGCTGGATATTCCGGCGCGAAGCTATCCGCCCTCGGCGGATAATCCCGTGTGCCGGCAGGCGTAACGACGTGCCATAGAAGATCGGCTCAAGGCCGCCTCGCTTGAGAACGCTCGTCCGGACGGGTAGAATCGCCAGCGTGAGCCGGGGCGCGCGTGGAGCCTCTCGGCTGTATGGATCCATAAAGCGAATGAACGTCGCAAGTTTCACACGGCTGTTGTCGCCGGCCCCGGCGCATATCCGGATGCAGCCGGTTCGGCCGGCGTTCTTTTTTACCTTCCTTATCGTCGTGTCCCTGGCGTTCCTGCTGCAGATCTCCGGCATCTCGATTGGCCGATGGGGCCTCGATGCCGGCCAGCTCCTCGCCGCGATGCAAACGGAGGGTGCTTTTGGCGCCCAGAGTGTTGCGGATTATGTGGTGGCGTTTGTTACGCCCTATCTGCGTATCGGCCCGTTCTATAACGGCGTCACGACCATCGGCCTGTCCCTCATGACGGCCCGCATCCTTTACCAACTCAAATTCCATGAACAGATTCTGATATTATTTATTCTTTTCCCGATTTTCTTTCAGCTACAGTTTGTTTCAAAGGAAGCCATCATAATAATATACGTCATCATTATTTTCTTTTTCTTCTACATTATAAAGAATGAAATATTTAGATTTTGCTTTATTGTCGCTACCATGCTGTTAATGGCGACTTTCTTTCGCAGTTACTACTTCATATCGCTCGCATGTGCGGGCTGTTTCTTCTTCTTTAGAGGGTTGCGTCTGTGGACGGTTCTCTTGCTGGGCCTGCTGTTGAGTGCAATGGTCGATTCGGTGCGTGAACAGCTTTTGACCACCCGCTATTTTATCTATTATGGCGTCTCCATGGATGCCAGAAGCCTTCTTCCGCTGTTGTTTTCTGGGTTTTCGTGGACCGACTTCATCGGCAATTACGTCGTATCCGCGTTTTTCTTCATGTTCCCGCTCGCTCTCGGCCAGCGGGTACAGGAATTGTACATGCAGATTTACGTCGTGATTATCTTCGCGACCACGCTGTCGGCCTTCAGATACGGAAACCGGATGCTGGCATCGCTGTTCCTTGGCCTGCTTGTCACGTTTCCGCTGTTCGTCGCCGAGTTGGGCACGCTGATCCGCCATGTGAGCGGCGTGGCGCCTATCCTGTTCTGCTCGTTGTTCTTCTCCGAATCCACGGCCAAGGTGAAGCGCGTCGTCCGGCGAGGACGGCCGGTGAGGTACCACCGAAACGCGCCGCCAACGGCCGCGACGTCGGGTTGAGGTTTTCCTTTCCCGCCTTCGCGGCTGCGGATACATTCAGGTGCCCGGCACGCCGCATCGGCTGACCCGGTCCCCCTTTGATGGCGAAGGACCTTTGCAGGCGCATGCTCGTCTCGGTTTACATACCGACCAAGAACCGCCTGGCATTGCTGAAGCGCGCCGTCGAGTCCGTGCTGGCGCAGACCTATGCTCCGATCGAGCTGGTCGTTGCCGACGATGGTTCGACCGACGGCTCGCGTGAGTATCTCGCGCAGATGCAGGCGGCGGGGCGGCTCAAGGCGGTGTTCCTGCCGGTCGGCATGGGCGCGTGCGTCGCGCGAAACCTTGCCATCTCGCAGGCGAGCGGCACCTTCGTGACCGGCCTCGATGACGACGACTACTTCACGCCCGATCGCATCGAGAAGTTCGTGGCGACGTGGGAAAAGGCGGCCGGGGAAGGCCGCGTTCTCGCCGGGGTGTTCGATTCCGTCTGCGAGGTCCGTCCGCACGGCCGGTCGATCCGCCGCACACGCACGGCAGTCAGCGCCGAGGAACTCCGGCGCAGCGGGCTGGTCGGGAACCAGCTTTTCTCGTTGCGTGAGTATTACATCGGCGCCGGACTGTTCGATCCTGCCATGCCGATCTGGCAGGATTGGGATCTCTGGGTGCGCATCGGCAAGATGTATGGCGATTTTGTCGGGCTGAATGCCAGCACCTACATCATCGACGCCGCCCATGATTATAACCGGATCACCCGCAAGCCCGGCTTCATGGTCAGGCATGGGGTGAACATGTACCTGCACAAGCACGGCCCGTTCACCGCCTCGCAACGCGCGGCGATACTGGTGTCGATGGCGGGATATCCGCAGGTCAGGCTGAGCGCAATGGAGCTGGCGCTGCTGCTCGGCACCGGCAATTTGCTGGCGCTGTCGAAATACGCGGTTCGCCGCACCTTCGGCGACAATGCCTATGAGAAGCTGAAATTTGCGACGGTTTTGAGTTCCGGGCGACGTGTAAGCTCAGGCGCGGAGTAAGCGTCTCCAGAGCGGGCTGCCGCGCTGGTCACATCAACGCCGGCTGCCGAGAGACGTCGCGTGGTCGAGCATCGACCTGTTTATCGCGGCATAGGCTCGGCGCACGCTCTCTGCGCCGTACAAGCGCCGAACCGTCTCCTGCGCCGATACCGATCGTTCCCATGCCGCGTCGGGGTGGGCAATCATCTGCTCGACGGCGTCCGCGATGGTCTCCGGCGACCGATCGTCGAGAATGATCATGTTGTCGTCGCTGCCATAGTCGCAAATCCCGCCCACACGCGGCGCAACGACCGGGATGCCGGCATGCATGGCTTCGAGGGCGACGATGCAGAGCCCTTCATGGAGGCTCGTGAGCACGAATGCGTCGTAGCTGTTGTGTGCCGTCCAGTTGCCGACGAAGCCGGGCATGGACAGCAAATCCTGAACCCCCTCGTCTCCCGCCAGATCGGTGAGTTCCTGGCGCAGCGGCCCTTCGCCCAGGATCTCGGCATGGACCTCGATCCCGCGCCCCCTGAGGACGCGCAGCGCCTGAACGAGCACCCGATGATTCTTCACCGGCGTGAGGCGCCCCGCAGAGACGAGGCGAAGCGGCCGGGATGAGGGTCGATGGGGCGGCGGCGTGCTCTCGCCGAACGAAATGAGCGGCACTATGTGACGATACTGTGGGTGTCGAAAATAAAGTCGCTGCTGAACAACCGTTTCAGTGAGAGGGCTATCCGAGAACATGATGTCGACAAGAGGAGATGTGATCCGAAACAGCCATTCATAGAGCTTGTTGGCAAGGTGTGTGTTGTGCTCGAAGGATATGACGACCTTGGTTACCAAGGCGGATGCGACAATCCGGCCAATAATATTTGCCTGCGGCAATGACAGGACGACGATGTCCGGCCTTTCCTTTCTTATATAGGAAAACAGACGGGCGCTGGCCCGGACGAGGTCGAGGGCTCTCATCCTCGGACGGTCGACGAGGATGAGGGGCTCTATTCCATCGCGCTGAAGCTCGGGTATCAGCTCGCCGCTGCCGCGGATCAGCGAGGCGACCGTGAGGTCGAAGCCATCGAACAGTCCGCCCTGTATGAGGGTCTTGAGGCCAATTTCCGCACCGCCCAGATTGAAGGCATTGACCAGATATAGGATTTTCATCTTGCGTCAGACATGCATTCTTCTGAGGACACCTGCGGAGCTTCGCCAATAAAAAGAAAATCGCGGCACGCCGTGATCTCGTGCCAAATCTTAAACGGCCTACCATATGGCTTGCCAAGCAGTCTCTCTAGAGCATGGGCGTGGGAATTCAGAGTGCGACCCTTGCATATCCTGCATGTCATAACCCGCCTCATTCGCGGCGGTGCCGACGAGAACACGCTGATCTCATGCAATGCGCAGGCCGAGCAGGGCCACCGTGTCACGCTGGTCTACGGGCAGGAATGGCATCAGGACATGCTCGACAAGCTGCATCCCGGCGTCGAGGCGATCCCGCTGCCGAGCCTGGTGCGCCCGCTCTCCCCGCTGGATGATGTGAAGGCGACCCTTGCCGTGCGCAGCCTGTGCCGGTCCCGGCGCCCGGATATCGTCCACACCCACACCAGCAAGGCCG
>LNAP01005715.1_pt1 | contig 10968 bp, 13 predicted proteins | sample 602601 | NCBI WGS metagenome assembly LNAP01 (sample SAMN02440304, study PRJNA202911) | soil metagenome | biome: Subtropical and temperate rainforests or woodlands; isolation source: soil samples (1 kg each in a 20% v/v slurry with milli Q water) were... ...
TTCGGGCCTTCGTAAAAGCAGTCCACCGGACACACTTCTACGCAGTCGGTGTACTTGCACTTGATGCAGTTGTCGGTGACGACGAAGGTCATTTCTAATTTTCTCCTCAGGCGGCGGCAGCGAAACCCCTTCTGGCAGGGCTCGCGAGGTTTGGGAGCGATAGTCTGCAGGCCAGGCTAAAAGCCCGCAGCATCCCAAACCGCGCGAGATTCTATCAGCTTGCACGCGTCTGCGTTAGACCCGTGTCTTCAGTGCATAGAGCAATTCCAACGCTTTTCGTGGAGTCAAGTCGTCCAGGTCAAGCTTTGCCAACTCATCCAGTACCGGGTGGGGCAGGCTGGCGAACATATCGCTCTGCATGGGCACACCCGGTTTGCTGGTGGCCTTGGCTGGGCTTGCAACCACGGTTTCGTGGGGCAGGGCGGTGGTTTCCAGGCGGCTGAGGTGCTCGCGGGCGCGCAGGATCACATCGTTCGGCACACCGGCCAACTGGGCCACGGCCAGGCCGTAACTCTGGCTGGCCGGCCCTGGCAGCACATGGTGCAGGAACACGATGCGCTCGTTGTGCTCGGTGGCATTGAGATGCACGTTAGCCACCAACGGCTCGCTTTCCGGCAGCACGGTCAGTTCGAAATAGTGGGTGGCGAACAGCGTGTAGGCCCGCAGGTGGGCCAGGCGCTCGGCAGCAGCCCAGGCCAGGGACAGGCCGTCGAAGGTACTGGTGCCGCGCCCCACTTCGTCCATCAGCACCAGGCTGCGGTCGCTGGCATTGTGCAGGATATTGGCGGTTTCGCTCATTTCCACCATAAAGGTCGAACGGCCACCGGCCAGGTCATCGCTGGAGCCGATCCGGGTGAAGATGCGGTCTACCAGGGACAGCTCGCAACTGGCCGCCGGCACAAAGCTGCCGATATGCGCCAGCAGCACGATCAAGGCGGTCTGGCGCATGTAGGTGGATTTACCGCCCATGTTCGGACCGGTGATCACCAGCATGCGGGTATCGTCGTCTAGCGACAGATCGTTGGCCACGAACGGCGTGGTCAGCACTTGCTCCACCACCGGGTGGCGACCCTGGACGATGCGCATGCACGGCTCGCCGACAAAACGCGGGCAGTTCAGGTCAAGGTTCAGGGCGCGCTCGGCAAGGTTGCTCAACACATCCAGCTCGGCCAGGGCCGCAGCGGTGTCCTGCAGCGGTGCCAGCTTGCCGATCAGGTCTTCGAGCAGGGCTTCATAGAGCATCTTTTCCCGGGCCAGGGCGCGGCTCTTGGCCGACAGCGCCTTGTCTTCGAATTCTTTGAGCTCAGGGGTGATAAAGCGCTCGGCACCTTTAAGGGTCTGGCGACGCTGGTAATCAATAGGTGCCTGCTCGGCCTGCTTGCTTGGCAACTCAATGAAGTAGCCGTGCACACGGTTGTAGCCGACCTTCAGGTTGGCCAGGCCGGTGCGGGCTTTTTCGCGGGCTTCCAGGTCGATCAGGAACTGCCCGGCGTTCTCGCTCAAGGCTTGCAGCTCATCCAGCTCGCTGTCGTAACCGGTCTTCAGCACGCCGCCGTCGCGGATGATCGCGGGCGGGTTGTCAATAATGGCTTTTTCCAGCAGCGCAGCCAGTTCCGGGTAGGTGCCGGCCGTGACAGCAAGTTGTTGCAGGTGCGGCGCGTCCAGTTCGGTCATCGCCTGTTGCAACTCGGGCAGCACGCCCAGCGCGTCACGCAGGCGCGCCAGGTCACGCGGGCGGGCGTTACGCAGGCCGATCCGCGCAAGAATCCGCTCGATATCACCGATTTCCTTGAGCTGCGGTTGCAGCTTTTCAAAGCGGTAGCCGTCCAGCAGGCAGGTAATGGACGACTGGCGCGCCTGCAATACGGTCAAGTCGCGCAGCGGACGGTTCAGCCAACGGGTCAGCAGACGGCTGCCCATGGCGGTCTGGCAACGGTCCACCACCGACTGCAGGGTATTGTCGCGCCCGCCGGCCAGGTTGGTGTCCAGCTCCAGATTGCGCCGGCTGGCGCCATCGAGCACCACCGTATCGTCCAGGCGCTCATGGCGCAGGCTGCGCAAATGCGGCAGGGCGGTGCGCTGGGTTTCCTTGGCGTAATTGAGCAGGCAACCGGCGGCGCCGATGGCCAGGGTCAGGGTCTCGCAACCAAAACCCTTCAGATCCTGTACGGAGAACTGCTGGCACAGACTTTTCAGCGCCGAATCGCGCTCAAAATCCCACGGCGCACGGCGCTTGGTCCCACGGCGTTTTTCCGCCGGCAGATCCTTTGGCCAATCATCCGGGATCATCAGCTCCACCGGATTGATGCGCTCCAACTCCGCCAGCAGGTTCTCCCAGCCCTTGATTTCCAGGACCGTGAAGTTGCCACTGGTGATATCCAGCACCGCCAGGCCGAACAACCGCTCGTCCCCCAGCACCGCCGCGATCAGGTTGTCGCGCCGCTCATCCAGCAGCGCCTCATCACTCACCGTCCCCGGGGTAATGATGCGCACCACCTGACGTTCCACCGGCCCCTTGCTGGTCGCCGGGTCGCCGATCTGCTCACAGATCACCACCGACTCACCGAGCTTGACCAGCTTGGCCAGATAACCTTCCAACGAATGATAAGGAATCCCGCACATTGGAATCGCCTGCCCAGCCGACTGCCCGCGCGCGGTCAGGGTGATATCCAGCAGCTTGGCGGCCTTCTTCGCGTCTTCATAGAAGATCTCGTAGAAGTCGCCCATGCGATAGAACATCAACTGATCAGGGTGCTGGTTTTTCAGGCGCCAGTACTGCTGCATCATTGGAGTGTGGGAGGACAGATCGGAGGTGTTTTTACTCATTGGGTAGTAGGCAAATTCGTTGAAAGTGATGGGGCAAAGGGGGCGCTTGGCCCAGCATTTTTTGCGATGGCGGCAAGGTTAACATGCGAGGTCCGTGCTTCGCAGTTCACAAACGGCCAGTACACCCGCATACCCCATGCACAAAATATGCAAATTAGCATTTGCCAACCCCAAAAACTCCCGTCACTATCCCCGTTATGCAAAAACGCAACGTTTCAATCGTCTTAAGAGAGCTGCTCGATCGCGACGGGATCTCCCCCACGGAGCTTCACCGGCGTACCGGCGTGCCTCAATCCACTCTGTCCCGGATTCTCAGCGGCAAGATCGTTGATCCGTCGGACAAGCACATCTCGCGGATCGCCGATTACTTCCGGGTGAGCACCGACCAGTTGCGCGGGCGCGCGGGGTCGGCGTGGCAGGATGAGCGCGACCCGATGCATTCGGAGCTCAAGGATATAAGCCTGTGGGACGACGACACGCCCGTTAATGATGACGAGGTGTCGATCCCCTTTTTGCGCGAGGTTGAATTGGCTGCTGGATCAGGAAGATTCGTCATCGAGGAAAGCGAGAAGGCCAGCCTGCGTTTTGGTAAGCGCAGCCTGCGGCATAACGGTGTGCAGTTCGACCAGGCCAAGTGTGTGACGGTACGCGGCAACAGCATGCTGCCGGTGTTGCGTGATGGCGCCACGGTGGGGGTGAATGCCGGCAAGAGCGGGATCGGCGATATCGTCGATGGCGACTTGTATGCCATCAATCACAACGGTCAATTGCGGGTCAAACAGCTCTATCGTCTGCCTTCGGGGATCCGCCTGCGCAGTTTCAACCGTGATGAGCACCCGGATGAGGACTACAGCTTCCAGGATATCCAGGAAGAGCAGATCAGCATCCTCGGTCACGTTTTCTGGTGGGGCATGTACGCCCGCTAACCCTTCTCTGTAAGAAACAGCCCGCCTGAGAGCGGGCTTTTTTTCGCCTATGGAAAACCGCCCAGGGCCCACCACTCAAGGGTCTTATGCGTCAATGCATTACCAAGGTAGAAATAAATGCATTTGTGCATTGACTGTATATGCATGCATGCATATTCTCCATCTCAAGCCAGCCAACAAGGTCTGGTGGAGGCGGCAAGGATGCTGCCAAGGAAGACAAGGAAGGCACGCAACACTGGCATGGACGCCACTGAGTGATGGCAAGGACGCCAGGCAATACCGGCAAGGATGCCGACGCTCTTTAGTTTCACGGTTTTACAACAGGCAGCGATGAACCGGCCTTGACGGTTCAGAGGGTTGGCAACTGACCCGGGTGTGCAGCGTAAAGCACCACAAGCAGTTATCCGGCAGACAGGGATCGTGGTCGGAAAAACATCGAGGAAAGATCCGTACCGCGCCAGTAGCGCCGAAAGATCCAAGGACCGCATTACTGAAAAGCCCGGGCTACCGGGCTTTTTGGAATGCCTACCGACACACCCATCCATCTATTTATCAAAGCACCGGCCACCTGCCGGTTTTACGCATTCCAGGAGGCGTGACATGACAAACGAGCAGCAAGCGTTGGCAGAAATGCCTATCTGGCTGGTGATTATTCTGGCCCTGATCGGCGGCGTGTCCGGGGAGATGTGGCGCGCCGACAAGGAGGGCGCCCGCGGTTGGTCGCTGGTCCGCCGTCTGGCCCTGCGTTCCGGGGCGTGCATGGTGTGCGGGGTGTCGGCGTTGATGCTGCTGTACGCCGCCGGCATGTCGATCTGGACGGCGGGCGCCCTCGGCTGCCTGACGGCCATGGCCGGTGCCGACGTCGCCATTGGCCTCTACGAGCGCTGGGCCGCCAAGCGCATCGGGGTGAATGAGCCGCCCGGTTCGCCCCCGGACTCAAAGTGATCGTTGCAAGGAAGCCACACCATGACCCTCATTGAAAAACCGTCACAACTGCCAATAGCCATCGGCCAGGCCCTGCGTACGGCATTCCCGGCGTTACGGGTGGGCAGCCCGCCGGGCATCCTGGCGGCGGATGAAACCGCCGTGGCAATCACAGTCGAGCGCAATGGCCCGGGCGTACGTTCCCTTGAAGGACGCAAGGCCCATGTGTTGTCGATCTCGCTCAAGGTCATGGCCGCCGAAGGCGCGCAAGCTTTTGACGCCTGTGACCTGGCGAGCCGGCTGATGGACCTGGTGCTGGATAACCGTTGGCAGTTGCCGGCGGCCCAGTGCGATGTGCCAGTCAACATTGTCGCGCTGCCATCGACCCTGGCGGGGGCCGACACCCAGTACGACAGTTGGACCGTGTCCTTCAACCAAACCCTCTACATCGGCCCGCCGCTGCTTGACGACCCTATGGGCAAGCCGCTGTTTGCCCGCACCTGGGAGGTGTCGAATATCGACGACCCCGATCAATACCGGCCCCTACAGGAGTAGCCCCATGTTCGACGCACTGTTACGCCTGCAATTGGCGCCCATCGTCGAGCGCCTGGCGCAGATGGAAACCCAGCTTGAAGACCTCTATCGGCGGGCCGAGAGCTTTTGCCGGATCGGCGTGTGCCAGGAGGTCGACGCGGCCAGCAATACCTGCAAGGTCAGGCATGGCGAGTTGCTGACCCCGGCGATTCGCTTTTTCAACCCCAGCGCTGGGGCGCATACCGAAACGCGAATCCCCACGGTGGGAGAGCAATGCCTGCTGCTCAACTACGGCGGCGGCGAGGGCGGGGGGCAGTCGGTGGCGCTGTTTGGCCTGAACAGTGATCGCTTCCCGCCGCTGTCCAGTGTCGCCAGCCTGACGAGCCGGCGTTACCCGGACGGTACGCAAAGCGCCTACGACGCCGCCGGTCATGTGCTGGATTGGAGCAACGGCCCCACGGCATTCACTGGCTCTCGCGAGCAGGTGGAAATGAGTCTGGGCGCTGCCCGTTTGGTCATGACCGCCGCAAACATCAGCGTGCAGGTCGGTGCAGTCGGCCTGCTGCTGGATGCGTCCGGCGTTCACTTGAGCGGCCCGGTGGTGGACCACCAGGGTCGAGTTATCAGCACGGCATAAGGATTTGCCATGATCGGAATAGAGAGAAACACCGGAGCCGTGTTGGACGACTGGCCGCAATTTGTCCAGCGCGCCACCCGGGCCCTGACCACACCTTTGGGCACACGGCAGAAACGCCCGCTGTACGGTTCGCTGATCCCGCAACTGCTGGGGCAGAACCTGGGCGACGACCTGTTGATCCTCGCCCAAAGCCACGCCGCCCAGGCTTTTTACAACCCACAGAACGGCATCGCCGATTTTGATCCGCAAGTCATCGTCGCCAATCGTCAGGGCGCTGGCCTGTTGCTGCGGTTTGCCGGCACCTGGAAAAACCGCAAGCAATCCTTCGAGGTGGTGACATGAGCATGTTGATCCCCGGGCAGAACCAATTGGCGCCGCCCGACCTGATCGCCGTCGACGAGTTCGAGCCGCTGTTGGCGCAGTTCAAGGCGTTTGTCGTCGACTATGTCGCCGTCCGCGCCCCGCAAAGTGCGGCCAAGCTCAAGGTCAGCCTGGATAACGAAAGCGAGTTGCTGACCCTGGCCCTGGAAGCGTTTTGTGTGCGCCTGCAAACCCATGAGCGCAAGTACAACGCGCGCATCCAGCAGATGCTGGCGTGGTGGGCCACCGGCAGCAACCTGGATGCGCGCCTGGCCGATATGGGCCTGGAGCGCCAGGTGCTCGACCCCGGCGACCCGGCGGCATTCCCGCCCGTGCCGCCGACCCTGGAAAGCGATGATGATGCCCGTCTGCGTTACTACCTGGCCCCCCACGCACCGGCTGCCGGTTCGCGCATGCAGTATCGGCGCGAGGTTTTTACCCTCGGCGAGCGGCCGGCGGTGAAAGTCCATGGTACGGCTGCGGGGGTGGTGACGGTCAGCTATACCTTCGACCCGGATGGCTATGCCGCCCAGGTCAAGGACGGCAACGCCCGGCGCACCGCGCCTGGGCAAGTCATGGTCACCGTGCTGTCCCGCACCGGCAATGGCACGCCGTCGGCGGATTTGCTTGAAGGGGTGCGGCGCCATTTCGCCCGGCCCGATGTACGTCCGGAAACCGATTGGGTCACGGTGCAGGGTGCGCAGATCGTGCCGTACAAGATCCGCGTGGTGGCCAAGATCAACGCCGGCCCGGACTCGGGGCTGACACAAGTGGCGGCCCAGCAGTTGCTGCAGACCTATGCCGAGTCCTGTCACTGCCTGGAAGGGCGTGTGGACCCGAGCTGGATCGACTACACCATCCACACCGCCGGGGCGGCGCAGCTGGAGATTCTCGAGCCGCTGGCGCCGATCATCACCACGGCGTTCCAGGCCCCGTACTGCACGGGTGTCGAGGTGGAGGTGCGCAGCTTATGACTGAACAATCTCCCAGCCTGTTGCCTGCCAACAGCTCACCGCTGGAGAAGGCTTTGGACCTGGGCTTTGGTCGACTGCTCGAACGGGTCGTCCCGCCCTTCCCGGCGCTGATGAACCCGCTGCAAACGCCTGCGCCGTTCCTGCCTTACCTGGCCGCCGACCGTGGCGTCAGTGAGTGGAATGCCTCTGCCGACGAAACCGAAAAACGCCTCACGGTGGCGCTGTCCTGGCAAATCCAGCGCCAGGCCGGCACGCCCAAGGCGTTGAGCCACGCGGTCGAATCCCTGGGGTTTACCCCCAATATTCTGGCCTGGTACCAACAGCGCCCGCAGGCCCAGCCCTACACCTTCGACGTGCAGGCGATCATCGGGCGCAGTTGGTCCAGTGGCGACCACAACCGCTTGATCCGCCGTATCAACGCGGCCAAGAGCGAGCGCGACCTGGCCACCATCACCCTGGTGCATGAAGTGCACGGTGGGCTGCCGATGACCGGCGCCGCCCACCGGGCGTTGAGCGACGGCGAGTTGTCGCTGTGGGGCGCGCTGCCGGAACTGATGCTCAGTTCAAGGCTTAACAGTGCGGGCGTGGCCCAGCACTACACCATTAACGACTACGACCTCAGGGCGCAGCCATGACCGATGACATCACGCGCCTGGTGCGCTTCACCTCCAAGGGATTGGATGAAGTGCTGCAGGCAAAGAACCAAGGCTTGAAAGGCGAAATCACCCACATCGCCGCCGGCACCGGCCGCTACAACCCCACCGGCAACGAAGCCGCCCTGCGCAACGAGCGCCAGCGCGTGGCGATTGTGGATTACGAAGACCTGGGCCAGCGCCAACTGCGCATGGCCGCGCTGTTTGATGGCGATGGCGAGTATGAGATTGGCGAGTTTGGGTTTTATCTCGCCAGTGGGACGTTGTTGGCCGTGTATTCGGTGGCGGGGCAGTTGCTGACGTATAAGGCGGCGGCTGCTCGGGTGCTGCAGAAGTTTACGTTGGATATTTCGCCGTTGCCGGCGGATAGCGTGACGATTGTGGTGGGGAGTGAGAACTTGAATGTGTTGTTGACCGAGGAGATTGCAGAGCTTGCCACGGCCAGCGTTGACAATATGGCTCGGCATGTTGGTGTGCTATTTCGAGTCATGGCTCTGGAAGCCAAGTGACGAGCTGATTCATAAGATAAGCAATATAGGGAGTTGAATATGAGTATGGAAACTACGATCACTAGTTTGGTCGCGGCTGCAAATAAGTTAACCAGTGCGATAAATGGGAAGGTCGCTGAAATAGATGCTTCTGTTTTGGCGGCGGTTCGTGCAATTCCTGAAATGTCCCGGTCATTTTATGTCGATGCGGTAGGTGGTAGCGATCTGGCCTTGGGATCGGTGGAGGCCCCGCTCAAATCTATTAAAGAGGCGATGGGGCGATCTAATATTACCCCTTATGTAACGATTTACCTGAAGGCAGCTCAGACGCATGAGTATGCGGCTCCTACTGAGCAAACCCCTTACTGGTCAATCGCGAATAAGCTGGTTTTCATGAGGTATGGTTCAGGGAGTAACCCGGTTTTTTCTCCGAAGGTTGGCGAATATATGGCTGGTAGCTCAAATATTCACTTCTTGTCGCTCGAGGGTGGCAGTGTCTACTTTCGATTCGTTGATGTTGTTATGCCGACTGTATTAAAAGCAGGAACGTCTGGTTGGTATTCCTTTGCTTCGTCTCTGTTTCATCGCGCACATGGTCCGGCCGCTTCCGTGCAGGGCTCGGTTACCTTCTCGGGGAGTAAGCTGACGTTGGGTGCGGTAAACGTTTTTTACTCCGGGTACTCTGCTAACTATAAGGTGGAGCTTACGTCCTCCGTTGTGGATGCGGAGTTTTCAACGAAATTTGCTGAGTTGGCCGGCGCTACGATGTTGTTGTCGGTATTTGCCTCGTCGATTACAGGAAATAAAACTTGGTCGCACCTTGTGACTGGTTTGGTAAAAGACTCCGGAGGGAGTCTGTCTAATTTGCTGAGTAATGTTGGCAACGTCGTGGCTGCTGGAGTTTGATGATGATTAAAGAATTCAGAAATAAAGATCAGACTTTCTACAATGTGACTGTAGAGCAGTTGCTTGAGATGGGGTTTTCTAAAGCCGAAGTCGACGCCGCTTTGCAGGTCGAACAGGCCGCTGATATAGCTTTCAATCGTCGCCTGGCTTACCGAACAGATTCGGACCCGCTCTATATGGAGTGGCAGTACGATCAAACCGAGGCCAAGGAGAACGCATGGCGGGCTAAAGTCGCCGAAATCAAGGCTCGTTACCCACTGCCAAGTGAGTAATCCGGCAGCAATCATAAACACCGCGAAAGCGGTTTTTTTTCGCATCCAAGAAAGCCCCATCGCTGGGGCTTTCGCGTTTCTGGAGTCCCCCCATGGCCAACCGCCAAACCTACACCGTCCTCATCCCATTCCCCACCGGAGGTGGCCACTGGTCCGCCGTCGGCCAGGAACTGGACCTGCTGGACGTCGAAGCAACCGCCCTGCGCACCGCCGGCCGCCTGGAATTGACCAGCGTGCTGGCTGCCGCCCAAGACACCCCACCGGCCAAGAAGGCCGTCACCAAGAAGGCTGAATAATCATGGCTGAGGTTTTGAACTTCGAGCATAACGGCATCACCGTCAATGCCAGCGAATCCCCCGAGGCCATGGGTGGCCTGGGTGACAACGTGATCGGTCTGGTCGGCACCGCGCCCAATGCGCACCTGTCGATCCCGAAAAACGCCCCGTTTCGCATCAACAGCTTCACCGCCCAGGCGCTGCTGGACCCGACCGGCGCCGAGTCGGGCACGTTGTTTCATGCGGTGTACCAGATCCTCAAAGTGGTCAAGGTGCCGGTGTATGTGGTGATCGTCGAAGAGGGCGCGACCCCGGCCGATACCCTCAACAACGTGATCGGCGGCAACGAGCCGGTAACCGGTCGCAAACTGGGCCTCGCGGCGCTGAGCAGCGTCCCCGAAGACCTGACCATCATCGGCGCCCCGGGCTTTACCGGGACCAAAGCGGTGGCCGGTGAATTTGCCGCGTTCGGCAAGCGTATCAAGGCCCGTGTGGTGCTGGACGGCAAAGACGCCAGCGTCGCCGACCAAGTGACCTACAGCGGCGAGCTGGGTGGTGCCGACCTGGGTTTCGACCGTTGCCTGCTGGTGCACAACATGCCGTCGGTGTACTCCAAGGCGGCGAAGAAAAACGTGTTTCTCGCGCCGTCGTCCCTGGCCATCGCCGCATTGGCCAAGGTCAAGCAATGGGAAAGCCCGGGCAACCAGGTGACCTTCGCCGAAGACGTGTCCCGCGTGGTCGAGTACAACATCCTCGACACCTCCACCGAAGGCGACCTGCTCAACCGTTACGGCGTGAGCTACTACGCGCGCACCATCCTCGGCGGCTTCTCGCTGCTGGGTAACCGCTCCATCACCGGCAAGTTCATCAGCTATGTCGGCCTGGAAGACGCCATCAGCCGCAAGCTGGTCAAGGCCGGGCAGAAAGCCATGGCGCACAACCTGACCAAATCGTTCATGGACCAGGAGGTCAAGCGCATCAACGACTGGCTGCAAACCCTGGTGGCCGACGAAACCATCCCTGGCGGCAGCGTGTACCTGCACCCGGAACTCAACAGTGTCGAGAAGTACAAGAACGGCACCTGGTTCATCGTGATCGACTACGGCCGCTACGCGCCGAACGAACACATGGTTTATCAACTCAATGCCCGCGATGAAATCATCGAGCAGTTCCTGGAGGACGTTCTCTAATGT
>LNAP01008344.1_pt1 | contig 10968 bp, 8 predicted proteins | sample 602601 | NCBI WGS metagenome assembly LNAP01 (sample SAMN02440304, study PRJNA202911) | soil metagenome | biome: Subtropical and temperate rainforests or woodlands; isolation source: soil samples (1 kg each in a 20% v/v slurry with milli Q water) were... ...
CGACAACCTGGCGACCGGCACGCGCTACACCGATGCCGTGATCCAGGCGCAGTTTCAACGCATCAAGGAAGAGTTGGAGCGCAAGCCGGTACTGGGCAAGAGCCTGGTAACGCGCGCAACGTTATTCGTTCGCCATGTCGGTGATTATCGTCAGCAACGACGAGCCGACCCGGCGGCGATATTGAAGGAATTGCTCGCATCGAACGCCCAGCGGTCTTGATCGTTCGTTGTACAGCGAGCTTGGAAGGGACTCAGGCGGCGGTGGGCCGTGCTGAGCTGGTCAAACTTAAAAGAGAACACAACTATGCTTTCCTCCCGTAAACCTTTTGCTTCGCTTTCCAAGCGTCACTTGCTGCTGATGGCCGTTGGCTTCAGCACCGTACTGACCGGTTGCGCCACGTCGCCGACCTCCAAGGTCGCCTCGAGCACCAAGGTCGAGTACTACCCAAACTGCTACGAGCCAGTGCAGCACCTGCGTGCCACTGATTCGAACATGACCAAGTCGGTCGTCACCGGCGCCGCCGTCGGTGCTGTTGGCGGTGCACTGCTGGGCGCCCTGGTCGATTCCGAGAACCGTGGCCGCAACGCCGCCATCGGTGCCGCGGGCGGCGCCCTGGCCGGTGGTGCAGCCGGTTACTACACCGAGCGCCAGAAGCAGATCGCCGATGACAACCAGCGCATCGCGTCCTACGCCTCCGACGTCAACAAAAGCGCCGCCGACATCGACCGCAGCACCGCGTACGCCAAGACTTCGCAGCAGTGCTACCAGAACGCGTTTACCAAACTGGTCGCCGACCGCAAGGCCAAGACCGTCAATGACACCGAAGGCCGCAAGCGCCTGGCTGAAATCGTCGCAGGCCTCAAAGAGTCCAACGATCTGATCGTCGCGGTGAACGGTAAAGCCAGCGAAGACCTGAACAACTACACCCAGGCCTACGAAAAAGACCTGCAGCAAGTCGGCGTGCAGCGCACTGACGTCGTCACCGTGGCAACCGCCGATACCACGCCAGTCGTGGCACCGACCAAGAGCAAAAAAGCGGTGAAACCGGCGAAAAAACCGGTGCTGCCAACCGTGCCGAAAGAAGCGGTCACCACCGAGAAAACCCTGCAGACCGCACAAGCCAAACAGGCGGAAAGCAAGCAAGTGGCTAGCGCAGGCACCACTCAAGTCAACAGCATGTGCAAGAACCCGGACCTGGGCGACTGGGCACCGGTGCCTTGCCCGAATGTTTGATTGAGTTTATCACTCCCACGCGCTTTGCGTGGGGGTAATCTGTACTGGCTACGCTTTGGCGCTATGCGCCGCCATCTCTTGCGCTTGCAGATGATCAAGCATCCGCTCCACCAGCAGAGCTACACAATCGAATCAATATCCAGATGAAATAGCATGCCCACGGCATGACCTCCGGTCATTGCCGCAATGGCTGCGTCGTGGTCTTCGGCCACTGGTGGAATCATCGCCAACTGTTCCTGCCATAAACGTCGGCCTCGGTGACTCGCTGGCTGTGCAGTGCAACGAGTCGAGCCCGGTCATCTGGATTTTTTCCTTTTCCTTCCCTAGAGCCCGCTTCTTTTGGTCGTTTTGATAGTAATTGGCATGCGCGGTGGGATTCCTGTCAATTTGCTTCTCGAGATCGGTCAATTGTCTGCTGATGTTTTCCAAACCGTTTTTGATCCAGTAGATCTCCCGAGGCGTTGGCGAGCAGTGCTTCAGTGTTGATGCCTGGGCAGACGCTGAAGAGTTGGCCGTTGCGTTAAGTGATTCCTTTCAATTGCCAGAAACTCGGTTGTTCATCCATAGGTAGCTAATACCATGTGGGCAAACTCTTTCTTGCTTGGCTGAATATCAGCGTGCTGCTCCAAGTGCGCGCGCCATGCAGATTCAAGCATGGGGCCATCAAGATCGCCGTCGGTAGCGATATAAGCGGTGGCATCGTCCTTCACGGCTTGGACGTAGTGCTTCGAAGGACCATCTTTAGTGGCGTCTGAGGTCGAAATGAATGGTCCGACCGTTGTGTAGAGCAACCCAATTCCAGTCAGCATCGAGAACTCGAGGGGGCCACCGTTTAATAGGCAGCCAACCCCGTGGCACCCTTCCGCCCGAACAGGAGCGCTAGCTACGACTGTGAACATGGCAATGCAACAACACCCGAAGGCAACCGCCGATTTTTTATTGCGTCGAGTCATGATGGTGGATGGTCTCTTGATTGAAATGCGCTGCACCTCCTCAGCATTTGAGTTGTGCTTGTGCAAAGTACCAAGGCAGAGAGGCACTTCAATCCCAAGGTGACCAAACCAGACGCGTCCTACATGTGTTGCGGAAACAGGGTAGATAACTGTGTTGGCTTTTGTGCTCCCAGCTGTGTGCTGGGCACCCTGACGAGAAAACCCCCGATGGCGAGGAATACATCCATCAGGGTTGTTTACTGCTTGGCGAGTTAACAGGCTCGGCTTTGTCGCTCGGCGAAAATCGCCGCCATCTCGGGTTCATCTAGATGATCCAACGCTCGCTCCACCAACAAATGCACCCCGTCGGCCATCCGGCTGAGCGCCAGCGCTGCGGAGCGGTGTGAGCCGTCCACATCGTCGGCGAGGTCGGCGGCTTCGTTGAGTTTGTTTGAATCGGGGCTTTCGTAGGGAGAGACCGGATCGGTGTCTGGTGGGTTGGGTTTGACCTTGAACATTTACTAACTCCTGAAATGGAGCCGTTCACACGTCGCTGCTAAACGAAGGGTGGCGGCTGTGCGCGGGTTAGCAGACCGGGGAGTTAGCAAACCGGCGCGCCCAAGGGCTCCCCACGCACAGCCACCATCAAGTGCAGGGATATGAATACCTGACTGAAGGAAACGCTATGCACCTCACTAACAACCGCGGGCTGCTAAACCCGATCACTGATGAGCAGTGACACGAACCAAGTTACCGACCGGCCCCAAGGCGCACAAGCCGGCGGATTCTGGCGTAGCCATAGGCAACGACGCAAGGTGTTGTAGCTTGCAGGAAGTAACCTTGAGTCGTTTTAAACAAGCGCTGTTGGGCGGTGTTTAACCATCGAAAATTCGACAGTTCTTACCAACTTCCATAGGGAATTCCGAACTTTTCTATGTAAGCTTTGGATGTCTCTGACAAGGGCCGATGCTTGCCGCCGGATTTTCCTTCGTAGGGACCTCTTCGGTTAATGGTTCCTTCGACTCGAGCAATTTCGACCGACTTCAGGCAAGGGCCGCCCAGCCAGACTTTGGCAATGCCCCCCGGGGCCAGACCAATCCCGATATCATCGCGGTAGTCGGTGATCCACTTGCCATCAGCCCTGCAAAAAGCTTTTTCAGGTTTACGCATGATCTCCCGAGCTGATTCAGGGATGACGATGTAAGCCTCGTAAGTTTGTGGCTCCACCAGCGATTGCCAACGTACGTAGATCAACCGTGGTAGATCAGCACCTGTGACATGGCGCCCTTTCCCGCCACCGTTACTGCTGACCCATCCTCTGGCAATACCCCGATTATTCGGAGGTTTTGGCACCGAGGCGATACCACCTCCCGCACCTCGGAATACTCGCTCCTTTATATCCACCACGTCTGCGGTTTCAATCCAGACTTCCATATAAGCAGGTGCTGAAAACCCCAAAAACCACGGTAAGCCCTTATCCGATTGAGCGAAGCTCTGCGAGTTGCCAGTAAAGAGCAAACCAAACAATAAACCCGCGCTTTTGGTGAAAAGGCGGACTGAATTATTCATTGGGATGAACCACGCGTTTGCTGTTTTTGGCTGGCCTGTTGATAAAAACAATGTTCGTGTCGCTGCTGTTGAAATCTTTGGCTGCGTTCCAGTGAGCTGAGATGTGGATATAGCGACTGCGTAATAGTGCTCTTTCTTCAACCGTCAATCCTTCGATCTTTGTGTCGCCAAGAGCATAGGCTTGCAGCTTTTTGTGGATGAGTACCAGATCGGCAGGCAGGGCTAGTTTCGGGTCGTTGGCGTCAATGATGTCAAACGGTACATCGTGTCGGACTGCAAGCTCGCGCATGATTCGTAAATAGACCAGCGACAGTTCGCCTCGCACCGGGCGTTCAATGGATGCAGCCGCAAAAACCTTCTTCTGTGGATCGGTATTGGTCTGATCTTTCCCTCTTGGTAAGGGTAGCGGCCTTTCCCAATGCTCCACTTTGATTTTGTTGCCCGGACCGTCGAAGTCGATTACGCCTTTTTCATACCAGGCGAACACCTCTTTTTCGGCAGTAAGGTAAGCAGCACTTCGGGTTGCATCCATGCTCTCGCTCACGGTGCTTGTAGAGGGCTTACCCAACAGGAGTTTTTCCTTGGCAATTGGCAAATAACCGCCGCCGAGGTCCGAGTGCACGCCGGGCAAAACCAGGTCTGTATCACCGAGGCTATTAAGGGCGAAATTTTCACGGACTTCGTCGCGAGCGACCAGGTGCACAACCTTATTGGCGCAGTCATCCGGGAGTTTAAGATTGGCGAAGGGGTTTCTGCTGTTGGCACCAGTGAAGTCGAGTACCCACGGGTTGGCGATGGATGCGACAGTATCGAACAGGCCAATGAAATTGATGGTGACATCAGTTTTGAGACGCCAGTTGAAGTTACTGGACAAGACCGGAGCACCGGCCGGCAGTAATTCCGCGAGAATGTTTTGCTCGCCCTTGAGCACTTCATTTGCAAAATGTCGCGCGGCTGCCGCACCTCGGCTGAAGCCGAAAATATCGAATTCAATCCGATCAATTTTCATCCCTGGGTTCTTTTCCTCCAGTCGGCGTATCTGTTCCATGATAAGCGCTGGACTCCTTTCGACTCGGGCCGCCACACCTGTTTCGCCAATCCCCGTTGCTTGGGAGTAACGTGAGTCTTCCCCACCGCTCGTGGTCCCGATGCCCTCAACATAAATGGCGATCGATGTCTTCGTTGTTTCTGGCAACAGCGTTTCGTCCACTCGGTCTTCATAGAGTTTGTAAAGCCGGACAATATTGCTCACATCATTCCCATAACTATTGTCCGGCGAGCTCCCATTGCCGTCGTACCCGTAAGCCGCACAGTGCCTTTGTATTTCCTCAGCGGCCTCTGCGAGATTGGCATCCGGTGCATAGCACGCCGCCACGGTTTCGCTGTTGGCTTTGTTGTTTCCCGTGCCATCGAAGAACACCCCGATCCGCAAAGTAATCCCTTCCTCTTCGACTTCTTCCTCCTCTTCCTCCAGCTCATCCGATTCATTCTCTACCAATGGCGCAGGCTCGGGCGCGACGGATACCAACAAGCCCGCCGCTGCCCCCTGAAGCAATGTATGCACAGCCGTGCCCGGCTTCGGAGAACCGCCGACCTCAATCGCGCTACTACTGAAAATACCGTCGGCATTGAGCACGATGTGCTGATCGCCGACCTTTATGGAAAGGCTCTCTTCCGCGCTAATCACAAGGTGTGTACCTGCCTTGATGTGCACGTGCTGACCGGCTTCGATAACCAGCGTTTCATCAGCTCTTGTGTGGCTCTCGCCAGCGACATGCAGGTAGTCGTTGCCGCTTACCTGGATTTTTCGATCCGACGTGATAGTGAGGTGCTCTTCAGATCCCAGCACCGTAATACGATCGCCCTTGATGGTGACTCGACTCTCATTACCCACTTCCAGTCGGCTGTCATTTCCAACCTTCTGCTCCATATCCCGCTGAGCACGCAGGTGGATCAGCTCATCGCCAGCGCGATCGTCCATCGACAATTCGTTGTAGCCACCCGTAGCGGGGGAGCTGTGGGTGCGAAGTACGGTTTTGGTTTTGTTTTCGGGCAATGGGTAGGCCGGCGGCGTGACCTTGTTGATCAGGCAGCCGGTGATCAACGGATTATCGGGATTGCCTTCGAGGTAGGTGACGAGGACTTCCATGCCGATACGAGGAATGATCACTGTGCCAAAGTTGTCCCCCGCCCAACTGGACGCTACTCGCAGCCAGCAACTGCTGTTTTCAGTGTTGCGTTCCGACCGGTCCCAGTGAAATTTGACTTTGACGCGACCGAATTCGTCGCAGTAGATCTCTTCGCCGACAGGTCCGGTGACGCGAGCGGTCTGGCAATTCAGCATGGGTCTTGGTGCAGGCATCGGTGGCCGATAAAAAACGTCCCATGGGATGGCGTTGAAGCTGTTGCGGTACCCCTGGGTAAATCCGTCCTCAGGTTCGGTCGCGCTGGCTGACTCTTCGAGCACCTGGGGATTTTTTCCAGAGTGGGTAACGCTGAGCAGCAGCCATAGATCGTTGTACGTTTCGTGCGGGCAGTTCGTCAGGCTGAAAAAGTGGCCGCTGCGCAGCGTTGGCTGGTCGCTTTTGCCCTCCGCCAACTGATAATCGACCCGGTGCCGTTCAAGTGCTTGGCGGGCAAGTTGTTTGCCGCGCTTTTCGCTCTCCAATGGCACCGGGTAGCTATAGTCTTCCAACTCGGGACTGAACTCAGCGGTAAAGCGACTTTCCAGCAACGCGTTCGGGCGTTTCAGGTCGTAGTCACGGCGGGTAACCACACTGGGGCGGGTTTTGAAACCCATGGGAAACTGGCTGACTACCGGATGCTCTGCCACCATGCCGGAGTCTTGCTGATATGGCGTTTCGCCCAGTTTGGGGAAGAATGTCTGGTCATCGGTGAACACCAGCACATGGCCTTCCGAGGAGTGCTGGTGATGCCACGTGATGCCGTCCTCGGCGCAGAGCCGCTGGACGAACTCCAAATCATTTTCCCGGTATTGAGTGCAGTATTCGCGCGGGGGACTTGCCTTGACGTGGAAGGTAAATGCATCGGCCTGAATGCCGTGCCCCTTGAAGACCTGAGCAATGATTTGCGGCACTGTCTGACCCTGGAAAATTCGCTGATCTTGGCTGAACTGCAGGTAATGCAGCGCCGGCACAAGGTTTACGCGATAGCGGGTCAGGCGTTTACCAGCATCACCCACGGACACGCTTACGATGTGACCGTGAATACCTTCGCCGTTAAGTCCGAATTGCAAATATGCAGGTTGGTCAAGCAGGCTCTCCAGATCGAAATCGGGGTACTCGCTGATCAAGTCGACGTGAATTGAATACAAGGCGCTGATGGTTTCAGTGCCTTCAAATGCCAGCACTTTAAAATCGTTGCGAACGGTGGGGATCACGAGTGTGAAGAGGGCAGCATTGGTCGGTGCGAACATGCGCTTATCCTTTTGCTTTTTTAGCTCCTCCTTGAGCTGTGAGAGTAAAAATCGCGACGCCCGAGCCGCTTGGGCCTGAACAAGTCGCAAAGTGCGCAGCACGCTAACAAGGCATCAAAGGGATTTATGTAGGAAGGAGCTCGAAGCGCAGTCCGAAATTTCCGTATTTCAGAATATTGCCTTGAAGGGCATTCGATACTTTTGTGCAGAGGTAATGAAATTTGGGGACAATTTAAGCAATTGGGTGGTTATGTCCACGCAACTCCGTTGTGCATGGCAGCAGTCGGAGGTCGATGAAATATAAGGTGCCGTCATTTTGATGGCGCTTTTCTAATTGTTTATTGTCAGTCATTGCTTTGTCCCTGATGACTGTAACTTTTCGGAAAGCTCCTACATTTTTAATAGTTTATTTTTGTCATGCTGGGTTCCGTTTCAGGGTGTGAATGTCCTGTGATTATTGGCGGGGTTGATAAACCGCTCTGGCTCAATGGTTGCGGGGGTGATGCGTCGAAGGTGGGGAGGTCAAAACCGGCATCAGGGGATCCCCTGTCCCCTATAGGGTGATCTCCTACAGCAACAAAAAAGACGCAATTTTATTGTTTAATCGGGTGCTTGCAAATGGCCATCATTGTGATTAGGATGCGCGCCTTGAAAGAGCGCGAACTCAATTGGATGAGACTCATCGCAGCTCTTTGATACTGTCCGGCGCCATTTCAACTCCAATGGCCGCATGACTGTAATTCTAACTAAAGGTCACGGATGTCCTACTCAAGCAAACTTTCCGCTCATTACCTTGAACTCGCAAAAGCCTCTGTTTCAAAAGAGAATTTCGCGGGTGAGGACGTTCGTTTTTCGAGCGAATATGAGGCGTTGGAAAGTGAGCTGGGTAAAGCCTCGTCCATGCACGAAAGCGGTCAGATCGACTGGCTGAAAATCCGCGAAAACAGTGAAAACCTGCTGCGCACGCAATCCAAGGATTTACGTGTCGGCGCCTGGTTGACCTGGGCGCTGTACCAGCGTGAATCCTTCCCGGGGTTGCTGGCCGGCCTCGGTTTGCTGCACCACCTCTGTGAAAATCACTGGGCCGAGGTTTATCCGAACAAGGCCCGCACCCGCGCCGCAGCCATCAGCTGGTTGGTGCCGCGTCTTGAGCAGGTGCTGAACGAAAACGTCGCGATCAAAGAGCAGTTGCCGCTGTTCCGCCGTCTGGTCGAGCATCTGGAAGGGCTCGACGCCGCGTGCACCGAGCATTTGGGCGACGACGCGCCGTTGCTGCTGCCGATTTCCCGTCGCTTGAAAAACATGGTCCAGCGCGCCGCCGACAATCAGCCGGAGCCCGGTGTGGTGGGCGCCGCGGTGGCTCAGGTCAAGCAGGCCGCGACCCAGCTGTTCACCCCCGGCGCACCGATCGACAACGAAAAAGAAGCCCACAAGGCCCTACGTGCCCAGCAGGAAACTGCTCGTCCGTTGTGTGCCTGGTGGCTCAAGCAGAAAGCCACCGATCTGCGCGCCCTGCGCCTCAATCGCACGCTGCTGTGGCTGCCGATCGACGCGGTGCCCGAGCGTAACGCCGAGCAGATCACCGTTCTGCGTGGCTTGCCGGCGGACAAACTCAAGGCCTATCAGGACCGCTACGACCAGGGGAAATACGCAGATCTGCTGGTAGAGCTGGAGGCGAGCCTGGCGAAGGCGCCGTTCTGGTTCGATGGCCAGCGAATAGTCTGGGAATGCCTCCAGGGGCTGAACGCCGAGATGGCGATGCGCGAAGTGGAAATCCACTTCGCGCTTTTGGTTCAGCGCCTGCCCGGCATCATCGAATTGCGTTTCCATGACGGCGCGCCGTTCGCCGATCCGGCCACCCGCGCCTGGATCGGCGCCCACGTCATGCCGCACCTGCAAAGCGCCAGTACGCCGCGCAAGGTCGAAGTCGCCGATACCCAGCCGGCCTGGGAACTGGCCCTTGAAGAAGTCTTGCCGATTCTGCGCAAGGACGGTCTCAAGGCCGCCGTGCAGATTCTCAAGCAGGGCTTGCAAAGTGCTCACGGCGGACGGGTTCGGTTCTTCTGGCAGTTCGCCCTCGCGCGGCTGTGTTTCATGGCCAAGAAATACGAACTGGCCAAAACCCAACTTGAAACCCTCGACCAAACATTACAGGACTCAGGCCTGCACGCCTGGGAGCCCGATCTTGCGCTGGAAGTGCTGCATTTGCTGCATAGCTGCTGCGAGTTGTTACCGCAGAACCATGCAGTGCGTGAACGCAAGGAAGAGATTTATCGCAGGCTGTGCCACCTCGATCTCGAAGTGGTACTCGAATAGGCCCCCGGGCCACAACCGCAAGGAGAAAAGCCATGGCCAAAGAAGGCTCGGTAGCCCCCAAGGAACGCATCAACGTCACCTTCAAACCCGCCACCGGCGGTGCTCAGGAATGCCGCTGAAACTACTGGCAATCGGTGACTACACCCACCGCAAGGACGAACGCAAAATCGAAGATCGCAAGCCGATCAGCATCGACAAGATGACCTTCGACGAAGTGCTGGCCAAGCAAGAGCTGAGCCTGACATTGAGCGTGCCGAACCGTCTTCAGGAAGAAAGCGACACTGAAGAACTGGCCGTGAAACTGCGCGTCAACTCGATGAAGGACTTCAACCCGGCCTCGCTGGTCGAGCAAGTGCCTGAGCTGAAAAAACTGATGGAACTGCGCGACGCGCTGGTGGCCCTCAAAGGCCCGCTGGGTAACGCGCCTGCATTCCGCAAAGCCATCGAAGGCGTGCTCGCCGACGACGAATCCCGCGGTCGCGTACTCGGTGAGCTGGGTTTGAACGCCACAGCCCAGGACGCCTGAGCCCCCATCAGCCAAGGAAGCCAACACAATGAGCACTAGCGCAGCACAGCAAAAGAGCAACGAGAACGGCGAATACAGCATTCTCGACAGCATCATCGCCGAAACCCGCCTGACGCCAGACGACGAAGCCTACGACATCGCCAAACGCGGTGTGTCGGCGTTCATCGAAGAGCTGCTCAAGCCGCAGAACAACGGTGAGCCGGTCAAGAAGGCCATGGTCGACCGCATGATCGCCGAGATCGATGCCAAGCTCAGCCGTCAGATGGATGAAATCCTCCACCACCCGGACTTCCAGTCCCTGGAATCGTCGTGGCGTGGCCTGCAGTTACTGGTCGACCGCACCAACTTCCGCGAAAACATCAAGATCGAAATCCTCAACGTCTCCAAGGACGACCTGCTGGACGACTTCGAAGATTCGCCGGAAGTGATGCAATCGGGCCTGTACAAGCACATCTACACAGCTGAATACGGCCAGTTCGGTGGTCAGCCGGTGGGCGCGATCATCGCCAACTACTACATGTCCCCAAGCTCGCCGGACGTAAAACTGATGCAGTACGTGTCCAGCGTAGCCTGCATGTCCCACGCGCCGTTCATTGCTGCCGCCGGCCCGAAATTCTTCGGCCTGGAAAGCTTCACCGGCCTGCCGGACCTCAAAGATCTGAAAGATCACTTCGAAGGCCCGCAATTCGCCAAATGGCAGAGCTTCCGCCAGTCGGAAGACTCCCGTTACGTTGGCCTGACCGTGCCGCGTTTCCTGCTGCGTAACCCGTACGACCCGGAAGAAAACCCGGTCAAATCATTCGTGTACAAAGAAACCGTCGCCAACAGCCACGAGCACTACCTGTGGGGCAACACGGCCTACGCGTTCGGCACCAAGCTGACCGACAGCTTCGCCAAATTCCGCTGGTGCCCGAACATCATCGGCCCGCAGAGCGGTGGCGCGGTTGAAGACCTG
>LNAP01005716.1_pt1 | contig 10967 bp, 9 predicted proteins | sample 602601 | NCBI WGS metagenome assembly LNAP01 (sample SAMN02440304, study PRJNA202911) | soil metagenome | biome: Subtropical and temperate rainforests or woodlands; isolation source: soil samples (1 kg each in a 20% v/v slurry with milli Q water) were... ...
CCGTCGCCGTCCTGCTGCGAGGGCAGCCGCTCGAAGCGGTAGGTGGCGCCGGCCGCGACGCCGGCGGCCGGCAGGTTCGAGAAACTGCGCACGTCGCTGTCGACCACCCAGCGGGTGGCGCAGCCGCTGAGCGTGATCAGCAGCGCGGCGGCGGTCAGGATTCGGCGAAGAGGCATGGCGGGAGATCTCCAAAGGCGCGACAGCGGCAAACAGCGGCGGCAGCGCCGTCGCGCCGCTCAGAGCTGGACGATGCGCAGGGGCGAGGCCGCCGCAGGGAATTCGGGCGCGTCGAAAGCCTTGTCGCCTTCGGGGTCGGGCACGCCTGTCGCCTTGAGACCCTTGAAGTCGAAGGATGTTCCGTCGAGCAGGTGCGACGGCACGATGCTCTGCAGGGCGCCGAACATGTTCTCGATGCGGCCCGGGTGCTTCTTCTCCCACTCGCGCAGCATCTCGCCGACCTGCTGGCGCTGCAGGTTTTCCTGGCTGCCGCACAGCGTGCACGGGATGATCGGGAATTCACGGTGCTGCGCCCAGCGCACCAGATCCTTCTCGGCCACGTAGGCCAGCGGGCGGATCACGACGTGGCGGCCGTCGTCGCTCACCAGCTTCGGCGGCATCGACTTGAGCTTGGCCGCGAAGAACATGTTGAGGAAGAAGGTCTGCAGCATGTCGTCGCGGTGGTGGCCCAGCGCGACCTTGGTGGCGCCCAGCTCGTCCGCCACGCGATACAGGATGCCGCGGCGCAGCCGGCTGCACAGGCCGCAGGTCGTCTTGCCTTCGGGGATGACGCGCTTGACGATGCTATAGGTGTCCTGCTCCTCGATGTGGAAGGGCACGCCCAGCGCCTTGAGGTAGGTCGGCAGCACGTCTTCGGGGAAGCCCGGCTGCTTCTGGTCGAGGTTGACCGCGACGATGTCGAAGTGGATCGGCGCACGGGCGCGCAGCTTGAGCAGGATGTCGAGCAGCGCGTAGCTGTCTTTTCTTCTTAGAACACTTCTCAAGTAAACATCACGCAGCCCATCGCTCTCTGCTCTGCAGAAACCCCCCAGATGCCGGAAGCCGGAATCTTTACGCGCAAGGGCGCACGAATGTTTACGACCCAGCAGAACGCGCATCGACCCACGCGAGCGCATGCGATGCGAAAGGGCCGTCCTGGTCGAGAATATGGGCATGGATAACGTCACTACCTTCTCACAATTTCAGCATCCGACAGCGGAGGGGGCGGCCTTGCCTGTGCCTCATGCCGACCCGCAGGTGGAGGGGCCGTCCCGATCAGCAATTGCGGTGCAGAACAAGATCTTCAAACTTGCGGGAAAAGCAGTGCACGATTTTTCCATGATTGCGGAGGGCGATGTTGTGATGGCGTGCATGTCTGGAGGCGCGGATAGCTACACAATGCTAGACGCACTGTTGCACCTGCAGCGAAAGGCCCCGATTGATTTCTCAATTGTTGCTGTCAATTTGGACCAGAAACAGCCAGGCTTCCCAGAAGACGTACTTCCTACGTACCTCTCGGGGATCGGAGTCAAATTTAAAATAGTTGAGCAGGATACATACAGCATTGTAAAGGAAAAGGTTGCTCCAGGTAAAACAACCTGCTCACTGTGTTCGAGATTGCGTCGTGGAATTTTGTACAACACCGCCGTGGAACTTGGCGCAACCAAAATTGCGCTAGGCCACCATCGCGACGACATCCTGGAGACACTTCTTCTGAATCTATTTTTCGGTGGCTCGCTGAAGACCATGCCACCGAAGCTGAAATCCGATGATGGGCGAAATGTCGTTATTCGGCCTCTTGCATACTGCAAAGAAAGGGACATAAAGAGATATGCTAATACGAGGAAGTTTCCCATCATTCCATGCACACTTTGCGGATCTCAGCCAAATCTGCAACGTCAAGCGATGAAAGAGTTGCTTCAGCAATGGGAATTCGAAAGTCCACAGCGCATTCGAAGCATGTTCACCGCGATTACAAACGTTGTTCCTTCGCATCTTATGGATCGAAAACTATTCGATTTCAATAACTTCGAAAGTTTTGACGCTTTGGGTGGTGGCGACATCCTGTTTGACAGCGATGAGTCGACTTCCGCGTTCCAGCGCACTATCAGCCTGGATTGATCTAGAACGGCGTGTTGCGCCTCAATTTTGCCCGCGCGGTATACGCAGTCTGAGCCCGTACGTTCGTAGGGATTGGCATCAAGAGTAGCTCTTTTCCATTGGCTCGCAGGCCGACGTTGTAGGAAAGCAAACGATGGCGGGCTAGCAAGTGTTCGTACTTCGCCTTTAGCACGTCGTTGCTGCATTGCAATTCTGCGATTTGGCGGTCCGTGGCAGACCTCTTTTGTGAATGCTGAGCCACTTCGCTCGACGTAGCACTATCAAAAGCTGCTTTGATGGTAGCGTGTCTTGCCAGTGCTTGGCGGCTCCAGACCTTTTCGATGGGAATCTTCTCCTCAAAAGCGAAAGCCTCTCTGAGCAGCTGCCAGCTGAACTCACTGTCCGCGGCCCATGCTTTCGCCAAGCGCACAAATTTCGCCGCGTCCTGGCCCTTTATTTTTGGTTGTCCCATAGCGTTGTCGCCTCACTGTCAATCTTGTGCGCGTATATAGGCACTGCGTTCGCCAATGCTAGACGAGGTCTCCGAGCGGCTAAAAGTTACGACCGCTCGCTCAGGAATGAGTGGGTCTGCTTCTACAGCAATAATTTCTTCGCACCTTTTTAGCGCCTCTTTCGCATGCGCAATCTGCTTTGCAATCGTAACCCGGCGGGGATTCAGAAACGCCTTTTTCTCGCCGACGGCAATTATTTCTTCCGATAGTGACTTGATCCCTTCGATGCGTTTGAGTTTCTCATGTTCGCCTTTAATCCAAATGTGGCCGCCGCAGCGAAGGCAATCACCCAAATGCTCGCATGGATTGATTGACCAGTCGGACTTGCAACCGCCGAGCTCTGTTAAATGCTTAGGTGATGAAGTGCGAAAAAGGAAGTCCTGCTGCATTACGATGGGAATTCTCGAGATGGCTATCGTAGCCGTCGGTCCGACAACCCTCGCCTCTTTAATAGTGCGTAGTGTTTCTACCATCGCATTCATTTTCTCGAGTCGCGAGCGGTAATCGTAGAAATCGCTTTGTGGGCCACTGTTGCGCCCAGATATCTGATCCAAAAAAATCCGGGGCACGCCGGCTAGCAGGCCCTTTGTTTGATGCCATTTGCGCGCGTCCTCAATGGAATAAGCCGGAAAATTCCCGTCTGGCAGTCGAATGTCTAGCGAGCCAAAAAGCAGAGCAGGAGTTTCGCCAACACCACCAAGCCAACGCCTCATCATGGAAGGCGTAAACAGCATTGGTTTCCACCACAAAAGCTGTTTTTCGGTTGGGGCTTTGAACTTTGAATTTGCACTCTGAAACATCACCATCAGTGCATCTGATAACTTAAGGTCCCGCTCCTTCGTAGCGAATGGCCAGTGAGGAAAGGGGCTCGACTTAAAGTCATTAAGCAAGTGGTCAAGCACATCAGTAGTCTTAAACCATGCCTGAACTCTGGGCCCGCAATCGAAAAAAGATTGCAACAAAGATCTTCTGGACTTCGATAACTTACCAATCATCCGCGCAAGACCTCCAGGAGTTATCCGTCGACGATTGTCTGCGTCTGAAGGACAATTCACAATGATGCCTGCATTCGCACAGAGTGCTAGCGCTTCGCTAAGAATTAGTGTTGGCTGCCCGGCATAATCAGTCGACAATGGAGACAAATCTCCCGGTTGAAGAACGAATTTATGAATTAAGATTCCCCGAAGTACAGACGGGATTTGCTCGGGGTTATTGGCGTCATGAAGATTCAGTGCAATCCGGGTTTGTTCGAACGTTATAAAGGGACGATCGAATATTTTTCTCAGGCGTTCAGGTACATACAGCGATTCGACACGTCCGGGCTTGTCAGCTTGCGAAACATAGTGGCTCAGCGCTTGATGGGCTTCCGCGGTAATGCTATGAATTCGCGCAAGAGCTTCGTCGACGAGTTCAACCAAAATTTGCGAGATCTTTAGATCTTGGTCCTCGTCTATCTTCAGTCGCGAGATTCGCAGGCGCGACTGCCCTTGATCATTGCGATAAACGCAATCCCGCCTCAGGAGCGTCAGCTCTACGCTGCGCATCGACGCGGCGCAAAACCCTAATGCGGTTGATGCCGCGACGAACCTTACCAACTCGCCGCAATCTTCATTTCGAAACGCCTCTTGATAGGCTAGTCCCAGGCAGGCGACGACTTCGTCCGGCATAAGAGCGGCCGGTCTCGCCTTAATGTCATTTTGTTGAGCAAGTCGCAGAGCGCTAAGGCGCGGTGGAGCGATCATTGAACTCCGAAAACTAAATCGGCTCGAGAGCAAATTGAAGCCACCTGCCGGGTGCCTAAAGGATTTAGAGCTGTGGCCGCCTTGTAGCATCCCGGCGATGATTTCCAATTCCTTTCCAATGTCGAACTTCTTTTGCTGTGAATACCGAGAATTCTCAAGTAAGGATTCCGCAGTTGCAAATGTTTGACGATCGATAAGTAATGGATCGCTGTTGGAGTGCGTTACACGAAGTCCCTTCTCCAAAATCGTCAATGCAGTTATGCCGTCTCTAGGCAAGGTTCTGCGATGGCCACGCATGAAACACAGCACGTTAAAGAGGGCTTTGCCAAAGTGAAGAAACTTTCCTTTGCTAATGCAGTTAGTGCCTTGCTCAGACTCGCGAACTTGCACGTCGTCAGTAAGAGCCAAGTTCAGATAATAGTTCGCCTCGTAGCTTACGAACCAAGTGCGCGTTTCATTCTGGCCAAGAGGTAGGAATTTTGTTGAGGCAAAAAAGAAGGGGTCGTCTCGCGAATAAGCCCAAGCGTGCTCGCTGTTGATGCCAGCCTTTCCTGCGGGCTCGTAGCGCTCGATGAACTCTTCAATCGGGCAGTTGGTCATTGCGTTTGGCCTCAATGTCGGCAATGACCTGCTTAACAGCTTCAATTAAGTGATCATCACGGCTAACGACAGCTGCATCGAGTTTGAGCGCTGCCCGGTCACGTCGGGAGCTTTCGAGTTGGTCCAACGCCTCCTGGTGTGCGCCATCAAGAAATGCCTCAAACTTGCTGCACCCGTAGCAAGCAACGTTCATTAGCCCTGTGCAAGGGCGGATTGCGCATGCGCCTAAGTCCTCGTCGGAGAGTCCGGGGGCACCGATCAAGTGCTCCTCATCGGGATTCGTTACGCCGGCCCGTTCCACAATCCGGCCTTTGAAGAACTGCAACACAGCTGTATGGCACCCCGCCATCTTTTCTTCGTACTGTTGATGGGCGTCGCTGGAAAGATTTACGTATCGACGAACAGAACCCGCAGAAGTCTGATAGGCGCAACGCTGAAGCGTCGACATTGGCGCACCCTGTAGTCCTAAGTGGGTGAGCATGGTGTGCTTGAAGCGCCGGCAGAAAAGTGCAATGTTCTGGAGATCCGGAATGCCCTTCACGACCATATTTCGTGATTCCGAAATGAGTGAGTTGGCGTGCAACGGATCACTGGTGACCACGTAATCGCCGAAACCGTCTCTCGTCACACATAGGATTCTCGTGTCCGGATCGAGTTCGCGACCGGCGACCCGCCTAATGAAGCTCAGCTGTTCAAGCAGGGGAGTCCATACGCGCGGCGCCAGCGTTTCTGTGATCAAAAAATCGTGCGCAGCCGTCGCTCTTTGCTTTACGGCTGCGACGTGAATCAAAATCTCGACGATGGTGCCTTTATCGTCGCGAAGAATTTCGAAGTCTTTGATTCGCAGGAGTGCGAGTTGAGAAGGACGCAGTCCTTCAGCAGTTGCTAGCGACCATAAAAGGTACTGCTGTGCGTCAAACTGCTTCGTCTCGTACAGGTCACTGATTCGTTCAGAAATTTGACGAGACTGCGCAATGGTTAGGGGCCGCTCGTCAGGCTTCTGATTCTGGATCTGCTGCGTGGTCGGGCGAGTGGGTGGAGCACTCGATTGAATATAATAAAGAAGAGAATTGTGGATTCCTGGAAGTTTTTCTTTGCTCCAAAAAAGCAAAAGGGTTCTAAGTAGCCCGACTTGAGATGGCCCGCGCGATTCCGTGTACCAAAGGAACATCGCGAGCGTTATTGTATGTAGTGGCGTTGCTCCCAGCGCATCGACGCATTGACGAAAGAATAAGTGAGCCTCAGCTTCCCAACGTGAAACGACCGACGATTTGTAGCGCCTATCAAGTGCAGTAACTAAAAGGCATGCAAAAGCATCAAAAACTTGGGGCGTTAGTAGCAGTCTGAATCGATTTGCTCTGATCTTGACTGTTCCTCCATCACCCTTAATCCTCATGCAGTTTAGGTCCACTGGGATTGGAGTTTTGCTTTCCAATGGTTTAATTTGAATTGGCAATGAAGGGGCGCGACAATCTTCGATGTCGGCTTGTTGTGTGGCATCTCCAAAAAAGACCGCTGCAGCATTTACAAGCTTGACTGACTCAGCGCGTTTTCCCACGAATTTCCTCGTCAAGCGTTCGTTTGTGTTTGGCGGTCATCGCCCTGACATGTCGCCCGGTATAATGAGCAATCTGCGCGGAGCCCGGTGCGAACCTTCCCATGTCGGTCAACAACTGCTCGATTTCTGCACCGTCCTTGCCGCTCAAGTGAGCACTGTCGGCCGATTCGGTAAGTCCGGTGTGGCGCAGAGAGTGCGGATGGATTGAGGGTCGAATGGCTGGATTGGTCGCCAGCTTCTTAAGAACCCGATTGAGATTTCTTTGAGAAATTTCCTTTCCAATGTAGGCTCGGTTTCCGCCATGATCGACAAAAAGATATGCAGTCTCAATTCCGTCGTTACGTTTGTCGACCGCGTCCCTTCTTAAATCCAAAATATATTGTTCCAATGCTTCGAACAATTCGTCACTGATAGGAAGATCGCCGCCTCCTGTTTTCAGGGCTGGTTCAAATGTTCTGCCGTCATCTGCGGACTGCGGCTCCCTCATGAATGTGATATAGGCAGAGTCGAAATCCGCGTTTGGACCGCAGACATGTTCCGGTTTGATTTTGAGCAGGTCGCCTGCACGACAGGCTGTCTCTCTTAGCGTCCGAATCATCAGAGCGTCGCGTTGACCGGCCGGCGTCGCCTTAAACAGATAGTGATGCGCAATCATTTCCTCCATTGCTTTCGTCTCTGAGGCGTTCAATGATTGCAGTTCAGACCGTTGTTTCGGCACTGGAACAAGTTTGCGAGCAAAGCTTGCTTCCAGCAATGATTTGATTTTGGCCATGTGGGGGTAGTACTCAAAATCATTTAGTCCCTGCGGCTTCCGGCCGTGATCCAGAAGATTGCTCAAGAAGTTTAGGGTTGTACGAATTCTTCCATTCAGGCATCCGGCGCTAACGGTGGAAACCAATTCAGATTGTTCAACGCTCCCGCCGTTGCGCAGCGCGAACAGATACCTTGCAGCATATTTCGCCTCGTAGTTGCAAAAGGTTGCAAAATCATCAACTTCCCTTTGGCTCATCGGAAGTTCCGACCGCAGGGCCCGCGTCGCGCAGTCCTCCCAAAGTGGATTGCTTTCGGCTTGAATAAACTGCCACTCTCGAAAGAAGCCCAATTCATCGCCTGCTTTGTCTTGGCTGTTTACCGCTTTCGTCCCGAGCACATGGTCTATGTAGTCTTGTTCCAGTTCGCAAGGTAGTCCGCTTTTGCGGTCTATCAAGTAGACACGCCGGACCGAATGCTGCGAAGCGGGATTGCTCACTGGATCAGCGATTCGGGTGATCTGAGTCTGGAGTTTGTTGACGTGCATTTGGCGGTTGGCTCCGCACGAATGTTGTCAGCCGGCCGGTGACTCCGGTAGTCCCCCCCCGCTGAATATGTAACGCGGTCTCGCGAATTCCAAAACGATCCTGTCAAAACGCCCGTAAGTCCCCGTGAGTTTTCACAATCATCGGAAAATTTGAGTCCAAACGATTCGCACCGGCGTCAAAGTCCCGTGTTTCCACTGTAAGAGCAGAAACATCCGCCCTGCGGGTGCCCTTAATGTCGAAATAGCATCATTCCTAGATAAATGATCTCGAAAATCGCGTGAAGTCACAGGAAGCTTGGCAACAAGGTTCGGTTGAGTTGTAAAAGTTACTTGGGCTTTCAACTTTGCGACTGTGGGTACCTTCACGATGCTCACGCTTAGCCCCCGCAACCGACTTGAGGAAGTCCAGCCCATGCACTGGCTGGGCTGAAGAGACCACCCAAGATTCGGGAAAGGGGCACATGGTGAATCTGCCAGCGGTCCTATGAGGCTTGCTAGGCACGCCAGCATCACACCGAAGGAGTTCACGCAGCAGTACCCGGCCGATCAGATATTTGCCGAGCCTGAGCCGCCGGTGCCCAAGAAAGGCGAGGCGGCATCATTGAATTAAGACCCCTGCTGAAGTGTGGAAGTGCACAAATAGTGAGTCGTCGGTGCCATCAAACCAATGCCTTGTGGAACAACTCTGGCTTGCGGCTGAGAAATCGCATCACGGTTGATGAAGTTGCACTCTCGAACAAGAAACTTTCTGGTTGCCTTTCCGCGTCCGTAACCAGCCGATCTGCGTCCCGAGCAGCGGTTCGGATTGGCGAACCCTATGACCGCTAGGCAGCGATTGCGGAGGTCGAAGCCGGAACAATGAAGGCTCGCAATTCGGCCAAGCATTGACTCTCACGGGCAGCGTGTCCAAAGAGGCATCAGCACCGCCTCAGTATCCGTTAGATCCTTCCTATAGACCTCGGTCTGCGGCGTGATGTGGCTCCGAGGATGGTGCTTAGCGCATTGGCGAGCTACGCGCCCGTGCTCAAGCTTTGAGTTGCCAAGTAACGCCCCTACACGAAGTCATCGGAGTCGTTGCGGGCACTTTCGACGGCCGCTCTTACTCGGGCGCTCATGTTCTTACTCTGTGCCTCCAGCTTGCTTAAATCCCCCTTGAGGCCAACATCCGCACGGGCGCTAGCCATAACCAGATGAATCTGATCCATGATTGCTGCCTGACGTTCGATGACGAACTCCAAGTAGGCAATCCGACGTCTCTCAAGTTGCTGCGTCAGCCGAATCTTGGCTTCTTCGGAGTTGATGATGAAGCCGTTGAGATGGTCGTATTCCGTCGAGTAGCTGTTGTACTCGTTGGTGTACTGTTCATGTTTCTCGATCCGGTCGTCGGCGTCCCTAATTTTCTCGATCAACTCACTCAGCTCTACCTGCCGGGCACGAGAGTGCCGCAGGTTGCTTGCGTTATCGACCAGCGCAGTCCGGACTTTGCGAATGATCTGGGCCTTGCCCAACGCTGCGTAGAACAGCTCATTGACTTGCGAGTACAGCTCTCGAACCTCATAGGCCGAGTCAACCTCCCCCCAAATCCAAACCTCGTTCACTGGCGTGCTCATCGCCGAAAGAGGTGCTGGATCGATCGTTTTGTCCAAGGGCGTGTCTGGCATGTTGCCGATCAGAACTTGCACCCTCTGGTAAGTGGCAAGCATCTCCTTGTAGATAGCTCGCCGCGCGTCGATCAGCACTTCCATCTGTGCCAGTTCGGCTTCGTGCTTTCGATCCTCTGCTGCTCGTTGCATTGCGTTGCTGCGGTCTAGGCTTGCCTCGTCGGCCGTGTGCCTGCGATCCTCTGCTGCCTTCTTGTTGCTGTCCTTGAGCGTGTCTTCCAGGTCTCTGCGTGCGGAGTTAAGTTGCCGGGTCGTATTGAGGTGCAAGCTAATGCCAGTCAGCACGACCGCGACCACCGCCGCAATAGAAGGCCAGATACCCTGCAGCTCGTACCATTCCAGCTTCTGCGGGGTCGGAAGATTGATGATTGGCTGGATGGTCTGCGCGATCAAGGGAGCCTGTGGCGCACTAGCAGGCATCAGGGGCACGGAAGACACCTGAACAGGCGTAGAGGCGGCGGGGAGAGGTTGTGCAGCTGCTGTAGCGATCATCGCCGCAACATTGTGCCTATGGTTCTAGATCGCTGGATCAGGTCACGTACTGCTTGCCGACCACGATGGATAGGGTGACGCGTTGAAGATTTAGAGCAGAGCGAATCTGACGCCTGTTCCAGGGCAAAGGTTCGACGCTCGCCTCATCCGAATGCATTTCATCGGAGTCGCCGGGAATGCTCCCTGGCCCGCTCGGCCTCCAAAGGCATCTGTCCGTCGCTGCGAAATTTCCGCTTCGCGCGTCCAAGCGGATACTTGATGCTGCGAACCGAACTTCGGCAGTCAGTCTCAAGCTGTCTACACGCGGGCACGATCAATCCGGGCGTTTTCTGTGCCGACACAAGCAACTGCACTTAGCCCATACCGTCGCGCGCGACGACCTGCATTCCATGAGAGCACACAGTCGAAGAGCTCACTCTGCCACCAAGGCGTATTACTAACGCCCGATGCACTTTCGTTTCATTGCTTACCCTCACCGTTTCTGCAATAGTTTCCACGATCTCACTCACCTGCCTGGAGCTCGACATGCCTGGAGAATTCGGTGTTTTTGAGGATGTGCATATTTATCAATGCGGTACGCATACAGACGGGTCTGCTGTGATGTGCACGGAGGTTACCTCCGGCACTTTCAAGCACCCTATCTGGGTCACCCGCGAGGTTAATCAGGTGGGATGGCGAGAGGCTGGCAAAGATGATGTGCACATACGGCTCTCTTGGCTTGTCGACTTGCTCAAGCAGTACGACATCACGGTCAGCTACGACGAAGAAAAGCTGCGGCGGAAGCTCTACACGCCTCCTAGCACCGGCCCCGGCTGAGGTAAAGCGGACCCCGGGTCGGGCGATTCACGGACGCTCAACCGCACACTTGACGGTGCAAACGTCCACATTCCCATGAAATCTTTCCTATGGACTGTTGGCGCCGGCCGAAAATTGACCCACCTGTGAGGGTTATGCCGCTTCAAATTTGACCCGGGTGTTCAGCCTACCCTGCTGCTTTTTTAAGCGGTG
>LNAP01005721.1_pt1 | contig 10959 bp, 8 predicted proteins | sample 602601 | NCBI WGS metagenome assembly LNAP01 (sample SAMN02440304, study PRJNA202911) | soil metagenome | biome: Subtropical and temperate rainforests or woodlands; isolation source: soil samples (1 kg each in a 20% v/v slurry with milli Q water) were... ...
GCGGGGCAGTGGTGGAGACAGCCGGGAAGGCTTGGGGGAGGCTTAGTCATGCTTATCGGGACGTGGCCCGTGCTGCTGTGGCCGGTGTTGGCAGGATTGTTGGTCAATCGCAGCTTGCTGATGCAGCGCTTTTCCTTGCTGCATGTGCCGGTGGCTTGCTATGTGGCGCGTGGCTTGGTCTTCGATCTATGGGGATTGCCCTGGAGCGGGGATACCCTAACGTTGCGGAGCATGACGGGGCTGGGTTTTACAGCTTCCAGGGTGCTTTTAGGGGTCGGCGGATGGCTGGTATGGATATCCGCGCTTGCCTTCGTGCCTTTGTGGGGCAAGGATCGCGGCGCGCCGCGTCAGTTCTCGCTGCTGCTTGCGTTGGTCGGGATGTGGCTGACCCTGGGCGTAGGCATCGACGGGACGGAGTGGAGGCATTACGGGTACCAAGCCCTCCCCACGGTTCTGTGGTGGCAATGGGCGCTCTTCGATGACGACCCGTTGCCACCACCGAAGGGCTGGTTATGGGGCTTGTCGAGCTTTGGCAGCTTTGCGCTGAAAGCGGCGCGGGCACGGGGCGGTACGGCAACGAAAGCAGGCGCCGGATGCGACCGGACAGTCACCGAGCCTGGCGCGTCTCCCCTGCCGCTGACCGAACTACGCCAAGCACCGGATGGCGGGACGGTCGCGGTGCCGCGCCGGGAGGTTCTCGGCCGGCTTCCTGCAACACCGACACCAGCAACGGAGACAGTCACCGAACCGGCCCGTCCCGTGGATGATGGTTCGGCGCGTGCAGCCGCCGCGCGGGAGCGGGCGGCGCTGCGTCGAGCGGCGTGGTTCGATCAGTTCCTCGGCGGGAAGCTGAACCGGGAACTGTTCTGGTCGCTGCAAGATCAGGCGCGAACGGCCCGTGACGACGCGACGCGGTGGCAAGTGGCCGGGCTCGCGAGGTTGCGCCGGGAGGTCAAGATGGCGCAGCGGGTAACTGCCACGGAACCCGTGCGCCCGTTGACCAAGAATTGCCTGCCGGCGCTGCTGCCGATGATTCACCCGGCGGATTTTCGGACCCTGGGACGCTGGGCGGTGCGCGTTGGCGCGGCGGTGCGTCTGGGCGACGGGCGGACCTTGAATGCTTTGGGCGAGCGGTGGCCGATTCAGAGGATCGATGCCGATCTGCCGGCAGTGCCACTGCCGCAGTCGGTCGACGTGTGGCTGCGCACGCGGGCGCTGCTGGCGCCGGATCGGCTGCCGGGTGACGATGACTGGAGCTGGGCGCGCGAGGCGCCGGGCGAAGCTGCGGCGCACCCGACAGCAGAGTTCACGATTGCTATCGACGGCGAGGTGGCGATACCGGCGCGCCTGGTGGACGTGTCGGACTTGCGCTGGCTGGAAGAGCTGTATGCGGGCGAAGGGTCTTGGACGGCGCGACAGAAGGCCGGCGACGACGCATCAGCTGCAGGTTGCGACCGGCGGCAGCGGGTGCAGGTAACACCGGCAGATCAGCGCCTGCTTGAGTGCCACGGCTTCGCGATTGGTGCCGGGGTTCGCTTTGAGGATGGCGATGAGGCGAACATCGACGGTGAGCGCTGGTCATGGCAACGAATCGACGCCGAATTGCCGCTGCTACCGAAATAGAGGTCGACTTGATCTGGGAGGCTGGTGTAGTGACTGCTGGAGCCCCGCGTTCCGGCAGGTGCGGCGTGAGGCGGCGGCCGGCCCCCACCCCCTTTGCGGAGCGGCGCACGGGGGGTATACACCTCCACAGACCGAATTTTGATTTCGCCGGACAAAGCCCGACAGCGTGCTCTGGGCAGAACCAAACAGCAGCAGGAGACGAAGTTGACTGAATTCCGGGGAGCGCGGGGCTCCAACACCGGCGATGACTTTCACGAACTGTGGGCCACCCGCCAAGCCATCCGGCTTCTCTCGAACGATGAGGGTCTCGAGGCCATAGCGGTCGAAGGAGTCGCAGCAAGCGACCAAGGCGGCACACCTGCAGGCACTTGGGACGGGGTAGATTGCGCCCTGTACTTCGGCGGATCGAACGCGAGCGCGGCGAAAGACGTTGTTGTCGAACAGTTGAAGTATTCCGCCGCTGATACGAGGACAGTTTGGACAGTCGCTCGGCTCGTCGCGGGCTCGCGTCGCGACCGGTCTGTCATCGGCCGGCTTGCGAAAGCTTGGAAGGGTATGGCGCAGCTTCGGCCGAACGGCTCTGCGCCGGGAGCTGCCCTCATTAGCAATCAACCAGTCGACCCCGACGTTATCTCGTCCTTCGCCCGCGCGACGGTAGCGCCCTTGGCCGTCTCGACCGCCAGACCGAACGAAACGGCGTCGGCGGAGGGCAGACTGCACTATGCCTCGGGGTTAAACGCAGCCGAGTTCCAATCATTTTCTGCGGCGATCCGCTTCGAGTGTGGAGCCGGGTCGCGCTTTGCGCTTGAGGAGCGGGTGCTCCGTGCCATCGCGGGCTGGACCGACCAAGACGTCCAGCGTGTGGTGACGGAACTTAGACAGTTCGTCCGGCGTTACATGAGGCCTGAATTGGCGGGTGAGTTGATCACCCGCGAGTCAGTCCTGCTCCAGCTTGGGGTGTCGGAAAGTACCGCCCTATTTCCATGCCCGTCCGAGATCGCCCGGGTCGATGCGCCCGTAAGCCGCGCCTCGATTCGCGACGCGACCACACGCATTCTATCCGGCGTGCAACATCTTTGTCTGCACGGCAAAGGCGGCGTTGGCAAGACAACAGCCTTACAAGAGATCGAGAATGGCCTTCCGTCGGGGTCGATTACGATCAGGTACGACTGCTATGGCGGCGGCCGGTACTTGGACCCGAGCGCATTTCGCCATCGTCCGAACGACGCGTTTCTGCAGCTTACAAATGAACTCGCCGCCAACCTCAAACTTCCATTGCTCCTCAGTCGGCATCAGGGCTCTGACTATCCTCGGCTGTTTGCGAACCGACTGAAACACGCCGCTAGTGCGGTGGCCGCGCAACAGCCCGGGGCGTTGATCTTGATCGCGATCGACGCGGCCGACAATTCGGTCGCCGCGGCGGAGAACCGCATTCCTGCCGAACCGTCCTTCATTCAGGACTTTTTACTTCTCACCGGGCAGCCGGAAAACGTGCGCTTCGTCGTTACCGCCCGGACCGGGCGGTTGCCGCAGCTGCGGCTGCCCCCCACGTACCAGACGATTGAGATTAAACCATTCAGCCGACTAGAGACGGGCGAAAACGTCCGTCGCGTCTGGTCCGCGCCTGAATCATGGATTGACGACTTTGATCGCCTATCCAGTGGCGTGCCGCGCGTTCAGGCTTACGCCTTTAAGGTCGACGACGCACATCCGTCAACTGCGCTGGATCGCTTGCGCCCGGCAGGCAGGTCGCTCAAGCAAATCTTTCGGCAACTATTCGACGAGGCGCTCAGCAAGAGTGGAACCCCCACGGAGGTAGCAAGCCTCTGCGCTGGCTTGATCGCGTTACCACGTCCTGTCCCACTTTCAGATCTGGCCGCCGTTCTTAAAAGCTCCAAAGCACAGCTCACGGATATCTGCGCCGATCTAGCTCCCGGCTTTCGCGAGCATGACGACACTATCAGCTTTGCGGATGAGGACTTTGAAGACTTCGTACGCGGCGAAGGCTCGAGCCAGCTGGCAGACGTTCAACAGGCTAGTGCCTCCTGGCTTCTATCGCGCGCTTCGTGCGATCGATATGCGGCGTTGAATGTTGCATCGGCTCTCGTCTCTGCCGGTCGTGGCGCTGACCTCCTCGATCTGGTTGAACGAGAACCAGCGCCTGCAGCAGTGGCGGATCCTGTCCTACGCCGAGAGGCTGAGCTTCAGCGTCTGCGCCTGGCAATCAACGTCTGTCGCGAAGCCGGCAATGTCCCACGTGCATTGCGCTTTGTCCTGACTGGGGCCGAGGGCATCAAGACCGAGGTCGCATTACGTGAGTTGCTAGTGAGCAACCCGGACATGGCGGCAGCCTTCGCACACGAGACAGCGGGACGTTTAATCCTTTCCGATCCAGACCACATCGAGTACCACGGGCCGCTGCTCTTCCAGAAACTGTCCGTAGACGCCGATCGAGGCGACGCGATCTCCGTAAGAGAAGGAAAGCGCTTGCTGGACGCCTGGCTGCAAGCCCGCGAGCATCGCCATTGCGGTGGCGAAGAGTATCTGCATCATGGGACCTGGGACATCAGCACGTCCGATATTTCGAGCATGGTGGAGGCAACGCTCAAGCTGGACGGGCCATCGGCCGCACTCCGAGCACTGGGGTTTTGGACCCCGAAGCGGATCGCCATGGACGTGGCGGTATCGCTTCCGCTCCGCCTGATCGCAGAAGGCCACGTTGATGACATCGAAGCAGTAACTGCCGATGACCACCTTGGGCCGGTTGGACAGCTGTTCCTCCTAGTCCCGCTTGCGCTCGCTGGACGCTCCGTGGACGCCGATCTGCTGGCGCGGGGCTTGGCGGAGCTCAACCGTCGCAAGCTGAAGTTGGGGCACTTCTTCGATGGCTACCCCGACGTGCACTCCACGCACGGGCTCGTCCTAGACACCGCGCTGACCGCCTGCGAGATACTGACCAGCAGGGGCGCGGCGGCCGAAGTGGTCGATACGCTGCTAGCCAGCTTTCTCGCGCCGAAGCTACGCAGTATCAACCGACGTCACCCTTACGAGGCCGCAAAGCTGGACCTCTTATTTCGCGCTCACGCACTGAGAGAAGCGCGAGCTGGGCGGGCACCGACCACGACAGACGTCTTCGAACCCCGGCCCGCGACCCCGGCCGAAGATAGCGAGCGGCGGGGAGTCACAATTCAGGCGGAAGACCACGATCGGCCGTTGTTGGAGATCACCAATGCCGTATTCGGCATCTACGGCGCCGTAGCGAGCGCCCTAGTCCAAAAAACAACAGATCCCGAACTGAACGACAGTCTTGGCCGGGCCGTGGGTGGCCTAAGCCGGCAGGAGTGGAGGATTTCGCATCAACGCGGTTCAGGAGCCATGCGGGGCTACGCTGCAAAGAGCCTTCTGGTCCTTTTCGCTGCCGGATACGATCCACTGGTTCTGAAGCGGTTCGCCACAGAAGTCCATGGTCGCCAGCACCTGGGCAACGACGTTCCCGACGAGCAGCTCGTCGCACGCTTGAGCCTTCGGGAGGAGTTGCATCCGTCGTTGCTGAGGGATCTCGCTACAGCGGCGGGCGAAACGCGCAACATGCGGATCAGCGCGGACGAGAAATCCAAGACGTTGATGAATTACGCGCGCCTGCTCAAGCCGATCAGCGCATCCGATGCGAACGCGATCTTCAATAATGCTGTGGATGCCGCGAGCGAACTGGATCGGGAGGTGATGGCCCAGATCCAGCTACTCGATAAGTTGATCGCTGGCGGAGCGAACACGTTTCCCGATAGGCGCCAGACAGCCCGACGGGTGAGCGACGTGATCGCCGACGCCGCAATCCGATTGGAAGGTTACGATCATTTCCCTTGGGAAGAGTCGATGTCCGCATTAACGCGACTGGATGCCCCCCTCGCGTTGGCTAACGCGGCGCGCTGGGACGACGAATCGGTCGCGACGCTCCGGGACTCTTTACCGCCCCTGCTTAAGAGCGCATTACACGAGAAATCACTCAGGCCCGCGCAGGGGGCGGCGCTAGCCTTGTTTTTCGATGACGACTGCAGTGTGCTCGCCAAGGTATTGGATCAGGCGGATGCCGCACGGCTGCCCAGCCTTCCGCAGCTCACCGAAGAAGCCGCTTGGGACGCCCTCGTTCGCCATGGACTACGCTCGAGCGATGCCGTCACGCTATTGATCGAGTCACACAGCTTCGATGGCCCGTGGACGGGCGCGCTGCGTCGTCAAGGGCGATTTCTTTCGCTCCTGCCATCGCAGCCTCCAGCGCGTGGCCAAGATGCGATAGAGCCGACGGAGACGGCCAGCGATCTGCTTGGAGAATACTCGTGGGAACGCGATACGCTGCTAGACAGCACGCGGCTCCGATCTGTGATCAATGTTTTGCGCGATCAAGAGCGCGCTGGGGGAAGATATCTTTTAATCAGTGACATTCTGCAATCCGCTAGAAACGCTGTTTTGCCGCGAGACCGCGTCCCGCACCTTTCTGCACTCGCAGAGCTTGATGATCTAACCATCACCAACGACGCCGTGAAAGCGTTGCTTCACACGGTCGATGCATGGTGGGACAGCCCTGCTGTACGGGATTGGTGCCGAACAGGCCTGCCGGAGGTCATTGTCGCGCGACTGCCAGAGCTATCGCGATATCTGCAGCATGGGGAAGACGATCTCACACTGGCGCTCAAGCGTACGGGACTATTGGAAGCTCAGCTCGAGGGGCTTGTTCTGCGCGGGATTGAGCAACACGTGGACAGCCTCGGCTCCGAAGCGATTTTCGCACTCGCCGGTCTAGTCGGCGGCAAACTGGCCCCCTCCGATGCGGCGGGGTTGGCCGACTGGTATGCCGAGCGGCTCGCACATCGCATTTCGGAGGAAGACCGAGATCAGACTGCGCCCGACTCAGCGCTCCCGCAAGACATCGATGAGGCCGTGGCGCGCTTCGTATTCGCCTACATGGGCGACTATGATCTTCGCATGCGTTGGCGAGCAGCGCATGCGCTTCGGCGCCTGGCGCGCGTCGGCGACGACACCACGCTGACCGCGCTGGTTGCGCAATACGAACGACGCAAAGAGACGGTGTTTCGCGGTCGCCAACTCCCTTTTTATTGGCTTGCAGCGCGGCTGTGGTTCGTGATCGCCTGGGATCGCGTGGCCGGAGAATGCCCAGATATCGCCGGCCACGCCCGTTCGATCCTACTTCAGGTCGCGCTCGACGACGCGTTTCCTCATCTCCTTATGCGCTCATTCGCGCGCGACGCCTGCGAGAAGCTCTTAGAAGCAGGCTGTTTGTTGCTGAGCCCCGAGGAGGAAGTACAGCTTCGACGCGTCAACGAAACGCCTCTCTCTCGGTCGATCGCCGATAGGTCGACCCGACGCTGCCCGACCCGGCGCTACGTCGCCGATGGGGATGCCGGACGTCGGTTCAAGTTCGACTGGATAGATACGCTTCCATACTGGTACCAGCCACTGCTCAGCGCGTTCGCCAACGTCGACCAAGAACGTTTTCTACAAGCAGTCGAGCATTGGATCATTGACGTCTGGGGTTATAGCGGCGACATCCGCGACTTTGACAAGGAACGTCGGCGTGGGTGGTTGAATGATCGCGACTGGTCACTGAGCAGTCACAGGCATGGCTCCACGCCAACGCTGGAACGGCTCAACACTCACCTTGAGTGGCACGCGATGTGGTGCGCCGCAGGCGAAATGTTGAAGACCGAGCCACTCGCGTCCCTCGCCGACGATTCGGAGTCCTGGGATGGCCTCGGCGCGCGGATAAGCCGCGAAAAACTCGCCGAACCGCCGCTTTGGTTGGCGGACTTACTCAGCCGGACGCCTCTTGTCCCGGCCAACTGGCAGGTCGACTCGCGGTCTCTGGACGAGTGGGCGCTCTCGGTTATAGAAGCCGACCACCGCGCCGAGATGTTCCCGGATGACCAATCCGACTACTTGGTCGTGAACGCCAACTTGGAGCGGCGGATGAGGGACCGTATCGAGACCATCGAGGTCGCCAGCGCGCTCGTGTCCCCGTCGACGGGCGGCTCTCTTCTTCGCGCCCTGCAGACCATGGACGACGCTTGGGACTACAAGCTGCCGGACGAGGAAGAGCACCACGAAATAGATCAAATGCCCTACCGCCTTCTCGGTTGGTTACGGAGGGCAAGCATCGACGGCGGGATTGACGGCAAGGATCCATTTCGCGGCTACGCGTCGATCATCCACGCTTTGCCAGGCAGCCGCGTCACCGATGCCTGCGGCCTAACTCGCGACAAAACCGGGCTCGCCCGCTGGTTCAGCGACCCAGCACAGCAGCCTATGTTCATCTACGAAGTTTGGGGAGTGCAGGACAACGACAACGAACAGTACACAACAGGCTGTGCCGCAGCCGGCCAACGCTTGCTCGTACACAAGGAACAGTTGCAGGATTTCCTGCGTAGGCAGAATTTGGATCTGATCATCGAAGTGGAGGTGAAGCGACGTGGCCGAGAAACCCGACGATACGCTGGCGAGGAAGCGAAGAAGACCCCGGAAGGATGGTTCGACCGGCTCTATCGGCTCCACGGCGGAGGCGCTCTTGAGGTCGCCGAAGGATGTCTTGGCGCTTGGACTGGCGATCGTCCGCGAACTTGAATTGAACGATCGCGGGGGGGTGCTGGAGCGCTGGCTCGCGCATCATCTCGCGGAGCTCATATCCGAAGCTAATAGCGCGGTTGGGAACGCGAAGGCGGTGGCTGAACAGCGGGCAGTCGAACTCATTCTTAAGCTTTGGATGCATCGGCGAGCCTTGCCGGAGCCGGTCGATCCCTTGGGCGGGTATCGGGACGCCATCGGGGCGCTAAGTCGTTTGATGCCAGAAGCCGACCCTTGGAAACGCCATCGTCGTGGTGAGTCCTACAGCGATCTCTTGCACGAGATGTTCGAGGCCTTAAGCCGTATCGTGGTCGGGGGTATTCTGCTTACACTATTCAAGCGCTGCCGCCCGATCTCTGAAGCGGAGTCAAAGGCACTAGAGCACGAAGAAATTCTTCTTCGCACGGCGCTCGAACACTGGATCCAGCTCTTCGACATCTCGCCGCAAAGATCAGAAATCGAGATCAAGTTCGGTGATGCCCATGTGCTAGCAACTTCAGAAAATCAGGGCGATTCGCCTGAGGTCGAACAAGACGATTTCACGCCTCAGCATGCAAAGCGAACTGACGTAGCGCTCCACTCAGAGATCGCTGCGAACTTGGAGCTCATGCAGACTGAATTAGCCACCTTGCTAACGCGATGGAGGCGTGTGGCACCCAATAAAATCGAATTAGACGAAGATGAATCTAGTGATATGGGGGCCGACCATTGAGGATCATTGAGCGCTTTCAGATACAGGCTTGCGCATGGCCTTGGGCACCCAACCTCACGCTGTAATCTGACAATCAGTGGTTCACCGACTGCGTCAGTACATGGTGAAGTCAGCAGCCTGTTGCGGGATTTTCGGCAAGTTTGCCGCCAAGTGGGAAAAAACCTCCGTCAACTTGATGACGCCGCTGGTCGCATCAATAGGCTCAAGTGTTCCAACGCGTCCGTCGGCGCAGTCACGGTCCCAGCCCTGGAGGACATACACCCAGTTCACGTTTGCTCCGTTGAGGTGCTGACCGAGATCAGGTCTTGTTGGGACGTCGGGTGCCCAATCGATCTGCAGCCAATGCATCGTCGATGGCCAATAGGGTGAAGCAACCCTCCCGGGCCAACCTTGGTAAGCTAGTTATCATCGCCCGATACCCGGCATGGTCAATCACCCAAAAGACCCGGATCGGAGTCACGCCTTTTTTTGCGGCCACCATCGCGTCAATCGCAGATTGCTGGTGTTCCGCGATTTCCAGGCCAACTACTGGGCAAGCTCCGCGAGCCATGAGCGCTTCAGCAAGCGCAATGAACAGCCCAGTTGACTCCGTTTGGCCGTGACGCTCGCCTAGCCGAGCACCTTATGCGCCAGAGCCGGTGCCGACAGACGGGAGGGCATGGATTCGGCCGCGTTTGCCACGCCAGCCATCCAAAGGACGGCGTTCAACAATAGCCATGGAATCAGGCGTTCCTCAGGGAGCTGTGCCATTGGATTCCAGTTCGCGGTCTGCTGCGTCCTGTCAGTCACGGACAAGGCAAGCACCGCGACACTCCAAGTGGAACGCACCGGGTCTGCGACCGCAGTCATTAGACACCCCCAGACTGAATTCTGATTTTTTTGGGGTGTGGCCAGTCAGTGCAGCGGCGCGCCCGGTGGCGGCGCGATGCTGGCGGCCTGCGCGGCGATCACTGCCTGGTGCATGGGTTCGGTCAGGGCCAGCAGGTGATCGGCGAGGGTGGCGAGCTGGTCGGCGGTGGGCGGCGTGCCGGAATCGGCGCACAGGGCGGCATGCCCGAGTTCGTCGGCGTGCTGGCGGATGGCGTCTATCTGGCGCTGCACGCTGCGGTGGTGGCTGCCGGGCAGGCTGTCGGCCGGCAGTCGGCGCCATAGGGAAAGGCTGGCGTCTAGGCGGTCGGCGTTATGCAGCACCGCATCGCTGACGGCGGTCAGTTTGGACACGCCCAGCGGCACGCCGTTGGCGATGGCGTCGCGCAGCAGTTCGGCATGTCCAGCGATGACCGCGATGGCGAGGTGGGCCGCGTCCACGCAGTCCATGGCGCTGACGTGCTTGCAGGTCTGGTGGTTCACGATGTCGGTCATGGGGATCCTCCGGCGGTGGTGGCGTTCAATTCCTGGTGCAGGGGTTTCAGAAGCGCCAGCAGACCGCGGGCGATGGCCGCGAGCTGGTCGGAAAAAAGCGGCGCGCCGTGCGTCAGGGTTTCGGCGAGCTCGAGGATGGCCTCGATCACCCTCAGCAGCATGTACTGACGGTCTGCCGACAGGTCTTTGCATAAGACCCGCAGCCACAAGGAAAACGAGCCATTCAGGTGAGCCGCGGCGCTCACGATGGCATATCCGATGCCCACCAGGTGGGACGCGGAAAGCAGCGGGCCGGGGTCAACGCTGCGCAGTAGCAACCCGGCCGACTCGGTAATGTCCGTGATGGCGCGCAAGGCCCCGTTCCTGAGGTATGGGGCAATGTTGGTGATCTCGACGGCTTCGTGTGGCGGGATGCCTTCAAGCTCGCGCAGGCGTTGGCACAGCGCGGCGCCGAGAGGGTGGGGTTTGTCGGCCATGGTGTGAACTCCGGGGTCAGGATGCGGAAGGGTCCGCCCGGCGGGCGGTCATGGCAGCGAGGACGGCATCAATGCCACCGGCGCCGGGATCAGGCAGGGCGAAGCGCTCGAGGGTGCGGCGCAGGGCGGCGGCCTCGGCCTGGGCGCGCGGCT
>LNAP01005726.1_pt1 | contig 10948 bp, 9 predicted proteins | sample 602601 | NCBI WGS metagenome assembly LNAP01 (sample SAMN02440304, study PRJNA202911) | soil metagenome | biome: Subtropical and temperate rainforests or woodlands; isolation source: soil samples (1 kg each in a 20% v/v slurry with milli Q water) were... ...
TATGGACTGACTGACATGGCTGCTCTGCTATCCGTTGACAAGCTTAACAAGACCTACCAAAAAAAATTCAAGGCCCTCAGCGATGTGAGCCTGGACGTGATGCACGGCGAATTCATTGCGCTGCTCGGGCCCAGCGGCTGCGGCAAGACCACGCTGCTGGCGACGCTCGCGGGATTCCTGACGCCGGACTCGGGGCGCATCCATATCGACGGAAAAGACATCACCGATGTGCCCCCGCACAAAAGGACCCTGAACACGGTTTTCCAGAACTACGCCCTGTTCCCGCATATGTCGGTGCTGGACAACGTTTCATACGGCCCCTTGCGGACCGGCGCCGGCAAGGCCGAGGCCAGGACGCGCGCCCAGGAAGCGCTGGAAATGGTGGGCCTGTCGCAAATGGCGGCGCGCTATCCCGCTGACATGTCGGGCGGCCAGCGCCAGCGCGTGGCGCTGGCCCGCGCCATTGTGAACCGCCCCAAGCTGCTGCTTCTGGACGAGCCATTGTCGGCGCTGGACATGAAACTGCGCAAGCGCATGCAGCGGGAGCTCAAAGCCCTGCAGGAAAAACTGGCGATCTCATTCATCTTCGTGACGCATGATCAGGAAGAGGCCATGGCGATGGCGGACCGCATCGTCGTCATGAACCAGGGCGCCATCGAGCAGATCGGCACGGGAGACGAAATCTACAAGCGGCCCGCGAGCCGCTTCGTCGCCGACTTCATCGGCGACGCCAATCTGCTGGACTGCCATTACGCCAGCGGGCAGCTGCGCCTCACCTGCTGCGACATGCCGCTGCGGCAGGCCGATGCGTACGACAAGCGCGGCCTCGTCGCCATGTTTCGCCCCGAAGACATTGAAGTCCGGCGTTCGGACGACGCCCATACGATGGGAACGCGCCAGGCGCGCGTGCTGGACGTGGTCAGCATAGGCAGCTACACCACTATTTACCTGCAGCTCAACGATGCCCATGTGGAAGTAAGGCGCATCGGCGCGAACGACTTGAGCCTGCGCAAAGGAGACCTGGTCAACGTCCGGTTTCCGGCCGAGCGCGTTCACTTCGTCGAGGCCTAGCCATGTCGAGCAAGGTGTCCATGGCCCTGAAGCTGATCGCGCTGCCGTTTCTGTTCTTCCTGGCCTTTTTCCTGGTGCCGCTCAGCGTCGTGCTGACATCCAGCTTCCTGGACCCGTCCACCGGCGGCGCAAGCCTTGCCAATTATGCGAAAGTCCTGCTGGATCAGTACCACTGGGACGTCATCCTGACCACTTTCCGCATCGCCTTTTTTACCACCGTGATATGCCTGCTGCTGGGCTACCCGCTGTCGTGGTACCTGGTGAGGATAGTCCGCTCGCCCTGGTGGAGGCGGGCCTGCATCATTATTCTGGTCGTGCCCTTGTTCACCAGCAATATCGTGCGCTCGTTCGGCTGGATGATACTGCTGGGGCGCAACGGGCTGGTCAACGACGCCTTGCGCTACCTGGACCTCGTCCAGCGGCCGGTACGCTTCATCGGCAGCGAAGGCGGCATCCTGATAGGGATGGTGTATATCCTGCTGCCATTTGTCGTGCTGGCCGTGGGGACTGCGCTGGCGCGGATGGACCGATCGCTGGAAGCCGCCTCCAAGGACCTGGGCGCCAGCCCGGCGAGAACCTTTTTCCACATCACGTTTCCCCTTTCCCTGCCGGGGCTGGCTTCGGGCGCAATCATGGTGTTCGCCCTGGCGGTCAGCGCCTACGTGACGCCCGCCTTGCTGTCCGGAGGCAGGGTAACCGTCCTGCCGATGCTGATCTACCAGCAGTACAGCACGGTATTCAACTTCAACTATGGCGGCGCGCTAAGCATAGTCCTGCTGGTGTTCACGCTGGGCCTGATAGGCATCGCCAACCATATCGGCCGCGTCAAGGGAGGGAATTGACTATGCTCGCGCGATCAACCATCAGAGCCATTGCGCTGGTTTGCCTGGCCTTTCTGTTATTGCCGCTGGTGGTCATTATCGGCGCGTCATTGACGACGGCCAGCTACCTGAGCTTCCCGCCGCAAGGGCTGACCTTCAAATGGTATGGCGCCGTGCTGGCCGATCCGACCTATGTGAGGTCCTTCCTGGTCAGCACGGTCCTGGCGGCCTGCGCCACCGCCGCGGGGATCGCCATCGCCATTCCCAGCGCCCTGGCGCTGGCGCGCCACGATTTTCCCGGCAAGCACATCCTGGCCGCGCTTTTCGCGTCGCCGCTGGTGCTGCCCTACCTGGTGCTGGGCTCGGCGCTGCTGCAGTTCACCGGCTACCTCGGCTTCTCGCAGACCTTCATGGCGCTGCTCGTCGGCCACATCGTGATCGTGACGCCCTTCATCCTGAAATCGGTCTCCAGCGTGCTCACCCGCGACCATGTGGTGCTGGAGCAGGCCTCGGCGGATCTGGGCGCCTCGCCGTGGACGACGTTCTGCAGAATCACGCTGCCGCTGCTCAAGCCGGGCATCATCACCGGCGCCATCTTCGGCTTCATCACTTCGTGGATCAATGTCGAACTATCCATATTCAACACCACCGGCGCCTTGAACACGATACCCGTGCAGCTATTCAACTACGTTCAGTATTCCGTGGACCCAGGCATTGCCGCGGTGTCCGCGATCACCATCTTCATTTCCGTAGTCGTCATCACGCTGTTGGACATGACCATCGGACTGGACGTGTTTTCCGACACAAAAAACAATCGCCAAAATACTTAGGAGCGGCATATGTTGAAGCAGGAAGTTTTTGATGTTATTTATACTCACACCGAAGGCGAGCCCTTGTGCATCATCCACAATGGCATCCCTTATCCCGCCCAGTCCACCATCCTGGAAAAACGGAATTTCCTGGCGCAGAACTATGACTGGGTGCGCAAATCGCTGATGCGCGAGCCGCGCGGGCACAACGACATGTTCGGCGTGTTCCTGACGCCGCCGTCCAGCCCCGACTACGACGCGGGCCTGATCTACATCGATGGCGAAACCTATTCGCACATGTGCGGCCACGGCACCATTGCCGTCGCCATGGTCATGGTGTCGCTGGGCATGGTGCCGCGCGGCGACAGCGGCAGGACGACCATCCGTTTCGAAACCACCGCGGGCCTGGTCACCGCCGAAGTCGAATCCACGGGCGACCAGGTCCATTCCACCTGCTTCGAGAACGTGCCGGCCTATGTCGAGACCCAGGACCTGTCCATCACGCTACCCAGATACGGCGAGGTCAAGGCCGATATCGTCTGGGGCGGCAACTATTTCGGCATCATAGACTTGTCCGACACCGGCCTGCGGATTTCCCCTGAAAATGGCAGCGAACTGATCGAAATGGGCCTGATCGCCCGCGACCAGATCAACCAGCAATACAAAATCCAGCATCCCACGCAAAAGCACATCAATGACCTGAACTTCATCACCTTCTGGCATCAACCGACCATCCCCGGCGCGTTCTACAAGAACGTGCATGTATTCAGCGCCGGACAACTCGACCGCTCGCCCGGCGGCACAGGCACCAGCGCGATGATGGCCATGTTCGAAGCCCGCGGCAAGCTCGGCTTCAACCAGCCCATCAAATCCGAAGGGCTGCTGGGCAGCGGCACCTTCGAGGGCTGCCTGCTGGGCGAGGTGGACCTCAACGGCAAGCGCGGCGTCCGCCCGACCGTCAAAGGCACCGCCAGCATGCTGGGCACGGCGCGATGGATCATCGACAAGAACGACCCCGTCGCCGCCGGCTTCATAGTGCGCTAGCCGGGTTGCGGCCGCCAGATCCCGCGCGGGTCTGGCCGGCCGGAGCGACCTAACGTTTCTGTTTGCCGAGGTAGGCTTCGCGCACCTTCTCACTGTGCAGCAATTCCTCGCCGGTGCCCTGCATGACGATGGAGCCGACCTCCAGCACGTAGGCGCGGTCCGATATTGCCAGCGCCTGGTTGGCCATTTGTTCGACGAGCAGGATAGTGATGCCTTGCTCACGCAGCGACCGGATGATCTTGAACACATCGGCGACGATTTGCGGCGCCAGTCCCAGCGAGGGCTCATCCAGCATCAGCAGGCGCGGCTTGCTCATAAGCGCGCGGCAGATGGCCAGCATCTGCTGTTCCCCGCCCGACAAGGTGCCCGCCACCTGGTTTTGGCGTTCGCCGAGGCGGGGGAACAAATCGAAAAAGTGATCGATCTCTTGTTCCAGTTTCTTGCGCGATGTCTTGCGCAGGTAGGCGCCGATCAGCAAATTGTCCAGCACGGTCTGGTCGGGAAAGACCTGCCGGCCTTCCGGTACGTGGGCGATTCCCGCGCTTACCCGCTTGTGGGCGCTGACGGGCATCAGATCTTCGCCCAGGAACTCTACGGCTCCGCTGGCAGGCACGATGCCGGACAAAGCCCGCATCAGGGTGCTTTTTCCCGCGCCGTTGCCCCCGATCAGGGTAACGATTTCATTCTCGTCCACATGCAGCGTAACCTGCTTGAGCGCCTTGATGGCCCCGTAGTCGACCGAGAGATTCTTGACGTTTAATAAGCGTTGCATAGATACAGCTCCTAGGCTGGCACGCCCAAATAGGCTTCGATCACTTTGGGATTCTGTTGAATGTGATCCGGCAGGCCGGAGGCAATCTTCACGCCATAGTCGAGCACGATGACGTGGTCTGAAATAGCCATCACGAGGTCCATGTGGTGCTCGATCAGCAATATGGTCAATCCCTTGTCGCGCAGCTTGACGATCAATTCCGTCAGGGCCTCAGTCTCGTTGGGATTCAGGCCGGCCGCGGGCTCGTCCAGCAGAAGCAGGTCCGGCACCGCGGCCACCGCCCGGGCAATCTCCAGGCGGCGCTGCAAGCCATAAGGCAGGCTGTCCGCAATATCGCAGGCGTGCTGTTCCATCCCGAAGAAGCGCAGCACATCGTGGGCTTTCCGTTCGATCTCGCGCTCTTCCCGCAAGCTGCCCGGCAAGCCCAGCAAGTTCGAGAAGAAGCCCGATTTCTGCACGCGATACAGCCCGACCATGACGTTTTCGAGAGCGGTCAGGCCCTGGAAAAGTTTCAGGTTCTGGAACGTGCGGCCCAGGCCCAGCGCGGCAATGGCGTTGGGCGAAGCGCTGCTGATTTCCCGTCCCTTGAAGGTGATCGTGCCCGAATCGCGCCTGACCAGCCCCGACAAGAGATTGAGCGTGGTCGTTTTGCCGGCGCCATTGGGCCCGATCAATGACGTGATGGTGCCCTTTTTGAGCGAGAACGACAGCTTGTTCGTTGGCACGACGCCGCCATAGGCTTTGTAGAGATCTCGCACCTGCAGCAGTTCTTGGCCGGCGCCCGGCCCATTGTCCGGCCCTGGCGTGGTCCAGGCGCCGTCCAGGGTAGTGTCGCCCGTGTCGCCCGCCGGCGCTTTGGCGCGCTTGCGTGTCAGCCGCGAGATGACGCCGGCGAGGCCATCGGGCATGGCATAGAGCGCAAACAGCAGGATGGCGCCATAGGCGAAATGCTGCACTTCAGGCCAGCGCGCCAGCACGGCGTCTATCACAGTGAGCAGTATTGCGCCGAGCAACGCGCCGGCGGGAGTGCGGCCGCCAAACAACACGAGCACCAGCAGGAATACCGACAGATTGAAATTCACAAAGTCGGAATTGATGTACTGGTTTTGCTGGGCGACCAGGGCGCCTGCGATTCCGCAGGTCACCGCGCTGATGACGAAGGCGAGTATTTTGAACCGCAAGACACTGATCCCTACGCATTCAGTGGCGATTTCCGACGTGCGCACCGCCGCGAACCCGCGGCCGAACCGTCCCTTTAGCAGCAGCGACGTCATGGCATAACACGCCAGCCCCAGCGCCACGACCACCACCACCCACTGCCGGCTGTCCAGCGGCACGCCGTTGATGCTGAGCGGCGAAATCCCGTAGAAGCCTTCCTGCCCTTTGAGAACGTCCGTCCATTCAGATGCGATCTTCTCGATGAGCAGGCCGAAGGCTATGGTAATCATGGCCAGGCTCGGCCCTTTGACGCGCAAGGCGGGAATGGCGATCAGGATGCCGAACACAGCCGATATCACTGCCGCGGCCAGGAGCGCCAGCCACGGGTTCACGCCGTGGTTGACGGTCAGCAGCGCCGCCGTGTAGGCGCCTACCCCGAAGAGGCCGGCGTGCCCCAGGGATTTTTGCCCTGCCTGGCCCACGAGGATGTTGAAGCCTGAGGCGGCAATGTGATAGACGCCGATATTGAACAGGATCAGCAGGTAAAAATCATTGAGGCCGGAGTAGGCCAGCGCTATCAGGGCCGCGCCAATCAGGCACGGAAAGAGAATCTTGGCTGATTTCATACTTTTTCCACATGGACTTTGCCGAGCAGACCGGCAGGCCGGAAATACAGGACAACGATGATCAAGGCAAACACCGCGATCTCGCGCAGGTTGGAGTACCACAGCCCGATGAGCGATTCGAGCAGCCCGATGAGGAATCCGCCGAAGATGCAGCCGCGCGGATTATCCAGCCCGCCCAGGATAGCGGCCGAAAACGCCTTGAGCGCCAGCAGCGTGCCCACGAATACCGAGGCCGTGGCGATAGGCGCGATCATGACGCCGGCTATCGCGGCAAGGGCGGAGCTGATGGCAAAAACACTGATGGCAACGGCATTGGCATTTATTCCCATGAGGCTCGCGGTCGACTTGCTGAAGGCCACGGCCCGCACGGCCTTGCCCATTTTGGTGGCGTGCAGCGCCCAGTCGAACGCGACCATCAACACCAGGGTGACGCAGAATACGAGAATTTCCTGCGGCCGCACGCCGGCGCCCATGATATGAATTACGCCGTCGCCCATGGGCGATGCCAGTGCCAGGGGCGCCGGGCCCCAGATCATCAGGGCGATGTTCTGCACCAGGATGCCGAAGCCAATGGTGCTCATTACCCACGATAGCCCTTGCTCGCCGACAAAATGCTTGATGGCCGTCTGGTAGAGCACATAGCCCAGCAGGCTCATGATCGCCGCGCTGACCACCAGGGCGAAAACGAACGACGGCCATGTCACATCCTCTGGCGCCGGAAAGCCGATGAGCTTGCCTTGGCTGTAGAACAGCACCGCGCTGACGCCGATCAGGCCTGACGCGGCAAGAAATGCGCCCTGGCCGAAATTGAATGTTTTGGTGGTGGTGTACGTAATGCTGAACCCGAAGGCGACCAAAGCATATACGCTGCCCATCGCCAGGCCACTGAAAATCGCTTGAAGAATATCCATTTGCTTTTACCTGAAAGAACGGCCGGCCTGCGCGCGCGCGCTTGCCCCGGCCATATTGCCGGCTTGCACCGCTGTGGTTTGCCGGCCCGAGGCGCCGGAGCTATGGGCGATGGATGTAAACATTCTGTCTCCTGAAGTTTTATGAATGCCGTTTGCCGAGGATCAGGTCGCCGGCCCGATTGCCTATCATCATGGTCGATGCGCACACATTCGCCGAAGGGATGGATGGCATGACGGATGAATCGACGATGCGGAGATTCTGCAGGCCGTAGACGCGCAGCTCTTGGTCGACCACGGCCCGCTTGTCGGAAGGCGGCCCCATGTGCGCGGTGCCGTTCACATGGTAGGAAGAAACCCCGAAGCGCCGCGCGAAGTCGAAAAGCTCATCTTCCGATTGGCACATATCGCCCGGCAGCGTTTCCTTCTCGAAATAGGGCTTGAGGGCGTCCGCCCGCAACAATTTGCGCGCCAGCTTGATACCGTTCACCAGCGTCCGCTGATCATCGGGATGCTCCAGGTAATTGGGTTGCACAATAGGCGACTCGAACGGATCGGACGATTGGATGCGAACGTAGCCGCGGCTCAGCGGCCGGTGCTGCCAGACGCCGGCCGTCATGCCGGAGAAGTTATCCAGACGGCCGACATAGCCTTCCTTGTAGCTTGCGGGTGTAAAAACCCCTTGCAAGTCGGCGCAGTCCAGATGCGGCTGGGACTTCCAGAACCAGTGCACCAGGGACGGGCTCAGCGCCATGATGCTGGGCTTTTTGCGCATCCAGTTCAGGACCTGCGCGCCCAGGTTCAGGCCTCGCGCCAATTCGTTGAGTGTTTTTTCCCCCTTGACCTTGGCCACCACGCGCACAGAATAGTGGTCGCTGAGGTTTTCGCCTACACCCGGCAGATCGTGCACCACCGCGATGCCTTTTTCTTGCAGCAGCGCGGCCGGCCCAATGCCCGACAACTGCAGCAGCTTGGGGGTATTGATGGCGCCGCAGGCAACAATGACCTCTTTGTTGGCCAGCACAGTGCGAGCCGGCCCCCGGCCCGATGGATGCGAATAGCGCACGCCGACAGCCCGCTTGTTTTCGAACAGGATGCGGGTCGCCAGGGAATGCGTCTTGATATGCAAGTTGGCCCTGCCGCGTATCGGCTTGAGGAAGCTGCGCGCAGTGCTCATGCGCCAGCCATTGTGGATCGTGCGCTGGAAGTAGCCGACGCCGTCCTGCGGGCCGCCGTTGTAATCGGCGGTGCGCGGCATGCCTTGCTGCATGGCGCCCTGGATAAATGCTTCGCAGATCGGATGAATCCAGTCGATGTCGCTGACGGGCAGCTCGCCCTGGCGGCCGCGGTACCCGTCGTCGCCGCCAATGCGCCGCTCCATGGACTTGAAGTATGGCAGCACGTCCTTGAAGGACCAGCCGTCGTTGCCCAATTGCGCCCAGTGGTCGAAGTCGCCGTCCTGCCCGCGGTTGTAGACCAGGCCGTTGATGGACGTGGAGCCGCCAAGGGTGCGGCCCTGTGGAATCGGAATGCTGCGCCCGTTGGTCTTGTCTGTAGGCTCGGTCGAGAAAAGCCAGGCATACCGGGGATTGAAGATGACCTTGATGAAACCCGCCGGGATGTGAAGAAAGGGATGGTTGTCCGGCGGGCCGGCTTCCAGCAGGCAAACCGAGGCGCCATGGGCGCTCAGACGGTTGGCCAGAATCGCGCCGGCCGCGCCGGATCCTACAATGACGTAATCGAATTTTTGCGCAGTATCAGTCATGGAGCGGTTCCGGAAGAAAGGGTTGGCGAATGGCTCAGGGGAGCCGACGCATTGCGGCCTGAATCCGCCTGGCGGCATTGCAATAGGCGAAGGCTGGCGCCTTCGCCCCTATCGCATGTTTTTTATTGTTTTAAATCAGCCGGTGTAAGGCTCTTCGTTATTTCATCTTCGACGGAAACGACCTTGCCGTCGACCCAGCGCACCAAGCGGAAATCTTTATAAGAAAGCGCCTCATGGTTGCTTGGGGTGAACGGCGCATCGTAGGTTTTAATGACGCCCTTGACCCCGTTCAGGTTTTCGAGCGCCCGCTGTACCGCCTCGCCGTCGGTCGTTTTTGCCTGCTCGAAAGCGGCAGCCAGCAATTTCACGGAATCATAGGCGTGGGCGGCAAAGACATAGGTTGGCAATTTTCCGTCTTTACGGATGATGGTGTCGTAAAGCGCGCGCGACTCGGGCGTGGAGTCTTCGGTGATCGAAGCGGAAAAGATCATTCTCTTGGCCAGGTCGGGGCCGGCGACACGCAAGAAAGGCGAGCTCAAGTTGGCCCAGGAACCCAGTGTGACGGGGTTGTAGCCGATCTTGTCCAGGCTGCGCATGACATGTGCGTTCGCATCGGCCAGCGCATAAACGATCAGCGTATCCGCTCCGCTCGCGCGAATCTTGTTCAACTGGGATGTCATGTCCGTGTCGGAGGGCCCGAATTTCTCAGTGGTGACGGGAGTGATGCCGTGGAGCTTTAAAACTGCGGCGGCGTCTTTGGCTCCTTGCTGACCATATCCAGTGGAGTCGGCAATAATGGCGACTTTCTGGTTCTTCGTTGCTTTGGCGGCATAAGCGGCAAGCAAAGTGATTTGGTCCAGGTCGCGCATGGAAACGCGGAAAATATAATTCTGCCCTTGTTTCGCATAGCGATTGGTAATCTCGGTCGCCGTGGCCGAGGGAGAAATCGCGGGGATTTTCTTGTTCTGGACAATGTGCATCCATGCCAGCATATTGCCTGAGTTCACGCCGCCCAATATTGCATGAACGCCTTCGTTGTTGACGAGTTCATTGGTATTTTGAATGGATTTGGGCGGGCTCCCCACATCGTCGCGGGCAATGATGCGGATTTGCTCGCCCAGAACGCCGCCCGCGGCATTGATTTCGTCGGCGGCCTGTCGCGCGCCCGCCAGCGCTGAAACGCCGAAATCAGCGGACCCGGTTGCCGACATGTCGCTGTTGTAGCCTATTTTTATTTCGGCGGTGGCAATGCCCGGCAGCGCCAGCGCGAAAAAATGAATGGAAGCTAACGCGGCAATAGTCTTTCTGGTTTTCATGTATGTCTCCTAAATTTACTTATAAGATCAGGTTGATGGGGTTTTCGATGCGATTTTTGATGTCGCCCATGAATCGGGCGGCGACGGCGCCATCCACAACGCGATGATCGGCTGAAAGTGTGATTGAAATAACGGCGCCGGCCTTCACCTTGTCTTTGATCACAATAGGGCGTTGTTCGACCGCCCCCAGGGCCACGATGGCCGATTGCGGCGGGTTGATGATGGCGCTGAAGCGGGTTATGCCATACATCCCGAGATTGGTAACGGTGAGGCCGCCGCTTTCATATTGGTCGGGTTTCAAGCGGCCTTGTTTGGCGGATTCAGCCAGCAGGCGAATTTCCCGGGCCATCTCCGACAGCGACAGCTGATCGCATCGGCGCAGGAGGGGCGTAATAAGCCCTGCTTCCGTTGCGACGGCAACGTTGAGATCAAGAGTAGGGCGTTGATACATGCCTTCTTCTTGCCACTGGCTGTTTACGACGGGATTGTTTTTGAATGCCCGGCTGATGGCATAGCAGAGCAAATCATTCAATGAATATTTGAAGTCCGTGGCTTCATTGATTTTTTGGCGCAGCTTGATGAGCTTGTCCATGCGGCATTCCACTTCAAGATAGAAGTGCGGCGCTTCGCGCTTTGATTCTGAAAGGCGCTTGGCAAT
>LNAP01005728.1_pt1 | contig 10945 bp, 9 predicted proteins | sample 602601 | NCBI WGS metagenome assembly LNAP01 (sample SAMN02440304, study PRJNA202911) | soil metagenome | biome: Subtropical and temperate rainforests or woodlands; isolation source: soil samples (1 kg each in a 20% v/v slurry with milli Q water) were... ...
AGTGCCGATTGTCAAAGCACTTACCAAATGCACCCGACTCAACAGCCTCGACGTGTCTCGCAACAAGGTCGATGTCGAGACCGCCAAGGCCTTGTTGCTGTATATTTCATCACCGGGATGCAGTCTCACGCATCTGTTCATGGCGAACGCAAACGTTGACGATAAGGAGGCTGCAGAATTTGTGCGGGTAAGCACTTTTTGCTTGACAATTACGGTTTTTATTTAACGTTTATTTAATTTTAATATCCTACTTTCTTATTTTTTCCTTCTCCAGATTATCGCCACAAGAAGGAATTTCAAGGAACTTGACCTCAGCGAAAACCAACTGGGTTCGCATGAATACGGTTTGAAGTATTGTGACACGGCTGGCGTGGCACTGGGACATCTTCTTTCCGATCCGCGCTGTTCTTTGGAGACACTCAAGTTGTCCTGGAACATGATTCGCTACAAGTCTGCTATTGAGCTGGTGCGGTCGTTGTCTATTAATGAGTCCCTGACGTACCTTGATTTGGGTTATAACCGCCTCGGTGCGGAAGGAGGTGATGCACTGGGTGACGCGCTGCATTCCAACCGCACGCTGAAAGTGTTGAAGTTGGCGCACAACAACATCACGTCCCGGCCGTGTTGCACCATTCTCAGTGGCGTCGTGTCGTGCGAGTCGCTGGTGGAGGTGGATCTTTCCCACAACCCGATCGGCGGCTTCGGTGCGCGTTTGCTCCTCTCCATCGATCTGAAGTATGGAGATAGAGTGAAAGTGGACATTCGAAACTGCACACTGAGAACATCCGACTACTCTTGCTGGTTCGATCCCGTCAAGCCCAAGAAAGAATACACGCTGAATTTAAAGGAGCCGTACGCGCGGTGCGTCTGCATTGAGCTGCTGCGCCTGGTCACGGCACCCAACGACGAGCACACCATTGAAGAGTTTCAATACTGCGGACCGGACGACAGCGCACTGCGCGATATCAACTTGGAGCTGTACAGTCTCGCGAAGATTCGCCAAGCTGAGTTGCAAGGCACCGACGGCCCGGTCTCTCCGCGTGAGGCCGAGAACAAGTTCGAAGAGGCTCGAAACATGTACAAAGAGACCGCAGGCCGGATCTTCCGTCAGTACGACTTGGACAACAGTGGAGGTTTAGATCGCAACGAGCTTGCAGTGGTGCTGAACCAAATCGGCATGGAAGGTTCCACCGCGATGGTGGATCAATTAATGAGCATTTACGACACCGACGGGTCGGGTCTGGTGGAGGAGGAAGAATTTATTGCCTTCTTGCTCGATGTGAAGGCCAACAACAACACTATTGAAGTAGAAAAACCTGGTGATCGCTTTCTGTACGACAAAGACGCCAACAGTAACATCCAAGGCCGGCCTGTTCCCTATTTCCCACCTAATGTGGGCACCGTGCACATCAAGTTGAATGTTGACAAAACGAAAGAACTTGTTCCGCAGAGTATTTCACAGCACAGCATCGAAGGAATGTTTGACGCGACCCAGTCTTCAGAAGACCGAATTGCCATCTTTGATTATGCGCTTTCTGTGATGAAGCTGCAGTTCATCGACGCACATTCATTCTACCGCGTGATGCTGAACGAGATTGGCAGCTCGTTGCACGTCTTGGCGCGTCTGCTGCCGTGCATGGCCACACCCAACGATGCGCGCATGCTCATCACCTACGCCACGGGCAATGACTTCGAGCAGATGCATCTCCTGCGTGGAATCATGGGCGCTGTGTATTTTGTATACATTGGACTGCCCAATGGGTTCTACCGACTCAATCTCTCCGAACCGGCAGATCAGGCCTGCTTGAAACACTTACGCGACCTCAGCATCACCTCAATGCACCAAAGAAAGAAGCTAAACCTTGGTGACACCAGTCAAGACGGAAACTGGCTCGGATTCCGCAATTGCGTGTATGACAGCAAACCGATTGTGCTTTCCGAAGAATGGCTGGAAGAGTATCCCACCAAGGGAAAGCTTGATTTCGACTTCGTTCACATCAATACGATCACCGTGATGGACACAGAGATCTCGCACTTTCGATTGTTCCGTCTCATGCATGGGTTGGGCATGGCGACGGACGAGAAGCGTCGTCGCATTTTTGAGAAGCTGGCTGCGGACAAAGAAGAAGGGCGCGCGGTGTCCAAAGGCACTGGATTTCGGCACACGGAGATCCGCGCCAGTGTGATGGAGCAAGCGTCCAACCATTTGTACAAACTGTACACAACGTACCACACCAGTCGCATGGAGCGTGTGGAAATGCCCATCAGTGACGCTGAAAAGCTATACCTCAGACCAGCACACCAGCAGGCACAGCAGCAACAACCGCAGTCACAGCAGTCCACGAAGGCACCGGTGGTGTTGCCTAAGGCCACTGCTGACACGGAGAAAGAAATAAAAACCAAACACCACGATGGTAAGAAGCATATTTTCTTTTTCCTCATAATATACGCGACGAGAAATTGATCTTAGAAATTTTCTTCTTTTATAACTTTTCTCTCCACAGTTCTTGGCAACGACACTTCTCACGGTGGCTTTGTGAAAGAGATGCTCGAAAGCGGTTCGGTGGAGCCCGCTATCATCTGCGAGCGCATGCTGGAGACGTTGAAGTTCTCTCTGGCGGCACGCTTCATCACCAGCGTGCAGCTTGCTCTGTTGGTGCATCTGTTCCCCGACGGATTCATGCCCTGTGGTGACTTCAGTACGTACCGTGTGGAGCTGATCATCTCACTGTACACGAGAGTGGTGGATGTGATTAACATGGATTTCGTGTTGAAAGAGCTGGAAAGCACGGAATACGCGATGCTTCTGTTCCGTCTGGGCTGGCTGAACATCTGGAACCCCATCAAAGCAGAGGGTAGAGTTTGCTTGGACCTGTCCCGTAGGGAAGAACGGCAGCTCGCCCGCATTATGTTGGTGCTCAACTTTGCGGAGCCTGGCAATTCATGGCAAGAGCCCACCTTTCGCCCGACGCGCACCTCGCCGTTGGAAGACAAGTGGTCACTTCCGGTTGCTTGGTACTGCGAGCCCACTTTCCCTGCTCAGGGGATCTTGTCGCTGCAGTATTTTTCTGGGCGGGGTTGCAATGTCGAGGACTGTGCTCCGAACGCGGCGTGTCGACACACGCTGATGGCGTTGGTTCTCGCCAAGTCCTACTCGGCAGATGTCTGGTCAGGTAGCAAGTCAAACATGGACACGATAGAGTTGATGGTGCAGAAAATGGGGTGTAGTTTGTCGTTCCTCACTGCCAATCACCACGCACCTGCTGCAGGAAAACCTCACTGAGTACGCAGTGCAGCGCGAAGGTTACTGTTTGCCGATCAGTAGTCCAATTTGTTGGAAGTGTTTTATAAAGTGTATCATTTATTTCTTGCTACCAGCACAGTATGACTCAAGCTTTGTGCAAACAAAGACTTGCGAAGTTAATCGACACTTATTTTTTAACATTTACAATGATGTACAAAGAAGACATAATGAACAACACCGAATGGCGCACCAATTATTTCGAAACTCCAATTCTAGCCCTGGTTTCTTTCGCCCGTTGGCCTTCAACTTGCGCAATGCCTTTGTCGACCATTCTTAAACCAGCAGACTGCTTTTTTGGGGCCGCTCTAATCCAATTCATTTTGCATGCCTCGTACTCCGCAAGATCGTCTGCGCTCAACTGGCATTTCGTCGGCGAAATTCCAATCATTTTACCGACTGCAGAAGAAAAGATGAAGACACTATAGCACTCCTTGGAACTGAACATGGTGAGGACCGTTTGAGTTGACTTCCTTTCGTCTGGAAAGGGCTGTGGGGGATAGTTTTATATAAATATGCATTTGGCTAGTGCATGGTGTCCTAAAGACGCATAAAGTTGAATTTAATATCTCGCGAAGTCGGTGAGGGATGATTGATCAGCTCCAAGACACATTCTTCTGCAGATTTTGGACTGATCATCATGACTGCCGTCGCCAAATTTATTCTTATTGCTTTTCTGGCCCTCATTGCTGGCAGCTCTGCTGAAGTGGTGCAACTTACCGTGCAGAACTTCGAGCATCTGACTCAAGCCACCACTGGTGCCACAACCGGCGATTGGTTGATTAAGTTCTATGCTCCTTGGTGTGGCCACTGCCGAAAGATGGAGCCCACCTACGAGAGAGTCTCTGAGCTTCTTCATGGGGAAGTTAATGTTGCTAGAGTCGATGTTCCCGCTAACAGAGAGTTGGGCACCCGCTTCGATGTCAAAGGATTTCCGACCATTAAGTTTTTGAGCAAAGGAAAGGTGTATGACTATGCTGGTAGAAGAACAGCCGAAGATATGGTGGAGTTTGCTAAGGGTGGTTACCAGATCCAGCAGCCCAAGGAAATTATGCCTGCTTTGGGCATGTTCGGTGAGATTCTTATCGTTTTCAAGCACGCTTACACTCAGGCCGCCGACGACCTCAAGAAGGGCAAGTTCTTCACGATCGATGTTTTCCTTTCCTTCATGCCGATCGTTTTCCTTCTCTTCGTCGCGTTGATCTTCATGATCCCTGCGCCTACCTACCCCCCGGCCAACGAGCGCAAGCTTGCCCCTGCTCCCAGAACCAACACCCGCTCTGCTGACGCCGCGCCTGCCACCTCTGAGTCTGACATCCCTTCCAAGAAGGAAGATTAACTACATTGGGGGCGCACCGTAGTTTTTATCTCACGGAACCATTTTTTTTTAACCGTGTACAATGTTTGACGTTATTGAAACAGTTTCAAGAACATTTTTGATAATTTCCCGTCGTTACTTGTTCATTACACACTCAAAATACTTGCATCGCTGAGGCATCCATAAACAAAAAAGTACCAACCTTCACAGATGCAACCGTAAATTCAAACCAATACAAAAACTGGCATTCAATACACACGGTTCGCTATGAAACGTTGTACCACCTATTACCGGTTTGGAGGATCGTGAATTTAGGGGATGGGCTTAATCTTGAAGTGCAGAGATATAAGAGAGAAAACCAAGCACTTCAAGTCTTGTACCAAGTAATAAAAGATTCTGAACCCTTCGGGGTCACTACTCTCTTGCACGTTTAACAATGAACCAATCTTCGACGCCTGGAAAAAAATTAAAATAGCTTCTGATGAGAAAGATAAATTAATGTAAAGATCAGTAGAAATGCTTGCTTACAGTAAACGAGATATGTTCCTTGTTAATCTTGATCTCCAGTTCTTGTCTGCCGATCTTGTCGGGCTCGGGCCAGTTACGATCGTCTTCTTTCGTGATCTCACTTTCACTAATGATTCTCTTAATCTCCTCAATAACCAAAGGGCTTAACTTAACTACAGAATGAGAAAAAAGAAGAAAGAACTTGCGTAAGCCTGCTTCAGTGTAAATTAAAGGCTGTTTCGTTAAAATCAACCAACCTTCTTTGCGGATCATCGTATCATTCTTATAGTTGGAATTGTTGGCATAGCGAAGGCGACCATCCGAAGTAATCTCGAACTCCAAAAACTCGTGGCCGAACTTGCCTTTGTGGCCGACGTAGTATCTGCAGTAGAAATCGTCAGACATCTTGTGATATACGATCAAATCTGTTGTGATTTCTTTGATCGTCGGCCGATGCATGTCTGTCAATCATACGATTCCTCTTATTTCAAGCACTGTCCAAACTTTTTGTACGAGCCTCATACTGCAACAATAAATCGCAAGATTGAGCAATCACTATCAACTACCTTCTTTTTGATTATCTTGTTTAGACGATTACACTAGCTAGCAAAAAAAACGACTTAAGCGCTGCTGTTCTCTGCGGCGGCGGCAGCTTGGGCGCGCACGTTCGCCGCATGCGCCTTGAGGAATGTTTGCGAAACAATCAACGGGAAAATGACCGTGGCATCGCAGGACACCTTGACAGGCTTCGCCTCGATGTGGATTTTGCCCCAAGAGACGGCTTCGTCTGGACTGGCCCCAGAGTCACTGCCGTCGAACTCCTGTCCCGTGTTGATGTAGACAGAGTACTCGGCGCCGTTGCGCATAAGATTGGCGTTGCAAGTGTGGTGCTTCACCACACCACCGCCAAGAATAACCCTGTTGGAGATATTGGAGAACGTGATGTGAGATAATATGTAACAAGTAAATGGCAGATAGCTGCACCGGTACGGGGCACCCACACAATTCTGACAGAACTTACATTCCCGTGCAGTGGGCTCTCACAGCAATGTCGTTAATCTTCTTAATATCATGGACGATATCCACGCAGAACTCGGGTCTCTTGTAGGAATGAAAGTACATCATATCCCCGAGCGAACCATCGGTCAGCGCCGGACAGAACACTGGAATGTTGTTCTTGTGCGCCCAGTAATACACCGACTCTTCGTTGTTGATCTCCTTGCCCAGACGGTCAATCACAGTAGACGGGGTCCAGCGAGTACCGTTGGCCACTTGTTCGTCCGTCATGGTGTTCAGAATGGGGTTGACCCAGTCCTCAAACAAGCAATAGTTTTCATTCGGCACAATCAAGTTGCCACAACGGTTAACTCCCTTTCTTCTCAATTCTGCGCCGTTCAGCTTGAAGTCTCCCATGTACGTGGGTGCCAGGCACTTGATGAAGTCTTCCTCCACGCCACCTGCAGTGGTCACGATCGCATCGACCTGAACGTATCACACAAAAAAGTGTAGTTTTCACGCTTGTGAGAACAGAACACTGAACGATGAACGAGCAACACAAAATATCATACTCACCAGCTTATTTTTCACAAGGAATCTAATCGTCTCTCTCAAGCCAGAAGAGATCAAATTACTGGTGTAAGACAAGAAAATGGTGCACTTAGCGTTACTTCGATATTCGGGCGTTTTGAATTCATCAGAATCCGTCTCCTTAATGGGTCGATCACTTAGACGCCATGCAAGCTGTGTGTAGTTTAAAGTGAGAGTTACTCGGGATCAACAGCTTTTGCGATCACATATTTCTACGAGATAATTGCATACCATACGATTTATTTCGTTGATGGCTAATCCAACGTTTGTGGCTTGGAAACCGGTGGTTAACATCGAGGCAGCTAAACTGTCCAAATCAGCCCCATTACTAAAGTCATATCTAAGAAGCGCAAGTGCAGTGGACGATTAGCGGCAGAAATCGAACAGTGCAACAACTGTTGAGTTCAAGCCATCACTCTTACCCTTTCACGGCAGTATTATCGTTTGAGTTGAACGCTGACTTCACTAAGACAGCATTTTGCACAGACTCTGGAACGGTGGACATGTTTAGTTTGGTCTTTGCTTGTCCCAGTATCGGTGATTTATTGCTGCATTGCTCGCGTCCGGAATCTGCTGGCGATTGGTGGGAAAATGCGGACCACAAAAGGTTGTTTTTGCACTTGAAGATGGCTTTCAAACGCACACAAATTCCAGATTTTTCTCTACATCTACCTTCAAAAGCACGCACGCAGGTCTGCTGGAGATAATTTCCAACCGTAGTCGACTGGGTGGCATTCTGTTTGTCCTTCGAGAAGGATGGATGCGTTGGTCAATAGGGTTACTACCATCATCAATCAGCAAAATGCTCTGCTGGAAGCATCTTTGGCTGCAGGGGTGCGGACTGAAGGGCCTCAAGTCAACGGACCAACTTCCACTGCACCAGCAGCAGACGCAGGGGTGGTGCCACTTGAGACAACTGAAGCTGGAGTTGCTGATCCTAATAATGCACTTCAGTTAGAACTGTCAAATTGGAGTAGCAGAGCAAAGTTTATGGTGCCCATAATAGTCCTTATTTTGCTGAAGATCTTGGCAGATCACATTATCACTGGATTTGTGGTGATTCTTTGTGCATCAAGCTTTTATCGGCTGAAGACAGCCTTTGAATTGGAACTGTCTCTGAAAGATCGTTCTAACAGTCTTAACCTTATAGGTTTATTGCTTGGAAGTATGGGACTTCTGTATGCTATGATAATAGAGATTAGACTAATGAACTACCACGATTCAATCAGCGACAGACTTCAATTTCAGCTTCCTGAGAGCAAAGTGGGCTTTAACCTTCTCAATATTCTGTGGGTATGCATTGTAACAGATGGGGTTGTGCAGTTAATGGCCCTTGTCTGTAAAATCTTTGTGGTAAACGTGATCGGCATGATCTTCAAGATTCAAGGGTCTGGCTTCAAATGCCGTGCTGGTAAAGTCACACACCATCAGCTGAACGATGGAACTGATATCCTTTTTACTCATCTCTACTCGTTTTCTTCTGTTTTTAAATGCAGGCCGTTCCATGTGGCACAACGGTGTGCAGTTTGAAAGTCTCCGCCAACACGATTCTGCCGATCTGGAGAGCGGCAGCAGTAGCTCAGATCAACACGCTTCCCGCACTGCAGCCTCCACTCTCGTCGCGACGATTTCTTCGTTCGGGCTTGGCTCAATTGGCTCGAGCATTGGCCAGCTGGTGCGGCGTCAGACCACTCCTGGTGTTCATCACCAGAATTCTCAGTCTCGTGCCCATCAGCAGCATTCTCAAATAGGTGTCTCGACGACCGAGTCTGCAGGTACCACCGACAGCACGCGGGACGGACAGAACAGCAGCGATGCGTCGGTCGAGAGCCACGAATCCACGGACTTCTTGCTGAAAGTGCGGGTATGCGGGTTGGTTGACATGCTGGGTCTAGTTTACCGCACGGCACTGCCGATGCCTTACTGGGCGTTGTATTTCTATCTCTGTCCCACAATTGGCACGGTATTGCGCATTTTCTACATCGCCGCGAAGTTTTATGACTTGTCGTGGAAAGCCAGGGGTGCAGCGGAGGCCTTCATGCACTTCGTAACGAGTAAAATTGTACGTTAATTTGCTCGTTGTTGTTTCATTTCTTTGCATCTTCATTGTTGCTTGCCTGAACTTAATTTGATACCATATAAATGACTAATTTCTGTGCATTTTAATGTTTATCGAACAGGAATTTGGTCATTACAGCACAGAGGAAGAGCTTAGTGCACGCGAAGACGGGTCCTGCGAGTGTCCTGTATGCTTTGACAATCCGCACCGCCCAGTGACCCTCGACTGCCATCATGTCTTCTGCGAGGTGTGCATTCTGGAATGGCTGGAGAAAGAACAAACCTGCCCGGTGTGTCGCGCCAAGGTGGAACGGTCGTCGCCGCAGGTGCAGGCGGTGAAAGCAGAGGCATCCTACACCTTCCCGATCTTTGTGTAGAAAGAGGGAACACTACTATGTATGTGTGAAATATTTTGTTATCTATTGTATTTGCTTCGTTAAATATCAGCCATTGTTACCAAAAATTGCAGATAGGCGAGTTACCAACGTTGGTACGAAGTTGTTCTTGTTCTATGCCGGGTCAAATAATGCTGTTTTTACGCACATTTTACCCTCACTTCGCCAGACCCAAGACCAAGTTCCTGACTTTCGTGTGTCAAATATATCTTGCAGTCACAAGTACAGGGAAACCTAAAACACAGTTCAATTGTTTTAAAACGAAGATGGACCTCATTCAAAACATGGAAGTGACTGAATCAGACAGTGATGACGGCGACGTACTCAGTGACGATGGAGTCGACGCAGGTTGGGATGGGATTGAAGACCGAGACTGCTACATCACAATGAAGGTTGTCCCCGACCTGTTTGTCCCCAACAGTGAACTTAAAAGTTATATAGTTTACTTTTACAAGCTGCATCTGGTTCCTGTAAGCGACAAGGAGCTCGCCTTTGCAGGATCAACTGGTGAGGAACTGCGCAATAGCATGGACGCGATGAACTCCCTCGGTTTCGTTTTGAAAGCACCTCTTCCTGATGACGTCCTTTCCGCTTCAAGTGACCTGTTTTTATACGATTTACCGATGGTGCTGACCGTGGAGTGCGTCGGTAGTGGGTTGTTGCCGATCGAGGATTTGACTCAGATGCAGCGCTTTCACAAAGCAATCTGCTGCCAAGAAGATACAAACGCATCTAGAGTTGCCACTTACTTGAACGTCCATTTCAGTTATGATACATGTCCTGGCGATATGACTGACTTTGACGTGTTTCACTGCATGGACGAAGACACATGGACGATGAGCAGCAACGGCGGGTGGTATGTCATGTACCCCGCCCTTGACACCATGACTGGCAGTGCAAAGTGCTACGACAGTGACTATGTGCGCAAGTGTGCCAACGAAGCCCAAGTGATGGTCCACAATTTGCGATTGATGACTCTGGAGGATACCACTGCTGCGGCGGCGATTCCCAGTGCGGAGTCTATGTGCGACATGCCCCAAGAAGTGTGGAACAAATACCTCATCCTCGCCAACAACATCAGTTTGTGCAGCGTTGCTGCCAACACCCCCAAAAACAAGAAAGTGCTGAGTGATTACTTCAAGACCGTAAGCATCGCACTCCCTCCGAGCCGTTTGCCAACGTTGTCGGAGACTGTGAAGGAGATCGGCGGCGTGAGTTCGGCTGAAGAAGATGAAGGTTGGGACGACATGGTGAAGGAAGGTCCGGTGCCGATCTCATGCGCGCGTGTCAAGATCTCATACGCGGATTACTTCAAATCCAAGCGACCTTACTTGTCGGATGCAGTGGAGCGCCTTCGCCACGATCCCAATCACCGATTGGTGCCCGCCAATCAGGTCTCTACGAAGACCACCCACACTCTGCTGCTGTCGACGCTCTCGGATCAGATCAAAAATTCTTCCGAGTGGTGCCGACGCAACAGTGTCTTCAAGCCCAAGTCGGACCGCCTTCACTTCATGCCAGACCAGTGCCGTCCAGTTGGACCGCTACGATGGTTCTATGCGACTCGCTTGGTGCCTTCCTTGATGCACCGCGTGCAATCATTGCAGCTCGCCGTCGAGGCCCGCACGGTGGTGCACCAGCGCATTGTGGAAGCCAAAGAACGAGAGAGAAACGACCCCACTGCGGCAGCGTTGCCTAGCTCTCTGCAAGTGGCCTTGCGAGAAGCGGGTTCATCCGACTTGAACCTCAACGCAGCTTTCGACGACGTGGCGGATGATC
>LNAP01007203.1_pt1 | contig 10943 bp, 11 predicted proteins | sample 602601 | NCBI WGS metagenome assembly LNAP01 (sample SAMN02440304, study PRJNA202911) | soil metagenome | biome: Subtropical and temperate rainforests or woodlands; isolation source: soil samples (1 kg each in a 20% v/v slurry with milli Q water) were... ...
CAGCGTGGTCAGCACCGGCTTGCGGGCATTCTCGTCGCGCGGGAACGGCGTGGAGGGCACGCGGTCCAGCCCGACGATGCGGATGACTTCCTCGACGAGATCGGCCTTGCCCTCGATATCGGCCCGCCACGTGGGCGGCACGACCTGAAGCACGGGCGCGGCGCCGGAAACCTTGAAGCCCAGAGCGGTCAGCGTCTCGATCTGCTCGGCGTCGGTGGCCACCAGCCCGGTGAGCTTCTCGGTCAGGCTCAGCGGGAAGTCGATGCTGCGGGTGGTATCGGGGATGGCACCGGCCAGCGTGATCTCGGACGCCTGCCCGCCGCACATCTCGAGGATGAGATGGGTGGCGAGTTCCAGCCCCGGCACGGTATAGGCCGGATCGACGCCGCGCTCGAAGCGGAAGCGGGCGTCGGAATTGATGCCGAGCCGGCGGCCGGTCTGGGCGATGTTGATCGGCTCCCACAAAGCGGATTCGATCAGCACGTCGACGGTGCCCTCATCGCAACCGCTCTCCTGCCCGCCCATGATGCCGGCGAGCGATTCCACCGCGCGGTCATCGGCGATGACGCACATGGCGGGGTCGAGCGCATAGGTCTTGCCGTCCAGCGCCAGCAGGCTCTCGCCCTCTTTGGCGCGGCGAACCACAAGGTTGCCGGTGACCTTGGCGGCGTCGAACACATGCAGCGGGCGCGAGCGATCGAAGGTCAGCAGGTTGGTGACGTCGACCAGCGCGTTGATGGGCCTGAGGCCCACCGCGCGCAGCTTGGTCTGCAGCCATTCCGGCGACGGGCCGTTTTTGACGCCGCGCACCAGCCGCAGCGCGAAGGCCGGGCACGGGGCGCCGTCCTCAATCGTCACGCTGACCGGGCATGGGAAGCTGCCCTTCACCGGGGCGGGAGCGTCAGTCTTCAGCGTACCGAGGCCGGCGGCGGCGAGATCGCGCGCGATGCCATAGATGCCGAGGCAGTCGGCGCGGTTCGGGGTGACCGCGATCTCGACGATGGGATCGCCAAAGCCGGCCCAGTCCGCATAGACCGCGCCGAGAGGGGCATCGGCGGGAAGGTCGAGAATGCCGTCATGGTCTTCCGATAATTGCAGCTCGGCGGCCGAGCACAGCATGCCCCGGCTCTCGACGCCGCGAATGGTGCCGATGCCGAGCGTGATGTCCTTGCCGGGAATATAGGTGCCGGGGGGCGAGAACACGCTCTTCATGCCGGTGCGGGCGTTCGGCGCGCCGCACACCACCTGCACGGGCTCACCGGCGCCGGTATCGACCATGCAGACCCTGAGCTTGTCGGCATTGGGGTGCTGCTCGGCGGAGATGACATAGGCGATGGTGAAGCCCTTGAGCTTGGCCGCCTTGTCCTCGACGCCCTCGACTTCCAGCCCGATGCGGTTGAGCGCACCGAGGATGTCGTCGAGCGAGGCGGAGGTCTCAAGGTGCTTCTTCAGCCAGGAGAGGGAGAATTTCATGGTCGTGTCCTCTCCGCGATCAGTTCGACAGGCCGCCCGCCAGCGTCGGGAAGTCGAGCGGGCGGAAGCCGTAATGGGAGAGCCAGCGGACGTCGGCCTCGAAGAAGGCGCGCAAATCCGGCATGCCGTATTTCAGCATGGCGATGCGGTCGATGCCCATGCCCCAGGCGAAGCCCTGATACTCGTCAGGGTCGATGCCGCAATTGCGCAGCACGTTATGCCGCAGCCGAGGATTTCCAGCCAGTCGGAGCCCTCGCCGAAGCGGATTTCGCCGGGGCGCGAGCGGTCGCACTGAATGTCGACTTCCATCGACGGCTCGGTGAACGGGAAGAAGGACGGGCGGAACCGCATCTTCACGTTGTCGACCTCGAAGAACGCCTTGCAGAATTCCTCGAGAATCCATTTGAGGTGGCCGAGATTGGCCTGCTTGTCGATCACCAGCCCTTCCACCTGATGGAACATCGGGGTGTGGGTCTGGTCACTGTCGGAGCGATAAGTGCGGCCGGGGCAGATGACGCGGATCGGCGGCTGTTTCGACACCATGGTGCGGACCTGCACCGGCGAGGTGTGGGTGCGCAGCACCAGGCGCGAGCCATCCTCCTTGGTGGGGAGGTAGAAGGTGTCGTGCATCTCGCGCGCCGGATGCCCCTCGGGGAAGTTCAGCGCGGTGAAGTTATGGAAGTCGTCCTCGATGTCGGGCCCTTCAGCCACCGAGAAGCCCATATCGGCGAAGATCGCGGTGAGCTCGTCGATGACCTGGGAGATCGGATGCACGCGGCCCGCCTCCGCTGCGGTCTCGCGTACGGGCAGCGTGACGTCGACGCGCTCGGTCTCGAGGCGCAGCGTCAGCGCGGCGGCCTTCAGGGTGCTGCGGCGGGTCGCGATAGTCTCGTTGAGGCGGTCGCGCAGGCCGTTGATCGCCGGGCCGGCGGTCTTGCGTTCCTCCGGGCTCATGCCGCCAAGGCCCTTGAGCAGTTCGGACACCGAGCCCTTCTTGCCGAGCGCGGCGACGCGCACGGTCTCCAGCGCGGCCTCGTCGGTGGCGGCGTCGATGCCGGCGACGAGTTCGCGCTCTAGCGCATCGAGATCGGGAAGGGCGGCGACGGACATGACGGATCCTCGACGGAACTGAAACAACGTCGCGCCGGAAGGGGGCGCAGACGTGGATGGCCGGAACAGGTCCGGCCATGACGGCGACTGGGTTGCGGGCTTATAGCCGCGATGAGGCGGACGGCAAAGGCGCCCTAACGACGAAAAGCCCCACGCTCGCGCGCGGGGCTTTCCAAATCCTGTTCCGAACGACGCAAGTCGTGGAAGATCAGGCAGCCTTGGCGGGCGCGGCGGCTTCGAGCGCGGCCTTGGCCTGCGCGACGATCGCGGCGAACGCAGCCGGCTCGTGGATGGCGATATCCGAGAGCACCTTGCGGTCGACCTCGATGCCAGCCTTGTTCAGGCCGTCGATAAAGCGGCCATAGGTCATTCCGAGCTCGCGGGTCGCAGCGTTGATGCGCTGGATCCAGAGCGCGCGGAAATTGCGCTTCCTGACCTTGCGGTCGCGATAGGCATACTGCTGTGCCTTCTCGACGGCCTGCTTGGCGATACGGATGGTATTCTTGCGGCGGCCATAATAGCCCTTCGCAGCCTTGAACACTTTCTTGTGCTTGGCATGTGAAGTTACGCCGCGCTTAACGCGTGCCATTTGATGTTCTCCTGGAACTGGCTAAGGGGTGGCGTCAGCCGTTGGGCAGAAAGAATTTGCGAACGTTGTCGGCATCACGCTCGGACATGACCGTCGTGCCGCGCTGATCGCGAATCTGCTTGTTGGTGCGCTTGATCATGCCGTGGCGCTTGTTCGCCTGTGCCATGATCACCTTGCCGGTGCCGGAAAGCTTGAAGCGCTTTTTCGCTCCGGACTTGGTCTTCATCTTGGGCATTTGGCTCTGTCTCCGGCGGCCGTGTATGCGCCCGCAAGGAGCGCGATGGCCTGTATCTTTAAAGTGAGCATTCGAACCGCCACGGCAGCCCTTTTCGCCGGGCGGTTCAAGAAGGACGCACCCACTACAGGAACGGCGCCCTTAATTCAAGAGCCGTAACGATCCGGGGCGGGAGAGAGCCCGTCCCGGATCGTGTGTTCAGGCGCGACAAGCCCGCTCAGTTGCAGTTCTGGCCCGGCTGGCACTCGGTCTTCTGGTTCCGGTAGCTGGGGCCGCCAAGGCGACCTCCCCCACCCGGAACCGGCTGCGCCTGCTGCGGAGGCTGAGCCTGCTGCGGCGGGCGCTGCTGCGGAGGCTGCCCCTGCGGTGGACGCTGGCCCTGCTGGGGCGGACGCTGGCCCTGCTGTCCACCCTGCTGCGGGGGCGGACCGCCCTGCGGGGGGCGCTGGCCCTGTTGGGGCGGACGCTGGCCCTGCTGGGGTGGGCGCTGGCCGTTGTTCCAGTTGCCGTTAGTGCCGCCACCATTGTTCCAGTTGCCACCGCCGCCACCGGGAGGCGGGCCACCGTTCCAATTGTTGTTGCCGTTCCAGTTGTTGTTGCCGTTCCAGTTGTTGTTGCCGTTCCAGTTACCCTGCTGCGGGGGACGACCACCGCCGTCCCAGCCGCCGCCACCGCCATTCCAACCCGGACCACCGGGAGGAGGACCACCGTTCCAGCCGCCGGGAGGCGGCCCACGGCGTGGAGGCGGCGGGCCCCAGCGGTCATTGTTCGAATACCAGGAGCGACCGCGATAATAGCGGCCCCAATAATCATTGAAGCTGAAGCCGATGATCGGCACGCCAAGCTGCGGCGCATAATCCGGCACCACCACGCGGCGGCCGCGATAGTCGTATTCGAGGTAGCGTGCGGCAACCCAGCCGCGATAGCCGCGCCAGTCCACATCGCACCAGGTGTACTCGTCGAGGCAGCCGAAAATCTCCAGCGGCGTGCCGGCCTGAAGCACGGCGACCACGGGATAGCCGGTGCTGGGCCCTGCCCGCAGATTGACGTTCGAATTGACGTAGCCGTCCTCCTGCGCCGAAGCGGCGCCGCCGAGGGCCAGGCTCATCAACGCGCCGGCTAGAAAACGTCTCATAGAATATTCTCCCCCACGTTGCAGGTTCGATACAACGCCGACCGAGGCCAAAGGAGCCACTGTCTTAGGCGGATTCGTGGTGCAGGTGTGGTGAGATACCGCTTCCCATCGAAAATGATCGACGTTGCGTCACGTTGATTGTGCCCGGCGAAGCAGACAGGATGCGCGCGCCGCGCCGCTTCGGCGCACCTGCCGTTGCTTTTGCCGCTCCCCGCCCTCACCGGATCCTTCTCAAAATGTCGTTCGGCACGCTGATCGAAGCCTTCCTTCTCGGGTTGCTGGAAGGCTTCACCGAATTCCTGCCGGTCTCTTCCACCGGGCACATATTGCTCGCCGGGCATTTCCTCGGCTTCGAGAGCCAGGGCAAGGTGTTCGAGGTTCTGATCCAGCTCGGGGCCATCCTCGCCATCCTGGTGGTGTATTTCCAGCGCTTCTGGCAGGTGCTGGTGACGCTGCCGACCAGCCCGCGCTCGCGCAATTTCGTGTTCGGCATCGTCATCGCCTTCCTGCCGGCAGCGGTGATCGGCGCGCTCGCCCACGGCTTCATCAAGAGCGTGCTGTTCGAATCCCCGGCACTGATCTGCGTGATGCTGATCCTCGGCGGCGTCATCCTGCTCTGGGTCGACACGCTGAAGATCCGGCCGATCCATACCGACGCTATGGCCTTCCCGCCGCTGCTGGCGCTGAAGATCGGCTTCATCCAGTGCCTGGCCATGGTGCCCGGCGTGTCGCGCTCCGGCTCGACCATCGTCGGCGGGCTGCTGCTCGGCGCCAGCAAGCCTGCGGCGGCGGAGTTCTCGTTCTTCCTCGCCTTGCCGACCATGGGCGGGGCCTTCGTCTACGACCTCTACAAGAACCGCGACGCGCTGAGCATGGATGACGGCATCATCATCGTCGTCGGCTTCATTGCCGCCTTCCTCGCCGCGCTCTGCGTGGTGCGCGGCCTGATCGCCTTCGTCTCGCGCCATGGCTTCACGCCGTTCGGCTGGTGGCGCATCGCGGTCGGCGGCGTCGGGCTGGTGGCCCTGGCGCTGGTCGGCTGAGACCCAGGCAATAAAAAGCCGCCGGAGCGCAGGTCCGGCGGCTTTTTGGTGCGTCGCGAATGGGTCGGGCGTCAACCGGCGTCAGGCGTCGACCGGCTTGGTGAACTGACCGGCCTTGCGGTAGCGCCACATATAGTCCGGCAGCACCGCGCCGATGGCGGTCGGGTGGATGCCAAGGCCTTCCAGCGTGCGGCCTTCCGCGATGGCGGCCGCCGAGACCACATTGTCATAGGCCAGCAGCTTCACCTGATCGCGCGTCAGCAGCGGGTTGGGCAGCAGTTCCAGCAGGCGGGCCTGCAGTGAGGCGATGGCGAACGGCATCGGCACCAGAAGCCGCTTGCGGCCGATCTCGGCCAGCATCAGCTCCATCAATTCCTTGAAGGAGCGAACTTCCGGCCCGCCCAGCTCATAGATCGTGCCGGCCTTGGCATGGCCATCCACCGCCAGCGCGACGGCGGTGGCGACATCGCCGACGAACACCGGCTGGAACTTGGTGGCGCCGCCGCCGATCAACGGCAGGAAGGGAGAAAGCCGCGACATGGCGGCGAAACGGTTGAAGAAGCCGTCTTCCGGGCCGAACACCACCGAGGGGCGGAAGATCACGGCATCCGGCACCGCGTCCAGCACCGCCGCCTCGCCGGCCGCCTTGGAGCGGGCATAGAGAGATTCGGAATCGGCCGCCGCGCCGATGGCCGAGCCATGGATCAGCCGGGCGCCGACCTGTTTGGCGGCCAGCGCGACCTGCTTGGCGCCGAAGCCGTGCACGGCGTCAAAGCCGTTGCGGCCGGATTCATGCAGCACGCCGACCAGATTGATGATGACCTGCGAGCCCTCGGCCGCCCGCAACACGGAAACGGGATAGCGCAGGTTCGCCTGCACCGGATTGACCTGCCCGACCGCGCCGAGCGGCTGCAGATGGCCGGCAAGATCGGGACGGCGCACCGCGACGCGCACGCGCCAGCCGCGACGGACCAGCGCCCGTACCACATGACGCCCGACAAAGCCGGAGCCGCCGAACACCGTGACGAGGCGCTCCATGGGAGCGGCACGCTCCACCAGTTCGGCTTCGCTCTCAAGCGGCAAATCGTCGGATGCCACAGTGTCGACCATCATCATCTCTCCCGGCCCGGCTCATGGGATGATCGACGATTAGCGCGCCGCCGCGCCAGCGTCCAGCATGCAGGCACGGGGAGCGCCCAAATGGCGCGGGCAACGGGCTTGGCGGCCCGTGGCGCGCGGCCCGCCGGCCGATAAATCGGTGCGGCTCCCCAGAAGATCGTGACAGCCACCGTTGACAAGGGGAGGGTGCGACCACTATGTGTCCCCGCAGTGCCCTGGTGGCGGAATTGGTAGACGCGCTGGTTTCAGGTACCAGTGGGTAACACCGTGGAGGTTCGAGTCCTCTCCTGGGCACCACTCATTTTCCGCAGTTCGTTTGTCGCCCGTACCGGATAGTCTGGTGCGGGCGTTTTTGTGTTTGACGACCCTCGCGTGGGGCCGCCCGGCAAGCTGCACGTCGCGCCATGCTCAATTCGAGAGCCCCATGCCTGACAACGAACCGATCGTCCGAATGATCGCAATGCCGGCGGATACCAACCCGGCCGGCGATATCTTCGGTGGCTGGCTGATGGCCCATATGGACCTCGCCGCCGGCAGTGTTGCGACACGGCGTGCCCGCGGCCGTGCCGCCACCGTCGCGGTCGAGGCGATGAGTTTCCTCAGCCCCGTCACGGTCGGCGACGAGGTGAGCTTCTACGGCACGATCGTCGAGACCGGACGAACCTCCATGCGCATCCGCATCGAGGCCTGGCGCCGCCCGCGCGAGGAGGACGGCACCATCAAGGTGACCGAGGCGATCTTCACCTTCGTCGCCATAGGGCCCGACCGCCGACCGCGCCCGCTGCCGGAACTGGATTGAACCGTGCGGGAAATTTTCCCCGCACGGCCGTGACGGTGCTCAGCCGCCGAGATAGTCCATCTTGCCGATCGGCACGCCCTTGTGGCGCAGGATGTCGTAGGCGGTGGTGACGTGGAAGAAGAAGTTCGGCAGCGCGAAGCCCAGCAGGTAGGCCTGGCCGATGAACTGCCGCTCGCCGCGGCGCGACTTCAGCACCACCTCGCGGGTCTCGCTGCCCTCGAACTGCGCCGGCTCGAAGGTCTTGAGATAGTCGAGCGTGTTGGCGATGCGGGTGTGAAGCTCCGCGAACGTCGTCTCGGTGTCGGCAAAGCTCGGGCCCTGCGTGCCGGTGAGGCGCGCGGGACAGAACTTGGCGGTGTCGCTGGCGCTCTGGATCTGGCCGGACAGCGGCAGCATGTCGGGGAACAGCCGGGCGCCGACCAGCTCGGCCGGGTCTAGCCCATTGGCGCTCGCATATTCCTCGCCCTTGGTGAGCAGGGCGTCGAGATTGGTCAGGCCGCGAATGAAAACCGGGACGGAAGCGTCATACATGGTCATCGGCATTGGGATGTTTCTCCGATTGTCGGGAAATCACGGGTTGCATGGCGCGCATATCCTTCGCCCATGACGGCGGAATGGAGGCAATCCAGCACCGCGCTTAAATTTATCGTCTGCGCTTATATCGTGATCGATAAATTACGACAAACCGCCATTGCACGGATGCCCGCGCAACTGTTCCGAGCGCGTCCTATGTAAGCGGCCGGAGGATAAAACCATGCAATTCACCGGTATTCATCATCTCACCGCCGTCACCGCCGATGCTCCGGCCAACCACGCCTTCTACACACGCACGCTCGGCATGCGGCTGGTGAAGAAGACGGTGAACCAGGACGACGTCTCGGCCTATCACCTGTTCTATGCCGACGCCGTGGCGTCCCCGGGCTCGGACCTCACCTTCTTCGACTGGCGCGTGCCGCCGGAGCGGCGCGGCACCAATTCGGTGATCCGCACCACGCTGCGCGTCGCCGGGCGGGATACGCTTGATTTCTGGGCGGCGCGGCTGACCGAGGCGGGCGTGGCTCATGACGGCATCATCGAGCGCGACGGCCGGCTCACGCTCGATTTCGAGGATTTCGAGGGCCAGCGCCTCAGCCTGATCGACGATGGCGGCGTGGGCGACGCGAACCCGTGGGATCGCAGCCCGGTGCCGGCCGAGCACCAGATTCGCGGTCTCGGGCCGATCATCATGAGCGTGCCGAAGCTGGAGGCCACCGACGCGGTGCTGACCACGGCGATGGAGATGCGGCAGGTGCGGGATTACGTGCTCGGCGGCTCGACCGTCCATGTCTATGAGATGGGCGACGGCGGGCCGGCGGCCGAACTCCATGTCGCGGTGGAGCCGCATCTGGCGCGCGCCCGGCAGGGCGCGGGTAGCGTGCACCACATCGCGTTCCGCACGCCTGACATGGAGCAATACCGCGCGTGGGCCAGGCGGCTGGAGGAATTGCGGCTGCCCTCCAGCGGGCCGATCGACCGCTTCTATTTCCGCAGCCTGTATTTCCGCGAGCCGGGCGGCATCCTGTTCGAGATCGCCACCGACGGCCCCGGCTTCGCGCAGGACGAGCCGATGGAAGCGCTCGGCGAGAAGCTGGCGCTGCCGCCCTTCCTGGAGCCCCGCCGCAGCGAGATCGAGGCCGGACTGGTGCCGCTGGAAACGGTGTGACCAGACAATAAAAAGCCCCGGAGCGGGTCGCCGCTCCGGGGCTTTCGTTTGATCAGGCCCCGATCAGATCGAGGAGTTGATCCACTGCAGCATCTTGGCCTTCGGCGCCGCGCCGACCTGGCGCGACGTGAGCTGGCCGTCCTTGAACAGCAGCAGCGTCGGAATCGACATGATGCCGTATTTGGAAGCGGTCGCGGGGTTCTCATCCACGTTCAGCTTCACGATCTTGAGCTTGTTGCCGAGCTCGCCGGCGACCTCGTCGAGGACGGGACCGACCATGCGGCAGGGGCCGCACCATTCGGCCCAGAAATCGACCAGAACCGGCTCGGAGGACTTGATGACGTCGGCCTCAAAGGACTGGTCCGACACTTTTTCGACGCCCATGGCGCACCTCTAAGAATCTTGAGAAATCACGAGAAGTTGGACCCAAGGTAGGTATCCTCGACGGTGCGTCAAGGTACCGTCACTCCGAGTTGACGCCGGCGCCCGCCCGCTCCAGCTCGGCGGCGTCTATCGCATGCACCAGCGGGCCGGCGGTATAGACCAGCAGCGCCTCGATCTCCTTGGCGGGAAACAGCTTTCGCAGCATGCGCGCATAGAGCGCGATCTGCCGGCGATGCGCGGCCGGCACACCAGCCATGTCGCGGGGCGGATGCCGGTCGGTCTTGAAGTCGGCGATGGTGACGCGATCCCCCGACACGGCGAGCCGGTCGATTCGCCCTGATACGGGCACGCCGTCGAGGTCCCCGACCAGCGGCACCTCGGGGAGGCTGCCGGCTGCGAACAGATGCGCCAGCGCGGGTAAGCTGAGCGTGCCCAGCGCCTCAATGAGCAGTTCCTCGGTCGGCTCCGCCGGCCAGTCGGAGGCGACGCTCATCAGCCGCTTCCCCGCATCCATACGTTGGGCGACCTCGACGGGCGCCAGCGCCGCCAGAAGCCGGTGCAGCAGGTCGCCGCGTTCCAGCGCCATGGCATCACTCGGGGCAAGCGCGGAGGGCGACGAAGACGGCGTAACACTACGCCGGCTGACCGGCTGGTCTACCGGCCGGGCGAGGGCCTGCGCCCAGGCGCGTTCATTTGGCGAGGGCGCCGCGATCATCATCGGCGCGGCAGCCGGCAGCGCCTGCCCGCTATGGGCGCGCTGGTCGGCGCGCCAGCGCCGCACGGTGCCGTCGAAGCCGGTAGCGGGAACGTCGAGCGCTTCCGCCTCAAGCGCGTGACGCACCAGCGCATACCAGCAATCCTCCGGCGGCTTCCTCTGGCCCTCCGCGCCGCACAGCACCAGCGCGCTCTCGGCGCGGGTCAGAGCAACATAGAGCAGGCGGCGATACTCATCCATCTGCGCCGCCTCATTGCGCTGACGGGCGGCGCGGATCGCTGCCGTATCGGTGGCTTTGCTGGGTGCCACCAGCGCGACATGGCGACCGCTCATTGTCTCGACGCGCAGCAGGCCGGAGGGGCGGCGCATGTTCGGGCCGGAGGTGGTGTCGGCGAGGATGACATAGGGCGCTTCCAGCCCCTTGGCGCCGTGCACCGTCATCACCCGCACCTCGTCGCGGCCGGCCTCCATGTCGCGCTTGGCCTCGGCGCCGCCGCGACGCAGGAAGGCCAGGAATCCCGGCAGCGAGGGCGCCTCGACATTCTCGTAAGCCCGCGCCAGCGCCAGCATCTCGTCGAGTGCGTCGGCCGCCTCCGGCCCGAGGCGGGCGAGCATCAGCGCGCGGCCGCGCTCGCGGCC
>LNAP01005729.1_pt1 | contig 10942 bp, 10 predicted proteins | sample 602601 | NCBI WGS metagenome assembly LNAP01 (sample SAMN02440304, study PRJNA202911) | soil metagenome | biome: Subtropical and temperate rainforests or woodlands; isolation source: soil samples (1 kg each in a 20% v/v slurry with milli Q water) were... ...
GCGCACAAGATCGAGAAGCACGAGGCGGCGGGCGACTGGACGCAGGACGCCGAAACCATCGCCCGCCGCGTCCGCGCCTTCGATCCCTTCCCCGGCGCCAGCAGCACGCTCGACGGCGCCCCGATCAAGTTCTGGGCCGCCCACGCACGCAGCGCCACCGTGGCCGAAGTGCCGGGCACCGTGCTGGCCGTGTCGCCGGCCGGCATCGAGGTCGCCGCGCGCGATTCCGTCGTCAGCTTCACCGAACTGCAACGCCCCGGCGGCAAGCGCCTGCCCGTGGCCGACTTCCTGCACGGCTTCGATGTGAAGGCCGGCCAGGTGTTCGGCTGATGTTCCTGAGCGCCGACATCCGCCGCCGCCCGACCTTCCGCGAAGGCGTCACGCAGATGGCGCCCATGGCGGTGGGCATCGGCGCCTGGGGCCTGATGACCGGCGTGGCCATGGTCAAGTCGGGCATGAGCGTGATCGAGGCGCTGGCCATGACCTTCCTGGTCTATGCCGGCAGTTCGCAGCTGGCGGCCATTCCGCTGCTGGTGGCCGGCGCGCCGGCCTGGGTCATCCTGGCCACGGGCTTTTGCGTCAACCTGCGCTTCGTGGTGTTCAGCCTGCATCTGCGGCCGTACCTCATGCACATGCCGCGCTGGCGTCGGCTGGTGCACGGCTACCTCACGGCCGACCTGAGCTATGCGACCTTCACCACGCGTTACCCCTCGCCGCCCGCCACCCGCGACGAAGAGCGGGCGCAGGAGGCCTACCTGACTGGCGGCTACTTCATCACCTGGGGGTCGTGGATGGGCATGAGCACCGTCGGCATCGCGCTGGCCAATCTGATCCCGCAGGCCTGGGGCCTGGGCTTCGCCGGCGTGCTCAGCCTGGTGGGCATCCTGTGCTCGATGGCCACCACGCGCCTGCGCATCCTGTCGGCGCTGATCGCCGGCGCAACGGCCGTCGCGGCCTATGCGCTGCCGCTCAAGCTGAACATCGTGACCGGCATCGGCGTGGCCGTGCTGCTGTGCTTCTGGCTGGAGAAGCAGTTCGTGCGCGACCCGGCGGAGGCGGACGCATGAGCGCCGCCCGGCCGCCCGAAGGCGCTCAGCACCGCAGCCCACAGGGCGGAGGTCATCCATGAATGGAACGACCGACCTCTGGAGCCTGGCCGTCATCGTCGGGCTGGCCGGCGTGACCGTGCTGGCGCGCTGCTTCTTCTTCATCCTCGACCGTCCCTGGGGCCTGCCCGAGTGGGCGCACCGCGCGCTGCACTACGCACCGGTTGCGGCGCTGGCGGCGGTGATCGTGCCGGAGATCGTGATGACGCAGGGCCACCTCGTGCCCACCTGGCAGGACGCGCGCATCTTCGGCGCCCTGGCGGGCTCGGCCTACTATTTCTGGCGGCGCGGCGTCCTGGGCACCATGCTCGTGGGCATGGCCGTGTACCTGCCGCTGCACCTGGGCCTCGGCTGGTAGCGGCGGTGAGCGAAACCTACAATGGTTAACGCTTTCGTCTTCCTCTCCTCTTCATCCCACCTTCCATGAACGTCATCCGCTTCACCGATCTCTGTGCGCAAGGCAAGGTTGCCGGCCAGCGCGTCTTCATCCGTGCCGACCTCAACGTGCCGCAGGACGACGCGGGCCGTATCACCGAAGACACGCGCGTGCGCGCCTCGGTGCCGTGCATCCAGGCCGCGCTCGACGCCGGCGCGGCGGTGATGGTCACGTCGCACCTCGGCCGTCCGACCGAAGGCGCCTTCAAGCCCGAGGACTCGCTGGCACCGGTGGCCGAGCGCCTGGCCGAGCTGCTCGGCCGCCCGGTGCCGCTGGTGGCGAACTGGGTGGACGGCGTCGACGTGGCGCCGGGTCAGGTCGTGCTGCTGGAGAACTGCCGCGTCAACAAGGGCGAGAAGAAGAACGACGAGACGCTCGCCAGGAAGATGGCCGCGCTGTGCGACATCTATGTGAACGACGCCTTCGGCACCGCGCACCGCGCCGAGGCCACCACCTACGGCATCGCCCAGTTCGCGAAGATCGCCTCGGCCGGCCCGCTGCTGGCGGCCGAGATCGACGCCATCACCAAGGCGCTGGCGCATCCCGCCCGGCCGCTGGTGGCGATCGTCGCCGGTTCCAAGGTCAGCACCAAGCTCACCATCCTCAAGGCGCTGGCCGAGAAGGTCGATCAGCTCATCGTGGGCGGCGGCATCGCCAACACCTTCATGCTGGCCTCGGGCCTGTCGATCGGCAAGTCGCTGGCCGAGCCCGACCTGCTCGACCAGGCCAAGGCGGTGATCGAGGCGATGCGCGCGCGCGGCGCCGACGTGCCGATCCCGGTCGACGTGGTCACGGCCAAGACCTTCGCGGCCGATGCGACGGCCACCGTCAAGGCGGCCGATGCGGTGGCGGAGGACGACCTCATCCTGGACATCGGCCCCAAGACCGCCGAGATGCTGGCCGCGCAGCTGCGCGAAGCCGGCACCATCGTGTGGAACGGTCCGGTCGGCGTGTTCGAGTTCGAGGCCTTCTCGCACGGCACCGAGGCCATCGCCCGCGCCATCGCCCAGAGCAAGGCCTTCTCGATCGCCGGCGGCGGCGACACGCTGGCGGCCATCGCCAAGTACGGCATCGAGAAGGACGTGGGCTACATCTCGACCGGCGGCGGCGCCTTCCTCGAAATCCTCGAGGGCAAGACGCTGCCGGCCTTCGAGATCCTGAGCAAGCGCGCCGCGGGCTGACTGGAAACACCCCCGACGCGCCTGCGGCGCCTCCCCCTCAAGGGGGCGATACCAGCGGCCCGGCAAAGCCGGTTCCGCGGTATCCCCGGCATTCGGCCGCGCCGGCTTGATGCACAGGGGCAGGGCGGATCAGGCGGCCATGGCCGGCGCGGGGGCGCGCATCGCGCTGGTCGCGCGGCCCTGGAAGTCGGTCCAGCACTGGCGCGAGAAGTCGTAGAGCTTGCAGGCGCGGGCGGTGGAGAAGTACCACTTCCACGAGAACGGCTGGACGATGATGCGTTCGGGCAGCAGGTGCTCGAGCATCTTCTGGGCTTCCTTGAGCTTGTAGAGCGGAATGCTCATGTCCACATGGTGCGCCGTGTGCTCCATGATGTGGTGAATGAGCGCGCCGATCTTCAGCGGGAAGGTGAGGTGGACCGTGGTCGACACGAAGGGCTGCGCACGCTGCCAGGCGGCCTTCTCGTCGTGCCACTGCACCTTGACGTGCGTGTGGTGGCCGTAGATCACGAAGCCCATCATGTTGAACCAGAAGGCCATCGGCACCACGAAGCCGAGCAGCAGCGTCAGCAGCACAGACTGGCCGGTGGTCATCGCGGCGACCGTCAGCGCGGCGATCCAGAGGGCGGCGAAGCCTGTCACGAGCGCGCAGTCCTTGGCGAAGATCGGACGGTAGCTGTTGCCCATCGTCGCCTTGCGCGGGAACATCATCTTCTTCCACCAGATCTCGACCATGTAGTACAGGCCCGGGCCCCAGCCGCTGCGGTAGATGCGTTCGAGCACGCGGCGCACCGGCGACAGCGCGCGGTACTCGGCCTGCGTCAGCGGCGCCCAGACGAAGTCGACGCCCTTGAGGTTGGTGAAGCCGTGGTGCACCACGTTGTGCCCCATGTCCCAGAGGCTGTAGGCGGTGAGCGAGGGCAGGAAGGCGATGCGGCCCAGCCACTTGTTCAGGCGCCGGTGCGGTGTCAGGCTCTGGTGGCACCCGTCGTGCCCGATGATGAAGAGCCGGCCGATGACGAAGCCCGCCAGCAGTCCGGCCAGGAGCTTGAGCCAGACCGGCTTGAGCAGCACCGTGCCCGTCACGAGCGCACCGAACAGCAGGTAATCGATGGCCAGCAGCACGAAGGCGCGGACGGTGGTGCGCTGCGAGATCGGGATCAGCCAGGAGCGGATGACCTTGCGGTGCGGCAGCGGCATTTCCGGCGACAGGGGCGTGAGAACAGGATCGGTTGGGGTCTGCATAAGACGAGGCGAAAGAAGGGAGAAACGACGGCGCAGGGTATGCACCGTAACGCATTCATCGGAAGGGGTGATGACGAAGATCAAGCTGCGTGGGGTTGTCGAAGCAACCGTGTCGCATCGCGCAACGACATCTCCACATGTGAGAATTGTGCCAAAACCCCGATCCGCCCCGGAACGGATTCCCCGACAGCCCCAGGAGACACTGTGGACACGACCCGCCTTCCCCGCCATGCCACCAAGATCGTCGCGACGCTCGGCCCTGCGTCGAACACGCTCGAATTGATCGAGCAGATGATCGTGCACAAGGTGAGCGTGGTGCGGTTGAACTTCAGCCACGGCACCGCGCAGGACCACATCGACCGCGCCGCCATGGTGCGCGAGGCGGCGCGCCGCGCCGGCCGCGAGGTGGCCATCATGGCCGACCTGCAGGGCCCGAAGATCCGCGTCGGCAGGTTCGCGCAGGGCAAGATCTGGCTGGAGCCGGGCGCCAAGTTCGTGCTGGACGCGTCACGCACCGAACTCGGCGACGTCGATGCCGTCGGCCTCGACTACAAGGACCTGCCGCGCGACGTGAAGGCCGGCGACCGCCTGCTGCTCAACGACGGCCTCATCGTGCTGATCGTGAACCTGGTCAAGGGCGAGGCGGTGCACACCACGGTGCTGCTGGGCGGCGAGCTGTCGAACAACAAGGGCATCAACAAGCAGGGCGGCGGCCTCACGGCGCCGGCGCTGACGGCCAAGGACATGGAGGACATCAAGACCGCCATGAGCTTCCAGGCCGACTACGTGGCGGTGAGCTTCCCGAAGAACGCGACCGACATGGAGATGGCGCGCCAGCTCTGCAACGTGGCCGCGGCCGAGTTCGGCCATCGGCCAGGAATGATCGCCAAGATCGAGCGGGTCGAAGCGATCCCGAACCTGGAAGCGATCCTGCGTGCCAGCGACGGCATCATGGTCGCGCGCGGCGACCTCGCGGTCGAGGTCGGCAACGCGGCCGTGCCGGCGCTGCAGAAGAAGATGATCCGCATGGCGCGCGAGATGGACCGCGTGGTCATCACCGCCACGCAGATGATGGAGTCGATGATCACCAACCCGGTGCCCACGCGCGCTGAGGTGAGCGACGTGGCCAATGCCGTGCTCGACGGCACCGACGCCGTGATGCTCAGCGCCGAGACGGCGTCCGGGCGCTACCCGCTGGAGACCGTGCAGGAGATGAGCCGCATCTGCGAAGCCGCCGAGCAGGCCGAGGACACCGCCCGCGACACCGACTTCAGCGGCCACACCTACGCCCGCATCGACCAGGCCATCGCCATGGGCGCGCTCTTCACGGCCCACCACCTGGGTGCCAAGGCGATCGTCGCGCTGACCGAATCGGGCTCGACGCCGCTGTGGATGAGCCGCCATTCGGCGCACATCCCGGTCTACGCACTCACCTCGCGCCTGTCGACGCAGCGCAAGATGGCGCTCTACCGCAACGTGCGCCCGCTGCTGATGGATTCGCACACCGACCGCGACACCGCCCTCGACCAGGCCGAGGCGCACCTGAAGAAGCGCGGCATCGTCCAGAGCGGCGACGTCTACGCCATCACTTGCGGCGAGCCGATGGGCGCGCCGGGCGGCACCAACATGCTGAAGATCTGCCGCGCGACCTGAGGTTGTCGAGGGCCTGCCGTCGGACCCGTCCCACAAGCCCCCTCGGTAGAATTGAACTAGTTTTTCTTCATTTCCAATCTTCAATTCCCGCGAGGTATTTCCCATGGCTCTCGTCTCGATGCGCGAACTGCTGGACCACGCAGCCGCCAACGGCTACGGCATTCCGGCTTTCAACGTCAACAACCTCGAACAGGTGCAGGCCGTGATGGAAGCCGCCAAGGAAACCGGCGCGCCGGTCATCCTGCAGGCCAGCGCCGGTGCGCGCAAGTACGCGGGCGAGGGCTTCATCAAGCACCTGATTCAGGCGGCGATCGAGAGCTACCCGAACATCCCGCTGGTGATGCACCAGGACCACGGCCAGAACCCGGACGTGTGCCAGGGCGCCATCGACCTCGGCTTCTCGTCCGTGATGATGGACGGCTCGCTGGAAGCCGACGGCAAGACCATCGCCAGCTACGAGTACAACGTCGAAGTCACGAAGAAGGTGGCGCAGTTGGCGCACCGCGTGGGCGTCACCGTCGAGGGCGAACTGGGCTGCCTGGGCTCGCTCGAGACCATGAAGGGCGACAAGGAAGACGGCCATGGCACCGACGCGACCATGACGCGCGAGCAGCTGCTGACCGACCCGGAGCAGGCCGCCGATTTCGTGCGCCAGACCCAGATCGACGCGCTGGCCATCGCTATCGGCACCAGCCACGGTCCGTTCAAGTTCACCCGCAAGCCCACCGGCGACATCCTGGCGATCGACCGCATCAAGGAAATCCACCAGCGCATCCCGAGCACCCACCTGGTGATGCACGGCTCGTCGTCGGTGCCGCAGGATCTGCTGGCGATCATTCGCCAGTACGGCGGACAGATCAAGGAAACCTACGGCGTGCCCGTCGAGGAAATCCAGGAAGCCATCAAGCACGGCGTGCGCAAGATCAACATCGACACCGACATCCGCCTGGCCATGACCGGCGCCGTGCGCAAGTTCCTGTTCGAGAACCCGGAAAAGTTCGATGCCCGCGAATGGCTCAAGCCGGCGCGCGAAGCCGCCAAGCTGGTCTGCAAGCAGCGCTACATCGAGTTCGGCTGCGAAGGCCAGGGCGCGAAGATCAAGGGCGACACGCTGCAGGTGGTGGCGGCGAAGTACGCCAAGGGCGAGCTCGCGCAAGAAGTGCGCTGAGCATCTCCCGTCGGCCGAAGCCACCGCTCGCGGTGGCTTTTTTCTGCGCGCACAATCCGCCTTTCCCTTCCGTTTTCTTCACGTCTTCGCCATGACCACCGTCCACACCTCTTCCATCCAAAGCCTGCCCCTGCTCGCGCGTGGCAAGGTGCGCGACAACTACGCCGTGGGCGACGATCGCATCCTGATGGTCGCGAGCGACCGCCTCTCGGCCTTCGACGTGATCATGGGCGAGCCGATTCCCGGCAAGGGCGTGATCCTCACGCAGATGGCGCTCTGGTGGTTCGACCGGCTCGGCCACCTCTGCCCCAACCACCTGACCGGCGATGCGCCGGAAAGCGTGGTGACCGAGGCCGAAGTGCCGCAGGTCAAGGACCGCTCGATGCTGGTCAAGCGCCTGAAGCCGATCCCGGTCGAGGCCGTGGTGCGCGGCTACCTCGCCGGCAGCGGCTGGAAGGAGTACCAGGAGAACCGTGCCGTCTGCGGCGTGCCGCTGCCCGAGGGCCTGACCAACGCCAGCCAGCTGCCGCGGCCGATCTTCACGCCCGCCGCCAAGGCCGCGGCCGGCGAGCACGACGAGAACATCAGCTACGACCGCGTGGTCGAGATCGTCGGCCCGGCGCTGGCGCAGAAGATCCGCGAAACCAGCATCGCCATCTACGAAGCCGCCGCCGAGATCGCGCTGACCAAGGGCATGATCATTGCCGACACCAAGTTCGAGTTCGGCCTGGACGAGGCCGGCACGCTGGTGCTGATGGACGAGGTGCTCACGCCCGACAGCTCGCGCTACTGGCCGGTCGAAGGCTACGAAGAGGCGCTGCGCAATGGCACCAACCCGCCCAGCTACGACAAGCAGTTCGTGCGCGACTGGCTCGAGGCCACCAAGGTCAACGGCAAGCCCTGGGACAAGACGCCGCCCGCCCCGCGCCTGCCGGCCGAGATCATCGAGAAGACCGCGGCCAAGTACCGCGAGGCGCTGGAGCGGCTGACGGGCTGAGGCCCGCGTCCTGGACGCCGCCGTTCAGCGGCTGTCCAGCACCGCCAGCGTCCGTCCGCTGTCGTCCAGCAGCGTGAGCTGGCTGCCGAGCCGGCTGTAGCCCGTGGTGGCCTGCAGCGCGGCGAAGAAGTTGCTTTCCATCGCGTTGCGCTCGGCTTCGATGCAGGCCATGCGCGTCGCGGCCAGCGGGCCGATCGTCAGGCGGTGGCCGGCACGCAGATAGGGCCCGGAGACGCGGTTGCAGCCGCCGGAGCCGCTCACGCGCGAGCCGTCGAACTGCAGCTGCGCATCGCGCCGCGGGTCGGCGTCGCGCTGCGCCGGCTGGATGCCCACGCTGACCAGCCGCCAGGTCTGCGATTCGATCGGCTCGTCGAGACTCACGCCGGTGCCGCAACCGGCCAGCAGGGCGACGCCGATGACCGGCAGGGCGAAGCGTGAAGAAAGGCGGCGGATGAACGGCATGGAAGTCCTGTGTCGATGCATGCGACGACGCCCGCCGCGCCGCGATGGTAATGCGGCGCCGGGCACATCGCCCCTCAGGCTTCGAGCGCGTCGAAGGCCGCGTCGTCGGGGCCGATCGCCGCGGGCGGGCGCCAGCCGGCGTCGCGCATCGAGCGCGGCACCTGGTCTTCCACGCCGAGCAGCACCGCGAACAGCGCCATGCGCACCGGGATGCCGTTGTCGGTCTGCCGGAAGATGGCCAGGCGCGGGTCGTGGTTCAGGTCGGTGCTCAGGTCGTTGGCACCGGGCCGGCTGTCGCGCGGCAGCGGGTGCATCACCAGCGTGCGCGGGCTGCAGTGGGCGTCGATCAGCGCCTGATGGACCTGGAAATCCGGCGTGTAGCCCTCGAACTGCTCCTGCTCCTTGGGCTCGAAGCGCTCCTTCTGGATCCGCGTGGCGTACACCACGTCGGCGCCCGCCAGGCCCTCGGCCAGCGAGGCGGTCTGCACCACCACATGGCCGTTGCGCGAGATGCGGTCGGCCAGGTGCGCCGGCAGCTCGAGCCCCGCGGGCGCGATCAGCGTGAACTTGAGGCCGCGATAGAGCGACAGCAGCTTCACCAGCGAATGCACCGTGCGCCCGTACTTCAGGTCGCCGACGAAGGCGATGTGCGCGCCGTCCACGATGCGCCCGAGCCGCGAGAACTCGCGCTGGATCGTGTAGAGGTCGAGCAGCGCCTGGCTCGGGTGCTCGCCGGCGCCGTCACCGCCGTTGATCACCGGGATGTTCGTGGCCCGTGCGAATTCCGCCACCGAGCCCTGCTCGGGATGCCGCACCACCAGCGCGTCGACGTAGCCGCTCATGACGCGGCTGGTGTCGTAGATCGACTCGCCCTTGGCCATCGACGAGAAGGTGAAGCCGGTGGTGTCGCAGACCGAGCCGCCCAACCGGCAGAAGGCGGCGCCAAAGCTCACGCGGGTGCGGGTGCTGGCCTCGAAGAAGAGGTTGCCGAGCACCGCGCCCTCCAGCACCCGCGACACCTTCTGGCGCCGCGCGATGGGCTGCATGATGTCCGCCACCCGGAACAGCGCCTCGACCGAATCGCGCGAGAACTGGTCGACCGACAGCAACTGCGGCCGGCCCTCGAAGAGGATGCGGTCGCGCAAGGCACCAGGCTGTACGCTCTGCGTCGCCTCGGCGGCGCTCGATGCCTGCAGGATCTCGGAGACGAAGCGCTGGACGATCTCGGGCATGCCCCGCGCTTCCGACGAGCCATCGGGCAGCAGCCACGTATCGAGGGCGCGGCGCGTGACGCCGATGCGTTGCGAGAATGCCTCGCGGGTGAGGTTCAGACGCCGCATGGCGTCGCGAAGAAAGGTCTGCTGGTCGGCGTTCATGCCAGGAATGTACGCGATGCGTACATTCCTGGCTAGCCGTTCAGCTCAGGACGACACTGCTCAGCCGGCGGCGGTAGGTCGCCACGGTCGGGTCGTCCGGCGGGATCTGGCCGTCGGCCACCTTGGGCTTCGGTGGTTCGATGATCTCCAGGATGGCGATGTAGGTCTTGCGCGCCAGCTCTTCGTTCCAGGCCTTGTCGCGCATCAGGATCTCGAGCAGCTCGTCCATCGCGTCGGTCCAGCGCTGTTCGGCCATCAGCAGTTGCGTGCGGGCGAAGCGGGCGTCGAAGTCGCGCTTGCCGGCAGCGATGCGGGCGTCGGCCTCGGCCAGCGTCGGTGCGGCGCCGGTGGGCGGCGCGGCGAAGTCGATGGCGCTCATCCAGCGCTGCAGTGCGTCGAAGCGGCGCACCGCCGGCGCCTTGGCGATGACCGGCGCGAACACAACCTTGGCGTCGTCGCTGCGGCCCAGTTGCAGCAGCAGCTTGACGTAGTCGAAGCGGGCATCGTCGTTGGCCGGGTCGGTGGCCACGGCGTGCTGCAGCTTCTCGAGCGCGCCTTCGGTGTCGCCTTCGGCCAGCGCTTCCTGCGCGGCCTCTTCCTCGGCGGCGGCTTCCAGTTCCTCCGCGGCCGGCACATGCTTGTCGAGGAACTCGCGGATCTGCGCGGCGGGGATGGCGCCGACGAAGCCGTCGACCGGCTGGCCGTCCTTGAACATCACGCAGAAGGGGATGCTGCGCACGCCGAACATCTCGCTGAGCTGGCCCGAGATCTGCGGCACCTTGTCGGCATCGAGCTTGGCCAGCGTGAAGCGGCCGCCGTAGTCGACCTCGAGCTTTTCGAGCACTGGCCCGAGCTGCTTGCAGGGTCCGCACCATTCGGCCCAGATGTCGAGCAGCACCGGCGTGGTCATGGAGCCGTCGATCAGTGCGGTCTGGAAGTTTTCGAGGGTGATATCGATCATCGGGTGCAGATGGAGGCGAAACGTAAAATTGCGACCATGAACCAAACAATCCAGGTCGGCGTGGTGATGGGCTCGAACTCCGACTGGGAGACGATGCGTCACGCGGTCGAGATTCTCCAGCAATTCGGCATTGCGCACGAAGCGCGTGTGGTCTCGGCCCACCGCATGCCGGACGAACTCTTCGCCTACGCCGAGAGCGCCGCCCCGCGCAAGCTGGCCGCGATCATCGCCGGTGCCGGCGGCGCCGCCCATCTGCCGGGCATGCTGGCGGCCAAGACGACGGTGCCGGTGCTGGGCGTGCCGGTGGCCAGCCGCCACCTGCAGGGCGTCGATTCGCTCTACAGCATCGTGCAGATGCCC
>LNAP01010482.1_pt1 | contig 10942 bp, 11 predicted proteins | sample 602601 | NCBI WGS metagenome assembly LNAP01 (sample SAMN02440304, study PRJNA202911) | soil metagenome | biome: Subtropical and temperate rainforests or woodlands; isolation source: soil samples (1 kg each in a 20% v/v slurry with milli Q water) were... ...
GCGCGGCCGAGATTGGTGTGCAGCACCGTGCCGGTGAGGTTGAACACCGGGCGAAGCGATGAACGCGCGCCGAGTTCCAGCGCGTCCAGCGCCGCGCTCGCCACATGGTCGGCACCCGGCAGGCTCAGCACCCTGCCCGCGAGCACCCCGGCACGGGCCTCGTCCAGCGCGGCACGCACCGCGCCGGTGGTCTCTACCCGGCCGAAGCGCTCCACCGCCAGCCCGGCGGCAGGCGTCTTCAGCACCTGATCGACCGAGGGGAGCTCGCGTAGATTGAGCATCGCCGGCCCTCAATAGCCGAGGATGAACGGGTTGAACGCCGCGCGGCGATACGGCCCCTCGCGCATGATGACATCGAGCGACAGCGTGCCGATATCGTCGGCCACCGGCTCCATCGCGGTGTCCTTGTTCTGATACAGCACCTTCACATAGGTCCGGCATTCGTCGCAGGTCTCGGCCTTCACCGTGCCGGGGCCGCCCTCGATCTCCTGATAGCCGATGCCCTTGGTGGAGCCGCACGACACGCATTTGATGCGGACATAGTTCCACAGCGTGCCGCACAGCGCGCAGGCGCAGAACCGGCTGCCATGGGCATTCGGCCATTCCACGATCAGCGAGGATACCGGCGGCCCGCCGCAGCACGGGCACAGCGCGTCGCCCACCGCGACCAGCTTTTTGGCATCCAGCCCCGCCGCGAGCCGGGCGAAATGCACCTGCAGGCCGGCCGCCACGAACACATGCTCGGCGAGGCTCTCCACCGGCAGCGCATGCGCCAGCACGTCGCTGACCATCTCGCTAAGGCGCGCGCCGTCCGCCAGCGTCACCCGCGCCAGCGCCTGCGTCGCGGCTTCCGGCATCTCAACTTGCGCGCAGGCGTCGAACAACCGGTCGAGCGTGGTCTCCAGCGTCTCGTCCAGGGTCAGCCGGGCGCGCTCAAACGGCGGCATCTCGAACGAGGCGGCGCGGGCCAGCGTCTCGTCATCCGGCCTGTCGGGCTCGGGCAGGCCGGGCAGTATGGCGTGCTGCGCCTCGACAATCCCGGCGACGAAATCGAGATAGGACGCCATCGCGCTGGTCTGCGCATAAGCGCGCAACCGCGCTGCGCGGATCGCGAACATCGAGGAGGGATCGGGGAGAACCGCGAAAGGCGGCGTCGACACATTGCCGATCGCCGTCGGATCCGGGGAAAGACTGGACATTTCTACCTCACGAACCGCACGGGCCACGTGTTACCCCCTCTCCCCGGCGGGGAGAGGGCTTATTCAACGCATTCACCGTTCAACGCATTCACTCCGCCGGCGTTCCGGGGCCGTGCTTCGCCGGCCGGTTCGCCGGCTTCCTGCCCACCAATTCGCGCAGCCATTTGCGGTGATGCCGCCATGCCCAGCCGCCGGTCACCTGCCCTCGGGTCATGGCGCCGATGGTGCCCTTGACCCAGATCGCGGCGTAGACGTGGATGATCCAGACACTGATGATCACGACCGCCGCAATCGCATGCACCAGGATGGCGACGCGCTTCTGCGGGATGGTGGTGAGGTCATAGAAATACTGGTCCCACATCACGATGCCGGAGCCGATCAGGATGATGATCAGCACCGACATGGCCCAGAACACGCCCTTCTGGCCGGCATTGTACTTGCCGACCTCCGGCATTTTCTCCTCGCGCCCGGCCAGCAGGTCGCCCGAATGCGCCACCCAGTCGACATCCTCCCGCGCGGGAAGGTTGGCCTTCCAGAAGCGGATGAACAGGATGGCGAAGGAGAAGAACAGCACCACCCCGATCCACGGATGAATGGTGCGCGTCCACTGCCCGCCGCCAAACAGCCCGGTCAGGAAGAAAAGATAAGGCGTGAACAGCGCCATGCCGGACAGCGCCAGCAGCACGAGGCTGATGGCGGTGATCCAGTGGTTGATGCGCGCCCCAACCGTGTAACGCTTCACATGCACCGGGTGTCCCGGCAGGACGGCATCGCCCGGCTCGACGTCGCTAGGGACGTCGTTCTGATGGATGGCGGCCATCACGTCCTCCCCTGATCATGCACAGGGCCCGACGCTGGCGGCGGCGGTGCCTTGCCCTCGGTCAGCTTCTCGGCGTTTTCCTCGTCCTCTTCCGAGACCTTGTTGGGCCCGGCGACGACGTAGTGCAGGAAGCCGGCCGCCGCCGCGAAACCCATCACGGCGAGACCGACATATTTGGTCACGCCCTTCCAGGTCTCGACGATCGGCGAGATGCGCGGGTCGTCCGGCAGGCCGGCATACAGGCTTGGCCGGTCGGCGTGCTGGAGCACGTACATTACATGCGTGCCGCCCACGCCCTGCGGGTCGTAGAGGCCGGCCTTGTCATAGCCGCGGGACTTGAGGTCGGTGATGCGGTGCGCCGCCCAATCCTTCATCTCGTCCTTGGTGCCGAACACGATGGCCTGCGTCGGGCAAGCCTTCTGGCAGGCCGGACCCTGGCCGACCGCGACGCGGTCCGAGCACAGCGTGCATTTATAGGCGGTGTGGTCGACCTTGGAGATGCGCGGAATGTTGAACGGGCAGCCCTTGATGCAATAGCCGCAGCCGATGCAGTTCTCGTGCTGGAAATCCACGATGCCGTTGGAATACTGCACGATGGCGCCGGGCGCCGGGCAGGCCTTCAGGCACCCCGGATCCTCGCAATGCATGCAGCCATCCTTGCGGATCAGCCATTCGAGGTTCTCGGTCTCCGGGTTCTCCCACTCGGTGAACCGCATCAGCGTGAAGGTGTTCTCGGTCAGGTCCATGGGGTTGTCGTAGACCCCGTGATTGAACCCAACCTCCTCATGGAGCTGGTTCCACTCCAGGCACGCCGCCTGGCACGCCTTGCAGCCGATGCATTTGGAGACATCGATCAGCTTGGCGACCTCGGTGAGCCGCTGCGCGGGCGGCGTCACAGTGGACGCCGACCGCCGCATGATGTCCTTCTCGCCGAATTTCGGCGTGGCGGCATCCGGCGCGACGGAGGGGTTCGGAATTGGTGGGAACATCTCTCCGCCTCCCTATGCCACCGGCCCGGTGGACGCTTCGATATTGACGAGGAACGCCTTGAATTCCGGCGTCTCTCGCCCACGAAGGGGGTGAGTACATTCGCCGGGAAGCCCTTGCGGGCCGCGCCGACGAAGCCCCAGTGGATCGGCACGCCGACGACATGGACGGTCTTGCCGTCGATGGTCATCGGCTTGATCCGCTTGGTGACCACCGCCTTGGCGAACAGCGAGCCGCGCATCGACCACACCCGCACCCAGCCGCCGAGAGTGATCCCCTTCTCCTTCGCCAGTTCCTCGGAAATCTCGACGAACTGCTCCGGCTGCAGGACCGCGTTCACGTGGTTGTTCTTGGTCCAGTAATGGAAATGCTCGGTGAGCCGGTACGAAGTCGCCGCATAGGGGAACTCGGCCGAACCGGTCTTGGCGAACTGCTTCCAGTCGTCCGGGAACACACGCGCCACCGGATTGCCGACGATCTTCGGGGCGATCACGTTGGCGACCGGGCTCTCGAACGGCTCGTAATGCACCGGGAACGGCCCGTCCCGCATCATCTTGCGCACGAACAGGCGGGAGACGCCCTCCGGATTCATGATGAACGGACCGACCTCGCGCGGCTTGGCGGTCGGCGCGATGTCCGGCACGTCGTAGCCGCTCCACTTCGAGCCGTCCCATTCGATCAGCTTGCGCGAGGGGTCCCACGGCTTGCCGTCGAGGTCGCAGGAGGCGCGGTTGTAGAGGATGCGCCGGTTCGCCGGCCAGGCGAACGACCATTTGAGATAGGCACCCGTGTCGTCCGGGTCGGAATTGTCCCGGCGCGCCATCATGTTGCCCGCCTCGGTGTAGCAGCCGGAGAATATCCAGCAGCCGCCCGCCGTGGCGCCGTCGTCGCGATACTGGCCGAAGCCGGAAAGCTGCTTGCCGGCTTCCAGTACCTTCTTGGTTGGATCGGTCGGATCGAACACGTCGACCAGTGCCGAACCGTTCATCTCCTTCGCCAGCTCTTCCGACGTCGGCTCGCCCGAATCCGCGTAGGACCAGTTGAGATTGACGATCGGATCGGGGAAGGCGCCGCCTTCCTTCTTGTAGAGCTCCTTCAGGCGCAGATGAATCTGCGCCATGATCCAGGTGTCGTGCTTGGCCTCGGCGGGAGGCGAGCCGCCCGGCCAGTGCCATTGCAGCCAGCGGCCGGAATTGACCAGGGAGCCCTCGTCCTCCGCGAAGCAGGTTGAGGGCAGCTGGATGACTTCCGTCTGGATGCTGGAGGGGTCGGCCTTGTTGTAGGTGCCGTGGTTCTCCCAGAAGCGGGCCGTCTCGGTCTGGAGCGGGTCCATGATCACGAGCAGCTTGAGCTTGGCGAGCGCCTCGGCGAGCTTGGCCTTGTTGGGAAAGGCCTGCAGCGGATTGAACCCCTGGCAGAAATAGAGGTTCATCTTGCCCTGCTTCATCATCTCGAAGGCGCGCAGGATGTCGTAGCCGGGCACATCGAGCTTGGGCAGGTAGGCGTAGGCCCAGTCGTTCTCCGCCGTGGCCGCCGGCCCCCACATGGACTTCATGAAGCTCACGAAGAACTTCTTGTAGTTCTGCCAGTAGCTCATCTGGTTCGGCCGCAGCGGCTTGAAGCCGCGCGTCGACATGTAGGTGGCGAAGTCCGCCTCCTTGTCCGTGGGAATGTTCAGGTAGCCGGGGATGAGGTTGCTCATCAGCCCGAGATCCGTCAGCCCCTGGATGTTGGAGTGGCCGCGCAGCGCATTCATGCCGCCGCCCCGCACCCCGATATTGCCGAGGATGAGTTGGAGCATCGCCATGCCGCGGATGTTCTGCGAGCCCTTGGAATGCTGGGTCCAGCCGAGCGCGTACATGCTCGTCATGGTCTTGGTCGGCGACGAGCATTCGCCGACCATCTCGGCAACCTTGAGGAACTTCTCCTTCGGCGTGCCGCAGATGCGCGAGACCATCTCGGGCGTGTAGATCGAGACGTGCTGCTTTAAGAGGTTCCACACGCAGCGCGGGTGCTGCAGCGTCTCGTCGATCACGGCATAGCCGTCCGGCCCGATCTCATATTCCCAAGTGTCGCGATTGTAGTCGCGCTTAGCCTCGTCATAGCCGGTGAACAGGCCGTCCTGATACGTGAAACCCTCTTTCACGAGATAGGCGGCGTTGGTGAAGGCCTTGGTGTAGTCCCACTGCACCTTGTCGTTGGCGATGCAGTAATTGATCAGGCCCATCAGGAAGGCGATGTCGCTGCCCTGGCGGATCGGCGCGTAATAATCCGCGACCGCGGCCGAGCGGGTGAAGCGCGGATCCACGACGATGAGCTTGGCGCCCCGGTTGGCTTTCGCCTCCGTCACCCATTTGAAGCCACACGGATGTGCTTCGGCGGCATTGCCACCCATGATGACGACGAGGTCGGTGTTCTTGATGTCCGTCCACGAGTTCGTCATTGCGCCACGGCCGAATGTTGGGGCGAGACTCGCCACCGTCGGGCCGTGTCAGACGCGCGCTTGGTTATCGAACGCCAATATGCCTGTGCTGCGAACCACCTTGTAGGTGCAGAACGCCGTCTCGTTGGTCGTCGCGGAAGCGGCGAGGAAACCCGTCGTCAGCCACCGGTTGACCGTCACGCCATCCTTGTTGGTGGCGATGAAGTTGGCGTCGCGATCGTCCTTCATCATCCGGGCGATCTTGTCGAGCGCGGCGTCCCACGAGATCGGCTCGAAGTGGTCGGAGCCGGCCTTGCGGACCATCGGCTGCGTCAGCCGGGTCTCGGACTTCACGATGTCGAGCAGCGCGGCGCCCTTGGGGCAGAGCGTGCCGCGATTGGTCGGGTGGTCGCTGTCGCCCTCGATATGGACGATGTCGGCCTTCTCACCCTTCCGAAGGTCGCCCTTGGAATAGAGGATGATGCCGCAGGCGACCGAACAATAGGTGCAGGTGTTTCGCGTCTCGGTGGTATTCACCAGACGGAATGGCTTGACCTGTGAGGCCACCGCCGCTTCCGCCTCGCTGAAGCCGAAGGCCCCCAGCGTGGTTCCCGCGATACCCGCACCCGACGTTTTCAAAAACGCGCGGCGCGAGAGCTCCATATTCATTTGAGACCCTCCCCGAAATCGGCGACCGACACAGGCCATCGGTCGATAGGCAAACTCAATCGTAGAGGCTATTTTTTACCTGCTCTAATGTCAAACAGGCGAAGGTGGGGTTCGGACAAAAAAACTTGAAGCGTCAAATGCTTCCGATGCGGCAGCGCAGCAATTGGGACGCCTCGCCGATATGCTCGCTGACAGTTCGATTGACTAACGCCGATGGCTGATCTCAGGATTGCGGCGTGCTCGATCAGCAGGCTCCCGCGTGCCGGGGCTCCGCCCATCTGTTTTCGGCCATTTTGCTGGCTTCCCTGGCATCAATGACGCTGGGGGGGATGGCTTGTGCCGTACCTCAATCGCCGCTGCCGCATGGCCGGGCGACCCCGCCTCTGGCGCTTCCCTCGCTCGATCACGGCCCGCAGGGCCTTGCTGCGCTGCAAGGCAAAGTTGTTCTGGTTCACTTCTTCGCGACATGGTGCGAGCCCTGCCGCGACGAGATGGCAGCGCTCACCCGCCTCACCGCGCGGATGCAGGGCAAGCCATTTGCCATCCTCGCCGTCGATGTCGGCGAGGTCGAGGTGAAGGTCCGCCGATTCTTCACCGCCGACCCGGTGCCGTTCCCGATCGCGCTCGACGAGGACCGCGCCGCCATGAAGGCGTGGAAGGTCGAGTTCTACCCCACCAGCTATGTGCTGGCCGCCGACCACACCCTTCAAATCTATGCCGCCGGCCCGGTCGACTGGGACGACCCGGCCTCCGGCCGCGCCTTGGAAAGCCTCATCGCCGGCTCATCCGAGCCCGGCCTCTCACTGCCCGCCATGCCAACCGATTCCGGGAGCCAACAATGACCAATCGCCGCGACTTTCTGAAAGCAGGCGCCGCGCTGGCCGCCGCCACCGCCGCCCCGCATTATGCCTTCGCGCAAGCCGCTGCTCCGGCAAATGCCGCCAGCCCGGCGACCGCCGCTGCCGCCGCCCCGGTGTTCGCCCCGAAGGTCGGCAACTGGCGCAACTTCTCGGTCGTCACCCGGCTGGAAGTCGTCCCGCCCGCCGGCAAGGACGGCCCGGCACAGGCCTGGGTGCCGCTCCCCGCCTTCACCGGCGACGACTGGTTCAAGCCGATGGGCAGCGACTGGACCACCAATGGCGCGACCGCCGAAGTGGTGAAGGACCCGGCCTATGGCGCGCAGATGCTCCATGTCACCTGGAAACCGGGCGAGGCCGCCCCGGTGGTCGAGATCACCTCGAAATTCGCCACCCGTGGCCGCGCCACCGATTTTTCCAATCCCGGCAAGGTAGAGGCCCTCACCGCTGACGACCGCGCCCGGTTCCTCGCCGCGACCGACCTGATCCCGACCGATGGCATCGTGAAGGCCACCTCGGACAAGATCGTTGCCGGCAAAACAACCGATATCGAGAAGGCCCGCGCCATCTATGAATGGGTGGTGGACAACACCTATCGCAACGCCGCCACGCGCGGCTGCGGCACCGGCGACATCGCCTCGCTGCTCAGCAGCGGCAATTTAGGGGGCAAATGCGCCGACCTCAACGCGCTCTATGTCGGCCTCGCCCGCGCCGCCGGCCTCCCGGCCCGCGATCTCTACGGCCTGCGCGTCGCCCCCTCCGCCTTCGGCTATAAGAGCCTCGGCGCCGGCTCCGCGACGGTCAGCAAGGCGCAGCATTGCCGCGCCGAGATCTGGCTGGACGGCTTCGGCTGGACCGCCGTCGACCCGGCGGATGTGCGCAAGGTCGTGCTCGAGGAGCCGCCGGGCAAGAACGCCGTCGACGACCCCAAGGTGGTCGCCGCCCGCAAGGCGCTGTTCGGCTCCTGGGAGGGCAACTGGCTGGCCTATAATGACGGCCACGACATCGCCTTGCCCGGCTCCAGCGGGCCGAAGCTCGGCTTCCTGATGTACCCGCAGGCCGAGGTCGCCAGCATGCGTCTCGATTGCCTCGACCCCGACACCTTCAAGTACAGCATCACGGCGACGGAGTTGTCGGCCTGACCTGGCGCACCCTGTCCCCTCTCCCGCTTGCGGGGGGAGGGGGCGGCCCAATCAGCAACCGCGCCCGTTCAAGAAGCCCCCACCCCGACCCTCCCCCGCAAGCGGGAGAGGGAGAAGGCACAGGAAATCCCATGCTCGACACGCCAAACGATTCCGCCCCGTTCCGCCTCACCAGCCTCGCCCATGGCGGCGGCTGCGGCTGCAAGCTCGCCCCCTCGGTGCTGCGGGAATTATTGGCGGAACAACCACTTAACGGCCCGTTCGAGCGTCTGCTGGTCGGCAATGACACGGCGGACGACGCCGCTGTCTGGCTAATGGATGACGATACCTGCCTGATCGCCACCACCGATTTCTTCATGCCGATGGTCGACGACCCCTATGAGTTCGGCCGCATCGCCGCCACCAACGCCATTTCCGACGTCTACGCCATGGGCGGCAAGCCTTTGATGGCGCTTGCGATCCTCGGCATGCCGCTGGGCAGGCTGCCCACCGATATGGTCCGCGACATCCTCAAGGGCGGTGCCTCGATCTGTGCCGAGGCCGGCATCCCGGTCGCCGGCGGCCACTCCATCGACGCCCCCGAGCCGATCTACGGCCTGGCCGTGATGGGCACCGCCAAGCCGCAGAACATACGAAGGAATTCCGACGCGCTGCCCGGTGATGCGCTGATCCTGACCAAGCCTCTCGGCGTCGGCATCTATTCCGCCGCCTTCAAGAAGGAGGCTTTGTCCGCCCCCGCCTATGCCGAGATGATCGCCTCCATGACAAAACTCAATCGCATCGGCGCCGAGCTCGGCAAGGACGCCGATGTCCACGCCGTCACCGACGTCACCGGCTTCGGCATTCTCGGCCATAGTCTTGAAATGTCGCGCGGATCCGGGCTTAAAATCGAACTCGATGCCGGCGCCCTGCCGCTGCTGAATGAGGCTGGTTCGCTCTCCCGGCAGGGTTTTGTGACCGGCGCCTCGCACCGCAACTGGGCGAGCTATGGCGAGGCCGTCGCCCTGCCCGCCGATTTCCCGGACTGTCGCCGCCATTTGCTTACCGACCCGCAGACCTCCGGCGGCCTGCTCGTTGCCTGCGCACCCGAGGCGTCAGCGCGAATTCTCAAGCAGATACGGGAGGCCGACTATCCAACCGCGGCGGTCATCGGCCGCGCGGTCGCCGGCGCGCCGGGCATCAAGGTCGCCGCCTGAGTCGCCGCCTGCGTAGCCCTGGCCTGCTTGATGGTGGCGTGGTGGGTCAGCGCCCACTCGACCAGACCGTCGAGCGGCACCAGCAGCGAGCGGCCAAGCTCGGTCAGCGCATAGTCGACGCGCGGCGGAATGGTCGGGTAGACCGTGCGCGAGACCAGCCCGTCAGCCTCCAGATGCCGCACCGTCTGCGACAGCATACGCTGCGAAATATCCGGGATGGCCCGCTTCAGAACGGTAAAGCGGCAGGTGCCACCCTCCAGCTCCTTCAGCACCAGCACGCTCCAGCGGTCGCCGATGCGGTCCAGCACGTCGCGGATCGGGCATAATTCCTGAAGCTCGGCCCTGGTCGCTGCCACGATGATCTCCTTGAATTCCAACGGGTTGGTAAGCGGTCGGTTACCTCGGGGATACCGACGCACTTCAAAAACCCTTCTTGCGCACCAGTCTCACAGCTGCATGTTACTCTCATAAAGTAACCGACGCACAGACAGGTGTCATCATGATCGTCATCACCGCCGCCAGCGGCAAGCTGGGCTCCCTTGTCGCCGACGCGTTCGCCAAAAAGGGGCTTGCGGCGAGCGTCCGCCTCGCCGCCCGCTCGCCTGAAAAGCTGGCCGCCTATACGGCCAAGGGCTTTGAGACCGTCGCCGCCGATTATGAAGACCCGGCCAGCCTGAAGGCCGCGCTTCAAGGCGCCGACACCCTGCTGCTGATTTCCAGCATGGGTCCGAACGAGGCCCGTATCGCTCACCACCACAATGCGATCGAAGCCGCCAAGGCCGCCGGTATCAAGCGCATCGTCTATACCTCGGCGACAAACCCCAGCGATTCCAGCAGGTTCGACTGGGCCAAGGCACATGTCGCCTGAAGGCGTCCGGGATTCCCTACACCGTCCTGCGCGACAACTCGTACTTCTCGAACAATGACGCACTGTTCGCGGGCGCCAAGGAGAGTGGCGCTCTCGCCTTCCCCGGCATTGAAGCCAAGGTCGCCTATGTCAGCCACGAGGATGTCGCGGGCGCGATTCTGGGCGCGCTCACCGGCGCCGGCCACGAGAACAAGACCTATGAAATCTCCGGCGCGCAGGCCTATTCCGCCATCGACCTTGCCGCAGTTCTTTCCGAGCTGACGGGCAAGGAGATCAAGGCTCTCGACGTGCCGCTGAGCGCGTTCGAGGAGCAGTTCCGCGCCATGGGCCTGCCGGAATTCGTCGTCGACGGCCTCTCCGGCTTCTACGCCGCGCTCGGCGCCGGCGAATATGCCGCCACCTCCGGCGATGTGGAACTGCTTTCCGGCCGCCCCTCCACCACCGCCCGCGCCTATCTCGCCAGCCTCGCCTGAGCGCAACTCGATGATCCAGCGCAATCTTCTGCGCTGGATCAACCTCAGCCCCCGATCCGCGCCTGCAAAAAATCGACGAAGGCGCGGATGCGCGCGGCGAGGTATTCATGGCCGGCGAACACCGCGTGGACCCGCTCTATGTCCTCGCCATTATAGTCTTCCAGCACCGGGACGAGCGTGCCGGCCTCGATATCCGGCTGGACGTGAAACCGCCCGGTCCGCGCGATGCCCATGCCGGCAAGCGCCAACTCCCGCAGCATGGTGCCGTTATTGCCCAGGAAATTGCCGCTCACGGCGCGGGTATAGACC
>LNAP01007576.1_pt1 | contig 10941 bp, 10 predicted proteins | sample 602601 | NCBI WGS metagenome assembly LNAP01 (sample SAMN02440304, study PRJNA202911) | soil metagenome | biome: Subtropical and temperate rainforests or woodlands; isolation source: soil samples (1 kg each in a 20% v/v slurry with milli Q water) were... ...
CCCGGCAGCACTGCGTTGAAAATCAAATTGACGCTGCCGAAATAGCTGCCCGGTTTATAAATCCCATCCACAGGCGGCATCGGCACGATCTCCAGCAACACACGTTTACCCGGCGCGGCATCGCTCATCGACACCACCTCGCTACTGTTCAGTTCATTCAGCACATGGCCGTTGAACAGCACGCGCAAACCAATGTCATGGGCATTCGTCCCGTTGGACAGATAGGGCCTGCCCTCAAGGCGGGCTTCGATGGAACCGGACTCATTCTTGACATCGAAATACTTGCGCAAGCTGCCCAATGTCGAGGTCGCCAAATTCCATGGCAATTTCTGTTCGCGATGAATCCAGCCAGGGTCAGCGGGGATGACGTAGAACGCCTGGCTCGGGATCGTCACGAACACGTCGAATTGATGCACCTCGCGAGCGGCAAACGCCGAACTGCTTGCCCACAGAACCAGCGCTGGCATCAGCAATACCATCAGTTTTCTGAACATGATCATCAGCCTTTCACGTCGAGTTTCTTGCTGCTCTCGCCTTCAACCAGGGTGAAGCGATACTCGCGACCGGCCTGTTTCTCGAACTCGAAACTGCGGCCCGCCAGAATGTGATGCTTGGTAGTCGGCTGGCAGTCCTGTTCTTTCTTGACCGCGCAGTCCTTGAATTCGTCGATCACCACCACGGTGTTGCCGTTGTTGCGGATACGGTAACGGCTCGCGTCGTTCTCGATCACGCTGGCGTAACGCGTATCCTTGGGACGGACGAAAAACACCGCGCCATACCCGGCCAGCACCGTGACGCCGGCGGAGAGGGTTTTCTTGTATTCCTCGCGTTCTTCACCCGAGACCGCGAATTCGTCTTCCTTCTCGGGCACCACCGGCACGAAACGCACGCGGAAGTATCGCTCGCGATCACGCTCGCCCATGTACAGCAGTCGCGTGCCCTGCATGCCACCGGCGGGCACGATCAGCCGCGCCGGGCTGGCCATCAAGCCGTCCCGGGCGCTGCCGTCGGCACTGGATTCGAGCGGCACTTCCTGCGACTTGCCGTCGGCGTCATAAAGGATTTCCAGGATGTTGACCTTGACGAACGCGGTGCTGTCGCCGCCGTTGAACACGCGTTTCAAGAACGTACTTTTGTCGCCATCCAGATAGTCGTAAACCGTGCCGATATTGATGCTCGGCCCAGCGTGTGCGATTTGTGCAACCAGTAAAAAACCAAACAGTGCCAACAGGGATTTCATTGTTCTGAACCTCGTCAAATGAACTACAGCAAAGTGCGACCCGCTAAACTTCCGAATCCCAGACAACCGTCACAGTCCCGGAATACTGTCGCTGATGACCCGGTTGCAGCATCTGCTCCACTTCGCGGGAAGGAATCTCGAAGTGCAGCGTTCCGGGTCTGCGCTCCACGTAAAACGCCGGCTGGAACAGTTCGGTACCGCTGCCATCCATCAGCAAGGGCCGCCGTTCGACGGCTCTGCCGCTTGCATCGCTCAAGCCACGGGGCAGGCTGACGCTGACGTTCAGCGGCACGAAATTGCCGGATACCGGCTCGCGCAACGAGCAAGTCCTGCTGTCTTGGGTGTGCTCACATTCGAGTTTCATCTTGAAGCGCGAACTGGCCGAGATGTTGAAGGTCTGGTCACGGAACAGCCGCGTGGGTCTGCGGCCCTGTTGCAGCCAGGCCTGCCAGCCGCCTTGTGGCACCAGTTCGACGCGATTGCCACCCGGCGGGACTTCGACTTTGAGGGTGTGCTCGACGGTGAGGGTGAAGTCGAGCTGGATGATGTTGTCCGAGGGCACAACGATGTCACCCAGATCGAAGTCGCCGCCCGGGCCGATCGTGTACACCTGGGTCCCGGTGTACACCCCGGTGGACATTTTCAGCGGGTCAGGGGTGCGCAGCTCGTAGGTGAAATCCAGATAGCTGAAATTGAAACCGGGAATAAGAAACTTCGCCTGTTTCGCACACACCGTTTCCTGAGGCGTCAGCCAGAAGAACTGATAACCGGTAAATCCGTATTGATTATTTGGGCCAATCGCCACGCATGGACTGGGCGCCGTTTGCCAACTGGTGCCACCCCACAGCACGCTGTGAGCCATATTGGTGTTTGTTTCGCCGGTAAGCTGTCTTACATCATTACTGAGGTTGTGAACACCGCCCAGCCCGGCTATACGGATTTCCACCTCGGCGAGCTCGCCGGTGTCACGATTAAGGACCGTCAACGAACGCCACGCGGCGGGCGTCTTGATCATCGCGCCCTGTCGCACATCCTGGTGATTGGGCAGGATGGGACCACCGAACGGAACATTCCCCACGTGGGAGCGCAGGCTGAAAATATTGTGAGTCTTGCAGATGGCGGGATAGTTGCGACAGAAGCCCTGATTAGGCGTGGTATTCCTGAACTCATTCTTCTGCGGATTGCTCGGGTCAGGGTTGAAGGTGGCTGTAATCGGCATAACCCTGGCCTCGATCTGCGGAGCCGAAACGATCAGGCAGGCGCCAAGGAGCAAGGCGCTGGTGCTCGTACGCCCGAGGGCAGTCAATGATTTCAGCACATTAAAAACTCCAGAAAATTGAGCAGCGTCCATCAACCCGCCCTCTGCACGGCATCGGCGACGTCCGCCAGGGTGTCCGGCGTGCAACGCAGGTCGCCGATCATCAGCACGTTGTTTTCCGCGCGACCATTGCTCGGGTCGAGGCGGAACTGGCACAGCAACTGGTTGCCGTGGCGCACTTCCAGGGTCGGGGAACCAGCGTTCATTTCCATGGAGAAGAAGCCGTCCACTTCACTCACCCCACGGCTGGCGTGGTTGATGATGTGGTGGCCCTTGAGCGGCTTGCCCTGAGGGTCGATCAGACGACCGAGCACGGTGAGAGTTTTCATCACGCGAATCTGGCGATAGTCCACGCCGCCCTTGTTCAGGTGGTAGCTGGAGCGCGCCGGCTGGATGGTTGCAGCCGGAACGTGATTGCCCTCGAAATCGAAACTGACCGAGCTGCTTTTGTAAGCCGTGATCGGTACGAAATTGCGCCCCGGCTTGAGTATCGCGCTGCCGCCGCTCAAGTCGTCGGCACGCAGGGCGATGTCATCGATGTCCGATTCGACATCGATGATCATGCCCGCACCGTTGCGGTGGTACTGGCTGGTCATGACCATTTTTTGCCCGCCGACGGCGACGGTGCTGTCGAGGTTCAGGCCACCGGTGAAGTCGTTGTTGTAAGAGGAACGCTGGATAAATCCGTCGGCGTTGGCCAGGTCCGATTGCATCGTCGCCATCGCGTTCATGCCGATGCCATAGGTGTCGGTGATGGCCGTGGCGGAAACGCTTTGCAGCAGGTGATCCTGCAAGTCTTTGCGGTAGGTGACCGAAGCATTGTTATCGCGCCCGCCGTCGCGATCGGTACGAGTGCCGATGCTGCCGGAGATCTGTTCGCCCGGACCGCCCAGGGCAATGTTGAGGCTCAGGTCGACGCCGCGATTACGGTCATTCCCCGAGCTGAAGCTGCCCGGTCTGTCGAACAGCGACAGCCGCCAGTTGGCGTCGCTGCCGAACAATCGGCCGCGCTGGCTCCAGCCCAGATCCACGCCAACGCCTTCGGTGTTGCCCTCGCTGTGGGACACCCGGGCATTGACCGAACTTTTACTGGTGAGCCGATGGTTCACCGACAGCGAAGAGTTACTGGTCTGGCCGATAAATACGTTGCGTTGCCGCACTCGCGTGCCGTCCGGCAGCGTGTCGTAGAGCCGGGTGGTGTCGAGCCAGCTGCGATTGTGGCTGGCGACGATACTGCCGCTGCCGTAGGAATACAGACCCTGCACGTCGAGGCCGGTGCCGTAGTCCTCGGTCTTGTAGACGTTGGCATAGACACTCGCGTTGTTGACGATCGCCCAGTCGACCGACGTGCCGTATTGCAGGGTGTCTTTCACCTGTCGGCCCGACAGGCCGAGGATCACCCGCGGGTGCAGCAGGAAGTTGAATGCGGCGCCGGCCGTCATCTCGCCGTCAGCCTGATCATCCCAGTTGCTGAGCATTTTCGATTCACGCCCGGCGAACAGGTTGTAGCGCCAGCGCTCGTCATGATTGCGCCAGTTGTTGGGTTTATAGACCAGTTCCTGCGTGCTGGAGGTGATCTGGCCATCTTCGATCAGACGCACTTCCACTTCATAAATGCCACCGGGCAGTGGCCGCGTATCGAGGGTCTGCAAACCGGCCGGTATCGCCTGAGTATTGATCAGCAAACCGTCGCGATAGATTTCCACCGAACCCTGCCGATTGGCCGTGACGTAGATCGGGTAGACCGCCGGTTTCGGGTTGTTGATGGCCAGGCTGTCGGAGCTGCCGTACATGACGCCCAGCGCGGTGTCGGGGCTGGCGCCAAAGGAGCGCGGCTGACGGGTCAGGCCTTCCGAGTTGGGCGTGAATAAACCCAGGCGCAGAAAATTGCCTTCCAGTTCGCGCTGAGTGAAAAGCTCGTGCACGGCGTGATAAAGCTGATTGTCCACACCGCCCAGTCGCGACAGTTGCAGGTTCACCGCTTGAGTCCAGTTACCGAGACTGCTGCTGGCTTCCAGACCGTAACGACCACCGAGGTCCTGGTTCTGGCCACCGTTGAGGTTCAGCTGATTGCGCACGATCAACCCGGTGCTGCCGCCTTCGGGCTGGTTGTAGTAACGCTGGACCTGATCGTCGCGTTCGGCGTTTTCCGTGAGAATCGACACCAGCGAGTTTTCCAGGCTGTAGTACACGGCCAATAGCTGCTCGGGGCATTTCGCCTTGCAGTCGCCCAGCGCCACGCCTTGTTTCAGGTAATTGGTCCAGGTCTCGCGTTCACTGGCTTTGATCGTGCTGTCGCTGACATCGGTGAAGTCAACGAGGGTGATGCGGTCGTCGCGGGTTAACACGACCATCGCCTCACCGAGAAATTGTTGGTCACGTTCCACGCGCACCGCCAGCGGCACATCAAAGAAGTGTTCTTCAAACTCGCTTGGCAGCCCCTTGGCCTGCGCCAACAAACTTCTCGGTGTATTGCCGTTTTCCATGGGTGCGGCCAAGGCCGATGCGCAAAAAAAAAGGGCAAGCGCCGTCGCGATGGGAGTCATCGGGAACATGAACAAAATACTCAATGGATAAATTCGTTAAAGCCGATCGACAGACAAAAACTTGCCTGCCGACCGGTCAGGCTACCAAGCAGGACGAGCCTTGGTTCAAGACTTAAATGCGGGGGACAGCATCGAAAATCACAGTAGGACTAACGGTGTACAGGCCGTTCTGGTCGGCAGCCGGTTTGGCGGCGGATATACGCAGTTCCGCGCGCATGCCGCCATTGGATTCGGCGTCACCTACCACCTCCTGAGTGGTACCGGTCAATACTTTTCCATTGAAGGTGTAAGTCAGGGGAATGTTTTTCGCCGTATTACCGTTGAACAAGGGTTGCGGGCCGCCTTCGACGTAAGCGTTCACCGAACCTTCGGTGTGTTTGATATCGTACATGCCAACCACGTCTGTCAGGGTTCCGTCAAGGACGCGGTATTGCATTCTCTCGTCTTTACCAAAGTCCGGGTTTACAGGCTGGGCATAAAAGATCGAGCTCGGGATTTCCGCGGTAATGTTGATCGAGGAGCGCGATTCTTCCGCAGCGAACGCCATCGAAGAACTCAGGGCCAGGAGGGTCATCGGAACGGCGATTGCAAACTTCTTGAACATTGTTGAGTACCTGTCTTTTTCAAAGTGATTGGTCCGTGGAAAGCGTGAGCGATGCAAATAGCGGACTTAGATAGTGGCAATTTGGCTCAACTTTCAACGCAGAGAATGATCGACCAATTTTCGTAGAAAGTAAGTACGAAACTTCCGAAGAACATGTAGTCACAACAGCCCATAACAAGAAAGAAAAAACCTGAAATTCAATAATTAATCCGTTAACCCGACAGAAACATACTACAAACAGTTTTAATAAAAAAAGCATACAGACAAATAGAAACAAATGTTCTGTGAGAAAAAGACTACTCAGGCGTAACTATTAAAAATTCCCGCTGTTAGTTGCGCACAATTAGATCAACCACTCTAAAACAGCAAGCCACAAAACGGCGTTTTCCCACCCCTGCACTGAAGTCCGCCCTACGTCCTTCGGCGACGACCGTTGGTCCTGTTCGCTTGCCTTGCCATTACGATATATCTTAAGTTGTATCTAAACACGCCAGAGACAAGGAAAAATGAGAGACCATCATTCCCCCCACCGCGAACACGGTGACGGCCGCGACGGCTTCGAGAAACGCCCCGGTCGCGAGCGTGGCGGCCGAGGCCCCCGGGTGTTTGCCCCCGGCGATCTGAAATTGCTGCTGCTCGCGCTCATCGCCGAACGGCCCTGCCACGGCTATGACTTGATCCGTCAGATCGAAGGTATGTTCGACGGTGCCTACAGCCCCAGCCCCGGCGTGATCTACCCGACCCTGACCTTCCTGGAAGAAAGCGAAATGATCCAGGGCGACGCCGAAGGCGGGAAAAAACGCTACAGCGTGACCGAGACCGGACGTCTGTCTTTAAGTGAGCAAGCGGTTGCACTGGACGGGGTGCGCATGCGCATCGATGTCAGCAAACGCTCGTTACGCGGCCATGACCGTCCGGCCGAAATTCACGAAGCGGTGCATAACCTGCGTCATGCGTTACAACTGCACCACGGTCGCTGGAGTCCTGAAGAAATCCTGCGGGTCGCCGCTTTGCTCAACGACACCGCCAAAGCCATCGTTGATGGTCCCTTGGTTCAATCCCCTGCGGAGAAAGCTGAATGACTGAAGTGATCGAGCACACCATTCACCGCGTCATGCATGAAATCAAACGCCGCCGCCTGCAAGTCTTGCGCGTGGTTGACCTGACCCCGCGCATGCGCCGGATTACTTTAGGCGGCCCTGAACTGGCCGGCTTCATCAGCCTGGGCACAGACGACCACGTCAAACTGCTGTTCCCGCAGAACGCGGCAGAACAAGCGGCGCTGGAAACCCTGGTTCTCGGTGCGGGCAAAGACAACGGGCCGATGCCGGCGATGCGCGACTACACCCCGCGGCGCTATGACCTGGACACGCTGGAACTGGACATCGACTTCGTCCTGCACGGCGACGGCCCTGCCTCGACCTGGGCCGAGCAGGCCAGGCCCGGGCAATTCCTGCACATCGGTGGGCCACGGGGATCGATGATCGTACCGGACATGTTCGACAGCTATTTGCTGATCGGCGATGAGACGGCAATTCCCGCGATTGCGCGGCGTCTGGAGGGTTTGGCGGCCAATCGGCGAGCGCTGGTGATCATTGAGGTGGAGAACGGCGCGGAACAGCAAAAGCTCGAAAGCCCGGCGCAGGTCAATGTGATCTGGGTGTTGCGCGACGGTGGCACGAACAATCTGCTGACCACGGTGAAGGAATTGCAGATACCCGCCGGCCATCTGTACACGTGGGTGGCCACAGAGAGCAAAGTGTCACGGCAGATTCGTCGGGTATTGCTGGACGAGCACGGGCTGAACGATCAATTCCTCAAAGCCGTCGGCTATTGGCGGCTGGACGACAGCGACGAGGAGTAACAACGCAGGTCAGGGTTGATCAGACGTCAGTGTGATCAGCCTCGACGGCGATCCAACGCGATCACCACCAAGGCAATCAGCACAAACCCCGCCAACAATCCCCCGGCATTCACAAACACCTGTGGATAACCCAGCGTATCCACATCAATGAACGGGTATGGATAAGTCGCCAGCAGATGCCCGCGCAGCAGTGCATACGCGAAATACACCAACGGGTAAATCACCCACAGCGCGATGTGCCGCAGACGCAAGGTGCCTTTGGGCACGCACAACCACCACCAGGCCAGAAACAGCAACGGCATGACATCGTGCAGCAGCTCATCGGCCAGCCATTGCCAGCCTTCGGGATGCCACAGATGGCGCAACAGGACGTTGTAGGCCAGGCCGACCACGGCGATGCTCACGGCAATCCCGCTGCTCACCCACGGTTGCAAAAACCAGCGCCGTGCAGCGGATTCGCGGGACGTCAGTGCGCAGGTCAGCACAGTGGCCACCAACGTATTGGTGAGCACAGTGAAATAGCTGAAAAAGCTCAGCAGCCCACCCAGCAAACTGGCGCCCAGGGCCCAGCGCGAATAGAAAATCAGGTACAGCTGAATGCTCAATCCTGCCCAGCCGAGCAGCACCGCCACCGCCACAAAACGACGCCTCGCGGCAGACTGGCTGACCATGTTCAGAGCGGTCGCTTGGTGCGCATCAACTTCACATACAACCGCTCGACTTTTTCCCGCGCCCACGGGGTCTTGCGCAGGAACGTCAGGCTCGACTTGATGCTCGGATCACTCTTGAAGCAGCGGATATCGATGCGCTCGGCCAGCCCCGTCCATTCGTAATGTTCCACCAGAGTGTTCAGGATCTGCTCCAGCGTCACGCCGTGCAGCGGGTTGTTGTTCTGTTCGGTCATGCCGGGCCTTCGAGCGATGAATGAAATGCAAGGCGCGCACCTTATCCGAGGGGATGGTCCGGTGGAAGGGCTGTGCGTGCTATCTGTTAAATGTAGGTGAACTGCGACAGATCGCCCCGCGACACTGTTACCAAATCCGAAAGAATTCATGTCGGTAAAAGCGCTTTCTCTATTTGTAACAGAACATTATCCTTGCGCCCCGACAAGCTGAAACGATTCTTCCATTCGCTTCAATCCTGCTGTTCCCCGTTCACTCCCTAGAAAAAGACCAAGAATTTCTTCTCTATGCCTTATTTTCAATCTTCGCGAGACAGCGCTGTCTGCCTTGCTGTTGCCAGCCGAAAAGCCTTGAACCTGGTCGGCGGATTCACCGCAATGGGTCTCGCCACCTGCGCTCAGGCTGCACCGGCCTTTGATAGCGAATCGCCTTGGATGCTCGGCGACTGGAACGGCACGCGCACCGAGCTTTCGGAAAAAGGCTACGACTTCAAAGTCGATTACACCGGCGAAATGGGCAGCAATCTGCACGGCGGCTACGACCACGATCGCACCGCACGCTACAGCGCGCACACCTCGATCTGCAAAAGATCCTGGGCTGGGACGACGCTGAATTTCAGCTGACCATCACCGAGCGCAACGGCAACAACATCAGCAACGACCGCATCAACGATCCACGGGTCGGTGGTTTCACTTCCGCTCAGGAAGTCTGGGGCCGCGGGCAAACCTGGCGCCTGACGCAGATGTGGTATCAGCAGAAGTTCTTCGACCGCAAGCTCGACATCAAGGTCGGCCGTTTCGGCGAAGGCGAAGACTTCAACAGCTTCCCCTGCGACTTCCAGAACCTGGCGTTCTGCGGCTCTCAGGTCGGTAACTGGGTCGGCGGCATCTGGTACAACTGGCCGGTCAGCCAATGGGCGATGCGGGTCAAATATCACCTGACGCCAGAGCTGTACGCGCAAGTCGGCGCGTATGAGCAGAACCCGTCGAACCTGGATCGCGACAATGGTTTCAAGCTCAGCGGCAGCGGCACCCAGGGCGCGATCCTGCCGGTGGAACTGGTCTGGACACCCAAGCTCAACGGCCTGCCGGGGGAATACCGCGCCGGTTATTACTACAGCAACGCCAACGCCACCGACGCCTACAAGGACCGCAATGGCCAGCCCGCCGCCCTGAGTGGCGAGGCCTACCGCAGCGCGTCCAGCAAGCACGGCGTGTGGCTCGGTGTGCAGCAGCAACTGACCAGCCGTGCCAGCGACCACTCCCGTGGCCTGAGCGTGTTCGCCAACGGCACGATGCACGACAAGAAGACCAACGCCATCGACAACTATGTGCAGGCGGGCGTCGTCTACAAAGGCTTGTTCGATGCACGGACCAAGGATGACATCGGTTTCGCGATGGCCCGGGTTCATGTCAATCCGGCGTACCGCAAGAACGCCGAGGCGAGCAATCAGGCCCGTGCAGTCTACGACTTCGACGACCCGTCCTTCCTGCCACCGCAAGACACCGAATACAGCGCCGAACTCTATTACGGCGTGCACGTCACGAACTGGCTGACCGTGCGCCCGAACCTGCAATACATCCGCCACCCCGGTGGCGTGGACAAGGTCGATGACGCGCTGATTGGCGGGATTCGTTCTAACCCACAGGGACTTGCATCAACGAACCCAATTGATATGAACCATGCCCGCGCCGGATCGTCATCTACAGTGAACTTGCGCGGGACTACTTGAAACGTCACGGAGAACCACACTATGAGCACTGATGGTGCTTTGAGTCGAAGCCGTCTATTGCCGACCCTGCTCGGCATTCTGCTTCTGCTAATGGGCCTGGCCATGCTGGCCGGGGGGATCAAGCTGAGCATGCTCGGCGGCTCGCTGTATTACCTGCTGGCCGGTATCGGCCTGGCACTGACCGGCGTGCTGCTGATTCTGGCCCGCCGCGCCGCCCTCGGGCTTTACGCACTGGTGCTGTTCGCCAGCACCGTATGGGCCTTGTGGGAAGTCGGCCTGGACTGGTGGCAACTGGTGCCGCGCCTGGCGATGTTGTTCGCGCTGGGTATTGTCATGCTGCTGCCGTGGTTCCGTCGTCCGCTGCTGCGCGAAGGCGAAGCGAAGACGGGCACTGGCGCGCTCAGCATCGCCGTGGTGCTCGCCGGTGTTGCCGCACTGGCCAGCCAGTTCACCAACCCCGGTGAAATCAAGGGCCAACTGGACCGCGACAGCGTCCCGGGCATGACCAACACCGCGCCAGCCATGCCGGATGGCGACTGGAACTCCTACGGCCGCAGTGCCCACGGTGATCGTTACTCGCCTCTGACACAGATCACTCCGCAGAACGTGAACAAGCTCGTTCCGGCCTGGACCTACCGCACCGGCGACCTGCCGGGGCCGAACGATCCGGGTGAAACCACCGCCGAAAACACCCCGCTGAAAGTCAACGGCATGCTCTACGTGTGCACGCCGCAC
>LNAP01005731.1_pt1 | contig 10940 bp, 13 predicted proteins | sample 602601 | NCBI WGS metagenome assembly LNAP01 (sample SAMN02440304, study PRJNA202911) | soil metagenome | biome: Subtropical and temperate rainforests or woodlands; isolation source: soil samples (1 kg each in a 20% v/v slurry with milli Q water) were... ...
ACGAAGCTGCACAGCGCAGCGTGTCTCCGCTGCCCACAACTGCCACGGGCACGACGCAACAAGACGCCGACTGCCTGCCCACGATCGAGACACGCGGTCTAGCGGTGGCCCGGAGTGTGAGCAACATGATGCTTAGTCAGAGTGTGCTCGAGCTCGCCCGCGAAGCTGAGCGCCTCATCCACTCCCTGTCGGACTGCGACTACGTGGGCCTCTTCGTGCTCAACCAAGGCTCCTTGTTCTGCGTGAATATCCCCGGTCGCGCCACGCTGCCTGAAATTCCCCCACCCATTAAGCAAGCCTTGCAATTTGGGTCATTGGTGGAGTTCAAGCACATCCCCGCGTCGAAAGACTCCGGGGACAGTCATGATCTAATCCCCGGCGTGACGTTGGATGGCGCGCTGATTCATCCGCTGACCTGCAAGGTCTACCCGTACAAGCCCGGATCCTGTGTGTTGGTGACCGGCCGGCGGGGTAGCTGTGGTGCAGACTGGGCGAGCCGCACGCGAAACAAGCTCGAGGCCGTCGTGGAATACATCAACGAAGCGCTCACCTCGTTGTCCCAGCGCCTCGAGCACAACGACAGCGTGAAGCTCATGAAAGCCCAGTACAACCTCGTGAACAACTCGCTCGGCGCATTGCGTGATTTTGTGATCTTGCTGAACGAAGATGGTCGCTTCATCGGCTCAAACAAGATCGTCGAGGAGCTGTTTGGGTTCCCGTTTCATGTACTTCCCGCTGGAGACACGCGGATGTCGATGAATTCGAATGGTTCTCAGAAGCCCCACCCCCCTCCCGCCTCCATCGTAGAAGGCAGCCATTACTCCGAGTGGCTAAACAACGGAAACTCACCTGAGCTGTGCCGGGATATTTCGCTCGCATTGCAAAAGAAGACCAAGCGCAGTCTGGACAAAGTAAAGTTCTTCAGCGCAGTGCACCCCAACGGCATCCTGATCGACTACCAGGTCGTGCCGATCGAAAACCCCGAGGTGCGCGAAGACCGCGACATCCCCACGCCACGGTTGATGCTCAGCCGGCCGCAGAGCGAGGCTGCCATGCCGCATGATGACGATGTGGTAACTGGTCTGTCCTCCAGCAACAGCGCCGTGGTTGTGGTGATCCACACGGAAAACTTCCACCACCAACGCACCCTGGGCCCCAGCGCATCCCATGGCAAAAGCATTTTGTCCTCATTCAGCCAAGTAGATCAGGAATCCGCACATAGCGTCGTGGACGCCGCGGCGACCATCGTCAACAACGTGCGCGCCTCGTTCATGCTTTCCGGGGACGTCGAAGAGGCCCTCAAACATATCACCCATTCGCTGAGCAACGCGAGTCGCAAGCTCTCCCTTGTGGGCTCCACAGCCTCACCGGTGTCGCATGCACTGCAGAGCGAAGTGCTTCCCCTGGTTAGCGACCCCAACATCATCCCGAAGAACGTCTTCGACTGGGAATTTAACGTATTAGAAATCACCGACGGGATGACCCTGTGTAGTATAATAGGAAAGTTCTTCGAGACGTTGTTTAACTTCGAAGAGATTTGCGTCGACACCTCCTCGCTCGCAAGGTACATCGTCGAGGTAGGGAAGAACTACCACGACCGGCCGTTCCACAACCTGCAGCACTCTACGTGCGTGTCGCATTTCACGTTCAAGCTGCTGACCGGCACGGATGCAGCGGAGAAGCTGTCCAAGTACCAGCAGTTTTCGATCCTCGTCAGCGCGGTGGTGCACGACGTGGACCACCCCGGCAACACGAATTTGTTCGAAGTCAACTCGGCCTCGCAGCTGGCCCTGCTGTACAACGACAGCGCGGTGTTGGAGAACCACCACTGCTCCACGGCCTTCCGCATCATGCGCAAGCCCAACATGCAGATCCTCGCGAATATGCCCAAGACGGTCGCTACCGACGTGCGCAAGATGATTATCTCCTGCGTGATGGCCACCGACATGGCCGTGCACTTTGAGCTGATCGACGAAACCAAGCGGAAAGCCTTAGACGGAGGCATTGACTTTGACGACCCCAAAGAACAAACCTTCCTGGGCAAGATTCTTCTGCACGCGGCGGATCTGTCTAACCCCGTCCGGCCGTTTCACATGACCCGCGAGTGGGCACGACGAATCTCCCTGGAGTTTAACGATCAAGTGCATCGCGAACAGGTCCTCGGCATGCCTGTGTTAGGGTTTATGATGACGCCCGACGAGAAGGCCTTCTGCAAAAACGAAACCGGATTTGCGAGCTTCGTGGTGGCGCCGATGTGGCGCGCCATGTCAATGTTGTATCCGCAGTTGAACTTCCTCGTGGAACAATTGGAAAGCAACGTAGTTGTATGGAAAGAGTCGTTGGAGAAAATTCAGTCAGAGGAAGAGAAAACGTCAACCTTTGCGTTACACTCAGGTTAACAGGCGTTTCTTTTGTAAATAGTTTGGTATATATACGTGATATGTGAAATATACATATTTTATATTTGATAGCCCTGTTAGAGGAGATGCTTGGGGCTGTTGTTGTTTTTTTTTACTTCGTGTATAATAGCAATGACGAATATGTAGTATAAATCTGCTGGTGCATGTAAGAAATAAAAATTCGACCACCTTTTCTTTGCTGCGAGGCGCAATAGTAATGTTTGCTTTCGTCAATTTAAATATCAAGTGGTAAAAAGTGTCAACATCTTGGACACCAGCAGTACCGCAGCAGCAGCCAGCAGAGCAGAGCAGGATGCAACGAAGCCGTAATAAATAAATCGCAACATCCTAACCTCGTTGGTGCACCACTCTGGTCATCATTTTCTAGCAGTGATGGTGAGATCCCTTTTTGCTTTCTTTTTGTTCGTCTGTGCTGCTGTTGGTGTCAGTGGGACCGATAAGTATGCTAGTTGTGCAGATTTGAGTAATAACATCAATCACCTGACCACTCAAGTATTGCTTGTGAACAGCAAACCCGGCAGCATTTCCAAAGCAACCGTTCAGTCCTGTGCGAAGTTGAATGGGACGTGGACGAATGCATTACCAACATACGATGCTGTGATTGGCTCTAATGGGATAGCACAACCCGGAGAGAAAGAAGAAGGCGACAATATGACACCATCCGGTATCTACGGCCTCGGCGAATTCTTCGGCTGGACCCCAACTTCTGACCCTGTTGTGCAAAAGTTTACTTGGGATTATCGGTATATTGTAGATGCAAAGGACCAGAGTGGTGCATATTTGGATAAATTTGTTGATGATGCTGCTAGTCCCTATTACAACACATGGGTTGTCGGCACCACCGAAGCTTCAAGTTATGAACAGATGCGGATATCACCATACAAGTACGGATTAGTAATCAACTACAACATGTTCCCTACTATTCCTGGTAAGCCCCGCTCTGACATCGCATGTCCCCACACACATGTAATTACTATGTTCGGCGTTTGACATATTCATACTGTGTTTTTATGTAGGTAAAGGAAGCGCAATATTTATGCACATATGGTCAGGCCCCGACGGGTCGACAGCTGGTTGCGTGGCTCTGGAGGAAACTAATCTTATATCGATCTTGCAGTGGCTGGATAAGACGATGCAGCCACAGATGCTTATCGTGCCTCCTATTATACAGTAGTCGTGTCAAGATACAGACTACAATTCTTAACATGTTGCTTTCCGGTGTATCAATATAATCTTTATCAACTTAAGTATCTTTTTTTTAAAGATGTTAAGAGATCAGAAAAGAAACCATGGTAGTAAAAAAACGTTGTGTTTACAGTCAAACGTGGAAAACTACGAGTCAACATCTGCACTCTCTGCAACCATTTCCGCCAACGCGTCCACCGAGGCAGTGACTGTAATGCTTCCAGTGTTCTGCCCAGACCGCGTCGTGGAGCCTTTGTTCATTGTTTGGTCCATGTTGCTCACCACGTGTGAAGACTTCGCTTGGAGAGACGCCTCCGCACCGGGTATTCTTTTGTTAATCAGATCTTGGTTGTCAGTCTTCGTCAGCACATACAAGGTTAAGTGCTCCCCGATACTCGAAGCAATCTTGTAGCAGTCTATTGCCCAGGGAATAACCCGAAAGTAGGGCACTCGTGACAGTTTTGAACCATGTGAGACACACACGAAGACTGCGTTGTTTTTCATCACGCGGAATATTTCTGCGAAAGCAAGCGCGGTAGCGTCCATATAGTCCGTACCACAAAAGAGAGAATCGATACAGCCTTTATCCAGTACCAGCGTAAAACTATCAGTGGAAAACTTCATCAGCTGTTTTGTGTCCATGACGAAAAATTCTACTCCTGTATAAGAACTGTAACGTTTTTGCATCTCTACTATTATTGTACTCGATATATCAATAGCAGTTATGTCGCGATAGCCTTTCCGATATAAGCAGTCAATGACATCACTTCTCCCCACGCCAATTACAAGGACTTTGTGCACTTTCGTTGAGTCGAATACACCCTCAATCATGGGATAGAGGTCGCTGAACGGGCAATACCAATCAAAGACCTCAAACGATATAAGCTTCGCCATTTCAATCTTGTACCTCTCTTCCCAATACGCCCCTTCGCCTATGTTCATGGTATGGCTGGAATCAAAGAGGAGCGATCAAACAGTGAACATCACCGGACTTTGAATCGCCACTTTGAATGAAACGGTAACACGAATCGTATCATAAAATCGGCAACTTCCAATTCGTGTTGTTTTGATGAATTATTTCATTTGCGTACCCTGTGTGTGACGTTTGAATTATTGCGCAGCAAAGTGCATACAAAGGAGACATGTCGCAAATGTTAGAAACCAAAAGAGCAACCAGAGGGTTGAGAATGGCGGAGTTGGTCGGAGAAGCGGCAGACGATGACGAACAATTTTGGAATGCAGATATTTGGAATGAAGATGAAGACGGAAGTGATGCGGAATCTTTCGTGGAGGAGGAGGAAGAAGTAAAACCTGATGAGTTTGACTCGGACTTCAATGACACTGAAACCGAGGAAGAAAGCGGAAGTGATGATGAAGGGAACATGCGGAAAACTGCCCGCGCTCAGAAGGTCAGCAACTATTGTTGTGCTGCAAGCTTATGCATGCAAACGTGCTTAAATATATTATCGTTTGTACCTTAGGTCAAGCAATCCAAATCAAGCAACGTATATAAGGATCCAACTGCCGCAGGTGGTGCGCGCCCGGCACCCAAACGCCAGCTTGTGGATGGCGAGGAAGCTCCTCCTCGGAAACGTAGAATTGACCCGTCTATGGTTCACACCGGACCACTAGAGCGCACAGTTCGCAACTCTACGAAGGCCAAAACGATGGATGCGGAGGAAACAGAGAAAGAGCGATTGAAGCTGCAAAGCAAAGCGAACAGAGCCAAGTCTACCGACCGGGTTATAAAAACGCAGCACATTCAAAAGGATCTCCTTCTGGAAGCCCTCGATACAGAGGTAAACTATCTTATACACATTTTACTTCGCTCTATATCTAACAAAATATAATTTCCACTGAACATTTTGACCCAGGAAACAAACAATAAGTGGTTAATAGCACAGAGCGTGGTCGAGAACGAACGCGCACAAGCAGACAAACCAGCCAAGAAGGCCACTGACGAAAGTTTTATCCGACACGCCTCGCGAAGGGGCACTTACAATACGATTACGTTCAGCATGGTGGAAGCCATGCCGGCGATACTGAGAGACACGCCAGCGCCGTTCGACCCAGTCGCACACAAGAAAAACCAGGTAAGCATTGTTCTTTATCGTGCAGGCCACAGTATTGTACCAACATTGCTACGTTAAGAACTTAATATTGTATAACTTAATTATATATGGTAAATAGACTTGCGTGGTGACTGGCTTGCCGACTAAGTACCGTGACCCGCTCACCATGTTGCCGTACGCCACACTAGACGCCTTCCGCGAGATTCGACGCCGATATCCCAACACAAACAAGAACAGTTCCCTCGCGGGGGTGTCTGCTCGAAACGTAGGTCGAGTGCTGTAGAAATAGAAGATGCTGTATATTTTTTGTATAAGTTGTCAGAATAATGTAAATTGCAATGAAATCCTTGTTTGCCACTTGAGAAATACGATTTTTTTAATACTTGAGCATTTTGTACAATAAGAAACAGCAGCGATACACATACAACAAACCACAAAAGAGATACGAAACTTTAGCACTGTGAAAGTGGTTACTTTTCAATCTTGAGCACTTTCGCCAATGCAAACTTCTTCACATATGCTGTGACTTGCTCTGTGTTCTCTGCCTTCATCACCGCAGAGAACGAGTTCTGCGTGGCGAGGAACCGCGCCATAAACCATGGGTCTTGTTCTTGCAGACGGATGTTGCACACACCCACTTCCACGTCGTTCGGACTGGGCTTGGCGGCAAACACAATGTGAAAACCTTGCTTTTTCAGGTGCTCGGTGAGGTTCGTGATGGCAGGGAGGGCCTTCAGGTTGCATTGGAACGAACCAGCAGTGCTGAGGGTGGCCCATAGCGTCTTGAACTTAGCCACGGCGAGGGTGCGGTCCCAGCCATTCAGCTCGCGCTCTCGTTGGGCGGCTTCTTCTTCCTCGCGTTGCCGCCGCTCGTTCAGCACCCGCGCGGCTTCCTGCATTTGCAAATCTGCTTTGCGGCGCTTTTCAGCTTCGGCGGCGGCCTCCTCGAGTTCCTGTTGGCGCTTTCTGTCTTCGCGTTCCCGTACGGCACGCTCTCTTTCCAGTCGCTCTTCTTTCTCACGATCCACCTGCAGGTCTGCCAACTCCAAGGCAGCTGGTGGGCCGATCTCGATGTCCACCGGTGCCGCTGAGTCTGGCCTTACTTCTTTTTTCCTGAAATGAGCATAAATGAGAACCGAAGCGAGTGAATTAAAAGGCAAAAAACGAGATGTTGACGCAATAAATCAAATATACGTCCAATAGGTTACTTACTTTGCGCCTCGAAACCACCTCGTAAGCGTCTTCCACACTCTTCGCAACACTCGCCGCTTCTTTTTCACCTCGCCGGGCGCCGCGTACTTTTCTTGGCGCTTGCTAGAGGCAAACACCGGTTGGTCGGCGTAATGCTTTGCGTACGCTTTCCGCATCGCTTTCATCAGGTCCATGAACATAATGCACATCACGCACGGCATGGCACATACAAAGATACAAGATTGGAAGAGCGACACGTCACTGAGGTCCATAAAATTATCCGGAGGGTCGGGCTCTGCGATCACTCCGCCATTGTCGATCTGGTCGATGTAATAGGACACCTCCAAAGGGTAGTAGACCAACGAAACCAGATAAGGCAATAGAAACAATATGGTACAGATGAAGTAGGGGAATATCCGCGCGATCGTGACGTCTTCCTGCAATAAGAGTAAAAATGGAATGTTACACCGTTGCATTGAACAAACATATTACTTCGGTAGTTATGGACTTACCGACCAGTCGTCGACCCCGCGAAACATTAAGAACAACACACACGTCAACCACAGGGTAAACACGAAGAGCAGAAAGGACACGACGATGTACACGCGCATGAGGTTGCTCAGCAGAGTGCGGTTGGTGGTGAGCGACGCCCAGTTGCGCACTGCCGCCATCGAAACCAGTCCGAACAAGAACGAAGGCAAAGACACCACCCACATCAGGTTCTAGATATAACACATGAAAAATGGTATATTAAATTTAAAGCATATAAATTGAAAGTATTGTTTACTCACCAACAGCCCCGCGCCGTACTTTGTGTCTTCGAAGTATCCCAATCCGTTGAAGTTTTTGTCTGCAAAAGGGCAATACATGACCATAAAAACTTTGAATCGCATAGATGGCTAACTACAATCACATAGCCCACTTACTTTCTTGAATTGTAATCATCAGAAGGGAGAAGTTGCACACCAGTTGGAAGACACCAAACTTAAATATGTTTCTCTTTAAGCGCCTGCCAGCTGACTTCCCCCGTAATGCTTTTATGAGCGCATAACCCCATTCACCTTCAAATTCAGCGTCTGGGTTCTCCCTCTTGTTTACTACCTTTGTACGGTTGTCATCTTCCGTGTAATTCATGTCTTCATCGTCTTCGTCCTCATCTCCCATCAGTCGCTTTCCTCTTTGCTTCAGTTTTTTGAAATATTGCGTGGCGACTGTAAACTACAAGCTACGTGATGCCAGTAGTCGAAAGTCGATGATGCTGAATGCGATATAACGCTACGATAACTTTGTCCGGGAAGGAAAAGTGAGCCGCCGTTTCCTTTCACGCACTTCATTCATAAATTCGGTTAACTCGAAATGTTGTTACAGAAATGCGCGCTCTTCACACACGAACAAATACTATAAGCGTCTGAACCAGATACGTTGAAAAGGGTTGTTGTCATCCTGCTGACCGCCGTCCAATGAGGTGGAGATCCACCACAAAGTCGTGAGTGCCTTGGCAAAATGGAAGTGGTAAGAGAGACTTTATTGAAGAACGTCATTCTTTTCGGAGTTGAGACCACCGTGTTCTCGCTGGTAGCAGCCGGTTTATTCGGCGTCCTTCTTCTGCTGGTGCTTATGTCTGTGAATGGAAAGAGAGTTAAAGTCGCTTTGGACTCTGAAAAATGGCACGGCTTTAAGCTTATTGAAATTGAGAAGATCAGTCACGATGTGCGCAGGTTTCGCTTTGCGCTTCAGTCTGAGGAGCATGTGCTTGGCTTGCCCATTGGTCAGCATATTAGCTTAAAGTTTACCGACAAAGAGGGCAAGGAGGTTCAGAGATCGTACACTCCTGTCAGTTCCAACGACGACGTCGGATTTGTTGATTTCGTCATTAAGGTTTATTTCAAGGACTCTCATCCTCGTTTTCCTGAAGGTTAGTATCTGTTTACTTCCTGTATGCTGTATGAGTTGAGTTTAAATCATTCTAATTTGTACTTTGCCAGGTGGTAGAATGACCCAGCACTTGGAGAGTCTCAAGATCGGTGACAAGGTTCTCATGAAGGGACCTAAGGGCCATCTGGAGTACCTGGGCAAGGGTGAGTTCACCATCGCTCACAAGCGCCACCACATCAAGCACTACAAGAAGCGACGCATCGGCATGGTGGCAGGCGGCACGGGCATCACCCCCATGCTGCAGGTCATTCGCGCTGTGCTCAAGGACCCTGAGGATCGCACCGAGCTGTGGCTTATGCTGGGCAACCAGACCGAGGAGGACATTCTGCTGCGCAAGGAGCTGGAGGCCATCCCCAAGAACCGTCTGCACTTGTTCTACACACTGGACAGACCCCCTCAGAAGGGCTGGACCCAGGGAGTGGGCTTTGTCACCAAGGAGATGTGCCAGAAGCACCTGCCCCCGGCCGGCGAGGACACTATGATCTTCATGTGCGGCCCTCCGCTGATGATGAAGTCCATCCAGGCTCACCTCGAAGAGCTGGGTCTCTCCCACAAGGACTTCTTCGCTTTCTAAAGAAGAAAAAAAATTGCACACATGGGGAAAGTGTTGTCGCACATTTTGTTCAGTTTTGAAACTTGTTTTTTTCTTTCGCTGGTTGTGTTGTGGTGTGGTTTCTACCTTTACATATTTGTAACAACCATTACAAACAATAGATTTTGAATTTGAAGGCACTTCTTTTGCGATTTAGTTGACAAAAACAATTGCCAGCGACCGACAGACAGCGCTATGTACAAATGTCAGCGACAGACATAAATGATAAATACTTTCCATTATAAACACATACCGAGATAAGGACAATACACATACCATAACCATCGTCAACAGCAAAATATTTACAGTAGGTACACTACACTAGCAGCTGCGAAGAACGTATCATAGGAATATCCTCATATAAAAGCAAAATGTGAGTCTTCGGAACCGGACTAGACTCATAAACCACAAAACACAAAGAAAGAATCGCAATCACACATTTCATGCCGGCGGGGGACCGGTTGTTTCTATCTCTGGTTGGCTACTGAAGAGGCGCACATTAGTTGCCCCGCTGGGTGCTGACTGAGATCTACAATGCACGCACAAGAAGGAAAAACAAAAATGGATTTAGAACGTGTAAGTATGGACTATGAAAAGAGACGCATCGCAACCGAGAGAAGAAAAGGGGACAAGACATGAATAATTAATATTTTTACTCACCTAACTTTGGTGGTGGTGTTCGGTATGTCTGTCCGTCGGTTCCTCAGCACGTCCTTGCTGTTGATGCTTTCACCTCCCGCATCACCATCAGCGGCCGTGGAGGTCGTGTCTGTCTGCATACTCTCACTCGGTGCACCGCCGTCCACAAGGGATGCGCCTGGGGCTGCTGGGGCGGTTCCGTTGGAATGAGCGCCCCCGGCGAGCTTGGCAGCGTAGTAGAGCTCGTTGGCGTTAAGCGCATTGGTGCTGAGGGCCGCACCGGGGTTGACCAGCGAGGAGGAGTAGGAGGAAGAGGACGTGGCAGGGGGCGCTGCGACCGGCACGACACCACCCTCCGGGACAGAGAGAATGTACTCGTGACAGAGCAGGTCCGAGGCCGCGGCACGCTCCAGTGGATCATACACCAACATCGCCCTGAAAAGAAGAATACACACGTTAATACCAACGCAATGGTGCTCACAGAAGGAATCACGATGAACTTACTTGACAAACTCCAGGAACTCTGTGTACTTCTGCACGGTGTGGTCCGGCTCTCCTGCTCTTCGCCCCGAGGGTCCCGAAGTGTGCACGCCGAGGATGTCCTCCAACGCCCTGGCCTTGGGGCCTTCCTTGTTGGGTCGCTTTAGTACGTACACCACCCCCTCGGCGACGTCGGTCACCGTACAAGAGGTGTCGCAGATGGCCGGCAGCTGCGTGAGATCGCTGTCCATCACGACGCGCTCAAAGAACTACATAACAAAGTACCAGTATAGACAAAAGAAAAACAATAAGAACGAAGAAGTAACAAACAATCTAATTTTCTTTACCTGTGACCGCACTCTCTCAGGACTGGCGCGGATCATCGATGCGGGCGGCATGCCCAAAATGTCCACAATGCGGCAAATC
>LNAP01006969.1_pt1 | contig 10940 bp, 13 predicted proteins | sample 602601 | NCBI WGS metagenome assembly LNAP01 (sample SAMN02440304, study PRJNA202911) | soil metagenome | biome: Subtropical and temperate rainforests or woodlands; isolation source: soil samples (1 kg each in a 20% v/v slurry with milli Q water) were... ...
AACCACGCTGGCCGTCATCCGATATTGATTTGGGGGGTAACCCGGCAGGACGCCGGGTTAGCCGCGCTGGGCCATGGATGGCCCATCGCGGCGGCCCCCAAATCAATGTCGGATGACGGGCACACCGAGCCTAGGCGAGGTGCCGAGTGGTGGGGCATGTACGGGACAACCACATAGGTTACAAAAAAGTGCATTCACATAGGTGACACTTTGATTGAAACATACCCGTTCTTTGCGTCTCTAGCATCGACACGGCCTAGGATCACAGGCCCGAAGATCACCTCCCAGACATCATCTCGAATTAGCTCCATTCCAATGGTCTGATGCTTGAGCAGATTGCCTATGTAGATCCTAAGACCTGCTCGATTGATGATTCCATTACTATCAGCCAGGTAACACTCCACGTGGCTCGCATACCCCATTTCAGGCAGCTTTTCCGGGTAAGCGCGGGGTGAGGGCAAATAACATGAGGCTGGTGTTTTCTGGCCAAGCGCCTCGTGCCCTCGCTCATGATTATAGTGCTGCATAAAGCGATCAAAGTGTTTCTGCTGAGCTTCCCAAGCAATCGCCGCTGGTTGGGGCAAAGTGCTTTTCAGGGTTCGGTGCATCCTTTCATGGCGCCCATTCTGATCTGGGCGGCCGGGCTCAATTCGCTCAGGGATAATCCCCAACCGCAGCCACCAGATCGACAGCTGTGATAACCCTGCACGGCCCGTGCTGGCAAACGGTATGCCGTTGTCGGTCCGAATACGTTCAGGCAAGCCATACTCGCGAAAAACACGCTCGAAGGTTTGTTGGGTTTCTTTGAAGTTGGTATTGCGCATGCCCTGGCAGGCCAGTAGAAAGCGGCTGGCATGGTCCATGATCGTCAGCGGATAACACCACACTCCGGCCCCTGTCAGAAACTGCCCCTTGTAGTCAGCGCTAAAGAGCTGATTTGGGGTCTCTGCCTTGCACAGGGGCTTTGGATAGACAGCCACGCGCTGACGCACACGTCGAGGTGCAATCAGATCAGCGGCCTTGAGGATGTTGTAAATGGTGGTTTTCGAGGGTGGATCCTGCCCGGGAAAACGCTGGCGCAAGTCGTTCTGAATCTTCTTCGGCCCGGGAATAGTCTCCCCGATAGAACGAAGCTCGATAATTGCTTGCCTGATAGCAAGAGGCACAACATAGGTTTGATTGTGCCGGCACCGGCTACGTTCTTCGAGCCCTCTGGGTCCTTCAGCCTCGTACCGTTCGACCCATTTGTAGCCAGTCTTTCGACTGACCTGGTAGTCGCGGCACAGCTGGCTAAAGGTATCTCTTTCAGCCAAATAGGCGGCGATGAACATCACTTTGAGGTCCATAGGTTTCAGCTCTTCCCAGGGCATGGTCAGATCCTCACAAAATCGACCCTGCCAGTTAATAACTGTTACCTATGTGCGTGAACTGATTTGTAACCCATGTGGGTGAGTCATACCGGCAATTGGCGCTTCTCCAAAGTGAGCCGCCGTAAGGGCGGAACCCTAAGTGGCCGTAACCGCAGCAACGGATATGTACAAAACCCCAGAAAAGAGTTGTGTAGATACCTATGCTGCGATGGCGGTGTATCAGTCGCCGCATGTATCGGATAACCCGGCGCAATCGCCGGTAAACCAGCCCCTACAAGGTTTTTTGGCTCATCAGCGGGTGGTGTAGGGCAACAGAAACACCACGCCAAGCCCTGCCAGCGAAATCAAGCCGAACCACGCCACCGGCCCCATGGCCCAGCCCCACCCCAGTACGCTGACGGCAAAACTCGCCGCCAGCATCCCCCAGCCCAGCACTCGCAGGCCACGTCGTAGCACCGGCGAGGGCAGGCGCCGCATAAGTTGTTTGTAATGGCGCTCCAAGCCCAGGCATAACCCCGCCATCCCTGCGCAGGCCAGCAACAACGCGACTATCAACGCCATCTCAATTGACCTCTGCCACAGCGTGCTTGGCCACGCGCCGGGTGCTGCGTTCCTTGGGCGCCTGGTACAGCTTCCAGCACGGCCAGGCCAGCAGCAGGCCGAGGGCGACGCTGGTCAATTCCAGGTAGACGTAATCACCCAGGCTTTCCCCCAGCAGATTCAGGGCCGGCAGGCCGATACACAGCACTGCCGCCAGGCCCAGTTGCTCGCGCCAGGCACTGCGCCAGGGGCGGACAATCGCATGGCCCAGGCTCAACAGCCACACCAGGAAAAACACCCGCACTTCCCAGCCACCGCGCTGGGCCAGTTCCACTGGGAGCAAGCGGTTGGCCCACAACAAGGCCACGCACGCCACCGTCAGCCCGGCCACCACCGCCACATTCAGGCGTTCGGCGATGTGGTAGAGCAGGGCGCCTAGAGCGCCTTCGCCATCGTGGCGCCGGCGGCGTTTGACGGTAAACAGCACCACGCCGGTTGCCAGCATCGCGCAACTGGCCAGGCCGCAGACAAAGTACAACCAGCGCATGGAGTAGCCGCCGAACTGCGCAAAGTGCAGGCCGGCCATGACCTTCTGGGTCAACAGGCTGGGCCGACTGACCGCAGGCTGGCGCAGGACGGCACCGCTGACCCCGTCAAACAGCATGCTCTGGCCCTTGGTCAGCTCGATGCGGTTGCCCAGTACCGGCCGTACCTCGATGCGTGCGTCGCTGCGGCCGGGGTTGTGGATCGACAAGCTGGACACCGGCCCCATGGCCCGCTCGGCCTCGGCCAGCAGCGGTTCCAGTGCCGTCAGCTCGGCTGCTTCGCTGTGTTTGGGGCGTTCGCCGCGCACTTGTTGTTCGGCGGGCGCGCCACGCAGGGCGCGGAAGAGGTTGTCGCGGTCACCGTCAAACAGCGCGTCCACCGCCGCCGGCATGTAGATCAAATAGAAGATCACCAGCCCGGTATAGGTGATCATCAGGTGAAAGGGCAGCACCAGCACCGCTGTCGCGTTGTGCGCATCCAGCCATGAGCGCTGGCCCTTGGCGGGGCGGAAGGTGAAGAACTCCTTGAAGAATTTCTTGTGGATCACGATCCCGCTGACCAACGCGACCAGCATCGCCATGGCGGCCAGGCCGACCGTCCAGATCCCCAGGTCGCGCGGCAGGTTGAGGGTAAAGTGGAAGCGGAAGAAAAACCCGCCCCCGGCAGTTTCGCGCACGGCCAAGGGCTCGCCGGTGTGTGGGTCGAGCGCGGTGCCGCCGCCACGTCGTTGTTCGCCGGCCGATACCGTCAGGGTGTCGGAGCGTTCGCCGGGCAGGCCGATGTTCCAGGTCTTCGCCTCGGGGTGCTGGCGCGCCAGGTAGTCGAGGGCCTGCTGCGCGGCGGCGCTTTGCGACAGGGGCGCGGTGGGGATTTCCGGGCGCATCCAGCCGTCGATTTCCTTGTCGAACACCGCCAGGGTGCCGGTCAGGAAGATTGCAAACAGCAGCCAGCCGAACACCAGCCCGCTCCAGGTATGCAGCCAGGCCATGGCCTGGGTCAGGGTCTTGTGTTTCATCCCAGCACCTCGCGCCAGTGTGGCCAGAAACCGACGGCAGCCAGGGGCAGCGCCAGGGCCATCCCGGCCCACGCACGCCAGGCGTTGCGACAGGCAAAGGCCCAGAGGATCGCCAGGGTGTAGATCAAGAAGGACGGCAGGCTGGCGACCACCAGGGCATCCACCTTGTCCATGGGCAACAGGCGCGCCAGGGCGGCGGTAAACGCATAGGTAAACAGGTAACCGCCGATCAGCGCGGCGACTACCCGCGAGAGGGTCGGCCAGGCAGGGGATTTGCTTTTCATGGAGGGCTCATCAGCATCAGGCCAGGCAACACCATTGCCCTGTGGGGGCAGGTTTGTGTGGGAGCTGGCTTGCCTGCGATGGCATCTCCTCGGAATGACCTGCTAGACCGAGGCGTCTGCATCGCAGGCAAGCCAGCTCCCACATAGACCGAGTGGGTCACAAGAAACGTATGGCTCGAATGCTAGTGATTCTCATATGGGAGTAAACGCAATTTACAACTTATACACTTTGAGCCGCAGGTGCAGGCACAGCCCGGGCGTGGTGTTCTGTGCCCACAACTGGCCGCCTTGCAACTGCACGATGCTGCGCGCAATCGACAACCCCAGGCCATAGCCGTCACCGCCGGGGCGGGCGGCGTTGAGGCGGGTGAAGGGCAGGAAGATCTGCTCCAGCTTGTCCGGCTCGATCCCTGGGCCCTGGTCCTGAATGCACAAGTGCCAGAAATCGCCCTCCAATGCTCCGGTCAAGCGCACCACACCGTGTTCGGGGGAATGGCGGATGGCATTGCGCAGGATATTTTCCAGGGCCTGGGCCAGGCCATTGAGGTTGCCCAGCACCCAACAGTCGGCGGGCAGTTCGCAGGGCAGGCGCTCCCGCGGCCAGCCGCTTTCAAAGCAGGCGTCTTCGCGCAGCAAGTCCCACAACGGTTCCATCTCGACCGCTTCCACGGGCATCGCCGGGCGTTCGGTATCCAGCCAGACCAGCTCCAGGGTGCTGCCGATCAAGCGTTCCATGCCTTGCACTTCGCGCTCCAGGCGCTGGCGCAGGGCATTTGGATCGGGCTCGCGCTCCCCGGCCACCCGCAGCCGGCTCAAGGGCGTGCGCAGTTCGTGGGACAAGTCCCGCAGCAGGCGCCGTTGCAGGACCACGGTATTTTCCAGGCGCTCGGCCATGTGGTCGAAGGCCCGGGCCAATTCACCGAGTTCGTCACGGCGGTGCGTCACCTGGGGCCCGACCCGCGCCGCCAGGTCGCCGGCGCTCAGGGCATTGGCCTGGCGCCGCAAGATCACCAGCGGCGAAATCAGCACCCGGTACAACAGCACACCAAACAATAGCGCCAGGCACGTCGGCAGTACCTGGCGCAGCAAAATGTCCCACAGGCCACGGCCCTGGCGGGGGTCCAGGTGCAGTGGCAACTCCATGACCAGGCGTGCTGCACCGTCGCTGAACGGAATATAGAAAGTCGGCCGCCCGCCGGGGCGGCCCACTGGCCAGTCGATCTGGCGTACAAAATCCAGCTTGCGCCGCTCGATCGTGGTCAAAGCCTGGGAGGACAGCGACTGGTGGTCGTCCACTATCACCGCCCATACCTGCTCCTGGGCACGCAGATTCTTGAGGAACTCATCGACCCCCACTGCACCGCGTTCGCGCCAGGCAATTTCGGCCTGGCGTGAGTACTCGCTGAGGATGTAACGGGTGGGGGCGGGCAAGCGCGCGGTGGCTTCGTAGATGCGCCGGCTCACATCCACTTGCAGGCTGACCACCAGCAGGCACAACACCGCCAGCAAGCCGATCAATTTCCACAACAGCGAGTGGCGGTTGGGCAGCCTCATGGCTCCAGCCGGGTCAGCATATAGCCTGTGCTCCTGACCGTTTCCACGCGCCCGGCGGTGTAGCCGATGGCCTGCAACTTGCGGCGGATACGGCTGACATGCATGTCCAGGCTGCGATCATGCCGCGAATAGGCGCGGTGCATGACCTGCTGATACAGGAATGCCTTGGTCAGCACCTCGTCGGCATGGGCCACCAGGGTTTCCAGGACGCGGTATTCGGTGGTAGTCAGGTCGGCCCACTGTTCATCCAGGTGCACATCCGTGCGCTGTTCGTCGAACGTCAGTTGCGGATCTTCATTGCGCGCCGTGCCAGGCACCTCATGTTCATAGGCCACCCGGCGCAGGATCGCGTCGATGCGCACATCCATCTCCAACATGCTGAACGGCTTGGGCAGGTAATCGTCGGCGCCCTGGCTGAAACCGGTGATGCGGTCCTGCTCGGCACCGAGGGCCGACATCAGGATCACCGGTACCCGTTGATGCCGCCGCAGTTGCGCGAGCACCTCCAGGCCGCTGCTGCCGGGCAGCATGATGTCCATCAGGATCAGGTCGAAATCCTGGGTACGCGCCAACTCGACAATCCCTCCACCATCCTGGCGCAACGTGACCTCGAAGCCACGCTGGCCCAGGTGGCTGTGCAGGTGGGCGGCGAGCAACGGGTCATCCTCGACGGCAAGGATGCGGCGCGCAGCGGGGAGCGGGTGGGGGGCGTGCATGGGAATTTCCTGCGAATGCGAATGTTTCTAAGTTGCGCATTCTGGCAAAAGTCCCGACATATTCCTATCCACTGCGCTTTATTGCCGCATTTTCGGTTTAAGCACTGAACACGTTTGCAGCTCGGGGGGGAGCTCCAGGATCCTGGCTTGTCAGGGCGTTGCGGTATTGCTAGTGTCGACGCATGACTGCCTATTGCCTCACCTCGACGACCACCACCACGACCGCTGCAAGCGGAGCGTGCGAGGTTTCGTGAGCCAATAGCAGACGAACTTCAAAGGCCCGCCAGCGATGGACAGGGCCTTTTTTCTTGTCCTTGTGTCGCTGGCTCAAACGCAAGGAGATGCACCCATGTACGCCCTGTTGATTCTCGATATGCAAGTCGGGCTAGTTCACGGCCCGGAAAAACCATGGCGCTGCGAAGCGTTGTTGGAAACACTCAATAGCCTGATGGATAAGGCCCGCCACGCCGGTGCGCCGATTTTTCTGGCGCGCCATATCGGGCCCGTGGGCTCGCCCATCGAGCCCGGCAGCCCGCTGACGAAGGTGGTACCGCAACTGAAGTTGCTCGGTGGCGAAAGGGTGTTCGAAAAGCGTCGGCCCAACGCTTTTGAGTCGACTGACCTGGCTGACCAGTTGCGCACATGCGGCGCTAGCGGTGTAGTGGTCACCGGGATGAAAACGCAATACTGCGTCGACAGCACCTGCCGCGCTGCCCGTGACCTTGGCTTCGATGCGGTACTTATCGCCGATGGCCATACCTGTTCGGACACTCCCGTGATGAAAGCCGAGCATATCGTCGCTCATCACAATGCCACGCTGGATGGGCCGTTCTGCCAACTGGTTAGGGCCGAGGAGTGGCGCTTCTAGCAGGCCCTCAGATCACGGCCGCTGCGGCTTTACCCCCGTACCGAACGTATTGCCCATCCGCACACTGGTCGCCGCCGGCGTCGACAAGCCAATCTGGTTCGGCGGCCGCTGGTGCACCGGTTTTTCCCGCGCCTCGCGGTTTTTCTGCGCTGCCTTAGCGCCCATCTGCTGGCTCAGGCATCCATAGTCAGGCGCTTTGTATCCATCCACCCTGGCCTCGACACAACCGCCTGGCGTTTCCTCGGCGTGCACGGTCGACGCCAGGCCCGCGCATAACAACAGCATCAGCAACCGCTTCATCAGAGCCTCCTGGCAGGCCCTGGGGAGTGGGCCGCTAGTGCCTGCCAGTCTAGCCCGGTGGCGCTGGCGAAACCGTGATGTTTTTTTTGCCATCACCGTAACATCAGGTTCATAAATTGGCCTCAGGATGACGCTTTTCCCAGGACACGGCAGCCGTGCAACAAGGCAGAGCAGGGGTCGAACGGTGGGCTTGGAGGCGCACGCACTGCTGCCTGGTCTTGCTGTTGGCCTGGATGTGGCTGCCACTGCCCAGGGTGCAAGCGGGGGAGCCGCCGTTGTTGCGCCTGGATCTGCCTGCGCAAGACCTGGCGCCCGCCCTGGAAGCTTTCAGCCGGGCCACCGGGATGGCTGTGCTGGTGGACCGCGAGTTGAGCGATGGACGACGTTCGATGAGTGTGCACGGGCACTACAGCGCCCAGCAGGCCCTGGGCCTGTTACTGACAGGGAGTGGCCTGATGGCACGTTACGCACGCAGTGATGCATTCACCCTGCAGGTGCCTGAAGTCAGCCAACCGCTGGCCAGTCGCGGGGTGTCGCCACGTAACGCCGCACGGCTCAACCGCAGTTATGCCAGCGCCGTGCAGCAGGCCGTCGAAGCCAGCCTGTGCCGTTCACCCTTGACTCGCCCCGGCAGTTTTCGGGCGCTGGTGCAGGTCTGGGTCAACCGTGACGGATTGATTGAACACAGCCGCCTGGTCAGCTCCACTGGCGATGTACTGCGTGATGAAGCGCTGGTGCGCAGCCTCGGCAGCACATGGATAGAGCGCCCGGCACCCAGCTCGATGCGGTTGCCGTTGACCCTGCTTTTAATGCCCGATACCACAGGAAAACGCATGGAATGCACAGCACGGCAAGGAGCTTCCGGGGCATGAAGGATACCGGGCACACGCCAATGGTCAGGTTGTTCCTGGCCTCCTACGAGGACTTCAAGGTGCGTTTGCGCAAGCGCCTGGGGTCGGAGGATCTGGCCAATGACGTCCTGCATGAAACCTACCTGCGGGTCGACCGCATGGACATGCCGGCGAACCTGCAACAACCCAATGCCTATCTGTACCGCATGGCCCTGAACATTGCGGCCGACCGGCGCCAGGCCGATGCCCGCCTGCTGACCGGCAGCGAAGTCGAGGAGTTGCTCAATATCAGCGATGAAGCCCTGGACCCCTCGCGGGTGGTGGGTGGCCAGAAAGAAATCCAGTCCCTGCTCAAAGCCCTCTACGAACTGCCTGCCCGGCGCCGCAAGATCCTTATCGCCGCGCGCCTGGAGGAAGCGCCACACCTGGAAATCTCCCAGCGTTTCGGCATTTCCACACGCATGGTCGAGAAGGAAATCAAGGCCGCCCTGGGGCATTGCGCCCAGCGTCTGGAAAGAAAAGTCATCCAGCGGTTCGGTCCCGGCGCCGGAAAACCGTCTTAGTGTTGAGTCCCTGATAATCCGTGAGTACCTGCGCGCTTGAATATTTTTAGCTTTCCCACTGCCCGGGGCACGCCCGACAGCCGATTGCACGGTGAAGCGCGCGACTGGCTGGTCCTCCTGACCTCGGGCCAGGCAACCGTGGCCGATGCCAAGGCCCTGCGCCAGTGGTGCGCCCAGAGCCCCGAGCATGCCCAGGCCTTCGAACAGGCCAAGCGACTGTGGCAACAATTGACCCCGGCGCTGACCGAGGCCCAGGCCCCCCGGCACTTTGGCCGAAGGGCGTTCCTCGGCGGGGCGCTTGCGGCCTCGGCGGCCCTGGTGATGGTGCACATCAGCGTGCCCGGTGGTTTTGCCGGCTTGGGCGCTGACTACCACACCGCAGTGGGCGAGCAGCGGCGGGTGGACTTGCGCGAGGGTATCAGCCTGGAGCTCAACACCCAGACCCGCATCAGCCGGCGCGAGCAGGGCATCGAACTGCTTGAAGGCGAGGTCGAGGTGCAGGTGGCACAGCCGCTGACCGTACAGGCAGGGGCGGGCTGGCTGAGCGCGAGCCAGGCGCGCTTCAATGTGCGCAACACCGACCACAGTGTGTGCGTGACCTGCATTGAAGGCTGGCTGGCGGTTGAAGTGCAGGGGCGCAGCGTGCGCCTGGACAGCGGGCGCCAGTTGACCTACGACGCGGCCGGGCTGGGCCCCGTGGTGACGGTGGACACCGAAGCCGTGATCGCCTGGCGGGAACAGGTGCTGGTATTCAATAACGCCACACTGGATACGGTGATCGACGAGATCAACCGCTACCGCCCAGGGATGTTGGTATTGCTCAACCGCGAACTGGGCAAGCGCCGGGTGCAGGCGCGCTTCAGTCTCGAACAACTGCCGGGCGTGGCGTTGCTGATCCGCGATGCCTATGGGGCCAAATGCACGGAACTGCCGGGCGGGGTGGTGTTGCTCAGCTAGCCCTGGAGACGGGGGCCCGCTCGCCACAGGTTCAGTCCAACGGCCCCAGCACCTGGCGATAGCGCTCCACCCCCTGGGGCGTCTGGCGCACCAGGGTGATTTCCATCCCCAATGGATTGTCCTGGCGATTGCCGCTCAACTGCCGCCAGCCTTTCTCGTTGTCCCACACCCGCACTTGCAGGTCGCTGACCTGGCTCAACACCGCCACCGCCTCCTTGGGCGCCGGCAGCGGATAGCGATCCCGCGCCGGTGCGGCAGCGCGGTACAAGGTATCGCCCTTGAGCCACCACCGCACCCGTTGCAGGCCGTCGCCGGGGGTTGGCGCGCTGCGGATCAGCTCCAGACGAAAGCCCTGGCTGTCGGAGCTGCGCACGGTCACCGCCGGCAAGGCGTCGGCGGCGGGAGGCTGGTCCTCGGTGGGTGGCGCAGCCAGTTCCACCCCGGCGCGCAGGCTGACGTCCAGTTGCAGCTGGTTCAGGGCGCGCAGCAGGCCCTGGGTCTGTTCGGTGCTGGCCTGCAAGTGGGCGTCGGCGCGGGTCACGCTGTCCAGGCCGCGCCAGGCAATCAGGCTGACCACCGCCATCAGCATGATCGCCACCATCACTTCGATCAGGGTAAAGCCTTGCTGCTCGCGGTTCATGGCTGGCTCACCACGCGCAAGGTGCCGGCTGCATCACGTTGCAGGCTGAGGCCGTGTTGCCCGTCCGAGAGCCACACCTGCAGCGGCGGATTGATCCATTCGGCATTCAGCACCAGGGTCTGCCGGGGTTCGATCCGCACCAGCATCGGCGTGGTATCCCAGGCCCGTGGCCGCAGTTGTGGGTCATCCTTGAAGTCCTCCAGCCCCCGGCCATCGTCGCGGCGGCGGCTCAAACGGTAGCCCTTGGCATCGGCGCGCCAAGTGATCGTGCGGCCATCGGCACGGGCTTCGGCCTGGGCGATCTGCAGCACCTGGCTCAGGCGCTCGGCGTCCTTGCGCAAGCGGTGCAAGGGGTCGGGCTTGATGCTCAGGCTGATGGCCGCGCTGGCAATGCCGATGATCACCAGCACCACCATCAACTCGATCAAGGTGAACCCCTGTTGCCGGCGATTCGTCATGGGTGTGCCCTCAACGGGATCTGCCACTGAAATAAAACCGTGAGAATTACCCTGTAGGCTGTCTGCACGGACAAACAGGAGGTCCCGCCCATGGCATTCATCCATCGCGTATCTGCCGCCCACGGCATCCAGGCCCTGGCCGTGCTGGCGACGCTGGCCGGGGTCGCTACATGGACACCGTTGCTGCTGACGTCTGCCGAGTCCCATACCCCGGCGCTTGCCCCCCAGGCATTGGCGGCGCGCAGTGATAACCCGGCGCTGCAATGGTTTGCCGACAT